>Ga0209542_10018312_pt1 | contig 11352 bp, 17 predicted proteins | sample RifCSPhighO2_01_FD_184028 | JGI IMG/M metagenome (GOLD analysis project Ga0209542, IMG submission 184028) | Soil microbial communities from Rifle, Colorado - Rifle CSP2_plank highO2_0.1 (SPAdes) (version 2) | ecosystem: Environmental > Terrestrial > Deep subsurface > Rock core/Sediment ...
TACAGCTGTGTCGGGGACACAATAACTATTTTCGCATTCGCGCAGGTTGAAGAATTTGAAGAAATCAAGCCAAGAATAATAATCTGCGATGAAAATAACAATGCTGTAAGGAAGCTACTTTAAATGCGTATCTTCCCACTGCCGCATAAAACCCTCGTCTAATCCGATACGCTCTGAAGGTATTCTCCTCTGTCTCCAGTCCCGATAAAGCGCGCCAAATAAAAGTCCAATGGCCATGCCTGAAAGGTGCGCAAGATTTCCCGTGTTATTGACAGGATTGCCAATAAAATAGCCTACTGCGCCAATAATATCTCCCGCGGTCCATAAAATTCCTGCGATAAACATGGGCATAGGCAGTCCAAACGCAAATACAACAAGCGTCGGTCGCACAACGATTAAAGAGCCGATAATTCCAAATATCGCCCCGCTAGCTCCCAGCGAAGAAGGATAAAAGAAAACTGAAAATAAGTTAGCTCCAATGCCCGTAATAAAAAAGACAGCTAAAAATCGTTTGCTTCCAACAAGTCGTTCAAGCATGCTCCCGAACAAAACCAAAGCAAAAAGATTGTAAATCAAGTGCGTCAAGCCTCCGTGCAAAAATATTGCAGTCACAAACCTCCAGGGCTGGCTGAAAGATAATTCATTAAGCAGGAATAATTCTGTAAATCCAGAAAAAACAGTCTGCAAAATAAATACCAAAACACAGATGCCTGCCAGCCACGCCGCATAAAACTTAAAGCCCATAAAATGACAAATAAAAACAGATTAATAACCTTATGCAACAGATTTTTATACCTTCCTCGCTCGTTTAAAATATGGCGGTTGTAGTGTAACGGTAGCATAACAGCCTGTGGCGCTGTAGGAGAGGGTTCGATTCCCTCCTTCCGCTTTCTTGCTGTTGAAAACAGCACAAGAAGGAGTCGTGGTTGCAGGACCCATAGAACCCGCTGGTGGTTGTATTTCGATTCACTTCAATCTCGTTAGAGTTGAAGTTCCCGCGGAACAGGGTTCTGCGAGGACCGCCTTCCGCTTTTTTTGACAAAAAACAAAAACCCTTGGGCGCGCACCAAGGGCAATCAGTTCAAATATATCTCGGGCGGAAGAACGGCAGCACAAGGCTCTTTTCGAGGGGAGGCAAGCCACGGTATTCATGCGTATTCTCGAAGCAGACAAAACGCAACAGAGAGCCATAACGACTCTGCAGTGCACGCTTCACTTTTTCGCGTGCGTATCTATAATTCCATCCTCTAACAACCAAGCTTTCTCCAAACCTCAAAGGTTGCGCATTATTCTGCGAAGATGTTGAATCTCCTTCCAGAGGATACTCGCATGAATCACGTTCGTATCTAAATACAACTTCCCAGTCCTCGTCTTTCCTTACAAGACGTTTTTTTGTCATGACAACTTAACCTCCTTACATCCCATAAGAGAAAAAAGAAAAAAGAAAAAATAAGGCTTGCCAATATTCAATAAGTGGAATATAGAAACGCATATTCTCACATGGGTTGCCCAATTGTGCACCGTTTGTTATAGTGAAAAAATCCCAATAAAAACATGTGAGATATAACTTTCACTAATTTCAATAGTGAATATATTCAAAAGATACTTAAATATATATTTCCTATAGCAAATAGAATGAAGCGCAAGATAATAAAGCAAGGGCATAACACTCTCACAATAACACTGCCGAGCAAATGGGCTCACAAGCTCAACCTCAAAGCTGGCGAAGAAGTTGACATAGTGGAAAGCGGCAGCAAACTTATCATGAACGCGTCGCAGCATCCGAAAGAAAAGTCGTGCGTTATTGATATTCGCAACTTTACTGTCCCTCTCCTTTGGCGCTATTTTCAATCAGTATACAGAGCGGGCTGCGACGAGATAAGAGTGCTGTTTGACCTTGAAAAAAAGAAATATGAGGATGCGTTCCATTATTACACGACCCAGTTTGAATATGCACACCTCGGAGAGAAAGTTCCGCCTAAACCGGCTATTGCAGTAATTCAGGAAATCGTGGGAAGGTTCGTAGGCATTGAGATAATTGAGAACGGCAAGGATTACTGCGTCATCAAAGAAATGGGTGAAGTATCTCCGAAAGAATTTGAAAATTCGCTGCGAAGAATTTTTCTTATAATCTTGGAGCTATTTGACAGAACAATAAAGGCAATAGAAAACAACGAGATTAAAGACTCCAGCCTGTGCAAGGAAATTCACGCGATTGACTTGAGCATTGATAAATTCGTGGATTATTGTGCGCGTATTTTAAACAAGATAGTTGGAATATACCCTGAAGAAAAAAAACAGCTCATGTTTTCAAGTTTATTCATACTTGAACTTGTTGGTGATGAATTTAAATACATCGCCAAGCACCTCGCGTTTTCAAAAAAACCTGTAAAAGAATGCCTCGCAATCGCCAGCCTTGTTAAAGAGCACTTTGAAATTTACTACAAGCTTTACTACAAGTTTGACAGGGAACTCACGATAAAATGGGGTCAAAAAGACATTGAAGTTTACAAGACTCATTTCAGCACAAAAGACGGTATGCATGGAGAATGCCGCAGCATTATGAGGCATTTTATGATGATAAGCAAGCTTACGCTCGCCTTAGTTGAACTGCGAATTCAGATGGAATTTTAGAAAGCGTAAAATTCAGTTCCACAACCCTTTTATAATCTGATTTTGTGTATGAACCATGGTGATATACGAACCAGATACAGTCAAGGGATTTCCTGAATTTCTGCCTCCTCAATCGCAAAAATACGCAGCCGTACAGCATGAGATAGAGCAGCAATTCAAACTTCACGGATTTCTGCCTATTAAAACGCCCACCATAGAATTTGACGAGCTCATGCGACCCGACACGCAAGACCCAGAAGACGAAGCAGTCTCAAATCGTTTCAAATTGCAAGATCGCGGGGGCCGTAATCTCGGTCTGCGCTATGAATTTACCTTCCAACTTGCACGCATACTCAAGCAGCACCCCAATATCAAGCTCCCCTTCAGGAGATACCAAATAGGTTCGGTCTTCCGCGACGAACCAACAAGTTCAGGCCGCTACAGGGAATTCGTCCAATGCGACGCAGATATCATCGGCGATGCCTCGCTTGAAGCCGACGCAGAATGTTTGGCTCTCTGGAACGACATCGTGAAATCGCTCGGAATCAAAGCAGAAATACGCGTCAATCACCGCAAGCTCGCCAATGCCATTCTCGACAGCGTTCAAATAAGCCAGAAAACTGAAGTCATGCACGAAATAGACAAACTAGACAAACTTGATGAAGATACCGTTAAAGCAAACATCAAAAAATACGCAGACACCAATCAAGTTCTGACGCTCTTCAAGCTCCTTGAAAAAGACCTCGCGTTCTTTGTAAGTAATATGTTTGACGGAGCAGAGGACATCATAAAATTGCGCGAGCTTGGAAAAAAACATGGTTTTACGCTCGTATTTGACCCTCTACTCGTACGCGGTCTTTCCTATTACACAGGCATGGTTGTCGAACTCAAGAACGTAGAAGGCAAGCATTCCTTAGCAGGCGGAGGACGTTACGACAAAAGCGTGGGCAAATTCCTCAATCGTGAAATTCCCGCAGTGGGAATTTCAGCAAGTGTCGAACGTCTCGTTGAACACGCAACCATAGCCCCGCAGGGTCCGCGTGCAATCATCATCTCGATTGACCGTCACGGAGATGCTCTCAAACTGGCACGCACTCTCAGACAAGCTCATATCTCTTGCCTAGTATCAACAGATAAGCCGGGCAAATCACTCGAATACGCTAACAGCTATCAAATTCCTTACGCCATTTTTGTCGGCTCAGAAGAAGCGAAGAAAAAGAAATTCAAGCTTAAAAACATGCTTTCCGGAGACGAGCATGAATATACTGAAAAATCATTGATTAGAGTTCTGCAAAAATAACGATTAAAATTCATCCTCCTCATTCGTGTCTTCTTTTCGCACCGAAACGCTAAATCCCGCAGAAGCATCGTCGTCCAGCGACTCTCCAGCAAAAGATTCATTCATGACCTTATCAGATTCGTCCTGTGAATGCTCAGCATCGCGCATAAACTTCTCAACCTCCAAACGACATCGTTCCAGCTCGTCAGCGTTCTTGCGTTCATACAAATGTTTAAGCCAGACCCAAATTTCCTCAAAATGCCCTTCTTGTTCAAGCCAGACACGTTGCTGCATATCAAGATGCAAAAGTGCGGCAAAATCAAGGATGCGCTCATGCTGAGTTCCTTCTCTAACAAGAGAAGAAAACGGCAAACGTTCATCACGACCTTCAAACAAAACCAAGAGCCTTGAATGAATCTGCTTAATGCGCTCATGCACATTCATCTTGTGTTTAGGCAACGCAGCCTCAATTTCCCACTCATGCTGCTTCACCAAAATTTCTCGCTTGATGCGGCGATTTTCCGTCTTAATCGCCTTGCTTAGAGCAGACATAAGTTCTTCCAAAGTCACACGTCTAAAACGCGGCAGTGGTGTGCGGGGCACGAGCGCAGGCGGCTCACCATCCAGCTCAATACGCTCTTGTACATACGGTTTAACTTCTTCCTTAGTGCCAAATAAAATCTCATCAAGAGTCGGTATATCTTCATTCAACACAATCTCAGATTTAATACGCAGCAACAAAGAAGCAGCCAGCAGCACCTTAGAAGAAACAAAGAAGTTCGCCTCGTCAAACGCTCGTGCACGTTCCATAAACTTTGCGCTCAATAAGCACAAATCAATATTCCAGGGGTCCAGTTGCTCTGTATTAATAAGGTCATAAATAATGCTCTGCCAGCTAAGTTTATCTTCAAACAACAGCTTGTGTATCTGGTCCTGACCAACTTTCTCCACCGCACTCGTTTCAGCCATACCAACCTTCAGAAGGCTATGTTTATATCCCTTGCCGCCTCCCCCACCACAAAGAAATAATCTTGTTCCCATTTGTAAGTTACGACAGAAACGAAAGATTTATATACTTCCATAAGTTCGTATTATTAATCACCTCTTTTTCCCAGGAGAGGACGTTTCATCCATCTTCTTGAAGGATGAAGCCTCCTCTCTTCGGGTTTGAACAGCTAGAGTTTAAGGAAATCGTTCTTCAAGACCTTCCAAGAAAGTCCTTGTATAGGCAGGAAGGCATATCCGAACGAAGGAAGAGGTGATCAATCTTTCCTTAAGTCAATAATGTCAAGAATAATTGTTCTTGAGGATTCAATTGCCCGAATTCTTGGTGTCTTGAACACATCAAAATCCGAAGATTTTGAGGTGTCGGAAATGCAATTTTTTCAGTATAAATCTTACCATCATTCCCAGCGTGTAAGCGTTATTGATAGTTATTTCCCAATAAGATTACAAACAGCTTAAGAACACAGTAAAACTACTTCTTCTCAAATTCAGTATAATTGCACTTTCCGCAATGCGATCGGCCTTTGTGCTGTGCTAAGAAAACACCAGGACCGCAGCGCGGGCAGCTCGCTCCCCGCGTGACTTTCGTGCCGTCTATTTTATAATGGGAATACTTCTTGCTTGTTGGCTTATTCTTATGCGGCTTCTTGCCTTTCTTTGCTGTTTTCTTTTCGTCTACCATTATGCTGCTGCCTTCTTCTCCTTAACGCGGGGTTCAATCTGCCGCTTTAATTCAGGAGAGTCGTACACAAACGCCTCAATCGTGAAATGATGCGAGCCGTAATGGCTGCCAATCTTTTTTACCGCTACCTGTTCAGGAGCCACCTTGAAATGTGAAGCAACCAACTCAAGCACATGCACATGCGTAGGAGGTGAAACCTGCTCAAGATTCAAAACAATCTCACGTCTCTTCAGCAATTTATTTATGTGTTCATTTAAGATGTTCATCGCAGCCTCACCGCAAAAAGTCCTTTCCTAGGCAAAGATAACTTCTTTGAAATCTCAGATTGTTCAGGATTCAAAACAATAATTTTCCCCTTAAAACTATCCAGATGCTCAGTCGAGCCGCATTCAAGGCACTTCGAACCCTCAAACAACGCTCGGCACTGTCGGCATGCTTTCATTGCCATTATCTCTTACTCTCCTTCTTTGATTTCTTTCCAGCTTCTTTCGAACCTTCTTTCTTAACACGTTCACTCTTCTTGCGCTGCTCATCCAGCCATTCAAGCTTGCCTAGCCCCGGCTGTCTCATTGTCAATCCAATTTTAGGATCGCCCATCTTGTAACTAATCGCTACAACCCGAGCTAAACATTTATCCCCTACAGAAATTACGCGTTTCGAATTCTTGCCTGCCAGCGTGCCTGTCTTGCTTAAAGAAACGTAATCGTCCATGGTCTGCGAAATATGAATCATTCCCCGCGCGGGCCCAACACGAATAAATGCGCCAAAATTTGTAATTTCTTCAATAGTGCCATATGCTAATTCATGCAGGTCCGGCCTCCAAATCAGAACAGTAAAACGAGACTTGTAATACGTCGCGCCGTCTCCCGGAATAATAACTCCATCTCCAACAAAATCAACGTCCACAACGCTCATCACAAACCCAATTTCCTTGCTTACCTTATCAACGTAAGTTTCATTAAGCTGTTTCTCTACAGCTTCGCGCGTCTCCAAACCGAAGAGGCGCGGCTCAACCCGCACGTAATCTTCAATGTGAGCTAAATAGAACATATCTTCTAATGAAAAAGATGGTTTTTAAAGGTTTTCAAACCTGTCCCGACTCTGGCCCCACGCGTTTTTGGGCATCAAAAATAACCACTCTGTTCGGCACTCGTCTCTTAATCTCGCGGTCAAGACTTGCAATATACGCTCCCTGCTTGCCTTTTTTAATAAGAAAATCATCTACCTTGCCAGCCCCGAGGGATATATGCTTCACTTTAGTTCGTGCAAAAAACGCCAAAGCCAAATCAATAGCTAACCTTTCATCACGCGAGGCCTTATCACTTCTGCGCAAATCCTTAAGTTCCTGCACAACCTCTCGGGGAATGAGCACCCTAAAGCCCTGCTCTTCAAGCTGGCCAGTAAAATCAATGTTCTTCCTAAAACAAGATACAATAAAATTAGAGTCTAAGATAACTTCCACGCTAACTTAAAACACACTCACTATATAAGACTTACGAAAATAACGTTTATATATCAAACAATCCTATAGAAAAAATGGTGATAGCTGAAGATAAAAAAGAAATGCAACACATTGTCTCTGTCCTGCGACAGACCAAATATGCGCTGAAAGAAGCGGATGCGTTCAGCCTGCAACAGCTTTCAGACCAAACCATACACTCCGCAACTATACAACAGCACACCGATTTCATTACCATTGCGGTTCTACTTTACGCGTTGAACAAAATGGTCGCGCGTCATGATAAAATAAAGATAAAACGCTGGGACTCGCTTGTTAACAAACTCTCAAACGAAATAGACAAATCCATCGCAGAACTCGAAAGACGTGATGTCGAAGAATTCGCGCGGCATTTGGAGCACATCAAAGACCTGCTCATCGATTTCTCTCCCAGCGCAAAACAGGATATACAGGAAGTCTTAAGAAAGGCGGCAGTTAACAAAGCGGCGCGCATTTACGAGCATGGTATTTCACTGCATCAAACCGCACATCTGCTAGGAATCACCCAGTGGGAACTAGCAGATTACATCGGTCAGCGCAGCATATTTGACAATCCTTTTAACGCAACCATCGATGTCGAAAAGAGGGCCAGAATGGCAGAGGATTTTTTCAAATGATAATTAGAAAAGCAATTATGGACGATTTAGAGACCATAAGAAACCTTAATCAACAGCTCTTTTACAACGATGTTAAATTTGATAAAACATTAGACGTAAACTGGCCTAAAAGAAATACAGCTTACTTTAAGAAAAAAATAAACAGCAAGAATGCAGCAACCTTTGTTGCAGAAGAAAATGGCGAAATAATCGCTTATCTCATCGTTTCTGTAGTAAATACTCCAAATTACCGTACAATAAAAAAGATAGTAGAATTCGAGAATATGTTCGTAATTCCGCAAGAAAGAGGAAATGGAATCAGAACCAGATTGATTAACAAGGAGATAGAATGGGCCAAAAGTAAAAAAGTAAGACGAATCAGAATGGTCGCATCAGCAGAGAACATAAGAGCGATAGTGCTGTACAAAATAATAGGATTATTTGAACACGATATCGTGCTGGAGAAAAAAGTATGAGGGCACTCATTTTCGACTCAGGCCCGCTCATCAACTTCACACTCAATGGTCTGCTGCCTGTGCTGGAGCAGATGAAAAAGCGCAGCCAGATAAAATTCCTAATCACAACAGAAGTCAAGCGCGAGATTTACGACCATCCCGTCACTATAAAACAATTCGAGTTGGGAGCTCTCAGAATGAGAGACCTAATTGACCGCCACGTCTTGGAAACCCCTGAAAGTCTCAACATCAGTTCAGAATTAGTCGCGCAGCAAACCCAAGAACTCACCGACAAAGCAAACCACTCACTCCAGACAGATGGGCAATGGATATCATTAGTAAGCGAAGCTGAAATGTCATGTTTCGCCCTAGCCAACATCCTCAGAGAAAAGAAAATAGAAAGCATGATAGCTGTCGATGAACGCACCGCGCGCATGCTCGCAGAAAAACCCGAGAATCTCGCCAAGCTAATGGCGCAAAAACTTCATAGAAATGTCAGACTAATCATCAAACTAAAAGAACTCCAGGACATGAAATGTGTCCGTTCATCAGAGCTTCTTTATGTTGCTTATAAAAAGGGAATCTTCACTCTCAAAGATCCTCGCACACTTGAGTCTCTTCTCTACGCCTCAAAATTCAAAGGTTCTTCAATCAGTTGGGACGAGATTGAACAGCTCAAACGGATTTAACCAAAAAAAGATTTTAACGGAGTAGTCCGAAAAATCTTTTCCTTGCCGCTTCAGGTTTAGGAAATCCGGACAATGCAAGAACAGCTTCACGAGAAAAAGGTTCGATAGTGCAATTAAGAGGCATACCTGAAATACAAAGATGGTGGCTACCCAGAGTAAGAAGGCGGGTGCCAATCGGAACATTCCCTTCAGGACCGCAATAAACACTGGGATGTCTCCCATTATGTCGAACTTCAAGACCAGTAGAAGAGAGTTTCATGAGAAGATGGTCGCGGCTAACAGAGCCGTCGTAGCCAATTTGTTGTCCATTTAAAAGCCAGTCAACCTCTCGGAATTCTAAATGATCAAAAGATGCGTCTCCAATATCTGCGCAAGAAAGACGCACTGCAACACGATGAGAGTCAGAATCACGACCGAGTACATAACTTCCGGGAACATATAAAATTACAGCGTGAAGGCTATCTTTAAGTTGAAGCCGTGCCTGTAGGGGATTATATTTCATAATAAAAATCTAAAAGCGCAAGTATTTAAATCTTCCCGTTTGCAACTATTAAAAAGGCGCAACAAATAAGTAGATGGGCCCGGAGGGAGTCGAACCCCCGCCGCTGGTTCTGGAGACCAAAATTCTGACCGTTAAACTACGGGCCCTTGTCAAGTACCTTCGGAATTATCGATAATTCGGAAGACTCTACAATGACTATCTTATTTTCATCCATTAAAAAAGTATCTTTTTTAGGTTTCTTAACACAAATAAGAAATCCCAGGTTTGTGCCGACATCAACTAAATATCGATTAAGTTGTTTAATTTCAGAGAGCGATATTTCATGGGACTTGTAATTTTTTATTTCGACCACAACTCTTCTTCCATTTCTTTCTAAAATAACATCCGCACGTCCTGTTTTTGTCCTGACTAGTTGATTAACTGCTCCGTAAGCCCGCAAGCTATCTGCAATTTTGTCCTCAAAATCTTGAGCCTCTTTTCGGATAGATTTTATTGCGCTACCGTGCACCCGCAGCCTTTCAAAAGGAAATGGAACGCCTGCCTGTTTATACGCCTCAAAAATCCCTGTCTTGAAAATATGCTGGACGGAGGTGTGGCAACCAGCGTTTATTTCTCTTTGGGTTGCAAACGGGTTATTTTTAATGTAATTGATAACCCCCATTTTCTTCTTCGTTATTCTCTTCTCAGACCTGCTTACATAACGAATCCCTGCCGCCCCGTACATCTCTTTCGTATTATTGAATAGGGAATGCGGATGAGTTCTGGTTATCTCGCCAATTTCTTCAAGACTCATCAGGGGATTTCCCCTTAATAACTCTAAAATTTTCTTTCTTTTTTCGCCCGCTTCCCTAGTAATCAATTGCCTAAATTCCTTTCTTGGATACTCAATCCCTGCCGCTTCAAATAGTTCTTGTGTGCTGTTAAAGATACTTAAAAAATTTATTTTTGTTGCCTTCCTTATTATGTGGCCGCCCACCTTAGGATTGGCTCTGACATAATCAAAAAGCTTCTTCTTTTTCTCCTCAACAGTCGTCCTCTTGAAATTTCTAGGAAACGGAACTCCAGCATCTTCAAAAGCTTCCCACATACCTCTAATGTAAGCGCGCTCGACTTTGATATGCAGTTTTTTCTTTATCTCCTTAGAAGTGGTTTTAGGATAAGCGACAATAAATTTTCTAACTTGTTCTTTTCTCTCTTCTAAATTAAAATACACAAAATAAAAGAGATAAGGTTATATTTATATCTTGCTGTTAAACTATAGCCCCAAAAAGAAAATGGTACTAAAAGGGTTTATAAAGAATTTTGCCCTAAACAAAACATGCATAAAAAAGAGAGCAAGCACGAGCATAACGCTGCTCACACGCAGCATGCTCCGCAGGCAGGTCATCAACTAGAAGAAAGACTTATCGATAATCTCGTCCAGCTGCAAAGAGTCCATACTGACCTTGCAGACAAATTCGACAAGCTCTCAAAACAAATAGCGGATCTTGTCGGCTTGTTCGAAATCTCCGCCCGCGCCTTCGCCAAACAGGTCAATATTCCAGGCGCAGAAAAAGACCGTGAATTTCTTGACAAGATAGACAAGCTCTTGGAGCAGAATAAGACCATCGCAAAAGGTCTAACACTTGTAGAAGAAAAGATGCGTGAACGTCTCTATGGCACGCCAACCACACCCACACGAGCACTCGGCTCACGACCGCAATACGCTCCAGACGCGCGTCCTCTGCCACGCATATAAGCATGGCCGCGCCATCTTCTGAAATCAGGCAGCAATTTCTCCTTCAATTCACGCGCACGCTCATAGAAACACTCGCAGCTCAGCAACCAAAAGAAGCAATCATCGCGCCAGAAGAAATCGCTCAACCAGTACAGATTAAAAATAAAACATTTCCTTCCTCACAAACACCCCCGCAAATTTCTTTCATCACCGCACCTTCAACACCACAAAAATCAGATAGCCAGCCAAAAAGTCTGCTCGTGCCAGCAACAAACACAACGCTCCTTAAGGCTCTGCTGGAAGATAGTAGTATAAA
>Ga0209542_10018313_pt1 | contig 11352 bp, 11 predicted proteins | sample RifCSPhighO2_01_FD_184028 | JGI IMG/M metagenome (GOLD analysis project Ga0209542, IMG submission 184028) | Soil microbial communities from Rifle, Colorado - Rifle CSP2_plank highO2_0.1 (SPAdes) (version 2) | ecosystem: Environmental > Terrestrial > Deep subsurface > Rock core/Sediment ...
CAGCGGATATGTTATAAGATTTGGATTTCTTGCAGCTACATTGGCAGCGCGTTCAGGGCAAACTAAAGTTACAAGATCGCACCCTGAATTTAACGCCGCTTTGGCTACTAAGGTTGGTGCACCTGTGTATAATTTGCTACCACCAATAACCAAAAGCTTCCCGAAATCACCTTTCCTGGACCATTTTTTTCTGGGAGGGATTCTATTGAGGATTGATTTTTTTATTAACATAACTTCATTCCCATTCTATTGTCGATGGAGGTTTTGACGTATAATCATAAACCACTCTTGTGACTTCAGGGATAGTATTAGCAATCCTTGTTGCAACATTCTCTAGAAATTCATGAGAAAGTTTTGTAACATTGGCTGTCATTGTCTCCTTACTATCAACAGCCCTTAACACTATAACATGGCCATAAGCACGCGCATCGCCTTTAACCCCAGTAGCTTTTGCATTGCTAAGTACAGCAAAGTACTGCCAAGTTGGTCTTCTATTTTTCGGTAATTTATCTATTTCTTCCCTGAATATTTTATCCGCTTTTCTTACAATTCCGGCTTTTTCTTTTGTTACTTCCCCCTCTATCCTTGCAGCCAACCCAGGACCAGGAAAAGGCTGGCGTTCTACCATTTTCATAGGCATCTTCATTCTTCTGGCAATTTCCCTTACTTCGTCTTTATACAGATCTTGCAACGGTTCTATTACTTTTCCTTGGCGACGCCATTCTTCAATATCTTTTATCGCAACATTGTGATGGGTTTTTATTCTAGAAGCATGCTTGCTGCTTTGGGCTGATTCTATTCGATCAGGATATATTGTCCCCTGAATAATGTAATCAGCTTTTATTTCCTTTAGTTTTTCTTTGAATATATCCCAGAATAATTGTCCTATTATCCGTCTTTTCTTTTCAGGGTCGGTTATACCTTTCAGCACTTTGTAAAACCTTTCTTCTTCATGCAGAACTATTAATTTGAGTCCAGAATTTCTAAATAATTCTTTGACCTCTTCTGTTTCTCCTTCCCTCATTAATCCTGTGTCTACATACACAGCTGTTAAATCTTTTCCTAAAGCTTTGGCAGATAGAAAAGCAGCCGTAGAAGAATCAATGCCGCCGCTTAAACAGACTATTGCTTTCTTGCCTTTACAATGCTCCTCTATTTCTTTTATTGATTTCTGGATGAAATCCCCCATATCCCACCCTTTTTTACAGCGACATATGTCAAAAACAAAATTTTTCATAACCTTCTTGCCGTTTCTTGTATGAGCAACTTCTGGATGGAATTGTAGACCATAAATATTCTTCCCCTCGTTAGCAAAAGCAGCTATACAACCATCGCTTTCGGCCAGTATCTTGAATTCTTTTGGCAGTGAATAAACTTCATCACCATGGCTCATCCATACACTTTCTTTTTTGGAAAGACCCTTCATTAAAGCAGAGTTATTCTTTACTTCTATAACAGCTTTTCCATATTCAGCTTTCCCTTTTCTTACATCACCTTTCATAATGTGGGCAAGATAATGATGACCATAACAGATACCAAGCAAAGGGACATTGATATTTTTTACAGATGGCTTAGGCGCTTCTTTGTTATAAACAGAATCAGGGCCCCCTGAGATTATAACGCCTTTTACATCTTCTTTGACAAATTTCTCATTAAAAGAGCCAGCGGGAATTAATTCCGAAAAAACTCCCAGCCTTCTTATCTCCCTAGTAATTAAATGTGAATACTGTGAGCCACAGTCAATAACAAGTATCTTGTCTGCCATATGATATTCTCAATAACATTGTTTAAATTCTTATTTCACGGCGGCAGATAATTCCAACCTCTCATTTTTTTCGTTTAACGAATCCCGATCAGTAAGAGAAAAACAAAGGTTTTCTGTTAGACTTACTTCTACCATTAGCCTGTCTTTTCTTTTACTTTCCCGGATTTTAGGAATTTTAGAAGTTATCTTCCATAAGTCATCTTATGAAACTTCGTCGTTGCCCTAAATGCCACTCTTCCAAATGGGAAATGCATCTGGGATTTTTGACAGGGAATTATCATTGCACTAACTGTAATTATATAGGACCAATATTGGAAGAAATAGACTTGGATAAGAAGGTAAAAAGAAAAAAGATTAAGAAAAGGAAGGCTAAAAAGAAGGTCGCTAATAAAGAGAAAAGATAATCCCATCCTCCCGCTCTAGGAAGTAAGAAAACACAATGCTTCAGGATTTACTTTTTGGTTGGGAGGTCAAGTGGGGTGGAAAAACGTTTTGACAAACAATATTATTAGAATTAAATAATTTATCAAAGCGTTTTTGGGAGGCGGGTAGATAAGAATTAACCATTTGTCATCTCGCCACTTCCTTTATTACCCCATCTTTCTTCAATTTTTCTAACAATTCACAACTCTTGCAGATTTCCATAGCTGTAGGTTCATCACATATCTTGCAGTAATTTACACCCCCACCGGTTTTATCAAGCATTGGTTTTAACTTATCGTAGAAATTAACTATCTGAAATTTTGTTCCTGGATGATTCTTTTCAAGATCATTTATCATTGTCTGCATTTCCCTTCTCAAGTTATCAAATGAATAAGGGCATTCTCCAGGGAAAAAAGGAATTTCTTTTAGTATGGCATATAAAGTTATTTCTTTTTCTGGAATATCTCTAAGTGGTTTTATCCTTTCTATTAGCATTTTATCCTCAGAAATAGATCCCAACCTTTGAAATCGTGAGTAGTCATTTCTCACAAAATTCATCATTACGCTCTGTGCTTCATCATCGAGATTATGGCCTATAGCCAATTTATTCGCTTCCAATATTTTGGCTTTCTTATTCAATAGATATCTTCTGAAAGTTCCGCAATATGTACAATGCTTTGTTTCTTTTGGAAGATCATCATTCGTAAAAGAAAATTCTTCCCTGAACGAAGAAATATGATGTTCTACTTCAAGTTTTTTAGTTAATTCCTTTGCGTATTCTATAGATTCATTCCTGTATTTTTCTATTCCTTCATCAATAGAAATTGCAATGAGTTCAAAAGACATGTTTTTTCTAAACTCATTCAATAAATAAAGAAGTACAGCCGAATCCTTACCGCCAGAAATGCCGACAGCAATCCTATCACCGAATTTAATTAGCTTATTTTCACCGACAGTTCTCATGAATTTCTTTTCTATATTCTTTATGAAACATTTTTTGCAGTAAAAATTTCCTTCCAATTTCCTATGATAAATTCCTTTTTTGCCGCAAGCACAGTTCATTTTCAAAACACCTTATTTGATTTCCACCACATATGCACTGTTTTGAATTGAGATGCTGAAGATACTATTGGATTTAACCATTGTTGTATATGCCAGCTCATCTAACCACCAGAAATAACTTTAATTAATTCTATCTTATCGCCTTCCGCCAAAGACTCATATTCGTGCACTATTTCGTTATTCCTCTTTACAAGAAATATTTCAGGGTTCAGTCCTAATTCTTCGAACATATCTTCTACTGTCTTACCAGCTATGTCAATTTCCTTGCCGTCTAGGCTCAGTCTCATTTTAAAACCTATTCTGGAAAAATATTAAAACGAGCCGGCGTAGGCTAATCTGGTAAGTCACTAGTCTCGAAAACTAGCGGGCTCTGCCCTTGCAGGTTCAAAGAAGCCTTTTCTTTCTTGAAAGAAAGAAAACCCTTAGGAAAAGAAAGAACTATAAGGAAAGGCTTGGAAATTCCTGCCGCCGGCGTTATATTTAATCTTTAGAAGTTTTTTGATCAAATTAGATAAGTTTTTGATACATGGTGAAATCATAGATTTCACCTGTACAGGTGAACCATAGGTTCACCACGTAGACCTTTTTTAATATATTAATTAGGAGAGAATGTTGATAAGGAAGAGAACCTAGGTTCTCGCCTTATGCCAGGATGGCGGAACTAGGCTAACGCGCTAGCCTTGAGAGCTAGTGTGCCTCGTGCACGTGCAGGTTCAAATGAGCCTTTCTTTCTGAAGAAAGAAACCCTCGGGAAAGAAAGACATGAAGGAAAAGCTCTGAAATTCCTGCTCCTGGCGTAAATTTTCTTTTTTCGAGGAAGCAAAATCTTTATTAAGGGGGGAAGCACAAGAAATAAATATGGTTTTCGAGCAAGTCGGCTTAGCTCTGACAGAATTATCGACCTCATCCGTATCGATTTTTCCGAATATCATCGGTGCAACTATACTTTTAGTAATTGGTTTAGTTATAGGAAAAGTTGTTGGCAGGATAGTTTATGAGGTTCTGGGAAAAGTAAAATTAGATTATTATATTTCAGAAACACACAAACCTCCAGTAAGTTTATCATCTGTATTTGCTCTTATTTCTAGATGGTGGATTTATCTCGCTTTCGTAACAGCAGCAGTTGCAGTACTAAGAATACCTGAACTAAGCTTATTTACAACACAGATAATGGGATACATACCTAATGTTGTAGGTGCAGCATCAATAATCATAGCATCCTATGTGCTTGCCGAATACATCAAAAATCAGTTGCATCAAACAAACAAGGTCTGGGCAGCCATTACAGGAAAAATTGTGATGTTCTTTGTCATGTACGTGGCAATAGCATTATCACTTCCTATTCTTGGAATCAATGCGCTTCTTATAAACAATATACTTTTGGTAATCATAGGTGCTGTAGGACTTGGAGTGGCTTTGGCATTAGGACTGGGATTAAAAGATGCCGTATCGGATGTTTCAAAGAGATACGCACAGAAACTGAAAGTTTAATTTCTTTTTCTTAAAATAAGGGTTAAAAAGATAGAGTTCAAAGGATTTAGAGCCCAACCTTTTAGAAAAAGCTTGACCAAAAATTACTATTTGTGATCAGAGATCACAGATCAAGGTTTTTGATAAACCTTTTTTCCAAAAAGGTTTTGCGGTTGTAGTCTAGCCGGTAGGATACGACCTTGCCAAGGTTGAGACCTTCTGAAGGAAGGCAACAGACCCGGGTTCAAATCCCGGCAGCCGCATAAAAGAAGTTTTTTATATGTTCGGAGGTAGAGGAATTTATGTTCTTCAAAAATAACAAGAACGACAAGGACAAGAAGGACGATCTTAGGGAAATCAAAGAGGCAATGACAGCTGAGGAGAAGGAGATTGAACAGCACGATGATCCTTTAGGATTAGATGATTTGCCAGAGACCCCGTCATCGCAGCAATCACAATTACCCAAATCATATAGAATGCCTGAAAAAGATGAGGGAGCCCCGCTTTTTGTTAAAGTCGATAAATATAGGGCATTGATAATAAGTGTCCAGGAAATGAAGAATTATATAGCAGGCCTGAAGCAATTGTTCAATGTAATGTACGATATAGAAACAATGAGAGGCGACACGCTAAAAATACTCAAAGCAACAACTGTTAAATTAGAAAAGACATTAACAGAAATCGATTACGAACTTCTGAGACCAAAAGGATACGAAACGGAGGAATTAGGCGTGGAAGAGCCGGAAGTAATGCACCTGGAAGAAAGCTTATCTGATCTTCAAAGACAACTGCAGGAATTGAAGAGAGAGCTGCAGGAACTACGATAGGCCTTTTCTTTTTGAGAAGGAGAATGACGTACCTTCGGTACGTCCAACAGCTTTACGAAACCCCTGGGAAAAGGAAAACTAATTTTTAAGTACTTAGTTAAAAAGTTTTTAGGTAATAGTTTTGATTGAAATGAATGGTTTTTGATGAAACTTTTTCCAAAAAAGTTTCATGCGTGGTAGGGCGAGGGTAGAGTTTAATTCAATTTCAACTCCCTCTTAGCCAAGCCTGGTCACCATAAGGGACAGAAAAAGGCGCAGGTATCATTGAGTTATGAGAGCTTTGCTCAGTGAGTGTGAAACTCAAGAACTAGTTAATAGCTATAAGAAAAATAGAAAGATGGCTATTGAGTTATCCTGTCTCTTAGTGAGTTCGCAGGTTCGAATCCTGCCCCTCGCATTAATATTTAATTAATAGCTTCCTGCTGATGTTTTTTGTCTTAGTCTGCGCGCATCCTCAGTTATTGAAGTTCTGCGTGTTATTCCTTCATGTGTAAGATAAGTTATAACTTCTCCATCGAAACCGGTAATATCCCTATATCCTGGCATTATTCCTAAACGCTTGTCAAGAGCTTCTACACCAACTTTGCCTCCAACAGCTTGGAGCAATGCGGCATATTGTGTACCAGGCATATTCCCACTTATTCCCATTCTAATCACCTTTCTATTCATTACTCTTAGGTAGTATATAAAGATTACGTATTTATAAAGGATTTATTTGACTGCATGCAAAGGGTAATAATATGGCTGATGAATTCCTGACATTCTTAGTTGCAGGACTTATAATTATAGCAATTCTTCTTGTGATTTTTGCAGGCGGTTTCTTCATACAAGGATTAGAAGGACCGAGAGAATTTACTACTAGAAAAAATCTCACAGCCGCCGCTATTGTAGGACCACAAGATGTTAATGTAACCAAGGTATTTACAGCCAATTTTGACGCAAGCTATACAAAACAAACGACTACGCAAACAGCAGGAGCCAGTGAAATAAGAAATGGGGTTTTATTCGGTTCATCTACATTGAAGTACACAGTCAACGCCCCGGAAGTAGAAGCGATGACAATAAATTTCGATGTCGCCAGAACAAACTCTATTTCAGAGCTTGTGATATTAATCAATAACCAAACATTTTTAGAGCAGAAATTATACAGGGGTCATTACGAATACATAGTTCCCAGGGAAATGTTGTCAGAAAAGATGGATATTATAATCTCAGCCAAGTCATCTGCTTGGAGGCTCTGGGCACCGAACTTGTATAATCTTGAAAACATAGATTTCGAGGTCAAAGCCTTTGCTCTGCAGCAGGAAGAAATCAATTTCTTCCTGGAAGATTGGGAATACAATAACTTCCGTACAGGCAAGGTGGAAGTTAATTTGGATGAAAATATAGGAAGGATGGTCCTTATAGTTAATGGCAACACAGCTTTTTCAGATTCTGTGGGAGACCTTGACACAATCAACGTACAGAAATCTTATTTCAAAAAAGGCACGAATTCTGTGATATTTTCAGGAAGGGAAAATTCTAAATTCTCAGGCAGGGCAAGAATAAGGATAACCTATGTGGATACAAGGGAAAATACAGCAAGACTGGACTTTAACTTAACGCAAAGCCAGTACAATAATTTCCCCAGAGGAAGAATTGTATTTGATATAATTGATGTTCAAAAATCGGGAGGATTGCAGGTAAGGGTATCCAATGGAAATGAAGTATTGTTGAATGAGTTCCAGTCAGTCGGAGAAGGCAAAACAACTGTCTGGATAAATAAAAGGGATGTTTTGCCAGGAACCAACGTGGTCGAAATAAAGTCCGTTGACGGCGCGGTCTTTGCCATAGAAAACTTCAAGATAGAGTTCTGAGAGTTTAATGAAATAAGCAATTAATTCTATTAACCTACGCGGAATAGAAATCTTTATATAGTGCGTACTTACTAATAAGTAGTGATACTTATGGCTATAGATTTTGCCAGAAATTGGAAAAATATAGTACCTGGAATAGCAACAGCAGTTCAGATGCCGCTTAATGCATATTTTATTGCAGCAGAAAATCCCCTATCTTTAGAAGGTGTTGAGAAGATTGTGGCAATATCCTTTGGAGCTCGCAGCAGCAACGGCTGCTTCTTGGGTTGCTTATAGAGGGATGACTGAACTTGTAGACTGGGTCGGATACAGTAGATTAAAGCGTCCAATAAACAGATGAGGTATAATTATGACAAACAAAACATTGGAACCCGTGGAACTTCACGCGGAAATGAAATATGAAGGATTACTTGACCCGTTTCCTATAGTAAAAGGAGTTAGTGAACTGGGGATCGAAGAAATGAGTAGATTGAAAGCTCATTGGAACGCTCATCCAAGGCTGAATATAGGAATTTCTAATGACCCTGTTTATATATCAACCAGAGCTTTAGATAAATATATTTCTACCGTCCTCCCTGCAACCAACAGAGGTTCAAGAGAAGTCGGATTTCATTTTCTTGAAAAAAATGATAGAATATGGGATTTAGAAATCGGGCCTTTGGGAGATTTTGGGCGGGTTTCTATTTTTGGAGATGATAGTAGCGATGGTTATAGGACAATACAATCAGAAGCCAACAGCACAAGAGGTAAGAGGGGCGTTGGTCATACACATCCGCCTAGTTATGGCCCAATATTTTCTCACGTTGACGGATACGCAAAAACGTTTGATCAGTCTTTTGAAGATGATTATTTCGGCCAACAGCTACATTTCAGAGGAGGATCAATATATCATCTTGTTGGAAGCCCTGACGAATCGTTGTTAGGAGTTATGGAATGGAAACCTAAGGGAAAAATAGTTTATCACCCTTGGTTTGTTGAAGATGCTGAAAAGCAAGAACCAGAAACTCCAAAAAGAATTATCGAAGAAATCACAAAACCTGAAGGTCTTGAAGAAGTAGAACAATGGCAAAGGAAAAAGAAAGGATATGCAAACGGCAGACATTCAGCTGTACTTATTGAAGAACCAATAGGAAAAGGACCAAAAACATATGAGAAAGGTTCAACTCCACCAGTTTATTTCTCGAATGGCGTTTATGGAAACTCACCTAGAACAATAGAAAAGGAATTCAGACCTCTATTCAGATCAACAGCAACAGAAGAGTCAAAGAAAGAACTGAATGGTAATTATCAGGATGCTTTTGGAAAAATACATGCAGAAGTCATTGAAGCATACAATGATTTGATACAGAAGAAAAATTCAGACGGAACTCTCAAATATACCGTTGAGCAAGCATTTGAAATAGCCCGAGGCAACCAAATAAGACCTTCTGATCAGTATCTAGATGAATTTTATGCAGGACATAAAGACCTAAGAGAATGGGGAGAAAGGGGTTACGATGCACAAGAAGAAATATCTAAAGATGTAAAACACATTTCACAAGAAGAAAAAAGAACTGAAGCAGCAAGACTTTCAAGAAATCTGTCAGCAATAGCTGCTGATAGAAAATCACAAATGAGACAAATAGAAGCAGAAGTTGCAAGAGAAAACACAAGATTAGGAAAACGTTTTAACGATTACAAAAGGAGACACCCAGTTATAGTATTGCCAGATCTCCCCGAATATGACTCCGATGTTATAAAAGCCGTAGGAATTTATTCAGCAGATCCTTCACATGCAGCTCAGGAAGTTTCCAGAGCTTATAATAAACTTCTTGAAGCAGGAAAGAAGGATAAAGCTGGAGAAATACTGTCAGCTTTGAGTAATTATTTTGCAGAAGAAATTTCCAGAAAAAATTTGCCGATAAAGTCTTCTATTGATATGGCATACTGCAAAACAAGCTCAGATGTTAGATTAGGACAGCTCAAGAAATAGAACTTCTCAAATCAGCTAGGCAGGTATTAATATTTATCAGGCCCATTAATAACTATGTCAGAAAAGCAAAAATTAGAAAGAAAGTTAGAAGAATCATATGCCAAGGCTGATAGATTAAAGGTATTCGAAAAAGCCAAAGCAATACACGAGTCTTTACATAAAAAATCAAAGTAAATCCTTCGGATGGCTTATTCTTATTTTGAATAAATTTTGTATCTCTTCACTTTTTAGCATGTTATCATCTAAAGTAACTAGAACAGATGCTTTATTTTCTATTGCGCACGCAAGTATTTCTACATCTAAAGGATCTAATCTTCTGTCAATTTCTTTTATCTTAGAAATTATTGTTTCAGTCTTTTTAGGTGAATAAAATTTTATTTCCCTTGCCCTTATCATATCATATATAGTCTCGAACAATGTCATTCTTTCCTCGTATTTTTGAAGGAGTAAAACAACAGAAAATAATTCACTAAGAACCGGAAACGATAAAACACCTCTGTGGTTATAGCCAACTCTCTGAAGATATTTTCTGCAATATCTTCCATTTTCTGTCCCCTTCGGTTCCAAAATAATAGAAGTATCGATGTGATGCAACTGCAAAAGTCTTTTCGGCATAAACTTTATTGAAGAATACAATTTAAGAAATTATTTTCCTAGTAGTATAACTTTTTCAAAACTATATATGCCACTTTCGTACAAATGTTACTTAGCTAGACATGGGTCTAGCTGGTGGAAGGAATAGACTTACTTAGATATATTTGTGTGATGGAATGGCAAGCAAAGAGGAAAAGATACTGAAAAAGTTAGAGCAGGAAAAAGAAAAAAAGCTCAGAAAAGCAGGATACGATAGGACTTCTGCTGAAAGGGAAGCCCAGAGAGAGATAGAAGAGGGTGTTCAGGAATATGTTGATGATAGATATCCTCCTGGAACACAAATAGTTTCTCCAATAACAGGAGGAAAGAAAAGAAGTTTCAGATTTCTGCCAGGAAAAAAGGAAGAATTCCAACCAATACCTAAAGAAAGAGCCTTAGTTCCTTATCAAAGAAATCTACCTGCTACTATAGGGAACGCAGATACAAGCTATGAAAGAAAATTATTGCCAAGTGGAGAAAAGAAACTTCTACCTCCAGGAGGACCTTTGTATGACTCTCCAAGAAAAGACGAAAAAGAAATCCCTCCAATGCGCGGCGGTGCTGGAATTGATGAAGAAATAGTAAGAATTGCTGCTGATCTCACCAACAATATGCCAGAAACTCCATATGATCAATTATGGAGCTTATTCCAGGAAGATCCTTACATAAGAAAAGCAACTGGAGACAGTGGCCAATACGTTGATTACAGGGGAGAAAAAAGGAACAAGTTTCCAAAAAGAATCATAGAGAAAATTTTCAATAATACTTACAATAGAAGATTTAGTCCAGAATTCATACAGAGAATGCAAGGTCGAACAGGTTCAACTGGTTCTCGTGCTAGAGAAACTGGTTATTCAAGAAGAGAAGAATTTCCTATTCTTGGTAATGCCAGAGCTGGATGGCGGCGTGGTATGGGATATAATGCAGCACCAGGTGTCGAAGGCGGAGACCGAAGAATGAAAGCTTTGTATAGAAGCGCTATCAATCGTGGTCGTGTAACTCTTCGAAGAAGAGCACAGGAACTTTTCAGACAAAAAATGGATAAATTAAAAGGGATTGATGATCAGAATAAAAAAGAAGTCAGGAAAAAACTTCAGGATGCAGAGAAAGAATGGAAAAAAATCATAGAAGCTTTTGAAAAAGAAATAAACGATCTTTCTAAAAAAACTGGCGATGCTAGTTTTACAAACATTCTTGCAAGTGCTAAAGGCGGACCTGCAGGAATGCTAGCATCAGCAGGTCTTGGTCAGATTACAGGAGCAATAGATGCACTAAAAAGACAAACAGATTCTAATGTCATTGTAAAGAAATATGAATTTTTGTTAAAACGAGCAAGCGAAGATT
>Ga0209542_10018315_pt1 | contig 11351 bp, 10 predicted proteins | sample RifCSPhighO2_01_FD_184028 | JGI IMG/M metagenome (GOLD analysis project Ga0209542, IMG submission 184028) | Soil microbial communities from Rifle, Colorado - Rifle CSP2_plank highO2_0.1 (SPAdes) (version 2) | ecosystem: Environmental > Terrestrial > Deep subsurface > Rock core/Sediment ...
TTTCAAAGTAGGTCGGGCGATGTTGTACATGGTTGTTGATGCCCTCGAGTACGATGGCAGACTTAAACAAGAGTTCTCTGAACGGTTTGGACGCGTACTTAAATAGGACGGTCGGCCGAGTTAAGTACGTTCGCATTTTGAACGCTCTAGGAACGGGAACGGATTTCTTCGACCAAGCTCGAAATGATGTCTGTGATGGGAGAAGCGCCGAGTTTGCCAGCGCGGCCTTCGAGGGTCGCGGTTTTAGCCGCGACCTCCTCATCGCCGACAACGAGCTGGTAGGGGACTTTCATTGTTTTCGACGTGCGGATTCGTTTGCCGAGCGAATCGCCCGAAAGCAATTCTGTACGTATCCCTGCTGTTCCGAGTTCCTTCACAAGAGCCTCGGCATACGCATCATGCTTCTCGGATACGGGCAGGACGCTCACCTGCACGGGCGAAAGCCAGAGAGGGAGCTTGCCCTCGAGGTGTTCGAGAATGACGGAAAGGAAACGCTCGAGTGAACCCATCACTGCCGTGTGTACCATGACGATGCGTTCCTTTTCGCCTTTCTCGTTCACGCATGTGAGGTCGAAGCGCTCCGGCATATTCATGTCGAGCTGGATGGTCGCTACTTGCCACTCCCTACCGAGCGAGTCATGTGCCATGAAGTCCACCTTCGGGCCATAAAAGGCGGCTTCGCCCGGCGTCTCCGTGGCACTCGCCCCTTTTTCTTCGGCGATCTCACGCAAGACGCCTTCGGCAAACGTCCAGCGTTCGGCGCCGCCGAGATAGTTGTCCGGATTTTTCGGATCGTGGAATGAGAGACGAACTTCCAGCTTGAAGCCGAATGAGACATAGAACTCCTCTATGATGTCCCATATCTTCGCGAACTCTTCTTTGACCTGCGACTCGCGGCAAAAGACGTGCGCGTCATCTATCGTTATCGCGCGTACGCGTGAGAGGCCGTTCAATTCTCCCGACTGCTCGTCGCGATACATCATCGTCGTTTCAGAGTAGCGCTGCGGCATTTCGCGATACGAGTGTGGGCGCCGCGCGAATATTTGAATGTGGTGTGGACAGTTCATGGGCTTCAGAGCGAACTCCTTGTCCTCGCGCGTCCGTATACGAAAAAGATCGTCCTTGAACTTGTCCCAGTGTCCCGAGGTTTCGTACAGCTCCTTTTTGGTGATGTGGGGGATCTCCACCTTTTGATACCCGCGCATTTGTCGCAGCTCCCACACGTAGTCGTCGAGAAGCTTGCGCACCAAGGCGCCACGCGGGGTCCACAGGGGCAATCCGGGACCCACGAGATCGGAAAAGACGAACAGGTCGAGCTCGTGCCCGATCCGTCGGTGATCTGGTACCGCACTTTCTTCTTTTGCCATCGTACGTCGAATAATAGCCAAAATATCCAAAAAACAAAGCGGCGGCCGGTAGTCTGGCCGCCGCGCTCACTTCAGTGGCGTCAACCCACCCTCCTTCATCCGGAGTTGGAGCCACATCTCTTGGGCGAAGTTTTGAACTTGCTCAAGCTCGGGAGTGTTCACGTACTTACGGTCCACCAGCTTTCCGAGGATCTCTTGTTCTTCCTCGATGAGTCCTCGCAGCTCGGGGATGTCGGTCGTGCCTTTACCCGGATAGATCTTCGAGAGTGCCGCATCGATGAATGGCCAGTACGCTTCGTCGCCGTTCAGCTTTGGCCCCTCCTCGACGAGAAAATTCATCGAAACGGCGCATTGTGCGATCTTATTGAGATCGCAATGTCTCGTCGATTTGTACTGAAGTATCTCCACGGCTGCCGCCTTGAAGATCTCGCTCGTGAGATGATGTTCAGGCATCAGCGTTCCTCACCTTTCTAGCCACCATTTCGACCATACAACATGAGGAAAAAATGGTCAATCGAGTGTACTTCGGAGACATTACAGCGCTTTGGCGCGTTCCACCACGAAGCTTTGTTCGCCGTTCCGCTCCGATATTTTGCCCTTGAATATGACGCAGGCGCCGGGCGCCATAAGCGACCCGTATTCCTTGAACGTTCGTGGAAATGCTACGACCTCGATATTGTCCGAAAAATCGGAGACCTTCAAAAAACCCATCCGCTCGCCGCTTTTGGTCGTGTTGATCCGGGCGTTCTCGACGAATCCTGCGATGACCGTTTCGACGCCACGTAAATGCTCCTTCGCGTGCTTGATGCTTTTCTTTGGATCGGCGAATTTCGTCTTATGCTTGTCGAGGGGGTGTCCCGAGACGTAGAGGCCGAGAAGCTCCTTTTCCCACCCAAGCTTTTGTTCGAGCGTTGCGACAGGGGCAGTTGGTACTTTGAGCGTGGCCGGTTTCGAGGCGGCGCCAAATAGGGAACTTTGATCGGTGGGTGTTTTTGTGTGTTCGCGATGAAAGTGGAGGAGGAGGTCGAGGTTCGCAAGCAAAACGCCGCGTTCTCCCAGCTCATCCAATGATCCTGACATTATCAATGCCTCCAACTGTTTCTTATTAAGATTTTTATCGGGAATGCGCGCAAGGAAGTCGGAAATGTCGGAGAAACGACCACCCTCCTCACGTGCCGTTATGATGGAATCCGCCACACCAGTACCGAAATTCTTTATCGAGTACAAGCCGAATCGGATGTTGGTATCGTCTATCACCGTGAAGTTCCCCTTGCTTTCCTCGACGGAGGGCGGCCATACACGGATACCCATACGCTTGCACTCGTGCACTATTTCCGCGATCTTTTCTACGTCGCCCTTCTCCGCGGTGAGGAGTGCCGCCATGTAGTCGACGGGGAAGTGCGCTTTCATGTACGCGGTCTTGTACGCCAAATTCCCATAGCTTGCGGCGTGTGCTTTGTTGAAGCCGTATGCCGCAAAGGTCTCGATCTGTTCCCAGAGCCTTTGAGCAACATCCTTTTTCATCCCGTGCAGGGTGCAGCCGCTCGTGAAGCGTTCCTTTTGCGCAGCCATTTGCTTCGGGATCTTTTTGCCCATTGCCTTCCGGAATTTGTCGGCTTCGCCCCACGAGTAGCCAGCCAAATCGACCGCGATCGTCATGACGTCGTCTTGGTAGATCAAGATGCCGTACGTGGGCTTGAGTATCTTTTCGAGCCGAGGGTCAAGGTATTTAATGAGCGCGGAATTTTTTTTGCGTTCGATGTAGTGGGGAATGAAGGCCATGGGGCCGGGGCGATAGAGCGCGACCATCGCGTTGATGTCGTGGATGGTCGAAGGTTCGAGATCGGTGAGATAGCTCGTCATGCCGCCGCCGGATAGTTGGAAAACGCCGAGGGTCTCACCGCGTGAAAGCATCTCGTACACCCCCACGTCGTCGAGCGGGATGCGGTCGAGATCTATCGCGACATCGAGCCGTTCTTTTACGCGCGATACCGAATCGGCCAGGACCGAGAGGTTGGTCAGACCGAGAATATCGAATTTAAGGAGGCCGATGCCGTCATACTCGTCGGCGATCGCGTACATGTCGTATTGCGTGATGGTCTTCCCCCCTTTTGGATCGTGCTGGATAGGAACGAAATCCGTAACCGGGGAGGGCGCGATAACGACACCTGCCGCGTGTACGCCCACATGTCGCGCGTTGCCCTCTAACTTTTGCGCGAGGTCAAGAACCTCGCGCGCCGAGGCGTCGCTCTCGTATGCTTTTCTAAGTTCGGGAATCTCTTTGAGGGAGCCGGCGATAGAGACGGGAAAACCTTGCTTTCCGAAGGGGATCAGCTTGGCGATGGTGTCGCCTAAGCTGTACGGATAGCCCAGCGCGCGCGCGACGTCGCGCACGGCTGCGCGCGCCATCATGGTGCCGAAGGTTCCGATCTGCGCGACCTTGTCTTCCCCGTACTTCGCGCGCACGTAGTCGATAAGCTCGTCGCGGCGATCGTCGGCGATGTCCATGTCTATGTCTGGCGCAGAAGGGCGCTCTGGGTTGAGAAACCGCTCAAATGGCATTTGGAACTTGATAGGATCGACGGTGGTTATGCCTGAGAGATAGCAGACGAGCGAGCCCGCGGCCGAGCCTCTCGTATTGGTGTAGATGCCGGTTTCGCGTGCATGACGCAAAAGGTCGGCAACAATGAGGAAATACGAGGCGAAGCCTTTTTTTGCAATGATGTCGAGCTCATAGTCGATCCTCTCGCGCAGAGCTGAAGTGTTCTCGAGCCCGCGTGCTGAAATCCCTTTCTCTGCGAGCGAGCGGAGTTCTGTATCGGCCGTTTGGCCTTCAGGAAGTGGAAATTTTGGCAGGATCGCTTTTCCAAGGGTGATCTCGAGCGTGCACATGTCGGCGATTTTTTGTGTGTTTTCCAGAGCCTCCGGAAGGTCGGCGAAAAGTTCGGCGGCGCGCGCGCGCGAGATAAAAGAAAAGTCGCGTGCGACCGTTTCCTCGCTCCGATCGAGCGCTCCACCGGAGCGGATCTTGTTGACCAGGTCGCACGCGAGCGCGTCATCTCTTTCCAAATAGTACACATCGTGTGCGGCAACGAGCGGCACGCCCACGCTCTTCGCGCGCGCGATCACCTCGTGCACCTCTGCGTCGTGCCCTTCTATTTCGGGATGTCGCGTGATCTCGACGAACGTGTTTTCGCCGTAGACGCTCTTGTAGAAATGCAGTATCTCTTCCGCGCGCGTAGCAGAGCCGTGCCGGATCGCGTGCGCGTGGCCGCCGCCATGCGAAGGAAGGAGTGCGACCAGACCTTCGCGGTAGCGTTCCATCAATTCGCGGTCGATGCGCGGGCGCCCATAAAAACCTTCAAGATGCGCGAGCGAGACCAGCTGGATGAGATTTTTGTAACCCACCTCGTTCTTGGCGAGCAGCACGAGTCGAGAAGTCTGGTCGTCGATGCGATGCTCCTTTTGAAGCCGGGAGCGCGGCGCAACGTGGAAGTCAACGCCGATAATGGGCTTGATGCTGCTCGCCTTGCATTCTTTGTAAAACTCGATGGCGCCATACATATTGCCGTTGTCGGTAAGAGCGAGCACTCGTTGGCCGTCCTGCGCGGCGCGAGCGACGAGTTCTGGGATTTTTGGCAATGACTCAAGGAGAGAATAATGGGAGTGGGTATGCAAATGAACAAAATCTCCTGCTAGAGGCGCACGCATGGGAAGAGTATATCACTATGAGTTTTCCCCCTTTGACTAAACCTCTTTATGATATTACAGTGCATCCTGCTAAATAAGTACAAAGCGCGTGTGGCGGCAACGTCGGGGCCGAGATCCGACTAAGTGAGGTCTGAAATGAACAGAAATAAGCGTGCCGCGCTTGCGCGGCGGTACATGCAGCGGGTTCCGAAAGGCACGCTCATGACTTCCCGATTACCGATGGAGACGGCCGATTTCATCGCGAACAAGGGCCGATTCGCCAAGAGCGACGTTATCTTGGCGATGGATTCCTTCTACACGGGCGTACCGACGAAACGGCTCAAGCCCGCAGCGCTGAATTCAATCGCCTACGAGTTGGCTAAGCACGAGATCAGGCTGCGTGGTCAACTGTTCCATCGCGGGCTCTACAGTTCGATACGTGGCGCGGCGAACATCGCCGAGACCTCGGTTGCCGAGATGACCACTTTCTTCCTCGAGACCATCGCTGAGATGGTCCGTGAATCAATCAAGGAAGGTCGGCAGGCCAAGCGCCCGCTCGCAAACGCCGCATAGAATCCGCGGCACAAGAATCGAAGACGAAGGGGGGCCAAACGGTTTCCCTTCTTTGTTATGATTAAGTGCGATGAAGTATCTCATCGGCATCGATGAGGCGGGGCGGGGACCGCTTGCGGGACCCGTCGCTGTTGGCGCTGTTGTCGTGCGACAGGATTTTGATTGGAGCCTGACGAGGGGAGTGCGGGATTCAAAAAAGTTGACAGCGCGTGTACGTGAAGAGTGGTTCAGTACAATTCGCGCTCTCCGGCGCGACGGCGCTCTCAACTTTTCCGTTTCATTCACTTCGGCATCCTTGATAGATAAGCGGGGCATCGTGCCCGCGATCGCCCTTGCGCTGCGACGCTGTCTTCAAGAGCTCAACGTCGCTCCGCGAGATTGCCAGGTGTTGCTCGATGGGAATCTGTATGCGCCGAAGGAGTACGTTTTCCAAAAGACCATCATCCGCGGTGACGATCTCGAACCGATCATTTCATTGGCGTCCGTCGTCGCTAAAGTGCGCCGCGATAGGCTTATGACACGTTTCGCGAAGCGATTCCCATCGTACGGTTTTGAACGTCACAAAGGATATGGAACACTGTCTCACAGAGACATCATCAAGCGTATCGGCTTTTGCGACCTTCACCGCACCACTTTCTGTACACGCCTACTTCAAAAGGACCAAGCACCAAGCACCAATTGAACAAACAATCTCCAATTTCCGAATTTATAAGTTTAAAACCTTAGGATTTGTTTGGCCGGTTGGAATTTGATTTTTGGGTATTTCCGCAGTACACTGCGATCATATGGTAGTCCGAATGCGAAGGAATCGTTCCCAAACGGCAATGCGCCGGAGCCATCACGCGCTTACGGCCGCCCAGCTTGCCACGTGCTCATGCGGCGCGCTTCGCCGGCCGCACACGGTGTGCGGGGAGTGCGGCAAATACAACGGACGTGTCGTTATCGACGTCGTAGCCGAGGCGAAGCGCGCCGCACGCCGCGCCAAACGCCGGCAAACGGAATTGCGCGCGTCGGGTCAAAAAACAGATGATAAAGAAAAAGAAACCGTCAGAAACTAATTGAAACATATTGCTCTTTCGTTCGTCTGATCTTTTGCGCCTATGGCAAATAGACACTTAGCCCGTTCCGTCGTTCTTCAAGTACTTTTCGAACGCGATTCCTCGGGCGGCACCATGATAAAGGAGGATTGCGAGAAGCGGCTCGTGGAATACTCCAAAGAATTTGGGGCACGTGAAAGCGACATGTCTTTTATGAAACAGCTCCTCCAGAGCGCGATGGCAAAACAAAAAGAGATCGACGAGGTCATCACGCGCGCGGCGCCGGAGTGGCCGCTCGACAAGATCGCCGCTATCGACAGGAACGTCCTGCGGCTCGGTCTCACGGAACTTCTCTATGCCGATCGTGCGCAGGTGCCCGCCAAGGTCGCTATCAACGAAGCGATAGAGCTCGCAAAATCCTTCGGAAGCAATAGCTCGGGGCGATTTGTCAACGGCGTCTTGGGTGCCGTGTACGTGGAGCTCGGCGAGCCGGGCAAAAATGAAGGCGCGGCGCGCAAAAAGGAGAGCCAGAGGCCAGCCAAAATGCCGACGGAACACTTGGCAGGCGCTGTCGTGTATGCGAAATCGGCGGGGGAGACATATCTCGCATTTGTCCACGACATCTTCGGACATTGGACCATTTCAAAAGGGAAGGTGGAGGAGAACGAGGACGTGCGCAGCGGCGCGATCAGAGAAATAAAAGAAGAGATGGGGCTCGACATCAAGATCAAGGAGGAGCTTGGCGTCAACGAATACATTGCGAACGACTCGAAGATCGAAGGTGGTAAAAAGCGGAAACGCGTCACCTACTTTCTGGCGGAATCCCCTTTCTCCGAACTCAAACTCGGACCCTCGGGCGGCCTGGACGATGCGCAGTGGTTCCCGCTCTCGAGCGTCGGCGAGCTCAACTTTTACGACGATACGCTGAAGATCATTATTCCGGCCATTAATGCGCTCGCGAGAAGAAATCCTGATCCGCAAAAACCCGAGATCCAAGAGAACGTCGAGGGCCAAAAGAAGGTAGAGGAGAAAGAGGAGAGTCATGAAGCGCGGGTAGAGCGGCGCGGAGGGAGGCGTCACCGCTAATCGACTTTCGATAGATATGAATTTCTCGGATTTTGAATCGAAGATAGGGTACTCATTCAACAATAAATCCCTGCTCGAACAGGCCTTTACACACCGCTCCTATCTGAACGAGAACAAGACTGGCGGCGAGCACAACGAACGGCTCGAATTTTTGGGCGATGCCGTTCTCGAACTCTCGATCACGGAATTTTTGTATGCGAAATATCCTGATAAGCCGGAAGGGGATCTGACCGCCTATCGCGCCGCGCTAGTAAATACGCAAAGCATCTCGGTCGCGGCGACCGAGTTGGGCATGAACGAATATCTCTTACTCTCGCGCGGCGAAGCGCGCGACACGGGCCGCGCGCGCCAGATAATCCTCGCGAATGCATTCGAAGCCCTCATCGGCGCTATCTATTTGGATGCGGGCTATGGAGCCGCACGTGATTTCATCGCGGCACAGCTTCATCACAAGGCGGATGATGTGGTCGCGAAGCGGCTTTGGCAGGATTCGAAAAGTCGATTTCAGGAAACGGCGCAGGAAATACACGGCATCACGCCGACGTATGTACTCGTCAGTCAGACGGGACCCGATCACAACAAACAATTCGTCGTCGCAGCGCACGTGGGTTCGGAGCGCATCGCAATGGGTGAAGGTCGCTCGAAGCAAGAGGCCGAACAAGACGCTGCCCAAAAGGCGCTTGCCGCGAAGGGCTGGTGATCCTGTCTATCCCATCTTGTGTTCAATTGAACATAAACTGGAACTACAATTTGAAGTGTTGACGGAGCACATGGGAGCCATTGGCATGCGTTGCTTTGATGAAAGCGACGAAGGGTAGGATTTCATAAAAAACTGCGATTTCGCGTACTTGATCAGCGCACTCGTACGGATGGATCCAGACCGAGCGCTGGTAGTACACGAAGCCGAGATTTTGCAGCAGTCGCACAAATGTCATTCGTACGCTCGTCTTTTCCTTTGGTATGTCAAAAACGACGATATGCCATGTCCGATCCCACACCTTTGGCTTGGGGATCGAGAGGGACCAGAGTCTATTTTCTACGAGAACACGTTGGCCTAATTCACTTAGTGAATACATGCCGTTATGTACTGCCACATACTGTTGTTCATGCAGTGCATACAGCCTACGCCGTATCCATTTTCTATTTTGCAGTGAGTCTTTCTTATTAAGTACTCGGAAGATCCGCATTACCGCCTTCGGTGAAGGAACGGCACCGATACCGACGATAAGGGCGCCAAGTGCGAACATTTTCAATATTCGCATCGTGTTCTCGTTTGGCCGTCGGACTTTCATGTCGTAAGTACAGTTTATGTTCAATTGAACATAAACTGAAATGATACCATGAGATGCACAGCCATAGGGAAATCTTCATGTAGGGACTTTGACAGCGAGGGGTGGCGATGGCATGTTAAGGGCTGCAATCTGAATTGGCCGTCATACCGCGGAGGTGAGTATGGGACGAATCAAGACGTGGAGCGAGTTAACGCCTGAAGAACAACGCGAGCGTAAGAGGTGGTGGTTCCTTTATTTCAACGATTATGACTTTTGGAGAGCACAGGAACAGAAGTGGCAAGCCACAGGTATCGTTCCTCGGCATCAAATCATGACGAGACAAGAGTGGGAAGATCACGGCGCTATCGGGAAAATACTTACGCCGCCATGAACCGATTGCACTCAAGATGTCAATCACACCAGCCCCCGGCACGACTGGGGGCAACTATTTTGCGATACAATGAACGTCAATGTTCCTCGGACTGAAATCGATCGAGCTTTCGGGGTTTAAATCGTTTGGCAAGAAAACCGAGCTCGTATTCGGCTCGCCCATTGTCGCCGTGGTGGGGCCCAATGGAAGCGGGAAGTCCAACGTGGCAGAAGGGTTTCGTTTCGTACTCGGCGAGCAGTCCATGAAAAGCATGCGCTCAAAAAGAGGCGAAGACCTTATTTGGGGTGGCTCGCCCGCACTTTCGCGCGCGAATCGAGCGGCGGTGAAAGTTGTTTTTGACAATAGTAAACGACTCCTAGATATTGATTTTAAGGAAGTAGTCGTCGAACGTGTGGTACACCGCGACGGACAGAATGAATATCTCTTGAATGGGACACAGGTGCGGCTCAAGGACGTCATTCGCCTGCTTGCCGGCGCCAATATCGGCGGTTCGGGATATCAAATAATTTCGCAGGGCGAGGCCGACCGGATACTGAACGCGTCGCCGCGCGAGCGACGCGAGATGGTGGAAGACGCGCTTGGGCTCAAACTCTTCCAACACAAAAAGGCGGAGAGTGAGCGCAAACTAGAAGAAACAGCAGTAAATATCGACAAGACAAAATCGCTCCGTCGCGAGCTTGCGCCGCACATCAATTTCTTGCGCATACAGGTGGAAAAGATAGAGAAAGCGCGGGAACTTAAAGAACAACTCGCGGAAAAGTTGAACGAGTATTTGGCGCGTGAGCACGCATGGATAACGCAGGAAGATGCTCGCCTTCAGGATGAGATACATGCGCACGAAAGTGAGCTCAAGAAGCTCACGGCACGCGTATCGGAGGCGCGCGGGAATGCCTCCGGCGCGAGCGAGGCGGCGCTTGGGGAATTGCAAGTGAAGCTCGCGGAACGCGAAGGCAAGCTCTCTCTAGCACGTAGAGAAAGCGAACGGCTTGGACGCGAGTTGGGCCGCGCGGAGGGAGCACTCGAAGCGACCAACGTGACGGTGGAAGCGATCGTGCCGGTACCGCATGTGCGGCAATTCGTTCGCGACGTGGAAAGTGCGCTTGCCGAAGCGGAGAGGCAGGATGATATATCGACAGTGCGGAACGTCCTTGCATCAGTGCGCGGAAAAATAGCTGCCTTCCTCGAAGGCCTTGCAGGCACCGCGCCGGCGACCAATGAAGAGGTGCGCCAACAGGTGAAGGCGCTTTCCGAATCATTTAATAAGGTACAGAGCGAGGAAGAAGGTCTTGCGTCAGAGCTAGCGATGCTTCGCGCGAAAATATCCGAATCGCGCGAGCGCGGATTTGAGGCGGGGCGCGAGTTGGTGGAACTGGAAGCATCGGCGCGCGAAGCGCAGAGCAAGCTTGCCACCGTGGGGAGTGCTCGCGCGAGCGTAAAAGAAGCGCGCCAACGGTTCGAGGAAGAAGTGCGCGAAGGCATCGCGCTTGTCGGCGCTGGGGTAAAGGCCTGGGAAAACGCCGAGATCCCACCTGGCGCACTTTCCGAGGAGCGAAGCGTACAGGAAAAGCGACGGCGCGAGGTGGAGCGGTTGAAAATAAAGATAGAGGAGTCGGGGACGGGTAGCGGGGAAGCGGTGGTAAAGGAATTTTCGCAAACGAAAGAACGTGATGAGTTCCTCGGCAAGGAGCTTGTCGATCTCGAGAAGTCAGCGGCTTCGCTCAAGGACATAATTGCCGAATTGGATAAGACGATAGACGCACGTTTTCACGAGGGGCTAAAGGGGATAAACGAGGCGCTTAAGAATTTCTTTTCGAAACTTTTTAGCGGCGGGGAAGCGAAGTTGCGTGTAGAGGAACCTCGGCGGGTAAAACAAAACCTCGAAGAGGAAGGGGGTGAAGGGGAAGAATGGGAGGAAAGGGAGGAAGAGGAATTGTAT
>Ga0209542_10018316_pt1 | contig 11351 bp, 11 predicted proteins | sample RifCSPhighO2_01_FD_184028 | JGI IMG/M metagenome (GOLD analysis project Ga0209542, IMG submission 184028) | Soil microbial communities from Rifle, Colorado - Rifle CSP2_plank highO2_0.1 (SPAdes) (version 2) | ecosystem: Environmental > Terrestrial > Deep subsurface > Rock core/Sediment ...
CTGGGGCAGACTTTCGGGAAGGTAGTGATTGATCTGTCTTCCGGAGCGTTCTCGCATGGGCAGACATACGTGGCATTGAGCAGGTGCAGGACATTGCAAGGGATTGTCCTGAAAAGACATGTGTGGCCGAGCGATGTCATAGTGGACAAGCAGGTGGTGGATTTCCTTGATGGCAAAAGAGGGAAGATGGACTTAAGGGATTTCCAGGATGCGTCAGCATGAAAGACCACAATAATTAGCTATCACAGAATTCTCTCATGTCGTAGAATACTTTTCCGAAGTAAGTGCAGGCGTCCTTTAAAGATTCCTTGCCATTTTTCGTCAATGAGTAAGCCTTATTCTTATCAATAGAAACCAGCCCTTTGGACTTTAGTTCCTTCAGGACCGGGTAGATTGTTCCCGGACTCGGCTTTGAGCCTTTCCGCTTTTCCAATTCCTTGGCTATATCTGACCCGTTCATTGGCTTCTTTGAAACTATCCATAGAACAAGAAAAGACAAAAACCCCTTCATATCACAACAGCTTGCCATACACTATCCCAGTATAGCCTTCGAGTTTAAAAGAGTTTTGTTTTATCGTATAACCGATAGCTTTATATATTTGTTATCGTATAACCGATATTATCAACTAAGGAGCGTGAAAACATGCAAGGAAACTGCTGCGGAAGCGAAAGAAGCTTCCTGACAAAGGAAGAGAAACTTGAGATGCTGAAAGAGTACAGGGATTCCCTGGAAAAAGAGCTTCAAGGCGTTACAGAAAGAATCAAAGAAGTCGACAAGAAATAAACTTCTTTTTTATTTCTTTTTCTTATATTTTTTTCGGATATTCAACCCTATGCTGCCGCATTATTGCCAGTAAACTTTATATACCCGTAATTTTCCATTCAAAAGCCATGGCAATCATATGGGTAATTGCAGCAGCAATACTTTCATTGCTTTTCGTAGTCCTATTATATTACAAGATAAACAAGGCTCCTTCTGGAAGCGAAAAGATGAGGGAAATCTCATCTGCAATAAGGGAAGGAGCGACAGCTTACCTAAAAAGGCAGTACAGGATACTTGCCATATTCGCAGTAATAGTCACCACAGCATTATATTTCTTCATAAACATCCAGACAGCGATAACATTCTTCTGCGGAGCCTTCATCTCAGCATTAGCAGGCTACATAGGAATGAGAGCTGCTACAAAAGCAAACGTACGAACAACCGAGGCAGCAAAAACAAGCCTTGGAGCCGCGCTGAAGATAGCATTCAATTCTGGAGCTGTGATGGGATTCACAGTTGTTGGACTGGGATTGCTGGGAGTGACTATATTATACTTGATTTTCAAAGATCCTAATTACATATTCGGCTTCTCATTGGGAGCAAGCTCGATAGCATTGTTCGCAAGAGTCGGCGGCGGAATCTTCACAAAAGCAGCAGATGTTGGCGCTGATCTGGTCGGGAAGATTGAAGTTGGAATACCTGAGGATGACCCTCGAAACCCAGGAGTCATAGCTGACAATGTAGGCGATAACGTCGGGGATGTAGCTGGCATGGGAGCTGACTTGTTTGAAAGCTATGTAGGAAGCATAATCGCTGCGATGGTCCTTGGAGTTGTGGCTTTCGGAGAGAAAGGATTACTATTTCCATTATTACTAGCAGCTTTAGGAATCATCTGTTCAATAATAGGAGCGTTCTTCGTAAGAGGGACTGGGGAGAGCCCGGGGAAAGCGCTGAGAAATGGACTGATCTTCGCAAGTATACTATTTGTCATAGGATCGTATTTCGTCTCGAACAATGTATTCGGGACAAACGGAGTGTTCTTCGCGACAACAGCAGGGTTGATTGCTGGCGTATTGATAGGATTGGTCACGGAATTCTACACATCAGTGGAAAGAGTCCATGCCAAGAAAATCGCGCAGGCCTCTGAAACCGGAGCTGCGACAAACATAATTCACGGGCTGGCGGTCGGGATGAAGAGCACGGTTGTTCCTGTACTATTAATCTCAATAGCAATATTCGTAGCTTACAAGTTCGCAGGGCTGTATGGAATCGCCATCGCAGGCGTCGGAATGTTAAGCACTTTAGGGATTTCATTGGCAGTGGATGCCTACGGACCTGTTGCTGACAACGCAGGCGGAATAGCAGAGATGGCTAACCTGCCGAAGAATGTAAGGGCGAGAACTGACAAACTGGATGCTGCAGGAAACACGACAGCTGCAATCGGAAAAGGATTCGCAGTTGGCTCAGCTGCATTGACAGCACTTGCATTATTCTCAGCATTTTCACAAGCTTCAGGATTGAAAGCAATTGATATCCTGGATTTCAGGGTAATAATCGGGATGCTCATCGGCGGGATGTTGCCGTTCCTGTTCTCAAGCATGACGATGCAATCAGTTGGAAGCGCTGCATTCAAGATTGTAGAGGAAGTTAGAAGGCAGTTCAGGGAGATAAAAGGATTGATGGCTGGAAAAGCCAAGCCAGATTATGCGCGATGCGTAGACATCTCGACGAAAGCAGCGCTAAGGGAAATGATACTTCCGGGATTGCTTGCTTTCTTATCACCGATAATAATAGGATTGATACTTGGAGTCGAAGCTTTAGGCGGAATGCTCGCCGGCTCATTGACAAGCGGAGTAATGCTTGCGATAATGATGTCTAATGCAGGCGGAGCTTGGGACAACGCGAAGAAATACATTGAAAGTGGAAACCACGGTGGAAAAGGATCTGCTGCGCACAAGGCTGCAGTCGTTGGAGACACTGTTGGAGATCCGTTCAAGGACACTTCTGGACCAAGCCTGAACATCTTGATCAAGCTAATGGCTATAGTTGCTTTAGTATTCTTGCCTTTGTTTTTGTAAATTCTTAACTTCTCTCTAGACTCTCATGTCCTAAAAGCCAAATAGAAAGTCTTATATATATTTTACAGCACCATAATCCAATGGCGCAAGATAATCTAGGACGAAGGGCTTATGATGCCGAATTGGAGAGATTACAAGCTGAAGCTGAAGATTCAAGAATGACAGATCCAGCCCAAATAAGGCGTCTGTATACAGCGGTAATAACCCATTTACAAGCCCAAAACGCTCAATTACATCAAAAACTAATAACTGATCCGTTGACAGGCCTGTTTAATAGGAATACGCTTCTTGAAAGGCTTAACGCCGCCCAAAGGGAAGCAGATCAGCTTGGAATTCCGTATTCTGTTGTTTTTGCTGACTTGGATGACTTTAAGAAAGTCAATGAAGGCTATGGGCATCCAATCGGGGATAGGGTATTGCAGGATGCTGCCACAACCATAAGGGGAATTGTCAGAAGCGACGACGTACTGGCATACAGATACGGCGGAGAGGAAGTATTGCTGGTTGCGCCAAGAACAGATGAAACGCAGGCAGCAAGACTGGTGGAAAGGGTCGCAGATGAGTTCAGAAAAGCGAGAGTCGGGGAAGGATACCTCGGTCATGCGATTACAATAACAGCAGGCGCTGCAAGTTGGCACAAAGGAATGACACCCGCGCAAGTGATTGAAGCCGCGAATTACGGAATGAGGGAGCGCAAGAAAGCCGGCAAAGATGGGCATTACCTTGCCAAGCGTGGCGAAATACCTTTGAAGTAAATGGAAAAGCAACGTACACTGAAGGACGATATAGAAATTTTAGGGATTGAGCCTTACGGAGGAAATCGTGTCAGCCTAAAAATAAGCCCTGCTTCTGAAAATCGAGGCATAATATTCTACAATGCTGCCCATGGCGCAGTTCGCGCCAATCTCGCTGCAGCGCAGGCATACAAAAGTTCAATCACCCTACGCAATGACACTATGAGCGTGCTCAATGTCGAGCATATACTAGCAACATTGTATTCTTACGGAATAGACAACGCGATGATACAAGTTGCAAGGCAACCCAACAAGTCATTCGCATTTTTAGAGTATCTGCATTTGGCAACAGCCATGCAAGTACTCCCTTACTTCACCGAACGCGAAAAAACCCTGTGCGAGAGGATTGATGAAGTTGGGGTCGAAGCGCAGCAAATGCCACGCAGGATGCTTCGATTGAAAGAGGATATAATCACTGACAAGCTATCGCTTGAAAAGACTGATACTCCCGGATTGATTGTCAGAGCTACGACGAGCTATCCTCTCTTAGGGGAGAGCACCATTGAGCTCCAGATAACTCCAGAAGCATACAAGTCTGAGCTTAGCAGAGCGAGGCCTTACGCAAAGCATGCGCCTGCATGGATGCCAAGGAAAATAACCAGATTTTTCGCATGCTTGCTAAACCCTTCCTTTGGTTTGAGCCACGGCTTTGACGAGGATAATGTCCTTGTTCCGGAAAGGAGCAGAGAAAAGCTTCTCGAAGAGCAAAGACGCGTCGGCTATGACAAAGGCGATGAAATCACAAGGCATACAATCGTCGACAGGCTTGGATCTTTGGCGTTGTTGCCCGGAAGGCTGGATCATGTTAGAGTGACTGCGCGATTCAGCGGCCATGCGAACGACCTTGATGTCTTGAGAAAGAATCTTGATAAACTCTCAACAAGTTCTACTGGCTTTTCTTCTTAAGATCCTCTAATTCCCTCAGGAATCTTTTCAGAGTCTTAGGAACGTGCTCTGGCTGTGTTTTTAGAATTTGAGCGGTGCGTTCCAATAAATATTGGTCTGAGCCCTGCTCTGTTTCCTTTGAAGTTAAATCATAATCCTCTGATTTCCCTTTCTTCGCCTTCTTCCACTTCTCGAACAATTCCTCTGCCCTCGCAGGCACCTGTGATTTCTGCACATTCAGGATATTCGCAGACATGCCTATAAGATTTCCTTCAGCCTGAACCTCTGATTCTGTTGCTTCTCCGGCCTTGTACTCGATCCTGATTATGCCATCCTGGACCTTGGAACTTTTTATTATCTTGATCTTTCCAGCTTCGGAAGTCCTCTTGAGATGAGTACCACCACAGGCTTCAACATCAATACCTTTGATGTCCAGAATCCTCAGTTTCTTCCCTGGAACAGCGCCACCTTGGTAGATTGCCATGCCGTACCTTTCCTCTGCCTTGTCCCTTGGCAATATCATTGAAATAATCGGAACATCTTTTTCAATTATTATGTTTGCGACCCTTTCAATCTCCTTCAGTTCCTTTTCTGTCAAAGACTGGTAATGAGTTATGTCCAGATGGGCTTTTTCAACTGTTTTTTTAGCTCCAGCCTGGTTCACATGCTTTCCAAGAACTTTCCTCGCTGCTGCGTTCAAAATATGGGCCGATGAGTGATGCTTTGCCAATTGAATCCTGCGTTTCAAGTCAATATGGCCTTCAACAACTGAGCCTTGCCTGAAAGAAGGCTTTTCCTTGAGCACATGGATGACATGATGGCCTTGCTTGTAGATATTGACAACTTCTATCCCGCCCAAATTTCCTAGGTCATGTATCTGGCCTCCTGAAGTCGGGTAGAAAGCAGTCTTGTTCAGGATTACATTGTTATCAAGTATCTTTTCAACTTTAGCGGAGAAATCAACCAGCTTGTAATCATCGTAGTAAAGTATTTCAGTTTCTGGAACATTAACAAGATTCAGTTCCTTTTCAACATGAGTCTGATGGACCTGGACATGCTTCTCGTGCAATTCAGAAACCCTCTTATAGAAGTCTTCCGGCACATTGACTTTCACGTGGAGATTCCTCGCTTCCTCCCTGATCAATTCCGGAGAGATCCCTTGTGAATCGTACAGCTCAAGAAGCTTTCCGGTGTTTATCTTTTCCTTGTCTTCAAGCAATTTCGCGACAATGTTCCTCGACTTTTCCTTGGTTGCGTTGTACTTTGACTTCTCGACTTCCAAAATCTTGTTAACATCTTCGAGATTCTCAGACAATTCCGGCCACAACGGCTTGAGGTAATCTGCATGCCATTTGCATATTTCCTGGAGGCTGGTCTTTATTGAATACTGGTCGAGATAGCTCAGGGCCCTCCTTAAAATCACCCTCAGGTTATAAGCTCCTCCGACATTTGAAGGCAATGCTCCGTCATTAAGCAGAACCAACAACGCTCTTGAATGCTCTGCTATCGAATACAAAGCTGATAGCGGAAGGATGTTCCTTTTCAATTCGTTTACATCAACACCAACCTTCTTTGAAACCTGAAGCCATGCCTTGTCTATTGACTCAACCTCGTCTATGTTCAACAGGCCTGCATGGGGGATGTATCTCTGCAAAAGAGCCTCGTCAACATCGAAACCCGAGATTTTCTTCAATTTTTCCATGACTGTCGGGAATGCCGCATCGTAAACAGTGTTCTTTCCCTGCGAGAACCACGCGTTCCTCTCCTGACCCATTCCCATGTCCAAGACTTTCAACTTCAAATCTTCAACGCCTTTCGGAGTCTGCTGATACATCATGTAAACCTGATTGCCTAATTCCAATCCCCTTGAGAAGAATTCCATGCAAGGGCCAAGATTTCCACCACCGGCCCAGCTGTCCTCGTGGAATGTTATTTCATCATTCGGCAAGCCCAAGCCTTTTTTCAGCCAGGTGAAAATCTCCTCGAAAGCCTTGTTCTGGCTCCATTCTGACTGAGGAACGAATTGGTGCTGGCCTATCATCGAGAAGACAGTGTTGTGGGACATAGTCAATCCGACATTATCGATGTCTGTTGTCCTGAAGCATAATTGCGGGATGACAAGCTTCTTGGCTGGAGGATTCACCTCGCCTGAAATTACGTAAGGCTGGAAAGCAGCTATCGAAGCGTTTGTGTATTCCATCGTTGGATTCCAACGGGAAACAATCGGATATCTCTTGACTGGAGTGTAATTGAATTTCTTGAACATCTGGCTGAAATCTTTCCAGACGTCTATGTAAGATAATTCCCTTTTTGCAGGGGTCTTTCCTAAAAACGAAAATGATTCTTCAGGGTTGCAGGATGGATTTCCGCAGACCTTCCTTGAAGTAGTTGACCAGAAAGGGCGCTTGCATTCTTTGCAGAAGCTTCTCTTGAATCCTTCAAGCTTAAGGACATTGACAGCGTAGTATTTCTCAGGAGTTTTCCAGAAAATAGGACGATACTTCTCTTTTATTGCCTTGTCTGAACGCATAGAGAAAACCTTTTATAATCGGCAATATAAAACTTTCCCTGCGCCAATGCTTGCCAAAGAAATCCTCAAACTTGTGAACCTTTCCATCTGCGACAGCGAAAACACGCGCAAACTCTACCTGAAAAGACTAAAGGAAGGCAGGCTTACAAGGGATGAGAATCCCGGATCGCACTTCTGCATATATTTCCTTCCATACAACCCTGAAAACAAGAAGGTCTTCATCGTGCATCACAAGAAATCCGACCTGTGGCTTTCTCCTGGAGGTCATATTGACAAAGGCGAGATATTGCTGCAGACATTGAACCGGGAGATAAGCGAGGAACTTGGGGTGAATGGCTTCTTCCAGGAAATACCTGGGCCATTCTTGCTGAGCTTGACCCTCATACTCCGCGATTCACGGGCTTGCAAGGAGCATTATGACCTTTGGTACATTGTGAAGACCGATGGAAAAGAATTCAAGGTGGATTTCACTGAGTTTTTCGACGCCAAATGGATGACGATTGAGGAAGCGAGGAAAGTTGTTATCGAGCCTGCGAACATCATAGCATTGGAAATGATAGAGAAGATGGATTAGCCGCAATTGTTTAATAAAGTTACTACTATCCAATAATTAATATAGTTAAGTTTATAAACACTATTTTATTGCTTCTGTTCCATGACTCAAGCTGAAAAGGCGTATGGAAAGGATTGGGCGAAGGCCAAATCAAGAGACTTAGTTCGACGAATGATTGGCGATACGCTTTTGCATTTCAGGAGGCCAAAGGATCTTAGAGTATTATGTTTCCCAGGGGTGGATGCCGCTGAAATCTATCAGGTGTATGATCCTTTGGGAATCCCACGAGGGAATATTGTTGGCGTTGAACGTGATAAGGACGTTATTACCGAATTAGAAAGAAAAAAGCTAGGCATTCGAATTATGCCTATGAGTTTAGAAGAATATGTGACAACTTGCGAAGATTTCAATTTCGATATACTCAGCTTAGACTACACTGGTCCTTTTAGCAATGTGCAAGAACGTACAATGGCTACCCTCTTGGGATCTTCTAGGAAAAATCATTTGGTGCTGCATTGCGCAAACCTGATACGTAGGGATCGTCAATCAATAATTCATTATGCTTCTGCGGCAGGCGACATAGACAAAACTCAACCTGTCTTAGTTCCTGGCATGAACATGGAATCTCTTTTTATTGAAACTGATTCCGAACGTTCAGGTAAGATCTCAGAGGCCATCTCAAAAATGTGCGGTGGCATATCTCGGGATTCTAAAGATTGCAAATCTTCTGCTTATCCCTATTTACTTCAAAGGATATATTGGGATCCTGAAGGCTCCGAATTTACCATCGATAGAACACTTCGATTTATTCTGGGCGAGAGCTATGCCTCATTTGTCCACAATTTTAAAGATTTTTGTAAAAAGAGCGGTATGGAAATTGATGAGGGTGCCCCCATAACAAGCGCCATAAGAAAATACTGGCATCTCCCTATCCTCAATGACCTCGAATACAATATCGCCATAAGATTAAAACGACAATGGCAGGATTTAAATCTTGATGACTCCGATCTTTTCGCATCTATCTTGCTCGGTCTTCTTGATGCAGCCGTGAAGCCAGGGAAATTTTACATCGAAAAAGACCTAGATGCCTATTCCTATATTTCGGAGTCTGGTTCCCCGATGATTGGCGAAGTAGCCTTTTTGAGTTATCCTGAACGATCAACATTATTGGCACAGGAAATTGCTCGTGATTTGGGGTATCCAGATAAAAAATTAACTATTTCGAATCCAATCTCTTTACTAATGAAAATGCAGAAACAAGTTGCTGAATTTGAAAAATTCTCACGCAATACAGATCAAACCACTATCCGGGAAAAAATGGAAAGTGTGCATTATCTGGGGTGCTCTTCACGCCCGGTATTAACCAAGCGACTAGCCATAGAAGAATTTAGGAGAGGTTTGACTGTTGATCAAGTCAAGGAAAAATACCGTGGTTGCGGACCAAAGCCATTGGCGCAATGGAAAGCTCATGTTACAATGGGAACTTATGGTGAAACAACTCCTCAATCAGAAGAAACTCTAGAAGAAGCGATCATCCAAGAGGAAAATGGCGATCTCGAAAGAATAACAAAGGAAGAGGCTGTTGATTTATTACAATCTGGGATTCCTGTCGAGGAAATTTATGCTTGCTATCCATCTTCATTTACCCGAGGACAATTAAGAGCTTTCAAAGCGCACTATGTCACGATGGGGAAAAAATTATCCTAGAATTCTCTTTTCAGTTATAATAACATCCATAGGAATGTCATGCTTCTCGTTCGGCAATCTTTTCACAACCTGCAAATCGAAAGCCAATCCTATCTTTACAGCATTTGGAACCTTCTTTAAGAACTTATCATAATAACCATGGCCGTAGCCTATCCTGTTTCCTCTTTTATCGAAGACTGTGCCTGGAACTATCACAACATCAATCTTATTCAAACCAATTTTCTTTACTTTCCTTGGCTCGAGAATCCCTTTCTTATTCGGCGAAAGCTCTTTCAACGACTTGATCACTGAAGGAACAATATTTTTCGAAGACGTCTTCGGAACAACGACTATTTTCTTCTTCAGAGCTTCAGAAATCATTTTATGAGTGTTAACTTCGCTTCTGTACGAGACGAAGAACATAACAACACCTGCTTCTTTGAACTTCTGAAGACCGAATAGGCTCTTCATTATCTTATCGCTCTTATTTTTCCTTTCCAAAGAAGACATTGCAGAACGCCTGGAAAGAACTGATTTTCTAAGGAGACTTTTCATATGAAATCAAGCAGCAACTAAAATTAAAAAGCTTCGTATTCAAATTTCCAAGCCAGAAATCCTTCTCTGCAGCTCCCTGATCTCCTGGTCAATGCGCTGCTTCTCGCTGAAAGGGTTGATCTTGAATTCCTTCTTCTTGGCAGGCTTCTCCTGCTGAGAATTGGTTGAGTCATCGGCGTTCTTTGCCTGGTGGGAATCCTTAGGAATGTTAGGGAGGTTTGAGCCGATCTTCCCCTGGATTATCTTTAGGTTGCGCAAGGAAGAATTTATCTTGTTCATGTAGAAGACCTTCTTCTGGTGGATGTGCTCAAGGTTCTGGATGCTTCGCAGGAAATCCAAGGCCTCGACAGAAGCGTTTAGAATCTCCCTGCGCGTGAAGGCAGGGTCCTTGATCATTGTGTGGACATGCGTCATCGCGATATCAGGACTCGAACAATTTCTTGTCGACGATGGCCAGCTTCTGCTTGATCATGTCGAGGTTGCGCTTGCACTTCTTCAGTTCCTCTTCCTCTGCAAGCCTGATGTCATTAAGCTTCTCAAGATAATCCTCTGTTTCTTTGATCTTTGAACGCAGCAATTCAAGGCTGCTTATGGAATCGCGGTAATCCTCTATCTTGATGAACAGCGGCTTGTCAGTCTCTCTAATCATGAGCGGCATCGGCTTCGGAGATGATTCGAATGAATCCTCGCGCTTCGCCTCGAACTGCGGAGGATTGTCAAACGGATTAGCTTGGTCTTCCTCAGGGAACTTCGGGAATGACATGTCCATCGGAGGCAATATCGGCATCTTTGGAGATACATTAGAACCAGGATCAGTATGGAAGTCATCGACATGGCTTATGCCTTCGATAGGCTTCTCAGTAATTTCAGGCTTGTAAGAAGGCATCAATTGATTCGGCTGCTCTTGAGGGAATTGAGGCAATGCAGGAAAATTAGGCATCGGCTGCGGTTGTTTTTTCTTACTGAATAATCCCATTCAATACACCCCTAAAATGATTACAAAAGCTAGAAAGATAGTATTTAAACAATTGTCTACATTTTTATGTGGTGAAAAATCACTCTGCGTCGAAATTGATAGTGACGCTCTTAAGCTTCCCGCTCTCTTCCTTGACAACCTCTATTTTCGCGGATTCCTCGCCGCGCCTGATGCTGATACTTGTCGTTTCTTTATTGTCCTCTGGCCGGGATTCTGTCGAAGCAGTTATGACCGCCTCTGAAGGCTGGGATCCCGGTGATGGCTCAATGATTATCTGGACTGGAGTCTCAGGAGTCAAGACAGGTGATTCCTGCTGGATGAAAGCCTTCTGCGCTTCCTGCACTGACTGGGTTGTCTGCGGCTGTTCCTGAGTGCCAGGCATGGAAGGGTTTAGGGGATCCCATCCGTTCTGCATCTCGTAACCATCTTGATAGCCATCACCATCTGTATCTGGATTATTCGGATTGAGGCCATAGCTTGTTTCCATCCAATCATACACCCCATCGCCATCTGAGTCCTGGTTGGATTGGC
>Ga0209542_10018322_pt1 | contig 11347 bp, 15 predicted proteins | sample RifCSPhighO2_01_FD_184028 | JGI IMG/M metagenome (GOLD analysis project Ga0209542, IMG submission 184028) | Soil microbial communities from Rifle, Colorado - Rifle CSP2_plank highO2_0.1 (SPAdes) (version 2) | ecosystem: Environmental > Terrestrial > Deep subsurface > Rock core/Sediment ...
CACTCGAACCCCGCGTAGCTTTAGCGCAGTGGGGTCCATTAAAAATCAATTGTTAAACCGAACGGGAAAACAAGTTTTGTCCCGCATAGCCTTTGGCGACGTGGGACCGAAGTTACTGACAATAGGGATCCGCGTGGGATGTATTGGATTTAGTTTGAGTTTTTTATCATGAACTGTGCTTGTTTCCTGTTAAGGTAAAAACTATTCTAGCGGGTTCACACAGCCTTGTCAACCCCCAAATACGCTGTTATAATTGCCTTCTTATGACACGGCCGGATGATGAAAGGAAATTAGAGGAAGAGAAAGAACAGCGTAAACTCGACTGGACACCACATAACTTTAACGATGATTGTCCAGCAGAGTTTATACAAAAAGCTATTTCGAGTGACGATGGTCTTATTAAACCAGCCAAAGTGTACCGCCAATTATCCGAGCACATGAGAACGGGCGACTCTACTCTTGTTCGGAAATTAAGCGAAGGAGAACTATTCGAGTTCAAACCACACGATAATAATACAGCTTTCAAAATACATTTAGACTCTCAAACAACTCTTTCGAAGGGTATCTCGGTTCTATTATGGGGAGCCGTCCTCACGGTAAGAGTCGATGGAGAAAATCAAAACGTGCTAGCAGTAGTAGATGATCAGCTTTTAGTAAACAGGAGCAAAGAACGTGGTTTTATAGGTTTGGAAATTGATCCCTTCGAAATAGGTTTGATTTACCATCTAAAATCTCCTGACGCACGATTTCAACAACTTAAAAGAGTTAATTGGGTTGAGGAATGGAGGTTTGGGCATGGAAAAAGAACTTTTTTACCAAACTTAGGTGAAGTTTTCCGAAGTAGAATAACCAAACCCATAAAGGCTTAATATGATATTCGAGGAAAAAGTAAAATTTTTGCGTACTCTACCCCAGTTTAAAGTAATTCCCATTTCTGAAGTCCGGGCAATCGCTTTTGCCGCGAAGGAAGCGGACGGGCGTGACGCCGGAACATATCCAATAAAAGGCTCAAACTTAACCCTAGAACAAGAAGATATCGATAAAATCATCCGCGTTTACCCCGACCTCGAGGCCTGCCTGCGCAGGCAGGCTAAATTAACCTAGTTGAACACCCGTTATACTTGACTCAGGGTACCCTTTTTGCTATAATCGAGCCTTCGTTTAAAGTTCCGTCCATCGGAACTTTTTTTTATGAAGGCAGGACGTATTTTGCTCCTGGTTTTGGCACTTTTCGCCATGACCGGAGTCGTAACTACAACTTTTGCTCAGGGGTCAGCAAGCCCTATCCCTACTAACGTAAACGTGGCAACAGGTACGTGCCTGACAAGCTTAACTTACTGCAGCTCGATTTGTAGTGCGGAAGAACCTTTATTCAAAGCAAAACCTCAACCAAAAGTTATAGTTGCAGCAGAAAAACCTGTTATACAAACCGTAGTCAAAACAGAAGCAGTCGCTTTTGAACCTACACCGGAGGTTACAGTAGAACCTACTCCACAGCCACTTAATCTTGATACCGAGAAAATTTTTAGCCTTGTAAATGAGTATCGGGCAAAACTCGCTCTGCCGGCGTTTGAGAAAAATGAAGAAGTTTGCCAGCTTGCTCAAACACGTTCGACTGAAATTGTGGCAGAAATTCAAAACGGTACACTCCATTCAGGACTTTATAACCGCCCTCTCGCTTATTGGATTTGGGAAAACGCAAAATATGGGTCCGATGAGGCGGGAACTGTTGCTTGGTGGCTTTCGTCTCCTGTCCATCACCAGTCAATTGTCGGCGACTATAAATATTCCTGTGTCGCCTGCACAGGCTCCTATTGTTCTGAACTTTTTACAAGCTTTGTCCCTAAATAACCTTCATTTTAGGGGGTTGGCAAGCTAATACGTGCGGACTATAATTAACCTACTATGATGATCAGAAAGAAACCCGCTAAAAAAACTGACGTCGAACAAATTGCTGTGAAGATAACCGAATGGATTGGAACCCCTATTTCAATTGCGGTCCACACTGTTCTTTTTGTGCTGGCTTTTGTGGTTTATTTTCTCGGGGTCAGCTTTGAAACCGTACTTTTGCTCCTAACCACAATCGTTTCTCTTGAAGCAATATACCTCTCATTATTCATTCAGTTTTCGGTAAACGTAACCAAAGAAAGCCTTGAAGATGTTGAGGAAGGGCTTGAAGATATTCAGGAAGACGTTGAAGGTTTGGAAGGCGGATTCGGGGATATCCAGGAAGACGTTGAAGGGCTTGAAGGAAACGTTAGAAAAATGAGAAGGAATGTTCAGGAGCTTGAAACCGATGTTGAAAATATTTCCGAAGATATCGACCGCTTTTATCTTGAGGATGATAAAGAAGAGACTCAAGAAAAGGCCGCGCATGTAGAGTCAAGCAAATCTCTTCAGAATATTGAGCGGGAGATTATAACGCTTTCAAAAGGAATAATTGCGCTCCGTGATGACCTTGAAACCCTAAAGAAAAACCTCCCCTAACCTCTAAGAACTCGCACTACTATAAAACTTCAAAGCGAATTTCCAGAAAGACCTTGATATAGATATAAATAACACAGCAAAGAAGGCAACAAGCGCAATATTTAAGTAATTCACTTTGTTGACTAGTGTTTGCGCCGGAGTTGTGATAACAAGCGTCAGCGGAAAAATGCTATAAAAAAGCAGGCCGCTTATTCCCTGAAACATTTGCCCCGGATAACGTGTTAATCCGTTCATTTCATAAAGTAAACCAACAAGGTTTGTAAGGTTTGTCCACCAAATAAGGCAGGTCAAAAATATGTACCAAATTCCGTACATAACAGCAATTCCGCACACAAGAAGCAGCACCATCAATAATAGTGATTGGGCAGTTACAGCAACTCCCATTTGGGATAATACCCACGCGGAAAAAATCGTCCCTACTATAACCCGGAGAAATGCCGGGTGATTAACGTAGCGGAAACTCATTAAAAATTGTGAATCAATTGGCTTAACCAGCACAAAATCAAGTTCCCCAAGGTGGATTATTTGAGAAAAACGCTCAAAACTTCTTGAGAAAAAAACATAAAAAAGCCCCATATAAATATTGTATATTCCGAACAATAGAAACAACTCGTATCTTGTCCATCCAAAAACTTCAGGAGTTTTACTTGTCAAAACTACTATTAAAAGTATTGAGAATGTCCCCCACACCAAGTTTGATATCAGGCTGTTGATTAGGTTTGCCCGAAAGCTTACAAGCTCTGAGAAATTCATACCTGAAAGAGTTTTATAAATTGAAAGATATTTTTTCATTGTCCCATTGCCGTATATTTTCTCCTGCCTTCGCTCCACACTACTTTGTAAACTAAGTAAAAAACAAAAATCCACGCCAGTTGTGCAAAAATAACCGTCAGCATTTGAGTAATTGAAAGATTGCCCTGGATGGCAACTATCGGATAATAAACTATATAAGAAAACGGCAATACCTGCGCAATTTTGCTGAAAGCCTCAGGCAGTAGCGTTATAGGGACAACAAAACCGCCGAATATTAAAAGCAGCACCTCAAGAATTTGAAAAAGACCACGGGAATCAGTCAACCAAAAGGCAGACAAGCCGAGTGACATCTTAAACGTGAAGCACAGCATATAAGCAAGGACCATAATAAGTAAGGCCAGAACGATAACCAAAGGACTTGAGGCAAGCGTAAAAAAATTCCCGAATATGAAAATGAATGCAATAACTATTAAGACGCCGAAGGCTCCTTGTATAAGCCGCCAAGGAGTCTCTTCTAAAAATTTTGTCCAAAAATACGAAAATGGCTTCATTAGATAGTTAGTCAGCTCCCCAAGCCTTATATCTTCCTCAGCAACGTCTTCTTCAATGTGCGCAATGACCGTTGATCCCAGGACTGTAAGAAGAAAATAGTAGGATGTGATGGTCGAGAAATTCCATCCTGAAACATCTCCACCACTGCTTTTAACTACTCCTATCCAAAAAAGCATGAAAACAACGGCGGGAAGCAAAACATAAAGTACCCAGATAAAAGAGCGGCTTCGATTTTCTAAAACGTGCTGGAAGGATAATAAGAAGATGCGCCAAGCCTTCATATCATTTCTTTGTAAAAACGTCGCGAATAATCTCCTCTATCGCTGGCTCCTCTATATTTATGTCATCAACTGAAAACTTTTTGAGAATGGCGGCAACTGCCTCAGGAGCTTTACTTCGCGGAATAACAATAGTTGCGCTCTGTCCGTCAAACTCGTTAATTTTTCCGAATGGTTCGATTGCTTCAGGCTTTACTTTTTGGTTAAAAATAACTTTTATGAGTTTTTCTTTCGAGTAACGCCTCACAACATCGCTGAGTTTTCCGTCGTAAAGAATTTTTCCGTGGTCTATTATAATAATGCGTTCGCAAAGCTGGCGCACGTCTTCCATATAGTGACTTGTTAAAATTATTGTTGACCCGAAGCGCTTATTGTACTCTTTAATAAAATCGCGGAGCTTCTTTTGCATCACGACATCAAGCCCGATTGTCGGCTCATCCAGAAACAATACTCGCGGAGAATGAAGAAGTGCCGCGACAAGCTCACATTTCATACGCTGGCCAAGGGATAATTTCCGGACTTGAACCCGTAGAATATCCTCTATCTCAAGAAGTTCTGAAAGCTCGGAAAGCATTTCTTTAAATTTGTCACCGGGTATTTCATAAATCTCTTTATTGAGAAGAAAAGATTCGATAGGTGGCAAATCCCACCACAGTTGGTTCTTCTGACCCATAACAAGTGAAATTTGCTTTAGAAATTTATTATTCCTTTTCCATGGAGAAAATCCGAGAACATCAACATGTCCGCTTGACGGATAAAGAAGCCCGGAAAGGCATTTTAAAGTTGTAGTTTTGCCTGCGCCATTGGGCCCGATAAATCCGATCAGCTCCCCTTCCTCTATTTCAAATGAAATGTCGTCAACCGCTGCGACTTGCTCATATTTTCTTGAAAAAAGACTTTTGACAGACCCTGCAAATCCCGGCTCTTTTTGATAAGCCTTATAATTTTTCTTTAAATTGCGAACGGAAATTACCTTCATGTCAAACTATTTTAGCACGAGTGTAATTTAGAAGATATCTGAACTTAAAATGCTTAAAAAACTTCCCTTAACTCAGGTGTGCATATTCCAGTTAGGCGGAAATTGCGACGGAGCTTCCTGAGGAGGTTCAGGAGTTTTCATCACAATCAACTGAGCAGATAGATGTTCGTCGACTGATCCCAACCTGGTCAAGCCATCCCTCGAAACAACTTTCGTAGACATTTTGACTATACCTTTTGGAGTTAACCAGTCAAACGTATTCCAACCATCCGGCATAAAAAACTCAGGCACATGTATAAATCTTCCGAATGCCGCTCTCCTTGTCTCTTCACCGAATGAGTAATAATCTTCATCTGTTCTATTTCTAAGCTTAACGCTACCGGTTATGTTTAAATTGGTCCTTACTGCACGGTAATCTTCCGAAAGATTAGGGTCTGTTTTGTTGGAAGTAAAAGAAATAGTTGGATTATATATATAGGAATCACTTGAATCTTCAGGCAGTCTTAATTGCAAAGTCTTTCCATATCCTTCTTCTTCAGCAAAAAGAAAAGCGTTATTAACTGCATCGGCCGACGACCTTGTAAGAAAGTTTACTATTAAAGGCCCGTTGGTTGTGTGCTCTTCCATAAATGAGGCCATATCACGTATAAGATCCTGTTTAAGTTGTTTTTCAGGAGTAATTTTTGCCTCTGCCTTAACAGCTTGAATGGAACTTTCCCTTGTCTGTCTTCCAGCTAAAAAGCCTGCCGCAGCAAGTCCGATTCCAGCTCCTCCATATGCTGTTGCTTTAAGTACAAATCTTCTTGAAAAACGTCTCGACTCCCTTGGATCAGCCATATAGACAATGATAATATAAAACTTGGCGAAGTCAAACTGTAGGATTATTGCTCCATTAAGAATTTTTCAACTTCGAGGGCGGCCATACAGCCGAATCCTGCTGCAGTAACAGCCTGTTTGTATGTCGCGTCATGGACGTCACCTGCTACAAAAACGCGATCAATATTTGTTTTTGTATGTTCTCGGACTTTTATAAATCCCTTTTCGTCAGTTTCTATGCCCTTAAACATTCCCGAATTTGGCATATGCCCTACCGCGACAAATATTCCATCAATCGGCATTTGCCAGATTAGCTCGTCGCCACCAAGCTCTTTAGGACTCATTCTTACGTCTTCATTATTTTTTCGAACCGCGAACTGCGAATCGCGAACTGCAGTTGTTTTTAGTTTAACTTTTTCAACTTTCATTTCTCCTAAAATTTCTGTTATTTCCGTATTGAATATTATTTTAATTTTGGGGTTTTCTTTTACCCTTTTTTGCATAATTTCTGACGCGCGAAAACTATCTCTTCTGTGGATTAGAGTAACCTCGTTTGCGTATTTTGTCATGACAAGTGCCTCTTCCATTGCACTATCTCCACCACCGACTACAATTACGTTTTTATTACGAAAAAAGGCGCCGTCACAGGGTGCACAGGACGAAACCCCACGCCCTATTTTCTCTTTTTCGCCGGGCACATCAAGCCATTTTGTATCAGCGCCGGTTGCGATAATCACGGTTTTGCCTGAATAAGTTTTATCTTCGTCTGTTGTGATTTTTATAGGATCCGAGGCATAATCAGCGTCTTCCTGCCCGCCAGAGCTTTGCTGCTCAGGCAATTGCAGGCGGGTGAAATCTACATCAATAATTTGGGCGCCGTGGTGCTCTGCCTGTTTTCGCATGGCAGCCATCAAATCCGGCCCCTGGATCCCTTCCGGAAAACCGGGATAGTTTTCAACAAGAGTGGTAAGCATAAGCTGCCCGCCCCATTTTCTTCCGCCGATAACAAGAGTTTTGAGATTCGCGCGGGTTGTATAAGTTGCGGCAGTGAGTCCTGCAGGCCCGGAACCGATGATGATTACGTCGTACAAATCCATAATTTCAATGTCCAATTTATCAATTTTCAAACCAATGATCAACCTTTAAAATGAATTAAACAGCTACTAAATCGGTTTGGTGAATTGGAATTTGGTGATTGGTCATTTGCCGAGTTTACGAGGCAAGGGCTGAATCTATATTATTTTTAAATGTTTCCTTGGGTTGTACCCCTATCATTGTGGACTCAGGTTTGCCGCCTTTAAAAATCATAATTGTTGGAATTGACATAACACCAAATTGTCCTGCAACTTGCGGATTTGCGTCAACGTCCATCTCAGTTACTTTTATTTTGTCGCCGTATTCTTCTGCAAGTTCGTGGACAAGAGGGCGCACCATTTTACAAGGCTGGCACCACTCCGCCCAAAAATCTACAAGAACAGGAGTGTCACTTTTCAAAACTTCTTGCTCAAAAGTGGAATCTGAAAGAGTTACAACCGACATAGGAGTAACAGTATAGTATAGGAATAATTAAACTGTCAACCCCGATTCGATCGAGGTCAAGAAAGGATTTTTAATATTTGACAACCGACTACTGACATCTGGCCGAGTTTTTTGTAAATTGTCAGTTGTTATTTGTTAATTCTTGAACTGCGAAGCAGTTCACTTACTTCTTCATCATCAACTTGGGGAAATTCGCGGTAAAATTGTCCGACAGCGGAGAAATCGTAGGGAATTTCAAGCGCCATTATCTTATCAAAATATTTTGATAATCTTCCTTTTGTTCTCTTTGCAATTACAGGAACTGCTAAAATAATTTTTTGCGATCCTAGTTTCTTTAGAATTAAACTTGCAGCAGCCACAGTTGAACCCGTTGCTACCCCGTCATCAACAAGTAATATCTTTTTTCTATAAACGTCAGGAAGTTTTAAGCCTAAATTCTTCTCACGCGCCTTAATTACTTCTTGCGTTGATAGAAGCGCATTTTCTTTATCTTTTTTTGTAAGTCTCAAACTCTTTACGATGTCACCGTCCCAAAAAACAACACCGTCTGATCCTGTAGCTCCGATTGCAAGCTCCGGATTATTTGGTGCGGGAATTTTTTTGACGATTAATACTTCTAGAGGAATTTCCAGAATATCTGATACTACGCGCCCGATTACCACACCGCCGCGAGGAATCGCAATAATAACCGTGTTTTTTAACTCTTTTTCCTTAAGAATAAGAAGAGCAAGCCGTTTTCCGGCTTCCTCTCGATTTATAAACATCCTACCCTCAGTTTATTTATAGTGGTTTTTGATTTGAAATAAGATATAAAGTCCTATCAAAACTCCGACTACTCCTGAGATTGTCATTGCAATAACTGATGCAACGAGGGATACGACTTCACTGTAAAAAAGCATGTTCCATCCGGACATTTTTTTTGCCTTTGTTCCGGGAAATGCAGCAAGCAGTAAACCGCTTGAAACAAGCGCTAAAACTGCTCCGATTATTCCTCCTGATGCTGTTCCAACTCCCGATCCCATTGCGACAAAAGGTGCAAGGACCGTCAAAATTCCAACAGCTGCAAGAGATGTTAACACCCCTAAAACTCCGAATATTAATGCGAGCCAAGGAGTAATTTTAACGATAACTTCAGTCCAGCTTTTTGGAAGAGGTGGTAATTTTGCATACCATTTCTCTACCATTTCTATTAATTGATTTGCGGAAGCATTTTGTGCCATTTATAAATTCACCTCCTTTCGCTTATATAATTTAACTATACTGCCCAAAAAAACCTAAATCAAGAACCAATCAGAATCCTAGTCCAAGCTGTGTTTTTTCTTTTTTTTTGTCAATCTCCTCTTCTGCGTTCCATATCGCTACTTTCCCGTACTCGCCATCGTAACCTGGAACAATTGCTATGTTGCGGGCGCGAACTTTTTCAATTCCGGCGGCAACCCGGTCCCCCGCAACACTTTTTATCTCGGCAAGTTCTACACGGAATAAAACTTCGTGCTCTGACCCAAAATGACTAACAAGCCTGTCAAACACGGAAATGACTGTTTGAGTCGATGTTCCTGAATGCAAAGATTCGGATAATATCTCAAGCAAAGGCACGAGTGAGACGTAGGGCGGACGCGGATCGAACTTTTCTCCCGCGGAGCGGGATCCGGCTCCGCTGGACATCCATGTAACCCCGAATTTGTCACTTGTGGGTTTAAAGTTATTTGCCGCAAAGTTTGCAAGCTCCTCTACTCTGTGCACCACTCCTACGGTCAGTGGTTTTTTGCAAACCGGACAAATTGTCCCGTTATTGCGATCCTCATCGGGCGAATAAGAAATTTTACATAACCTGTGCCCCGTATAATGGTATTTTCCTTCCTCCGGGTAAAACTCTATTGTGTAAGCAATCTCGAATACTCTTTCCCCACCTCGAACAAACGAGTTTAAAATGTTATCGTACGTTATGTCTTCGATTTTGATTTTTGATTTTTGATTTTTGGGTTTTAATACCGTTGCTTCACGTCCCATCTTCTGCATCGAGTGAGCGTCGGAAAACGAAACTATTGAGCGTGAATCAAGTTCTGAAACACGCCAATTCATAGCCGGATCGCTAGATAATCCTGTCTCAACCGCGAAAATATATTTTGAGTACTCACCGAAACAGTCGGCAATCCGGTCATACCCCGAACGGCTTCCGTAAAGCGAGAACCATGGAGTCCAAATATGACACGGAATGATCGCAATTTTTCTGTCGATTTCAAATAAAGCCTGGGCAAGATTACGTGATGTTAAACCGAGGATCGGGCGGCCGTCTGAGGAAAGATTACATCCGAGTTTTAAAAGCGCCGCGTTTATTTTCTCAGCTGTCTCAAAGTTGGGAGAAAAAATCAGATTATGGATTCTATGTGAAACACCGTTCTCGCTATAAATGGCAGAAACTTCAGTCGACAGCATGAAATATGGCCCCAGGAATGGTTTTTGTGATAACTCGCCAAGTTCTTGATCAGCGGCCTTTTTATCTTTTAGTTGGTAAATTCCGGGGTTTATTTCTTCAAGTTGTGACCTTGCTTCTCTAAACCAAACCGGGTGGGTAAAATCCGCAACGGAGAGAATATTTATGCCTTTTTTTCGTCCCCAAATATACATATTTTGAAGGTTCATGCGCTGCGAAACTGCGCGGGAAAAACGGGAGTGAAGATGAAGATCAAGAACGAGTTCCATTGCCCCTATTAAATCAGAGGCATATACAAGTTGCAACCTTATTTTCCAAGACGAACAACACCGAACGTCCTGTGGCCCTGGGGATCCCAATGTTCGGATGTTGCAAATCGCCTTCTTGGCACAAATCTATATCGTGCCCACGCAGTGTTAAATTCAATTTCAGATTGACCTATACCTATTCTTACGTCGCCTTCCATAGTGACTCTACCAGTGTCTACCCTGGATAAAAGCCCTAAATCATGTTCTAGACCAAACTTTACTCCTCTTTTGGCGATTATTAATCCGAGCTTGGAATCTATCCCTTCTTCCGGTGATTTATAGTGGTACATAGGTTGACCCTGCAAATCTTTTTCTTCTTCATATGTCCACCCCTCAAGAGGGAGTAGAAGCGTTTCCGGATCAAGCGAATCAATATTTGGAAGATCTAGCTCGGCTCCTCGAACGCGATGTGTAGATATCTCTCGATAATCAGCCATAGCTTGGAAATATACACCAAATCACTTTTAAGGTCAAATACATCTGATATAATTGAAGGCGTGCAAAGTGTCGGAAATGTTCTCAAAAAGTTTAATCCCATTGAGGATAAATATATTAGCCGTGAATTTCAATCTTATGGAATATATTTATCGGAAATGCTGAACGACTACAAACACAAATCGCTTTACATAAAGCTCGCAAAGACCGTGCACCGCTCAATTCTTGAAAAAGCACTTTCTTACTGTAAAGACGCAAATACCGATACTCCCAATAAAGGCGCACTTTTTATGTGGAAAATGAAACAGTTAAAAGATGAAAACTCGCAAAAAAACGAAAAATAAAAGAGAGCAGCGGGAAAAACTTATCCATATCGCGCTTTTCGCGGTATCTGCTTTATTTCTTTTCTCCCCATTACTTTTTGCATTTAAACTGGGCGAATTTAAATCATTCGGACTTTTAGGGATTGGAATTTTAAATTTTGTCTCGAGCGCGTCACTTTTCTTCCCCGCTCCCGGAATTGTTGCAACAGGCATTGGCGGCGCCCATTTTAATCCCCTTCTTGTAGCTTTATTTTCCGCTTCAGGATCAGCAATGGGTGAGAGTGTTGCTTTTGCTTTCGGCTATTCGAGCACTAAATTAACAAACTCGGAAAAACATATCCTCAGTATCTTCACAAAGCTTTTCCATCACAAACATACTACTCTTTTAATTTTTTTGTTTGCTTTTGTTCCGAATCCGTTTTTTGATGTTATGGGAATTTTGG
>Ga0209542_10018328_pt1 | contig 11345 bp, 7 predicted proteins | sample RifCSPhighO2_01_FD_184028 | JGI IMG/M metagenome (GOLD analysis project Ga0209542, IMG submission 184028) | Soil microbial communities from Rifle, Colorado - Rifle CSP2_plank highO2_0.1 (SPAdes) (version 2) | ecosystem: Environmental > Terrestrial > Deep subsurface > Rock core/Sediment ...
GGCGGCCATCTTGGCCTCGATTTCTTCCATGAACTGTTTGGCGGCTTCAACCACCTCCTTGTCATCAATCAGTGCGTCAATCCATTGTGGGATTTGCATCTGGATCAGTGTAGATATCATGGGTGGGTAGCCTTGGCAGAAGTCGTAGGAGGCCAGGTTGAACATAATGACGACGCCTTCGGCCACCAATTGACGACCAGCATCTTTGGCGATCATTGGATAAAATCGACTCACCAGTGTGTCTTCATCATTGACTGAAGTCAGCCGGCGAATGATCTCCTGCGGATCACTGGGAAGATTGATGGTCTTATCGGTTCTACTCAAGGATTACTCCTTTTTTCTTTCCTAAAACTTTTAAAGAGCGGTCTCGCTCCTGGAACTAGGGTCTGGTTTGCTTAAAACCTCCTAATTTTTGGGTTTGAAACTTAAGGGTATTATACTACTTTCTGAAGCCAGGTGCAATTATTATAGGATGGTATGTCATCCTGTGTATAATTCCACCTTCGAGGTGGAATACGTTTGCACATCTCCTTTTTTATTCTATTCAAGAATTAAATGTTTAATCTGCTCTAATTTTTGAGCATAATCAACTTGATCTAATACGAATTCTTTATATTTTTTATTGGGATTGCTTTTGGAAAACAAGCCTAAAACTTGTTCTTTTAAAATAAGTTGGCTAAGTTCTGTGCTGAGGTATTCAGAGTAAGACGACCATCTATATTCTTCCAGCTCATCAGCCTTGATTAGAAAAGAGGAGACTGGATTTAGATGAATGTATCTTGAAACATGCATTAACTGTTCATCCGATTCTACCCTAACAGCCTTAAACAAACCTTGGAATAAAGGTCCTATTCTTTCCTCTTTGGAATTAAAATATCGTGTGTAGCTATTCGTGAAATTGGCGGCAAAAATTGAAATACCGTTCTCAGTTTTTTGTTTTAAAAGAAAGTGGAAATGATTAGGCATGAAACAAAACACAAGTATTTCTACGAGTTTTGGGTAAGTTGTTTCAATACTTTCAATAAGCTGTGCCTTTTGGGGTTCTGGTAATGTTAAAAATCTCGATAATTTTATAGGAGGTTTAACAAATCTATAATAATTGAGAGTTAAGAGGGCTCGATCCAGCTCTCTTTTATTGGTAAAGGTGGGACGTTTTTCTACACCTCGGTTGAAAACGTGATAAATTTCATCATTTGCGAAAATTACCTTTCGGTTAGTGGGCATATATCTAGAATAATCTAAAAAAAGAGTGGGTGTCAAGCTATTCCACCTTCGAGGTGTAAGTTTATAATGTTCGAGGTGTAAGTTTATAATGAACTTTTCTGCTTCGGTTGAAGAATACTTGTACTGAACGGAGCCGAAATATTGTTCGACTGAAATGGAGAACTACATTTAAAAAAGGGGTACAGGTTCTCCGACGTTACGTCGGAGGGAAGACCTAATACCCCTTCATGGGAAATCACGCAACCCGAAGGTCGCATGTGACCGGACGCGCTTTAGCCGTCCAGCCTTCCCTAAAAAACAGGAGAGGCTCGCCTGTTGAGGCGAAACCGCCGCTTTTTTAGCGGCCATTGGTTAAAGGTGAAACTATTCACCCAAACCATCCTCATCCTGTCGTGTCCCCACTAAAGAGCGGGAGGGGTGCGATGGCGTTTGGCGGGAGGGATCCTACCCTCTCTAGCCTAGCCAACTTCCGGTGGTCCCACTTAGAAACGGGGGCCCCGAAAAAAACCGCGCCCAAATAACACGCGAGTTGAGAAATGGGCTTACGTCAGTCGGGTCTTTATGGACCCATGAACTCATTACTGACGTAGACACCCAGGTCGCGGTCGAACCTCAGTCCGAGCTCTTCAGGAGAAATCATATTCTCCGCTCTGAGCCGGGCTGCGTCGAGCCAATGAGGATCCTCGTAATAATCATCATAAGGATCCGGTCCCTGAGCGCATTCGCATTTGCAAGACTCCCGGGAAATAATGTCCCATTCGAGCCAATCCATCTCGGTCACGCAGTCACAAAAGCAACTACGGGACGGTTTGGACATGCACGCTTTGCAGATACACATTTGCCACTCCTCTTCTCTTTTTTGGTGTATTTTGGTTTTCCTATCCCGATTTAATCGGGACAACCTGTACTTTTAAAGAACAAGTTCTTCAGTCGAGGTTGAGCTTGCGAACAAGCTGTCTCAATTTTCAGAACAGACTCATAGTATAGCAGATTGTGGAATGAATTGCAAGTTCCATAGAGATCCCTCGACTCACTACGTTCGCTCGGGATGACAGGGGGGTTAAAGAGGTTGTTTGCCTGCTAGGCCATAGGTGGCGATGTCGTTTACTAAACCAATGGCCTGAAATGGCCAACTGATCAGTACTGCATAAAAGCCAGGGGATAAAAAGGCCAGGGCTACCCATTTATAATAAATGGCATAAAAGGTCGCAAAAATTAGGCCGAATAAAAAATACATGATACCCACCCGAGATATTATTTTGCTTTTCATAAATGTACTTCTCCACTTCGGTCGAAGAATACTTGTACTGAGCGTAGCCGAAGTATTGTTCGAGCGAGCAAAGCGAGTCGAGAACTACCTTTCATTGTTCTGGTCTATCTTTTGATGATACCACAGTTGCAGCCACTACCTTTTCCCCTTCTTTAACCCTCATTAAAATGACTCCCTGAGTTTGTCTCTGTAAGCTGGGTACTTCTTTTAGATCCATCTTTATTAATTGCCCTTTAGTAGAAGTTAGAACCAAAGTATCCACACTACTGTCTACTAGCTCTGCTGTCACAATCTCTCCAGTTTTAGCCGTCACCTGAGCTGCTTTTACTCCCTGACCTCCTCTACCCTGTTTATTCCAAGCAGAAGTTTTGGTTTTCTTACCCAAGCCATTTTCCATGATTATTAGTAACTCCCCGTCCTCTTTAGCTATATTTAGAGAAACTACTTCATCATCCTTACTTAACTTAATCCCCCTAACACCAGAGGTATCCCTGTGTGTGGGTTTTACCTGGGACTCAGAAAACCTAATAGATTGACCTTTTCTGGAGACAATAATCATATCGTCCTTACCAGTTGATGGAGTAACCCAACCTAAAATATCAGTACTGTCTAGTTTTATAGCTACCAGGCCGTTTTTACGGATGTTAGCGTATTCTTCTAGAGGAGTTTTTTTAACAGTGCCTTTTTTGGTACACATATACATAAATTTAGCTTCCTCATTTTTTTGTCTGGTAGTCAGGACTGCTGTCACCTTATCCCCTGTCTCAACATTTATTAAGTTAACAATAGCCTGACCTTTAGCAGCTCTTTGGGTTTCTGGAATTTCCCAGACTTTTACCTGAAAAACCTTACCTTTATCTGTAAAGAAAAGTAAATTATCATGAGTTTGAGTATAGAAAATATGAGAAACTGCATCTGCTTCCTTAGTGGAAATTCCCATTACTCCCTTACCACCCCGCCCCTGAGTTCTAAAGCTCATAGGAGACTGTCTTTTGACATATCCACCTTCGGTTATAGTAACAATAGTAGTTTCATTGGCTACTAAATCTTCTTCATTAAACTCCCCTACTTTTTGTTTGTAAACCCTGGTTTTTCTATCATCACCATATTTATCTTTAATTTTTAATAACTCATCTTTGACTACTTTTAAGATTTTCTCAGGATGTGATAGTAAATCTTCCAGGTAAGCGATAGTTTCTCTAACCATTCGCAGTTCATCCTCTATTTTTTGTCGCTCTAGTGCTGCTAAACGGCGAAGCTGCATATCCAAAATAGCCACAGATTGCAGCTCAGACAACTTAAATTTCTTCATTAAGTTCTCCTTGGCCTCATCTGCATCTTTAGATTTTCTAATGGTGGCTATAACTTCATCAATATTATCAACAGCTATTTTTAACCCTTCTAGGATATGCTCACGTGCCCTAGCTTCCCGGAGTTCAAATTCAGACCTTTTTCTGATAATAGTTTGTCTGTGACGGATAAATTCTTCCAGGATAGTTTTTAAGGTTAAGAGATGAGGTACTCCGTCAACCAGTGCTACCATATTGACGTTAAAAACAGACTGCATAGCAGTGTGTTTATAAAGATTGTTTAGGATAGATTGTGGTCGGCCGTCTCTCTTCAAATCTAAAACAATCCTGACCATTTGTTTTCTATCTGATTCATCCCGCAAATCTGCAATTCCATCTAACTTTTTCTCTTTAACTAAGTCTGCAATTCTAGCAATTAACGTCGCCTTATTAACCTGATACGGCAATTCTGTAACAATAATCTGCATTTTGCCTGCGGTACCCTCATCAATTTCTGCTTTAGCCCTCATAACAATGCGGCCCTTACCGGTAGCGTAGGCAGCTAAAATCTCTGACTGATCATAGATAGAAGCTCCAGTGGGAAAATCCGGTCCTTTGATAAGACCTATTAAATCCTCAACAGTAGCCTCAGAGGAAAAGCTCTTGTCATTGCGAGGAGCCAAAGGCGACGTGGCAATCTCCTCATTAGATTGCTTCGCTTCGCTCGCAATGACGGTTTTGTCATTTTTTGTCTCCTTTGTTGGATGCTCTATCATGTAGACTAGTCCGTCTACTAGTTCACTTAAATTATGAGGTGGAATTTGGGTGGCCATACCAACAGCAATACCAGAAGCTCCGTTTAAGAGAAGGTTTGGTATAACAGAAGGTAGAAGAGTTGGTTCCTGTACTGTTCCGGAATAGTTATCTATAAAATTAACTGTTTCTTTATTAATGTCCCGAAGTAACTCATCTGCTATCGCTGCCAGTCTTGCCTCTGTATACCTCATTGCAGCTGGGGAATCACCGTCAATGCTGCCAAAGTTTCCCTGACCGTCTACTAACATATATCTCATAGAGAAGTTTTGGGCCATACGAACCATGGCCTCATAAATAGGAGCATCTCCGTGGGGGTGTAAGTTTTTCATAACTTCTCCTACCACCGCAGCAGATTTTTGATAACGGGAGGTGTGATGCAGGCCCTGTTGATTCATAGCAAAGATGATACGGCGCTGAACCGGTTTTAGGCCGTCACGGACGTCTGGGAGGGCACGGGCGACAATAACTGACATGGCATAGTCGAGATAGCTCTTCTGCATCTCCGTAACCATGGCGACCTGTTCTACTTTACCAATATTTTGCATATTTTAGACCTCATTATTATAGCTCGTTTAGATAGGGAAAACAAGGATAATTACAGTGGATTTTGGGAAATTAAAATCCTAACCGATCCTCCCAAGTAACTGCGTAACTTTGGAGGTAAATCTCTTAGACTAACTGGTACGATATTGCCGAAAGCGTCAAATACAAATATATCGTCTCGTCCTCCTAGGGGCAAGCCCACTTCCCTATCATCCCTATTATTCCAAAGAGCTTTAAAATATAAATTATTTTTAAGAGTGCCAGTAACAGCTTCAAAATCTGATTTTTCCTCCCAGCGCATTCCTCTAATATTTTCTAAAAATTCTCCTGCCAGGGAAACTGTTTGATAGGAACTTTTAGGGATTAGTTTACCTTCCTCAACCACTGTTAAAGAATGACCTGGTCGACCCCTGTCATAAAGAGTGTGATAAGTAATATGATTTACCCCCAAAGCACTAGCTTTCAGGATAGCCTGGAAGGGATAACCCTCTGCTAAAATGCTGTCATCTAAGTCTTCCTGATAAAACTCTGGTGCTGGGTTGCCCAGCTCTGAGAAATAATCTGTAAAACTGACCCAATCCTGCATAATATTGACTGGTCCATAATAATGGGTTGGTTGAAAATTGACTGGTATTGCTCCCCCTTTGGCTAAATCTTTAAAGGTTTTCATTCTCTCCTTCTGATAATCTTCGGCTCCACCTAAAAAGGCCGGTGCTGCCGGGCCTACCTTAAAATCTTTTACCCCTAGGCTAACTAACTTATTCCAAACTACTTTGCAGTAGTTATATTCAATATCAAACTTATTAAACCAAGGCGTATCAGGAATATTAGTTTCATTCCCCACAATAAAAGTAGTACAACCACTAGCAGCTAACATCTCTACTGTACTGGCGATATTTTCCGGTGTGGCTTCTGTAAAAGTTTCAAGGACTACTGTTGAATTCTGATTCTCCTGATATTTTGCCCAAACTGTTCTGTCAAAAACTCGGGTTAGAGCCCCCATACGGTCTTCCCGAAAGTAGGTAAATTGTCTGTTGTTGGCAACAAGAGGCACATACTCTTCTCCCCTTTCAAAGTAAGCATCCCAGGGTTTAGTGGCAAATTGTGGTGGTGGCGGTTTTAGATTCTCTGACTCTTCAAAGAGATGGCTATTAGAAATAGAAAAACGATTGAAAGGTATGTTGAGATCTAAAAAAGTCTGAAGAGGGATCATGGGTTTGGTTGGTTTCTCAATAACTAGCCTTCTCTGGTATTGAGCATTAAGGGCTGTTTCTACAGATCTAAATGGTTTTTTTGATGAGTTATTAAGAGCCGAATAATATAAAAAGAGCCCTGTGGCTCCTATAAGACCGGCGCTGGTTTTCAGAAAACCGCGTCTGGACAATCTTTCCATAAGTATTAAAGATACTGTAATTTTTATTATCAGTCAAGGACTATTCTTTTTATAGATGGAGTTAGGTGAACTAATAGTTCATAGGAAATAGTTTTACAGATCTCTGCTGCATTAGAGATAGAATTTATTTCTTTCGGATTATTAGAATAAATTATTACCTCCTGACCAATCAATGGATTCGGGACATCGGATAAATTAATGGTTGTAATATTCATACTGACCGTTCCAATGATAGGACAGGCAACACCGTTTACTGTTACATAACCTTTGTTAGAAAGTCTTCTATCTACTCCGTCAAAATAACCTACCGGCAATACTCCCAGTACAATATCTTTTTTAACTCGGAAAGTTCCACTGTAGCCAACACTGTCCCCTTTTTGTAAATGTTTAATCTGTGTAAGTTTAGTTTTAAGTTGTAGGACTGGTTTTAGCTTGCCACCTCGGAGGTGTACATTCGAAATTCCGTATAAAGACAACCCAGTCCTAGCCAAGTTTACGTTGACACCTTTAAGGTGTACGCTCAAATTCAGGAGGCTATCTGAGTTAGATAAATGAATCCATTTGGGTTTGTGTCCAAAATCTTTTATAAGTTTAATTGCCTTTTTAAAATTCTTAATTTGTAATCTGTTTAACTGATCTACTCGGTTATCGGCGGAGGCCAGATGGGACATAACCCCAACAATTTTTATATTAGGTAATCTAGTTATTTGTTTTAGATAAGTTGGTAATAAATCCAGCGGAATTCCCTCTCTGTGCATACCGGTATCTACAAAAAGATGAACTTCAGCCTCTGGTTGAAATTCATTAATAGCCTGGAGGATTTTTAGATCGAAAACTGCGTAACTAAACGGTAACTTTTTAACTTTTAAACTTTCTGGGTCTATATAGCCCAGGATTAAAATTGGTGTTTTGATACCCGCTTTTAAAAGTTCATAAGCTTCGAAAAGTGAGTCCACACAAAAGTAGGGTGGATTTTTAGCATCCAATATTTTGGCTGTTTCCAATATGCCATGTCCATAAGCATTACTTTTTAAAACCGGGGCAATTTTAGATTTTCGATTTGTAGAAGATAAGTATCTATAATTAAAAAGTAAATTCTTTTTAGATATTTCAATTGTATTTAAGGGTTGGTATGTTGGAAGTTTTAGGATATCTCGGATTCTAATATTCATTTCAAAGAAGCCTCAATTAATTTTTTAACTAAATTTGGAAAGGATATTCCTTTTGCCAGAGCTGCTTTTGGTAGCAAACTTTCTTTGGTGAAACCAGGGATTGTATTTACTTCTAAAACATATGGAATATCAGAATGAATGATGAAATCAATCCGAGAATATGGGCCTAGATTTAAACTTTGATGGATTTGTTCTGCAATTTTAGCTGTTAATTTTTGTAACTTTGGATTAATAGAGGGGGCGTTAACAATCTCTTTTGTTTTGCCGGTGTATTTATTTTTATAATCAAACCACTCCCCTTTTGGAGGAATAATTTCAACAATCGGTAAGGCCTTATTTTCCAAAATTCCTACTGTTACCTCTACACCCGGTAAAAATTTCTCTATAAAAAGTGGCAAGTTAGATCTTAAAAGTTTATTACAAAGATAACTTTTAAGATCATGAATTGAGTTTAAGATGACAACTTCCCGAGAGGAACCACCACTAGAACTTTTTAATACACAAGGAAAGCCAAAATTTTTAATATCTTTTTTTGTTTTAATTTTTTTCCAATCAGAGGTAGGAAAATTATTTTCCTGGCAAAATTGCTTAAAAGGGATTTTATACCAGCCCTTGCGGTAACCATTATAGTCTCCACCAACATATGGTATACTTAGTTTTGATAAAAATTCATGAAGCTTGCCTCCTTCCCCTTCTTCACCATGTATGACTGGAAAAATAACATCAAAATTTTTGGATAATTTTTTTAAATCTGGATAACCCTCTCTTAAATCAAACAGTTTTACCTTGTAACCATTTTCTTCTAATGCTTCTTTAATAGATTTTGCAGAAATTAAGGATATTTTCCTCTCAGAAGAATTTCCACCTGTAACAACCAAAACCCTCATCTAGAAATTATATCCTAAGTGAAAATCTTTTCAACTGCTGTATTAAATTTTCGTCCCCTATCAAATTCGTTTTGAAATAAATTAAAAGAAGTGGCGGCTGGAGAAAACAAAATTGTATCCCCAGGACCGGCAATATCTTTGACATCATTTAATAACTTTTCCAGGTCATTGTATGGGCCATGTATAAGCAAAGCTTCTCTACGAGTAAGATTGCTTCCCCGGCTATCGCCGGATCGCAATGACGAAATAATGAGATCAGTGGAATCCCCTTCCAAAAAGAAAACTACTTTGACCCTTTCATTAACTTCTTTGGCATATTCTTTGTAATCCATATTTTTATTCATCCCCCCGGCTATTAAAATAGAATTGGGAAAAGTTTTTAAAGCGGCAATTCCCGCATCAGGTCCGGTTGCGGCAGTATCATTAATAATTTTTACCCCATGCCATTCACTAACTAATTCCTGCCTAAAAGGAACCCCTTTAAAACTCTCTAAAACTTTTAGGGCTTCTTCCTTATCAACGGAAAAATACAAAGCTACTTTTAGGGCTGCAGCGATATTTTCTCTATTATGTTCTCCCTGTAAATTTGGTTTAAAACCAGTAGGTAAATCTGTAGTAGCAAAAAGGCTGATGGCTGCCTTAAAACCCTCTTGAAAATTTTGTTGGCTGGTTAAGGGATCGTGTTCCCTAAGGAATAAAAAGTCTTGATCACTTTGATATTTAGCAATAGCTCTTTTAGCCTCAATGTATTCTTCCATTGAAGAATAATAATTTAGATGATCTGGATAGATATTTGTAATAACAGCCCAATGTGGGGAAACTTGATGAGCCTCAAAAGCTTCCAGTTGAAAAGATGACAGTTCCAGAATTATTAATGATTCCGCTTTAACTAGCGGGATAATATCCAAGACACTTTTACCAATATTACCGGCAAAGATTACCTTTTCGTCATTGCGAGGAGCCGAAGGCGACGTGGCAATCTCTTGACTAGATTGCTTCGCTTCGCTCGCAATGACGGGTAAATTTTGCTTTAAAACTTCATAAATTAAAGAGGCAGTGGTAGATTTTCCTTTTGTGCCAGTGACTCCAATGATCTGTCCCGGTTTTACATGTTCTAGCAAAATTCCCATATCCGTCTCCACCCTTTTACCTTTCTGCTTGGCATAGTCGAGGTACTGATTTCCCGGTTTTACCGCTGGGTTTTTTATAATTAAATCTGCCCAATCAAAATCCTCATATCTGTGTTCACCCAAAATGTATTCTATATTAGGATAATTTTTTAGTGCCTCTATTGAGGATTTTAAATCCTCTTTATTTTTAAGATCTGTGACCCGAACAGTGTCTCCTTTTTCTGCAAAAAATTTTGCAGACCCTATTCCCCCGCCGTTTTGCCCTAAACCAAAAACGAGTACTTTCATTTATGATATTATATCAACTTAATGAGAGTTAGTAGTGATCCAATTGGTGTATTTGATTCAGGGATAGGTGGTTTGACAGTTGTCAAAGAAATAATTAAAACCCTTCCAAATGAAAATATTATTTATTTAGGAGATACAGCCCGGGTGCCGTATGGTACAAGAGGTAAGGCAGTTATAAAAAAATTCGCCCTCGAGTTGGCCAATTATTTAATACGTAAAAAGGTTAAATTTTTAGTAGTTTCCTGTAATACTATTTCTGCTACTTGTTTAAAAGCGATAGTAGAAATTTCCCCCGTTCCAGTTATAGGAGTAGTAGAACCGGCTGTATCTTTGGCTGTTAAGACCTCTCAAAATCAAAAAATTGGGGTTATTGGAACTCAAGCTACAGTTGACAGTAAAATTTATGAAAAAGAAATAAAAAAGCTTTTACCAAATGCTAGAGTTTATACAAAACCTGGCAGTTTATTCGTGCCTTTAGTTGAGGAAGGTTTAGGAAGTCACTTTGCTACCTGGCAAATAGCAAAAGATTATTTAAGTGGGTTTAAATCAACAGGTATTGATACTTTAATTTTAGGATGCACTCATTTCCCTCTTTTAACAGATGTAATACAAGATATTGTGGGTCCAGATGTAACTTTAGTAGATTCTGCTAAACCTACAGCAGAGGCTCTAAAACAAAAGTTACAGGAGTTGAATTTATTGAATAAAGATAGCCACCATTCTATAAAAATATTAGTAACAGATGCACCCAGCAGAGTGAATAAAGTAGCAGGGAACTTTTTTGGTAATCACTTACCGGTTAAACCCGTGAAGATAACTCTCTAGCTAATTTACCTTTTGACGAAGTCAAATAGGCACGATTGCTACCTTAATTTCTACCTAGTAATTGTCGTGCAATCTTATCTATATCCCCGGCCCCCATAAAGAAAATTTTATCTTCTGGTCTTACTTCTGATTTAAGAATTTTTCCTATCCCCTCATATGGGACATAGTCAACATTACTTCTATCAATGGCCGCAACTAATTGTTCGCTACTAACCTTACCTGTAGCTACTTCCCTACTGGGGTAAATATCGGTTATTAAAATTTGATAAGCTGGTAAACTCTGAAAAACTTTTACAAAATCGTCAAATAGACTTAAGGTTCGACTAAACATATGTGGCTCATAAATAAGCCAAATTTTTGTACCGGGAAATTTTTCAGTAGCTGCCCGAAGAGTCGTTTTTATCTCAGTTGGGTGATGACCAAAATCGGAATAAGTGTCGGCCCCTTTTATCTTTCCCAAAAGCTCAAACCTTCTACCAATACCGGAATAATTATTTAAGCTTTTAAT
>Ga0209542_10018329_pt1 | contig 11344 bp, 11 predicted proteins | sample RifCSPhighO2_01_FD_184028 | JGI IMG/M metagenome (GOLD analysis project Ga0209542, IMG submission 184028) | Soil microbial communities from Rifle, Colorado - Rifle CSP2_plank highO2_0.1 (SPAdes) (version 2) | ecosystem: Environmental > Terrestrial > Deep subsurface > Rock core/Sediment ...
CACAGGAGCCTCCATATCAAGCTCCAACTCTTCCACAGGAGGATTCATGTCTTTAACCTCAACCGCCTCAGCAACGACAGCGGACGGCATATCCATATCAAACTCCACTGACGGTGTGATCACCGACGCCCTGGACGTCTCAGACCCTGAAATCACCAATGCCATCAACTCAGGCCAGAACATCAACCTGTACCTTACCCTGCAGATGGCAGAGCTTACCTCAGGCACCCTGACCATAGAGGATACCGCAGGCAACGACCTTCTCAGGATCATAGACAACGGGACCACGGGGAACCTGGAGGCAACGGGCACGCTTTCAGGCACACAACTCATCTCAACGGTTGCAACAGGCACGGCTCCCTTGACCGTGTCTTCAACCACGGTTGTTGCAAATCTTAACGCTTCATTACTCGAAGGTAATTCAGCAGCTACCATATCTCCTGTTATGGATGTCCAGACCTTTACCGCTAACGGTACTTGGACAAAACCTGCAAATGCAAAGATTGTGCGGGTTATCGTCATTGGTGGGGGTGGTAGTGGTGGTGGGGGTCATGGTGGCGCAGCCGCTAGCACTCGCTCGGGTGGCGGCGCAGGAGGCGGAGGTGCTATCGTCATTCGTGACTTCGACCCATCCGCACTTGGCGCAACAGAGACGGTCACGGTCGGAGCACAAACGACCGGCGGTGCCGGTGGGAGTACCGGAGCGGTCGGCAATACCTCGTTGTTCGGATCACATGTGTCAGCCTACGGCGGTGGGAACGGCGACAAGGGTGTAGGTGGTGGTAGCAACTCCGGTTCGGGGTCCGGTGCTGGATGGGCTGCCGCTGGATCGCAATCGGGTGCAGGAGGCGCACCGGGCGGAGGTGCATCCGGTAATCCACCTGGTGATGGGACAGCATTCGGCGGTGGCGGAACGAACAACGTCGCGGGCACGTTCGCAGGTGGTAACGCTGTTTATGGCGGCGGAGCCGGTGGTGGCGGAGGCATACCCGGTGTAGGCGGTAACGGCGGCAGCAGCCTCTTCGGCGGCTCAGGCGGTGGAGGTGCTGGTGGTGTGGACACGGGGAACACATCCGCCGCCGGTGGTGCGGGCGGCACGATCGGGACTTTCACCGCTGGCGGCGGCGGCGCTGGCGGCACTGTTCAGGGCGGTGCGGGTGGTTCGCCATCCACGCTTTCAGGTACAGGTAAGGGAAATAGCGGAGGAGGAGGAGGAGCAGGAAATAACGCTGGCACCGGTGGTGTAGGTGGAGCGGGTGGTATTCCCGGTGGTGGCGGAGGCGGAGGTGGTGGAGGTACATCAACCGGTGGCGCAGGTGGCGCAGGCGCAAGAGGAGAAGTGCTAGTCTACACTATCGGTAAAAATACTCTGGCAGATTTAGCAGAAGAGTATAGGATATCGGATACAAGTATAGAAGCAGGGGATGTTGTTAAGCTGATTAATGATCCAGAGATTCATGATTCAACGCTTGTCGGAAAAACAGATAAAGGATACGATGGGGAAGTTTTAGGAATAATCTCTACTAATCCATCTATAATTCTTGGGGATTCCTATCCTTATCTTGTTAACATCAACTTTTCCGATCTTGATAGGTATAAGAATACTAATATTAGACCTGTTGCATTATCGGGCAGAGTACCTGTTAAAGTAACCAATGAGAATGGGGCAATCAAACGGGGCGACATCCTAACTTCTTCGGCAATTCTTCCCGGATACGCGATGAAGGCAACCAGGGCAGGCCGCTCCATTGGGACGGCAATGGAGGACTTTGCACCAATTTTCAATGAATTACCCAATGCTTCAAGTATCCAAACAGGCAAGATACTAACCTTTGTCAATCTCTCTTTCTACGACCCGCAGGCATATCTGACAAGCATGGGAGGTTTGTCAATCGTGCAGCTCCCTTCAGTGTTCCCATCCTTGTCCGGGACAAGTTATTCACAGGAAGATCTGGGCATCCCACAGCTCAATGCTGATGATCTGCTCGCCGTCCAGGGTTTTGATCTGACCGACCCGTTAGGTGTAGAGATAGTGTCTAGCGTGAGCCCCTCTGACACTCCGGTGTTTGCGGCAACCCCATTAACCCCTTTGAATCCCCAATACACCATACAGAATCTGGCAACCAATGAGACGATAGAGAGGATAGGGGCATTCTCAGAACTCTTTGTCGCAAACCTGAAAGCAGGATCCCTCGATGTTTCAACCCTCAAGGTAACACAAGGACTGTTGGTAGAGAGCATCGGAGCTCTCGATTCCTCTATTAATCTCAACAGCGACACCGTGTTCTTTGGCAGGCCGTACTTTAACACCGATACTGCCGGATTTGCCGTGGTCAAACAAGGGCAGAGAAACGCAGACGTGGTGTTTGAAAAAGAATATCTGGAACAGCCGATTGTAAATGCCACGATATCCCTTGAGACAGACAATCAACAGTCAGATGAACTCATATTCGAAAGCGATGTCAGGTATATTATCACCAAGAAGAAAGTCAGTGGATTTACAATTCTTTTGAATAAGGAAGCGCCGGCAGATATTCAATTCAGCTGGATTGCCCTTGCCGTTCAGAACCCCAAAACCTTCTTTTCGCTAAAAGAAGAAGTGATTCCCGTGTCTACCTCGTCGGAAGGCGGAGCAACGACTACCTCTTCCGAAGAAGTTGTGGCGGACACATCGTCAGATACTACCCAGTCCTCCACCTCCACCGACGCTTCTGCCGAAACTACGGCGCCCGAAGAAACTACGGTAGACACGTCGTCAGAGACTACGGCGGATGAGTCAGAGCCGACACCAGTTCTAACTTCAGACGAGCCAGCGCTGACAGAACCCGCGCCCGCCGCCCCCGAAGGGGGCGAGCCTAGCCCAGAATCTTCTGGGCTGGAACCCACTCCAGTTATTGAAGAGTCGATTGTTGAAGCTGAGCCAACATTAGAGGAACCAGCGCTAACAGAACCTGTTCCTGAGCCCACACTTGAACCAACCTCCGAACCCACCCCAGCGATTGAAGAAGCAATTGAAGAGCCGGCCCCTGCAGAAGAACCAACCCCAGTTTCAGAACCCGCGTCAGAACCCGAACCCGAACCAGAACCAGAACCAGAACCAGTATCCGAACCAGCTCCCGAGCCCGCCCCCGCCCCCGAACCCGCGTAAGGTCCAAACTAGACTCGGTCTAGTTATCCACACCTAGACTCGGTCTAGTTATACACAGGCCTGCGCCTTAAGAATTTCTATGATATGATATTGATATGAAAGGATTTCAATTTAAGTGGACGGTAAAAAATTTAGCCGCAACCATTTTAGTCCTGCTTCTTTTGGGGAGCGCAATTGCAGCTTATTACTTTTACTCGCAACTAAACGCCCTAAAAGAAAACCCTCAAGGAGCAGCTCAGAAAGAAGTGCATGATTTGGTGGCAAAGGTTGGTCAGCTCATTGTCTTGCCTGTTGGCGAAGATCCAACCGTGGCCGTTGTCACCGACCTTGAGCGTTTGAAAGATCAGCCCTTTTTTGCAAACGCCCAAAAAGGATACAAGGTGTTAATTTACACGAACGCCAGAAAGGCAATTCTTTATGATCCTGTAAATAATCGTATCGTAGAGGTGGCGCCGGTGAATATTGGAGGCCAGGAAAATCCAGTTGAAAGTCCAGGTTTTGAACCGGAGAATACCAAAAAATAGGGCAGGTTTGTGGTATGATACCAATATGAGTAAACAGCCTGCGCAAAGTGGTGCTGGGTTTACCCTTACCGAGCTTCTCGTGGTCATTGGCATTATGATCTTGATGGCTGCTCTCATTACCCCCAATTGGAGGCGGGGGAATCAAGCGCTTGCTTTGGAGCGCGCCGTGCACAAGGTTTCCCAAGACATCACCCGCGCCAGGGAGCTTGCGTTGAGAGCTCAATTCTTCCAGTGCGAACAAGGAAGCATAAATGGGTATGGACTATATTGGGACAGAACCGCAATGCCGGATTCCTATCTGTTGTTTGCGGATTGCAACGGCAGCAGGCAATACGAGTCCAACGTTGACAGTACGGTAGAAACCATGGTCTTGGAGCAGGGGGTCGCGATATCTTCCCTTAACCCCGATCCTTCTCTTAGTATTGTGTTTGTGCCCCCAGAACCTTCGGTTACCATAAAGCCGGGCAATCCAAGCCAGGCTCAGGTTATTCTTACGTTAGACAATGAGCCCGCAACAACAAGAACAATAACCGTGACCAGCCGGGGAATCATTGATATCCAATAAATGACTAACAACCAACGCGGCTTTACGCTCATTGAAGTCATCATCGCCATCGTCGTGCTGACCATAGGCGTATTGGGAGCATATGCTTTGGTTTCCCGCGTCATTAACGCAACTTCGTTAAGCGTTTCTCAGCTCACCGCTTCCTATCTTGGCCAGGAAGGATTGGAGCTCGTGCGAAATACCAGGGATACCAATTTCTTGCGCATTCGCCAGGGCGAATCAATATTGTGGACCAATGGATTGGCCAACTGCACCTCAGGATGCGAAACAGATTATAACGACGCGGGATTTACATCGTATCAGGATCGTTTCTTGAAAGCGACGGGATCTTTTTACGCGTATGACTCGGGGCAAGACACGAAATTCAAAAGGAAAATCACGATCACCCAGCCCTCTGCGCCAGCCCTCGAGATTCTTGTGCAGGTAACCTGGCAGGAACGGGGGAATGCCAGGGAAATTCAGGCGGCAGAAAAATTGTATAACTGGTACACCCCGTAGTGACTCATGACCTACAACCTACAACCTACAACCTACAATCAACGTGGCTTCTCGCTTGCGGAAACATTGGTAGCCATTGCCATCCTCATGCTCATGATGGGATCTGTTTCGGGCCTTATGCTTTCTGCCATTGCGGCTCAGCGCAGGGCGCTTGCCGTGCAGGAATTGGTCAGTCAGACGTCGTACATTGCAGAATACATGAGCCGCCATATCAGGCAGGCCAGGAAAGAAACCGGCCAGGGTTGTCTTTCTCAGCAAGGGACGAATTATCAACTAACCTTTGGAGGCCAGGGATTGAAGTTTGTTAACAGCCAGAACGAGTGCCAGGAGTTTTCCCTCGATGCCGGCCGTGTAAAAGAGGTGCGCGGCGCCCAAACTGAATATCTCACCTCGGCTGATTCAACGGTGACCATTTTTAACTTTTCCATCAGCGGGGAAACCGAAACAGACGCCATCCAGCCGAAAGTTTCCTTGTTCATGAACTTGCAGACAATCGGCCAGCGTCCTGAATCCGTTGTTTCTCTTCCGTTTCAAACCACCATTTCCCAGCGCAACTTTGATGTGGAATAAATGACTAACGACCTACAACCTACAACCTACAACCTACAGAGAGGAGTCTCTCTCTACATCGCTCTCATGGTGCTTTCGGTGCTTCTGAGCCTGGCCCTGGGCATTAGCGCCATTCTTCTTAGCCAGATTCAGCTTCTCCGGGGCATCGGGCATTCGGTGCTTGCGTTTGCTGCGGCAGAAACCGGCATTGAACTGGTACTGGAAATAGACGCTTCTTCCTGCAGCGACTCAGAAACAATCGAAGAGCGTATTACCTGCATTCGTGACGCGCTCAATGCGCTTCCGGGTTCCGAATTCCAGTTGAGCAACGGGGCCACGTTTCAGGTTACGGTGGAAGCGGCAGACGAAGGGGGGTGTCCCGAAGACAAAAACTATTGCGTGCGTTCAACAGGACTCTATTTGGAAGCGCGCAGATCCATTCGGGCAGGGAGATAACGTCTTGTGGACGAAGATAGAGTGTGATATTATATAGGCATGAATAAGCGAGAATTTACCGCCGTATATCAGAAGAAAGGGCGTTGGGTCGTTGCCTGGATAGAGGAAATACCCGGAGTCAATACCCAGGGCAGGACATTTAAGGAAGCGAAAGAGAATCTTATTGATGCCCTTCGTCTTATTGTGGAGCTGAATCGGAGTTTGGCCGCTGGAAAGAGTGTTGGAACGCGTCGTGAGTCACTCCAAATCGCCCTTCCTGCATAGTCGGCAAGGATATGCTGCGAAAGGATTTGCTGAGGTATTTGCGAGTCCATGGGTGTCTCTTGGTCCGCGAAGGGCAGAGACACTCTGTTTTTATAAACCCAAAACTCGAGCGCACCTCTACGGTACCTAGGCATAACGAGATCGATGATTTTCTTGCAGAGAAAATCTGCAAAGATCTTGGGATTTCATCAATCCGAAGAAAACATTGAGTATGAACAGAGAAGAGGACAAAAAACGCATAGCAAGGCTGCGCGAGCTCATCAACAGACATCGGTATCTCATCCACGTCTTAAACAAGCAGGAGATATCGGAAGAAGCGCTCGATTCTTTAAAGCACCAACTTCTGCTGCTGGAACAGCGGCATCCTGAGTTTATCACCCCAGATTCTCCCACCCAGCGCGTAGGAGGGAAGCCCTTGGCAAAGTTCAAGAAAGTAGAACACCGCATCCCCATGCTTTCCATTGAAGACGTGTTTTTGGAGCAAGAGCTGAAAGAATGGGAACGGCATATTCTGCGACTAACGACAAACGACAAACAAATAGAGTACTTCGCAGAGCTCAAAATCGATGGGTTCGCGGTCGCCCTTGTGTATAAGAGAGGCATATTGGAGACAGGAGCTACGCGCGGTTCAGGATATGTGGGAGAAGATGTGACCCAGAATCTTAAAACCATAGAGTCCATTCCATTGAAAATTCCAGTACCTGGCGAAGTCGAGGTGCGGGGCGAGGTGTATATGGAAAAAGAAGCGTTTGAGAAGTTTAACAAGCAGCGCGTAAAAAAGGGACAAGAGCCCTACGCAAATCCGAGGAATTTGGCCGCGGGTTCCATTCGCCAGCTGGATCCCAAACTTGCGGCAACACGTCCTTTGAAGTTCATGGCATATGATCTGGTTGCTAAAGCAGGTCATACCACCCATGCTGAAGAACACGAGATCTTGCGCAAGCTGGGTTTTACAACAGATCCTACGGCTCGCACCTGCGCCACGCTCCAGGAGGTATGGGAATTTCGCAAAGAGACAGAAAAGAAGCGGGATTCTCTGCCATTTCAGATAGATGGAGTGGTGGTGAGCATTAATGCCAACGCTCTTTTTCAGAAGCTTGGCGTTGCCGGAAAATCACCCCGGGGAATTCGCGCCATTAAGTTTTCCGGAAAACAGGCGACAACCCGCCTGGAGGATATTATCTTTCGGGTAGGGAGAACCGGAGCCGTAACGCCGGTCGCGGTGTTAAAGCCGGTCCGGGTTGCGGGGGTGACGGTTTCCAGGGCTACTTTGCATAACGAAGACGAGATCAAACGTTTGGGCATAAAGATAGGAGATACGGTCATTGTGGAGCGCGCGGGAGACGTTATCCCGGCTGTTATCAAAACATTGCCCGAGCTTCGCACAGGCAATGAAAAGACGTTCCATATGTTAACACACTGTCCCGTATGCGGAATAAAGCTTGTGCGCAAGGAAGGCGAAGTTCTTTGGCGATGTCCCGGTAAGTCATGCAGGGCGAAACAAAAAGAATTTCTTTCTCACTTTGTGTCGCGCAAAGGTTTTGACATTGAGGGTTTAGGTCCCAAGATTTTAGAAAAACTTGTTGATGCGAAACTGGTATCTGAACCATCTGACTTGTTTGATTTGAAGGAGGGCGATCTCTTTCCGCTTGAGCGCCTGCCCCGTAGAGAACCGAAGGTTATTCTACGGGGTTTTGCAGAGAAGTCGGCTGCAAATCTTGTAGATGCCATTAAAAAGAGCAGGCAGGTCCCTTTTTCGCGATTCATCTTTTCCCTTGGGATACGGCACGCAGGCGAAGAAACCGCAATTGACTTGGCGCATCGCTTCAAAAATATTGAAGCATTGGCCGCGGCTCAAAAAGAAGAATTAAGCGAAGTGCTTAATATTGGGGGAGTGGTGGCAGAGTCCATTTTTGAATGGTTTCATTCCAAGGAAAATCAGCGTCTTCTTAAAAATTTGTTTAAGGCCGGGGTGAATATAAAAAACGAAAAACGAAAAACGAAAAACGAAAAACTGAAAGGAAAGATATTTGTGCTGACCGGCACGCTGAAAACTCTGGCGCGCGAGACGGCGAAAGAAAAAATCCGCGAACTTGGAGGAGAGATTTCCGAATCGGTTTCTAAGAAAACCAACTACGTGGTGGCAGGTTCAGAACCGGGATCTAAGATAAAAAAAGCAAAGGAGTTTGGTGTACGCGTCATCGGAGAGAAAGAATTCTTAAAGTTTCTTGAATAATTTTCAATGCAGTCCTTCATGGCTCATGTAAAGCGTCTTGATCGGGTATTGATTGGTGCGTCTCTGGCGTTAGCTTGTATAGGACTGCTCTCCATATACAGTTCTTCTTTGCGAAACGGAGATTTTTCCAACCTTGAAAAACAGGCGGGGTTCTTGGTCATAGGGCTCCTTCTCATGGTGTTCTTTTCCGCCATTGATTGGAAGCTATTAAAGAGCGATCCCTTCCTTATTTTTCTTGCGTATGCGCTCGGAATTATTGCCCTATTCGGACTTTTATTCTTTGCGCCCGAGATCAGGGGCATAAAGCGATGGTACAGGATAGGCGAGTTCCTTATAGACCCGATTGAGTATATCAAGCTCATATTGCTTATTCTCATGGCAAAGTATTTCTCCCTAAGGCATATAGAGATATACCGGGTCCAGCACATCATTGTATCGGGTCTGTACTTTGCGCTTCCAATGGGCCTAATCTTCCTTCAGCCAGAACTGGGATCGGTTCTAATTTTAGGACTGGTATGGCTGGTCATGCTGCTGGTTGCGGGGATAAAGATCAGGCATTTACTTGCCTTGATTGTGCTGGCGGTTTTGCTCTTTTCTCTGTCTTGGACGTTTGTTCTACAGGATTATCAAAAAAACAGGCTATTAAGCTTTGTTGAACCCGAACTAGACCCATTGGGCTTGGGATGGAGCCAGCTTCAGTCAAAAATAGCAATTGGGTCAGGGGGGTTGATCGGAAAAGGCATTGGAAACGGCACTCAGACCCAGTACGGGTTTCTGTCAGAACCTCAAACCGACTTCATGTTCGCGGCAATAGCAGAAGAGACCGGATTTGCGGGAATACTTGTCTTATTTACTCTCTTTTTCGTATTAATTTCAAGAATTATCAAGATAGGGCTGGAAGCAAGCGCCAACTTCCCACGAATATTCGCAGCCGGCATGGCTACCATGCTTGGGGTTGGGATATTCATCAACGTGGGGATGAATCTTGGTTTTCTGCCCATCGTAGGTCTTCCTTTGCCCTTGGTAAGCTATGGAGGATCAGGCCTTATTATGACCTTTATCGGGCTGGGAATTCTTCAGAGCATCAGAGCCCACTGATTCCCTTTTGCTTCGTATTAACGGTAGATATCTTTTCTGTGTCCTACATCAATTAGTTGAATCTCTTGTGATGAGAGAAATTTAAAGATAACTCGCCATTCTCGTGCAATACGAAAAGAATAGAGACCAGAAAGTTTTCCTGTGAGATGCTTGGTTTGAAGTTTCGGATGAAACGGATTTATCGAGAGAAGTTCAAGTAGTGCAGCGAGTTTAGTATGCTGTTTCCGAGAAAGTTTTCGTGCTGAACGAATAAAGTAATCGCTATATCGGATCGTCAGCATTAATCTCGGAGTTCACGGAGAAATGCTTTCTGGTTGGCAAATGCGCGGCTAGGCTTTTCATCGGTTGCTTTAAGAATTCTTCGTACAAAACCTGGCCTGTATTTCCCGTCCCTATCTTTACCGATAAAACCGATAACAAAAGAACGAAGAAGCTCCACCTCCTTTCTGAGTTCTGTGATATTCTCTTTTGGTTCAACTCTGTTCATATATGCTAATGGTGGCAAATTAGTAAGATGCTGTCAATCGGGCTACAGCGTGGCGATCTGCCTGATCATTCTCTCTGCGGTGGTTTTGCTCACCCCAAGATATTTCCGCAGATCCTGTGGCTCCAGGGGGTTTTTTGAATTGTTTGCCAGGTAGATGGCGAAGAACCAATCGGACAATTTCACCCTGGACTTATGGAATATGGTGCCTGCGGTAGGATAGATCTGATAGCCGCACCAGGCGCAGGCATAACATCTCCTGGTCTTTGCTTTATGAAAACCACCCTTTTTTGAACACTTAGGACAAGTAAAATTATCCCCATACTTGTTCTGAAATATATAGGAAATGCACGATTCCTCGTTTGGGAAGTCTTTCCTGAGTTGTTCTAACGTGTAACCCATAGTTTTAGTGTATACTTGCCGCAACATCTAGTCAAGCCCTCTGTTTCCCCTCTAAGAACCAATACCTTAAAACTAGACTCGGTCTAGTTTTCCACACCTAGACCGAGTCTAGTTATCTCAAGAGCTTATCAGCCTGAGTAAAGTAACCATATCGGCTATCCACATATCGGCAAGTCCTGAGGAAATCGAAGGGCTATTGACAGCCTTCTTGCTTATGAGAAAATGATCTAATCTAATGCCAGACCCTCAGTATATCTCTCTGCAAGAGGCAACAAAGCTCTCTGGGTACTCTCAGGAATATTTAAGTTTGCGCGCAAGGCAGGGGAAATTGCGGGCGAAAAAGATCGGAAGGAACTGGGTAACAACGCCTCAGTGGTTATTTGAGTATAGACAGAAGTCCGAAGAATATAAAAATGGTTCGGACAGAGAATTTGAACCACCATCAAATCTTCCCACCGAAGAATCTTTCTGGCAGGATCGCTACGACTCCTGGAAACGCACCCTGGACAGAAGCATTGCCGAGTTCGCGAGCACCCTTGCCCTCACCTCCCTCATCGCTCTCGCGGGAGTCTTCGCAGGACAAGGAAACATACTTCAAGCCACTCATCAGTTCCAGGATGTTGCACAGAACGTCCAGCAGGAAATCGCATCTCGCTCCCAGGTCCTCGGAGCCAAGGCGGAAAACAGCTTCCCGTTCCTCGGTCCCGTGGGAGATCTTGCCGGGCGATACTTTGATTGGTTAACCGGCAACACCCTGGCATTCTCGCAAGACGTCGGAACATGGTACGAGGATCTGAACATCGGAGTTGAACAAGGAATCTCAAGAGATGTAACCTCTCTTGTTTCGCTCCCCAGCTCCATAGCCAAGACCCTTTCCTCGTTTGAGAATCCATTGGCACGGTTCTTCACACCAAGACAAGGACAGCCCGCCCAAAGTCCGGATGACATTGTGGCGGGCAGATACTCTGTCTTGGCAGAAGAGCTCTCCAGGCTCAGGTCAGAGTTCTCGGAGTTGAGACTGCTCGGAGGCATTCCGGGCCCTTCGGGTCCTGCTGGACCCTCAGGACCTTCGGGACCAATAGGTCCTTCCGGCCCGGAAGGATCCCGAGGTGTCCAAGGC
>Ga0209542_10018330_pt1 | contig 11344 bp, 12 predicted proteins | sample RifCSPhighO2_01_FD_184028 | JGI IMG/M metagenome (GOLD analysis project Ga0209542, IMG submission 184028) | Soil microbial communities from Rifle, Colorado - Rifle CSP2_plank highO2_0.1 (SPAdes) (version 2) | ecosystem: Environmental > Terrestrial > Deep subsurface > Rock core/Sediment ...
GCAAAGGGCTTAGCATTTACAACTTTGAAAGCGTCTCTTCTCGAGCTGTGAAGTTTTCTAACTTTTGTCGCGGGCATTGCATAACAGAAATCATCACTTGTAGTTGCATGTCCGACAAGCATCACTTCTGCAATATCCGAAATAGCAGCTAAAGCAGCACATTGCAAATTCAAATTAGCGTCACTAGAAGCTCTATCAATACTTCTTTGACTATAAGTTAAAACAACAGGCTTATTCAAATCGCGTAAGAAAAAACTTAAGGCTGCACTAGTATAATGAAGAGTATCAGTGCCATGAGTTATAATAAGTCCTTCAATTTCAGGGTTATTCAGTAATTTTTCAGCAGCTTGCGCAATTTTTTTCCAATCTCTGAAATCCATATCTTCAGAGGCCTTCATAAAAGGAACTTCAATTTTCATGACATTGGCTTTTTCGAAAACCTCTGGATAAAATCTTAAAAGTTCTTCTGGTTTTGTTAATGGCGCGACAGCTCCTGTTCTGGCATCAAGTTTTGAAGCAATTGTTCCTCCTGTAATAATCATAGCAATGTTTGGTTTATTTTGGCCAAGCTTGGACGAAATAGCTAAAGGTTCTTCCTTTTGTTTTTCAAACTTCTTGATAACTTTAATGTCAAGAATATCTTTTTTATTGAAGCCAATATTGTATCCTGTACCAAGTTTCAAAAGAACAATACCTTTTTCATCGCTAGGAGCTTCCAAAAGCGTCCCCTCGTAAATTACTTTAGTTAAATGTACTTCAACAAGGTCTCCTGGTTGTGGTTTACTTTGGATTTTTGTGTTTTCTTGTTTTTTCATTTTTCAAATAGGCTCGGAGGGATTCGAACCCTCATTTTCCGGGCCGAAACCGGAGAGTCTGTCCATTAGCTTACGAGCCTATTAAAATAAAGAGGGGTTAGGTTTTTATATCTTAATATTTTTCCCTATTAAGAAAAAAGAAAATGGTGGGTTATCAATATACTTATTTAATTGGAGATTTGATTCTGCTTTTTGTATGGCTTATTTTATTTTGGTGGCGAAAAGATGTCAGAAAAGAAATGCTTTATCTTTCACCATTTTTTGGGATTATTGGACTTTTAACAGAGTATTACTACATAAAAGATTGGTGGAAACCGTTAACAATTACGGGCACTGCAATAGGTATAGAAGATTTTTTATTTGGATTTGGAATCGGTGGTATATGTGCGGTAATTTATGAAGAAATTTTTAAAGAAAAAATAATAATTAGAAAAGTTGGCAAAATAAAAGAAAAACAAAGAAATCTAAATATTGTATTATTAATTGGTCTTATGGCTTTAATTTTTATTGTATCTATATCTATTTTTCATTTTAATACATTTGAAGCGTCATTATCGGCTACTTTGCCGCCAATATTAATAATTTATATTAAAAGAAAAGATCTTATAGATGAGTCTCTGGCAACAGCGGTAATAATTACTATTATGAGTGTTATTGGTTATTCGCTACTAAATTTGATAAGTCCGGGCTTCATAGAAGAATTTTGGTTATTTCAGAATATTGGAAAAGTTTTAATTCTGGGCGTACCTCTTGAAGAAATTATTTGGTTTTTTGTTATTGGAGCATTTATCGGCCCACTCTACGAATATTGGAAAGAAGGAAAATTAATAAACATAAAACGATAACTCTTACCATGCCTCCAAAATACTCCTCATCATCAGGTCAAGTAGTTCATCACATAGTTCTAAAGCCACACCATAAATGGCTAATTGGAAGCTTTACGACTCTGATTGTTATTTTTATGATTACTCTAAGTGCATTCTCATACATGATCTACACAAAACAGGAAATCAATAAAAAAGTACTTGAGAAAAAAATCGCAGACCTGAAAGCAGAAACAAATGAAAACATTAATTCGTTGTCAGAAAGCATGATACAAACAAAAGAAAATATTGGCACGATTGGTTCTCAAATAGGAGTCATTAATAAAGAATTTGCTACTCTGAAAGCGTCTGCCGGAGAAGATTTTTCTGGCATAATAGAAACCTCTGTTTCTTCTGTTGTTTCGGTAAGAACAGATGTAAGCCAGGGCACTGGATTCATAATTCAGAGTTCTGGTTACATTGTAACAAACGCCCATGTGCTTTCTGATGAAAATGGAAATCTGGCTTCAGGAATCCAAGCCGTAACATATGAACAAGGAACAAAAAACGCAGAATTTATAGGCTATGATGGTGTTTTAGACATTGCTTTACTAAAGATTTCAGGAACATACGACTCTCTGAATTTAGGTAATTCAAATGATGTTCAAGTCGGAGAAAGAGTAATTGCAATAGGAAATCCCCTTGGACTTCAATTCTCTGTTTCTCAAGGAATTGTTTCTGCCGTCCATAGGAAAGGTCCAAATGGATTAAATTATTATATACAAACAGACACTGCATTAAACAGAGGAAACTCTGGTGGACCTTTGATAAACAACAATGGAAAAGTCATAGGCATAAACAATTTTAAGGTAGGAGATAGTGAGAATATCGGCTTTGCTCTTGAATCAGATTACATTCAACAGGCGATTAATGATATTTATAAAGAAAAATACGGAGAGAATTTAATTTAAATGAAAAAAGAAAAATCACAACAGGGTTTAAGTGTAAACAAAGAACAAAATTTTTCTGAGTGGTACAATCAAATAGTTCAAAAAGCAGAACTTGCAGACTATAGCGATGTTAAAGGGTTCATGGTTATTCGCCCAAATGCATATTCAATCTGGGAAGCAATACAAACTTACTTTGATAAAAGAATAAAGTCTCTTGGCGTAAGAAACGCGTATTTCCCTCTTTTGATACCTGAATCTTTTTTTAAAAAAGAAGCAGACCATGCCCGTGGTTTTGTTCCAGAAGTTGCATGGATAGCAAACAAAGAAACCGATAAAGGCGAAAAATCAGAAAGACTTGCAATTCGTCCAACATCAGAAACAATTATTTATGATTCTTATTCAAAATGGATTCGTTCATGGCGTGACTTGCCTTTAAGAATAAATCAATGGTCTAATGTGGTACGTTGGGAGACGAAAGCCACGAGACTTTTTCTGAGAACTCGCGAATTCCTATGGCAAGAAGGCCATTGTGTCTATGAATCAAAAGAAGAATGTGACAAAGAAACTCTCCAATTTTTAAAAGAATATCAAAAACTATGTGAAGATGTTTTAGCTATTCCAGTATTAACGGGAAGGAAAACAGATAAGGAAAAATTCTCAGGAGCCTTGTACACTCTTAGCATAGAAGGAATCATGCAAGATGGAAAAGCTTTGCAAATGGGCACCTCACATAACCTAGGTCAGGGTTTCGCAAGATCATTTGACATAAATTTTCTTGATAAAGATGGAAAAAAGAATACTCCATGGCAGAATTCATGGGGAGTTTCAACACGTCTTATTGGAGCTTTGGCAATGGTTCATGGAGATGACCGGGGTCTAATACTACCACCAAAAGTAGCATATAACAAAGTTGTGATAATTCCTTTACTGTTTAAAGGCAAAGAAGCAAAGGTTTTAGCTAAAGCAAAAGAAATCGCAAAAAAGCTCACTGATTTCAACCCAATTTTAGACGACAGTGAAGCCACGCCTGGATGGAAATTTAATGAGCACGAGTTAAAAGGAATCCCAATAAGAATAGAAATTGGGCCAAAAGACATTGAAAAAAAACAAGTTACGCTTGTCAGAAGAGATACAGGTAAAAAAACAGAAGTTAAAGAAAGTTTTGTACAAAAAGAAGTTGAAAGTCTGCTTGATGATATCCAAAGCACACTCTTTAAAAAAGCAAAAAAAGATTTTGAAGAAAAAATATCTGAAGTTACGGATTTTTCCCAACTAAAAAAAGCAATTTCGGGACAAAAAGTAGCTTTAGGATTTTTCTGTGGAAACTCAAGTTGCGAAGAAAATATTAAAGAAAAAGCAGATGGAGCTAAAACAATAAACATGCCTTTTGAAGAAAGCAAAAAATCGGGAAAGTGTGTTGTTTGTGGAAAACTCGTAAAAAGTCTTGTTTATATTGGGAAAAGCTACTAAACACTAACCAGTATAGAAAAAGAGCCCTTTTCTTTTTTTATTTTATTTCTCTCTTAAACTAATAGCAAGATCGAGCTCATATTCAAGTTTTGACGTCATCTGGAATAAAGAAGTAAGTTCTCCTTCGGCTTCTTCATCTAGATATCTACGCCTTTCCACATAGAGTCCGTCTGTTTGTGTTTGTTGTTGTTCCATTTTTTTAACAACCCCAATAAATTTCAGTTTTCTTGAAGGCCTAAATTAATTAAGAAGTAATCCCAATCAAATTCAGACCCAAGAGAAAAGAGCTGAATTAAATTGAGTTATTTGTATATTTAATGAACTTTATATTGCATGCTAGGTTAAAATTCCAGGTGCCAGATTGCACGTTATGATTTAACTCAGCATTCATAATAAATCAAAAGAAAAACTCTTTTTATACTTTTCTATGATTTAATATTTATTTCTTAGTGACAAGTTTTTCAAAGAGTTTTATTCCCAATAAGTTTTATATGATTTGACTTCGTTGAGCAATTCATTAAAACATCCATTAAACTTCAGTCCACGATCGTCAATGTATACAAAAGCTGGGATTTTTACATTTGTTATCAAATCTGGAAATGGAAAATCATGTTTCTTCAACCATGATAAGATTTTTTCCTTAGGTCTTATTGTGAATACAGCTATCTTAAGACCATTAGATCTTGTTTTCGCAAAGAATTTTTTCGCTCCGCTTTTAGGTTTGCCTAAAAAATCTGGTCCCTTCCACCCATTATATTCTGCAATAACTCCATCAAAATCTATGCAAATTGTTCTCTTCCAATCTTTAGTCGGTTCTAAAATTACTTGCGTCATTTTATTCTATAAAATTGAATTTTTCTACAGGGAATAGAGCTATCAGCGTCCCATTCCTCGTTCCAACTGTATAATTCAACATAAGCATTTGCATCTTGAGGCTTTCTTTCTGAAACAGAGGGAGTTCCTGGCCTGTATTTATCTATTTGACTATGAATCACATGTTCTACTATTGGACCATGTAATGTTACTGGTTCTCCGATGGGTATGGCCTTTACCTTTCTCCCCCTTAAACTAAATATGCCTATCGGTTTTTCTACGAGTTTTTCTAATTTTTTGGTATTTTTACTTGTTAACATAAATAATAGTGCTAAAGCAAATAGATAAAAATTACTACCAATTTTTTTAACAAAAACCGATAAATTTAAATAAAACTTAACTTTTGTAAAAATATGAATATAAAACTTGATTTATATGATAGAAAACTTTTATATGAGCTAGATAAAGACGCGTCTCAGTCAATTTCAAGATTAGCTAAGAAGCTGAGAAGATCAAAACAGTTTATTTTATACAGAATGAAAAAGTTTGAGGAAGAAAAAATTATTACTGGATATCAAGCAATTGTTGATATGTCTAAACTAGGATATTTCACATTTAGAGTATATTTTAAATTTCAGCAAATGACTAAAGGGGAGGAAGAAAAGTTTATGTCCTATACAAAGAATAATCTTGACAAGGTTTGGACAATTACATCTATGCATGGAAAGTGGGACTGCGCTTTATTTTTAGGAGTTAATTCAATAAATGAACTCCATGAAACATGGGACAACATAATGCTTCACTATAAAAACAAAATAAAATCTTATAATATTTCCATTTATGCACCAATTCATAACTTTAACAGGAGGTTTTTCCTTGAAGCTGTTAATGAAAAGATAGAAGTAATAGAAAGAATTTATGGCGATGGAAAAAGAGAAGAAATAGAAGAAAGAGACTGGCGACTAATCAAGGCTTATGCAAACAACATTAGACAATCTTCTTTAGAGTTAGCTAGAAAATTAAATCTTTCTCCAGAAACAGTCAGAAAAAGGATAAAAAATTTAGAAAAAAGAAAAATAATTGTTGGTTATAAGATTGGATTAAACACAGATAGATTAGGATATGATACTTATAGAATTGATTTACATCTTTCTTCAACTTCACAAAATAAAAAGCTCTTCAATTACTGCAAAAATCATAAAAATGTATATCAAATAAATAATAGTATTGGGGGGGCGGATTTTGAAATAGAAATCGGTGTTAATGATTTTTTCCATATGATAAAACTGGTTGATGAAATTAAGGAAGAATTTAAAGAGGTTGTAAATGATACCGATTATTTTGGATTCTCAACTTTCCATATTTTAAGATACATTCCAGATTAATTTCTCAACATTCTCTCTAACTTGACATAGCTAGGGCGAGTTTAATAATTTCTCTATATTTTCCCTGAATTTTTCTATATCTTCAATTTTCATTTGACCACCAACAGCAAGCTCATGGCCTCCGCCTGTAGCACCATCTAAATCCCCAATAGCCTTTGAAAGAATTTCTAATGATCTTTTTCCCCGCATAGAAACATTTGCTTTCACACCTTTCATATAAACAACAACAGTTAGCTTTTCTGGAAAAATATAATTTAATTCATTAGCTAGTTCTCCGCTTATGCTTAAATCTCCACCATACTGAAAAAATAAAAGTTTTTCCTTTTTTCTTCCCAGAGGAACAGCTTTTTCCAGTAATCTTTTGTATTTTTGTTCTATTTGATTGTATTTTTGATGCATTAGATAATTCTTGTTGTTTTCAACAAGAACCTCATCAGGAGTTTGAACTTTCATCAAAAATCTTATCATCGCTATAACGTTCGATGTTCTATCCTTAAGTCCAAAGCTTAATATTTTTGCTATTTTACCTATATCAGATTTGTAAAAAATATCTAAAGCCTCCCGAGATTTTGTAGATAAGTAAGGATATTTTTTTTCAAACTTATCATAAAACTTCGGAACATACCGGTCAGAAATACATCCTATAACCGCAATCCAAATATCATCTGGCTTATTTGCAACTTGATAGCATAAAGCAGTTACGGGCTCATCTGTTTTCTTCCTATTAATTCTTGGATTGTAATAGCTAACAAAGTCAGGAATTAAATTTTTATCTGTAATATGATGATCAATCCATACAACAGGGATGTTTACTTTTTCTACTTCTTGAAAAAATTCTTTTGATACAACTGGTTTGTCTAAAATAAAAATATAGTCAGCTCCTAGTTCTTTTACTCTTCTAAAATATTCCCCAGAAAGCCCTGGAAATGATTTTATTGCAACTCCTTTGCCTCTGCCTATATAACGCTGAAGCAAAAGAAAAGAACAAAGTCCATCTTGGTCATTGTCAAAAAAGAATAATGGGTTCTGAGCTTTACTTAAGTGTTCCCTAATTTCCGTAACTTGTTTTCTAGTTAACATTAAAAACTCTAAGAAATTAAGTATTTAAATCGCTCGATTTAGAATGATCGCGCTTGAGCGTTCTTCATCGACTCGCTAATAAACTAACAATTAAGTCTAAGTCTTTAACTGCAAAATAAGTATCGTCAAAATCTTTTCCTTTAACTTTAAATTTCAGTCTAAATTCTTTAGAAAGACTTTCATAGTTTCCTTCTACTTTTTCTCTTAAAAGTTTTAAACTTTCCATTTTTTTGTATCTCTGTTCATCTCTTATCATTTGGATACGATTTGAGGAAATGATTTCTTTAGGTGTAACCTCTAATATCCTAGCCAGAGTTCTTATTCCTTTAGATCTAGACCTTTTAATTGAAGGAAAATAACCCCTTAAAGTAATTCCGAAAATTGGTAGATTAGGATCATATTCAAACCTCTCAAAATTTAAGTATACAAAACCAAAGGATCTTCTCGTAATTGGAGATGCACACTTTAATTCAAGACACCCAAATATGCCTTTAGTAAACTTATTTGTAGTATGCCGCTGAACATTATAGCTAAATTCCAAACTTTCTTCTGACAATTTTCTTTGCGTATGCGCAAGATTTTCTTCTGATAATCTTCTTTGCATATATGCAAAAGCTTCCTGTGATTGTAACTGAAAAGCTTCCTGTGATTGTAGGCTGGTTTCCATGTCTTTAAAGCGAAGAAAACCATATTTATTATTTATAGCGACAATTGTCGTATCTATCTATAATTCTGTTAGAACAAATGGAAATATCTTCCCTTCGGCTTTCTTTAAGTGGGCTTGAAAAGTAGAATAAGCTATTTTCATTTTCTTTGCTAGATCTGGAAGAGTAATTTTTTTAGGATAATCATAATAACCATGGTTAATGGCAAGTTGCATAGCTTTTTTCTGATTATTAGTTAATTCAGGTAATATCTTAGTAAAAGAAATATTAGTAATCTTTTCTTTTCTAAAAACAAGAATTTTAGCGTCCAAGTATTTTGTAGAAAATCCTATTACTTTTTCCAGTTCTTTTCTATTAAAACTAGCTAAATCCCATATATGATATCCGTCTTTATTTATTATAACAGGATTCAATCTTATTATTCTTGGGCTATAAACCGGTTCTGAGAATAACGGCTGCTTAGTTGTAAAAATAATAAAGTCGCCAGATTGCTCAGATTCTACGTACTCTGGCTGTTTTCTTATGTCTTTTAAAAGAGATTGTTTATTTGACTCTTCACCAAACATAAACCCTACAGATATTAAGTAAATATGTTTTTTATCTCTCCAATAAGAAAGAGGATATCCGGTCATGGAGACATTGTGTTTTTGAGCCATTTGCCCCAAAAATTGTTTTTCAGAACTAAGTTTTAATTTTAATCGCCACATATAAAGACGATAATTGTCGTGCTTATATAATTTACTACTATAAACTTGAAAAGCTATATTTTTTTGCCCATCAAAATCTTTTCTTTAAGGTTTCTTATTTCGTTAATTATAGAATCCACAAGATTTTCATTCTTAAACATAGATCTTAAAGACTCTCCGTCAAGATTAAATACCCTATCAAGAGTTTTAAAATTTTCCATGATTATCTCTGCATCTTTTTCAAAAATATTTGTTTTCCCGAGGATTCTAGTGCCTTTAGGGGAAATGGGTCTATCATGAAGTTCTGCAAAAAGGATTCTCAATATGCTGGAAGTTTCAAGCAAAAAGTCGAAGTTAACATTCTCTAAAGTTTTATCCACTTCTGCATACCTTGAGCCAAAATAATCAATAATAATTTTTTCTCTTTCCTTGCTAAGATTCTTTGTAAGTTCTTTTAGCCTCATACTTACAATTGTTCCCTCTTTTCCCAGCTCAATTAAATATCTTCTTACTATGTCTGAGATTCTCCTGACCATCTCTAAAGTTTGTAGCACGCTGCAAACGTCACTCATAGTAGTAAGGTTTGTTATTTCAAGGATATTCAAATGCGAAAGAAGGTCATTAAGCATATCAACTTGTTTTTCCAGAATCTGCAATGTTTCGGCGGCTCTTCTTAAAATCTCAGAAGTGTCCTCAAGAAAATAACTTTCGTTTTTAAAATAAAGGGTTATTTTATTTCTTCTTTCTGAAACTGCAATTGCTATTGTCCCGAATTGTTTGGCAGTTCTTTCCGCTGCTTTATGTCTCGTTCCTGTTTCTTGTGTTGAAACTTTCGCGCTAGGAGTTAGAAGTGTGTTGGCATAAATAATTTTTTTTAAGTCCTCTGAAAGAATTATAGCACCATCCATTTTAGCCAATTCTACAAGCTTCTGTGAACTGAATCTGCAGTTAATTTTAAATCCTCCCTCCAAAATGCTTGGCAGGTTTTCCTTTTCAAGCACAATTAATGCCCCCATTTGAGCTCTGAGAATGTCATCCAAAGCAGTTCTTATAGCAGTTCCAGGAGAGAAAATTTTCAAAACATCAAGAAAATCCTTTCTTTCCAAATCAAAAACACTCGCAAAATCAGTGCTTGGGCTTAAATCATAAAAAGCTTCTTTTAAATCAATCTCGGGAGAAGTAATATCCTGTTTAACATCTCCAGGAGTAATTATTATTTCAAAATCTTGCTTTAACCCGGATTCACCAAGACGAGTTTCTTTTTTTTCATCTACCATAAAGATTACAAATACCACTTATATATAAATTTTTTTAGAGAAAAACCAGTGACAAGAGTCTTTCAAAACCTAGCATTTCCTCTGTTCTATTCGGTAAAGACAAAAGTTCGCGAGCTTATTTAGCAAAACTCTCTGCAACAAGCAAAGGAAATAAAATGGTTGCATCTCCAAAAACTTTCACACTTTCTGCTTTAGACTTAATTTTCCCCCACGACACGGCTTCTTCTGGCAAAGCCCCTGCATCACTTCCATCAAACTCCTGAGAATTATTTATATAAACAGCGTAATCTAAACCATCTCTGAACATATTTGCATTCAGTATTTGATGTTTTACAACGCCCGAGCCTAAAATAATCGCTCCTGTTTTTTTCAGCCCAAATACAGAGTCATTCATCTGTTTTATATCTTCTGCTAAATCAAGAATAAAATCAGGTCTTTTATATTTGAAGAACCAAATATTGTCTCCAATAGCCCCATCAGTAATTGCAGGACAGAAAATCTTTATCTTGTTTTTCCAAGCCCAGTAACAAATGCTTTTTTCATCATTTATTCTTTCTCCAAGTTTCCAAATAAGCTCGGAGGCAGTTATTACTTTTCCAGTTTCTTTCTGCTTCTGATAAACTTCCTCAAGAAGTTTTTGGAAGAAATTTTCAAACTCCACATACCTGTTATTTGAAACGAAGATATTTCCAATTCTATTTATTCCTTTTAGCCTTAGTTCTTTTCCTGAAGCTTTAAAATCCCCTAAAATAAAGTCTCCCATGCATTTTATGATGTCTTCTTCAATACCACCTGCTGTTGTGACAATAAGACCAATTTTTCTATGTTTTACGAGATACCTAAATACATCCCTTAACCCAGAACTTACCATATTAGAAGTATATCCAAGATAAATAAACGCCTTTTCTTTGATCATTTTATTCGTAATTTCTATTGCCTTGGCCAAAAGAGAAGCCTGAAAACCAGTTGAAGAAAAACTTTTTATGAGTTCTTTATAATTAACGCCTTTATCAAAATCATAACCTTTGATAGAGATTCCATTTGTCTCTTTTCCTTTTCTGAGAACGTTTTTTCTTGCGGTTTTTTCTTTATTCGATTGTTTTAAAGGTTTTTTCATTTTATATTTTATAATTAGTAAGTAATGTTAGACTAAGACCAATGACATCTAATTTAGTTAAAAATTAAAAGAATCTACAGATAGGAATAGCTAAACTTTCAAATATTTTTGTGATTTGACTATTCTGGCTCATGTTCAATTAAAAAAATAGTTATTTATAAAACTATCTTTAATAAAACTAGCATGTATTATCCCGAAATAAGGTTATATCGACAAATAAGATAAGCTCTGTTGAAGAACAGAGTTTTATGAAAAAACTTAACAAGAAGAAAATAAAGTGGAT
>Ga0209542_10018331_pt1 | contig 11344 bp, 13 predicted proteins | sample RifCSPhighO2_01_FD_184028 | JGI IMG/M metagenome (GOLD analysis project Ga0209542, IMG submission 184028) | Soil microbial communities from Rifle, Colorado - Rifle CSP2_plank highO2_0.1 (SPAdes) (version 2) | ecosystem: Environmental > Terrestrial > Deep subsurface > Rock core/Sediment ...
CAATCTCATCTATTAATTCTTGGAGCAGGGCATCTCTTCCAGCTGTGTCTATAATCAGAATATCATAATTTTTGTATTGCTGCTCGAATTTCTTGTAAATCTTTATCGGATCTTTTTCCTGCTCATCGATGAAGCAATAAACTTGAACTTGGTCAGAAAGAATTTTCAGCTGATTGCGAGCTGCCGGCCTGTGAACATCCAAACCGAGAGTTGCAACCTTATAATTTCTTTTCTTGTAATAATTTGCAATCTTAGAAATGCTTGTGGTTTTCCCAGATCCAAAGAGACCTACTAACATTATCTTGAAAGGTTTCTTTTGCGTTATTTTTATTTCCTCTTTTTCCTTCCCTAATAAATTCGTTAGCTCGTCATAAACTATATGGATCAGAAACTCACGCTTTGGCTGCTCTTTTGTTGGTTTCTCATCTCTGAATCTTTCTCTTATTCTGCTTGTTAATTCGAAAACTAGCTGGACATTTACATCAGAAGCCAATAAGGATCTTTGGATATCATGGACTAATTCATTTACGGTTTTTTCATCTATAAATAATGCAGACGTTATTTTCTTTAATGAATTCTTTAACGAGGTTGAAAGGTTGTCTAATACCATCTAATTTTTTATAGAAAACCTAATTTATAAATGTTCATAATCCTAATTGATTTATAATTTTCTCTGGATTATATTCTTCGATGTCTTCAATGCGCTGACCATTGCAAATATAGAGCACTGGTTTCTTTCCTGTGTAAACTGCGGATAAAAATGCCCCTCCTTTCTCATCGACATCACATTTAGTTAAAATCAATCCATCAACTGCAATATTCTTGTCAAACTGATCGACTTGGGTTACGACATCGCTTCCGGTTAATGAATCTACGACGAGCAGGGTTGCATCTGGATTATTCACTCTTGAAATCTTTTTCAGTTCGTCCATCAAATCTTTATTATTTTGGATTCTTCCTGAAGTGTCCGCCACTACGACATTGTATTTTTTTGATTTTGCATGCTTTATTGTGTCGAATATAACCGAGCAAGAATCTTTTGTTTTTGGATCATGGACTACTGGAATCTGCGCTAATTTTCCATACTCTACTAATTGTGATGCGCCAGCTGCTCTGAAAGTATCAGCTGCTGCAAGAACCGGCCTGTATTTTTTTTCTTTTAGATAATGGGCAAGTTTAGCGCAACTAAGAGATTTTCCTGAGCCATTATACCCGATAATTAAGATGACTGCCGGCCTTTTCTCTTCTCCAGCGTTATTAATTATTTTAATTAGATCAAATTTCGGAGGGGTTAATATCTCTTCTAAGGATTTTTTTAATGCTTCTCTTACCTGCTCTTCTACCTGTGTCCTTTTAATCTGCCTTTCAGTCAACTCTTTCTTGAGGTCTTCTTTTATTTTATCAACAACTTCCAGAGCGACATTATTTTCCAGCAATGCAACTTGAAGGTCTTGAAAAATATCTTCGAACTGTTCTTCTGAAATCCTTTTGGTTGTTACTTTTTCTTTTATTTTTTCAATGAAGCCTTTTTCTTTTGTTTCTTCTTTCTTGACTGCTTCTATTATCTCTTCAACTTCAAATTTTTTCGGCTCTGGCTTCTTTTCTTCTACTCTTATCTCTTCAACAACTTCTACTTCTTCCTCGACTTTTTTAGTAAACTTTTCTATAGCTGATTTCAGCTTGTTTTTTAAGAATCCGAACATTTTAAGATCCGAACATTTGTTTTATTGCTAATGCTATTGTTTCATCTGATTCGCTCTTTGGCATTGCCTTCTCTAATTCCTGCTGGTTTGTATCAAAGTATTCGTAGAACTTTGGAGAGAGTTTCACAAGCCTGGTTAAACCATGCGGCTTTCTTGTGATAAATTCTTTTTCCTCTAAAAGTTTTAAATGATCATAGGCTGTGTTGCCCCTGATTTTCACAATTCTTGATTGCAATACTGGCTGCTTCCAAGCGATTATTGCTAATGTCGATATCATTGGCCTGTCAAACTCTGTTTCCGTCATCAATCCTTTTACAAATGGAATAAAATCCGGCTTTATATGCATCCTATAGCTGTTTCCCTGCTCCAGAATTTCAATTGCTGAATCTTTTTTGCTGTATTCTTCCTTAAGGTCTTCTATGGCTTTTTTAACAATTCCAACAGAGCCTAGACTTAACATTTCTGCTATTTTATCTACTTCCAAGAATTTACCTGATGCAAATAAGACGGCTTCCACCTTTTTTTTGTAGTCTTCTGGCATGGATTAAAAATGAAGAGAACGATATTTAAATGTTTTTAGTTTGTCCAAGTAAAACAATTCTTTCTACTTCTTTTTGAATAGCTCTAGCAAATTGTTCCTGTGATTTAAAAACTCCTTCTATTCCTTCAGAAACATAATTAGCCTCATATAATTTTCCCAGATTACGACTATACTCAAAATGTCCAATCCCATCTCCCGCAGGATATTGAAAATTAATGTTATACTGGTCTGCTATCTTTTTAGCAGCAGCATCCCAAATAGGCGAATTTAAATCAACTAAAATTAAATCAACAAAAGGTGTAGAAGGTGTTCTTATTCCTCTGACACCAAATCTTCTTCTGCCTTCCACAGTCACATTATGATCTACAGACGTATCTGAAGAATAAGCTAGATAACTAACATTCAAGCCATTGGTACGGTAGTAAAAACAAGGACCTTGCTCATTTTGCGTAAGCTCATATTCTTGCCCCAATACATTAAGGGTAGATACTATTTCAGAATTTATTCTATCTGGTAAGGCTGCCTTGGGTCTTCGTAAGGATGTCATGAGTTTTCATTTTAAAATGAGTTTTTATAAATTTAGGGGATTAAAAATATTTATCGCAATATATCTTTCCTTATTAATTTATAGGGAACCTCAATATTGCACCTATCCCGCCAAGATTTTTGAGCTGCTTTCCTTCCTGGGTTTCCTCTGATACTATCTCTGTTTGCGCTCCTGAGTTTGCTGCCTTTTCTTCCATTTCTTCTGCCTTTTTGTCGTCTATTTTTCCTTCAAGAATTATTAGCGTTTCTACAGCGCCATATTCCAATGCCTTTTCTACATCCTTTAACCCGTAGGCTGTTCTTTTAGGATCTGTTGCAAGCATTGATAAAAACTTGTGCAGAATTTCTTTTTCCGCGGTTACGCCTTCTTCTGAAAGCAGGTCTTTAGATTTATCTACGAGCTCCTCCAAACCAAACTCATCTGTGTAAGTAATATCTTTTATTCCAATAATTTTCTTTTTCACCTCATTGTTTATAAAAGCCCCGTCGACAAACTCGTTCTTTGTTGGGCCTGGTCCGCCAATGATGATCCCCTTTAATTCTTTTTTATTCAGAAATTCCTGGTTAACCACTTCTGCAATTCTCTGATAAAATTCTTTTGCTGCCTGCTCTCTTAATCTGCTGAAGCGAGCTGCACTTTGTCCTCCAGTTTTGTATTTCCCTGGAACTCCTGATGTTAATGAATGCAATTTTTCTATATAACTTCCTTTCAGCAATCCAACTGTGGCTTCTCTTTTATCCATGACAACTAAACCATGAACTGAATTACTTTCCAACTGCTTTTCCAATTCATCCAAAACAAAAATCTGATCACATCGGTATAATCTTGTTGTGATTGGAAAAGGCGGCTCCATAGAGAAGACTTCTATATCGACTTTGCTCTCATTTTCAGAAATGTTTCCGGCGAATGCTGCCAATCCATTTGGAGGGGTTTCTTTGTATAACCTCAAATGACGAATCAGCCTTTCCAGAGAATCCTGAACATTTGTCCTTGTCCTCTTGTCCTTGATATTTGATGCTGTATCTTTTTCCTGCGCCAGCTGCTGAATAACTTTTATTATGCTATAATCTTTTGGAATATAGACTGTAACTAATTCTGTATGCCTTCCTCTAACTGCCTTGAGCTGATTAATAAAACGCTTCAGTTTATACTTCTTTTTTGTGTCTATTTGTTCCATCTTTATGTCAGAATGAGATATTTAATTCATTTCCAAATTTAAGTTCTTTTGCATTTGTCACTGCTTTCAAATCTTGCAAGAATTCTGAGTCTTTATATTTAGCTGGAAGAGTCAGGACTATTTCTTCTTTTAACGATTTCTGGTTACTTGTTTTGAACTGCCTAACTTTTGAAATTATTTCTATTATTTCATCTCCTTTCTTTTCCAGTTTTTTATCTATTAATTTTTTATCATATTTTGGCCATGAGGTGTTATGGATGCTTTTCTTTTTTTCATGTTTCTTGAAATAAGTTTGATACAGCTCCTCTGTTATATGCGACATTATTGGAGCGAATAATCTTAATATCGTCGACAATGATATGTAGAGAACATATTGTGCGGATTCTTTTTCTTGTTTATTTTTTGGATTGTACAGTCTGTTTTTTATAATCTCCAGATAATTGTCGCAGAAGGTATTCCAGAAAAAGTTTTCTGTATCTGCTTTTGTCCTGAAATATTCATACTGCTCAAATGAATCTGTACATGTTTTAACTAATGAATTTAATTTTGATAACTGCCATGCATCAAAAGGTTGTAACTTTGTTTTTTTAATTCTGTAATTTTTCAGATGGGAGATTGAAAACTTAGAAGCGTTCCATAATTTTGTAATTGTTTTTTGCCCAGCCACTAATTCTTTTTCCTTAAACGGAAGATCATCTCCTAGCTTAGATGATGCTGCCCAGAATCTTAATGCATCTGCAGAATATTTTTCAATCATCTCCTGCGGCTCTATTATATTCCCTTTTGACTTCGACATTTTTTTACCATCTGGGTCTAGGGCCCATCCACTGATTACCACATCTTTCCATGGAAGTTTTTTTTCATGAAGATACGATTTCACCACTGTGTTAAATAACCAGAATGAAATTATATCGTGGGCCTGTGGCCTCAGCGACATGGGATAAAGCTTTTTGGATATTTTAGGAAACAAAGAAGTTGCTATTTGTGGCGTTAAAGAAGAAGTTGCCCAAGTATCTAAAACATCTTTTTCAGGAGTGAATTCTGAGGAGCTGCATTTGGGACATTTACTAAGGGATGGTTTGTCTTTTAAAGGATCAACTGGAAGCGATTTCTTATCTGCTAAAATTATTTCTCCGCAATTTTTACAGTACCAAACAGGAAACGGAATGCCAAAGAATCTTTGACGAGAGATGCACCAGTCATATTTCAAGCCCTTTACCCAGTTATCATAACGATTCTTCATATGCTCTGGATGCCATTTTAATTTGTTTCCTAATTCCAGGAATTCTTTTTTCAGATCCAGATAATGAATGAACCATTGATCTGTCATCAAGATTTCAATTTCTGTGCCACAACGCTCATGAACATTTACGACATGCGTTATCTGCTCTAATTTCTTTATCCTTCCTTCATTTGTTAGGTCCTCAATGATGGCTTTTCTTGCTTCTTTTGATTTTAATCCTGAATATTTTCCTGCCTGCTCATTCAACGTCCCATCTTTGTTCATTATTTCTATTGCTTTTACATTATTCTTATGAATCCACTCAGCATCCTCCATGTCGCCAAAACTGCAGCGATATAAAACTCCAGAGCCAAAATCAGGATCAACATCATCATCTGCCCGGATTCTTACTTCTCTTTTTGTGAAAGGGATTTTTGCTCTCGCTCCAATGAATTTTTTGTATCTTTCATCTCTTGGGTTTACACTTATTCCAACACATGCATGCAAAAGTTCTGGACGGGTTGTTGCTATTGTGATTCTATCTTTTACTGATGTGTCAAATTTCATGTAAATAAATTCTGATTTCTTTGTCTTATCCTCTAGCTCTACTTGAGCTATTGCTGTTCGGCACTCTGGACACCACATAAATGGAGTGCGTTTTCTATAAATCCTTTTGAGATTATAGAGATCTATGAATGATGACTGGGAAATTTTTTGAGAATGCTTATCAATTGTTGTATAGAAAACATTCCAATCACAACTCATGCCGATGCTCCTCCAATCTTTAAGATATTTAGGACGAAGTTCTTTCTCTAGTGTGTTCAGGCAGAGATTCACAAAATCCTGTCTTGGCATTTCCGTGGCCTTGACATTTTTTTCTTTCTCTACTAACCTCTCTGTTGGCAATCCATTATCGTCTGTACCAAAAGGGTAGAATATATTGAAGCCTTGCATCCTCTTGTAGCGAACAATTATGTCTTGTTGCGTATATGAAAAAGCATGACCGAGATGCATTTTTCCTGATACTGTAGGCGGGGGAGTATCTATCGAATAAATTTTAGATTTTGATTTTGGATTGAATCTGTAAACTCCTTCCTTTATCCAGAATTCTTGGATTTCTTTTTCTCTTTTTCTTGAATCGTAATGTTTTGGCAACTCCATGAAAAGATATTAAGGATATTGGATTTTAAAATGTTTGTGTTTGTTTGCCGAAAAGATTAAATAGTGTTTTTCTTAATTTTTGAATTAAGGGGCGGTAGCTTAGCCCGGGAAAGCATACGGCTGAAGACCGTAGGACCGAGGGTTCAAATCCCTCTCGCCCCAAACTTTTTAGAAACTTTTATATAAACGAAACTTTTTAGGGCTGTTATGTGTTTTAAAAAATTAAAGAGTTTGTTTTCTGATCCTGCTAAATTCTTCAAGGATGTTGGTAAGGAAAAAGATTATTGGACTGTGCTGAAATTCTTTGTTGTTGTCTATATTGTTGCTGTGATTATACAGATTTTAGTTTCGCTTCCAGTTAATCTGAAACTACCTGAATTTGTTGAACCCTTGAATTTTGCCTTAACTGGATTATTATACGGTGTTGTCTCTGCTTTTATCGTTCCATTCATTGTAACTGCGCTTTCCCATCTCGGTATTCTGCTTTTTGGAGGGAGAAAAGGCTTCTTTAATACATTCAAAGCAGTTACCTACGGCATGATTATCATTATAGGATACAGTGTTATCTCCTCAATAATAACAATGATTATATTCTTATTAAGCCCCGGCAGTACAATTACTTTAGGCTATGTTGCAAATATTATTTCCCTCATTGGATTGACTCATATGCTTGTTGTAGAAACTGTTGGAGTCAGCATAGTTCATTCAATATCAAAAACAAAAGCTTTTTTCGGGGTTATATTGGTTCCTTTAGTCTTGATATTAATCTTAACATTATTAATTTTTAGATTTACACCATTAGGGACGTTATAGAAACTTTTATAAGGGAGTATGGATAAAGAGAATAAAAGGTGAATATGATGCAAAAAAAAGGTGCGATTGAGTTTTCTATGACTACTATTATTGTAGTTATTATCGGCGTTATAATCTTGGCTATTGCTATTCCTTGGCTTACTGGAACTTTAAGACAGGCTGGTGGATTGACTGATGCTGCTTTTGATAGTGCATTGAGGCAATTACAGGGAGAGCCTACTCCTGGTGAACCAATAATGCTTTCTCAAGATAGTTTTACTTTGAAACGTGGAGAGCAAGCTGCTTTGGTTGTTAGATATCTAAACCAAGGGGCTTCTGGGAAGAGTTTGAGTTTTAGTGGGGAGGCAATGAACTGGTTCAAACATGATAATACACAGGCCAAGGGTCAAATTTATGATTGGCGGGTAGTCGTTCAAGCTCCAAATTCTTTGCCGGATCCAAATAAAAATACATATTTTGCAAGGGCAGAGGTTGGTCAGGATACTATTCCAATTGTAATCAATGTAGAGTAATTTTATATACTTCTTTTAATGATAAGATTTAAATAGAACAAATGTTTTATTAATCGAACAAATGTTCGAAAAATTTAATAAGAAGGAATTGGAAGTATTAGACTATCTCTTACAACACTGTGAAAAAGAATTTCATTTAAGAGAGATTTCTAAGTCTTTAAAAGTAAGCTCGAGCACCGCGAAAATGGCCCTTGATAAATTGACTAAAAAAGGTTTTATCAAAGAAAAAAGAACTGCAAATCTGAGAATATTCAAATGCGATATCGATAATCTTATTGTTAGGCAGATGAAGATAACAAAAAATATTTCTTGGATAATGGAAAGAGGCCTTATTGAAATTTTAAAAAAAGAATTAAACCCGACCTCGATAGTGCTATTTGGCAGCTTTGCTAAAGGAATTAATAAAGAAGGCAGCGATTTAGATATTTTAGTTATTACAAACAAGGATAGAAAGTTAAAAATTAATTCTATTGGAAAATATGAGTTACAAGTAATTATAATAAAACCTGAAGAATGGAGTAGAAAAGGAAGAAAGGAGGATCCATTTTATTATGAGGTTGTAAGCAGCGGAATTCCATTGTATGGAAAAATGCCATTATGAACATAAAAGAAGCTTTGGAAAAAGGAATATTAATAAAAGAATCTAAAGACCTTAATAAAAGCAGAAAATCTTTAGAGATAGCGAATGATAAACTTAATGAAGCTAAAAGCCTTTTGAACGTTGATAAATATGATCCTTGTATAATCTTCTCTTATACTGCAATGTTTCATGCAGCTCGAGCATTATTATTTAAAGAGGGCTATAGGGAAAAAGGACATTTGGGCGTTATAATTTTCTTAGAAGATTTTTATTCAAATAAAATAGGAAGAAAACTAATTTATGAATTTGACAGATTGAGAAAAGAAAGACACGATCTCCTTTATGGATTGGAAAAAGAAAAAATTTCTGAAGAGAGTGCAAAGCATACTTTAATAATTTCAGAAAAATTTATTAAAAAAATTGAGGGATTACTATGGAACTAGAAGGAATTTCTTTGGAAGAATTCAGGGATTACGATTCTATCTTGTATGTTAAAGCAGATACTAAGAGATTGAAGGCTGTTGAATATGTTGATAAAAAGAAAAAGGTTTTGCTGAATAAGGAAAGAGAGGTTAGAAAAACTAAGGCTGGAGGTTTTGCGCAGAGCAAATATCAGCAGCATGTTAAATGGATGAAGAAACAAACTTTGAATTGGGTAGAGGAGCATTTGTTGAAGAAGAATGTGCTGAGAGAAAGATATGATAAGATAAAAATCGAGATTGAAGATGAGAAGTTAAAAGACCATGTCTGGAATTTATTAAAGAAAAAAGAAACTGGAAGGAAGTGGTTTGAAAAATTCAGGTATGAGAAATTGGATAATGGATTTATTGTCGGAGGAAAAGATAAAGGGAGCAATGAGGAATTATTAAAAAGACATTTGGGTAATGATGATTTGGTTTTTCATACTGAGATGAAAGGGAGTCCGTTTTTTATTTTGAAAAATAGCGAGAATAAAGAAGGTATTTTCAGAGCTGCTATGCTGACTGCTTATTACAGCCAGGATTGGAAGAAGAATAAGAACGATGTGGAAGTAATGTATTGCTATGGAAAGCAGATTTACAAAAGAAAAGAGATGGGTGTTGGGACATTTGGCGTTAATGGTCAAAGGAAAAGAATTGTGATAAGGAAAGAAGCTTTGCTGGATTTTAAAGTTTAATCACAAACGATTTTCATATATGGTAACTGGTTAGCTAACCAGTTACCAATAATAGAAGAATTTATAAATTATGTTATTATTACATAATATTATGTCTAAAATACATAATACTACAAAGGACAAAATATTGAAGTTGCTTCTTTCAAATAAAAATAAAGAATTTACTATGAGGTCAATTTCTAAAAATATTTCTGTTGATTACAAAACGGTTTATCTTATTATAAAAGAACTAATCAGAATAAATCTTATAAAATCCAAGAAAATAGGACAGACAGTCTCGTGTTCAATAAATCAAAAAGAGTTCAATTCAGATGTATTTAAAGCAGAACTAATAAGGAGAGAAGACCTGTTTAAAAATAAGAATTTTTCTATCATATATAATGATCTTAAAGATATCAAAGAACAGTTCTTTATATTGCTATTATTCGGTTCTTACGCTTCAGGAAAGCCAAGAAAAAATTCCGATATTGACTTGATGCTTATTGCAGATAATGAAACAATTAAAAAAAAGGTAAAAAATAAAATATCTCTTCTTCCGTTAGATATACATTTACTTGCCTTTACATCAGAAGAATTTATCTCAATGCTGAAAACAACAGAATTTAATGTTGGAAAAGAAACTTTTAACAACAATGTCATCTTATTCGGAATTGAAGATTTTTATAGGATAATAAAAAATGCTTAATGAAAAAAGATTAAAAGAAGCGGAGAGTAATGTGAAAGGGTATTTAGAAGACGGACTAATTTGGAAATATAAAGATCCAAGGCAAGAAATTCTAGAAACATATCAGAGAAATTATCAAGAATCTCTTGATGTTGCTCAGAAACTATTTGAGCAGAATTTATCAAATTTGTGGATAATTGTTATTTCTTATTACTCCATGTATTATATCACTAATGCTGTTTTGTATAAAATTGGATATAAAATAGGTTCTAAAGTAAGCCATAAAGTTACTGCCGATGCTTTAATTGTTTTTGTTAGAAATAAACTGAAAAAGAATTTATTGGAAGATTATGAACAGGCAAAAGAAGAAGCTCTTGAAATCATTGGCAGAAAAACAGATGAGATTATTGAAAGTTTTGATAGAGAAATGGAAAAAAGATCTACTTTTCAATATGAATCTACCGAAGAAATTAAAAGAACAAAAGCAAACACCTCTCTGGAAAGAGCAAAAAGATTTGTATTTGAGATGAAAAAATTATTATCATAAGGATACAAAATCCAAAAACCTGCAACTTCAGGACATCACACCGAGCTTTTTAAATAAAAAGGCTTTTAAATGGTCATTTCTGAATAATATTTAATGCTAATTTTAGCAGGTAACAATCCGAGAGGATAAAAATGGCTACTATATACGATGTTGATCCGAGTGAATTAATAAAAAAAGCTGCTTCTAATTTGAAGAAGATTGATGCGATAAAAGAGCCAAGCTGGGCTAAATTTGTCAAGACAGGAATGAGCAAGGAAAGACCTCCTGTTGAACTAGATTGGTGGTATGCAAGAGCTGCTTCTGTGTTGAGAAAAGTGTATATTTTAGGCCCTGTGGGGGTTTCTAAATTAAGAAGAAAATATGGCGGCAAGAAAAACAGAGGCCACAAGCCTGAAAAATTCTATCCTGGATCTGGAAATATAATAAGAAAAATTTTACAGCAGCTAGAAAAAGCTGAATTGATAAAGTATGCTGAGAAAAAGGTGCATAAAGGGAGGGTAATAACTCCAAAAGGAAAAAAGTTTCTGGATAAAATTGCGACTGAAATTACTGGAGTTGTTAAACCTAAAAAAGAGATTAAGATTAAAGAGAAAAAAATCAATAGAGAAGAGAAGAAAACTGAAAAACCTGCTGAAGAAAAAAAGGAGATTGAGGTTAATAAGGAAGAGAAAAAATGAGCGCTCGCTACAAACCCAAGGGAAAGAAAAACAGATTAGTGAAG
>Ga0209542_10018332_pt1 | contig 11344 bp, 10 predicted proteins | sample RifCSPhighO2_01_FD_184028 | JGI IMG/M metagenome (GOLD analysis project Ga0209542, IMG submission 184028) | Soil microbial communities from Rifle, Colorado - Rifle CSP2_plank highO2_0.1 (SPAdes) (version 2) | ecosystem: Environmental > Terrestrial > Deep subsurface > Rock core/Sediment ...
AAACGGGCCGTAAGGCAGCCGGTGTTTTAAAAACTTAGCTTTAGAGCCCGCCAGAGCCGGCAGGCTGGCCACAACTCCAAGAAATGATGCCAAAAAAATCATCAGTAGGCTTTTGACGGGAGTGGCCAGCAACGTACCTGTTATTAGACCCAGCCGGACGTCGCCGAAACCTATCCATTTACCTTTGGATATTTCAAATAGAACCCAAAAAATCCCGCTGGCCACAAATAAGCTAAGGGCTAGAAGTCCCCAGCTGTGAGCTTTATTTTCGGAGAAAAGCAGAATTTCGGCTAGCTTGCCGCCAAAAGCTACAGCTGCGGTAGGATACAGTATTTTATTGGGCAGCAGCATCCACTTGAAGTCGTAAACAGCTAACGCCAGCAGGCCGACCGAGGCGGCCAGCCAAGTTGCCAAGACCAACCAATCAGCTCCGGTGTTAACCCCACCCGGCCACCAGTAGTAGGATGCTGCGAAGACAGCAGTCATGACCACTTCGACCACCGGGTACTGCCGTGAAATCGGCTTTTTACAGTAACGGCAGTGCCCACGAAGTATTAGCCAGCTAAAAACTGGCACCAGGTCGGGGATGGCTAGTTCGTGCCCGCATTTCGGACAGATGGAGCGGCCCCTCAAAATCGATAGATTCTGCTGAGTCCGTAGCTGAAAGTCCTTAGCTGAGAGTTTGGATTTTTTGGTTTTTGGTTTTTGGTTTTTGGCTCTTGGCTCTTGTTGGTGCAGGCGCCAAACAAGGGCGTTAACAAAACTACCAAAACACAGACCAGCCACGGCTAATACAATGATAGCCATTGCCAGTATCCTACCATAAATACCGAACCGTGGAACAATCGAACTTTATGTGGCTAGAGATATGTTTAGCGTTGGATGCATCGGTCTATGTTACCGCTGGCGCCTTCAATACTGAACGTTGCAGCGAAAGCCTGGCCAGAACTGTTAATGGCCGCTGTACCAGAACTATTACATATAGTTTCCATGCGGACAGTGATATTAGCGCCAGCAGGATTGGAAGGATCATCAAAATCAGCCGCCCAGCCTATTGTAATTCCGCTCCGGACTTTGGCGTCAGTTGGATTCGATCCGGCCGCTCCCGTTATAACCACATCACCACTTCCTTCCACTGGTACACTGGCAGTCGTTGGTAGCGAACCGTTATTATTGGTAATAAACTCATTGACCCCCGCCAGCACGCTGGCAGCGTCACTGCGCATCTGGGTGTTGCGAGAATTGCGCTGCAGAGCCGGCACCGCCAGGAAAACGATTAACATAATCAGCCCGGCTACGGCTAACACGATCATGACCTCGATTATCGTAAAACCTTTTGGGTGTTTCTTTTGAATATAGTTTTTCATAACTTGAAAAAGCAGTTATGACCAGAAAGAAGTTATGACTAAAAATATGTATCTAGCTTTGGACGCACTGTGGTACCGAGTTATTGTTGCCTGATTCGATGTTAAACACTGCGACGAAGGCTCGGCCAGCGGTGCTGACAGGCGTGTTCTGGTTACACGTGGTGTTCGTATACACAACGATATTAGGAGGACCAGCTGGAGGACTGGCAATGCTAGTGCTAAAACCAACCGTGGTGCCACCCCGGACTTTGGCACTAGCCTGGCTGGTGCCAGCCGCGCCGGTTATAGTCACTTCGCCAGTAGTTGAATTTGCCGCGACATTCGCAGGCAACGAACCGTTATTATTGGTAATAAACTCATTGACCCCCGCCAGCACGCTGGCAGCGTCACTGCGCATCTGGGTGTTGCGAGAATTGCGCTGCAGAGCCGGCACCGCCAGGAAAACGATTAACATAATTAGTCCGGCTACGGCCAGCACAATCATAACCTCGATAATTGTAAAACCGCCTGATTGTTTCTTTTGAATATAGTTTTTCATATCCTTAAAAGCAGTTGCCCCCCTTAGATTTGCTTAATGCTTATGATTTTATCATTCTACGTACTGGGCTGTCAAAATGCAATAGTACCCTTAGCGGATAATCGTTTTGCCCGCCAAACTATAAATTGGCAACAGCACGGCGGCGGCGATAAACAGCGCCATAATACCCATGGCAATCATTAAAACCGGCTCGACTATAGTGGAGATGGTTTTAATTTGATTATCAACTTCGTGCTCATAATAATCGGCCGTTTTGCCTAGCATGGATTCTAGTGAGCCGGACTGCTCACCAATGTGGATCATGTTGGGTACCAGCTCCAAAAAGTTTGGGTCTCCCGCCAAGCCTTCAGACAACGACTTACCCCCCTTCACCTTTTCGCTGGCCGAAGTTATGGACTCTGCCACCCGAACATTGCCGATGGCACTGGCAGTAACGCTAAGCATTTGCAGCAGCGGCACACCACTGCCCACTAAGGTAGTGCCGGTACGAGCAAAACGGGCCATATAAAGCTTCATAAACAGCGGCCCCAGCGGCCAAACCCGCATCTTGAGGGTATCTATCGCCCTACGGCCTTTAGGGGTACGTACCCAGTTAAATAAAGTAAAGGTTGCGATACCCACTACTATCACAGCCAACCACCAAAAATGGTTGATTGTGTTGCCAACCGCCAGTAAGACATTGGTTACAAATGGCAGATGTGCGTCCGGTAAGCCCTTATAGAGTTCCTGGACTTGAGGCAGCACCGTACTTAGCATAAAAATTACCACCGCCACCATAACACTTAAAACTATTATGGGGTAAACCATTGCCCCGCGGATTTTGGAGACGATTTCGGCGTCTTTTTCCTAAACGCTCCAGGGCCACATCCAAGGTACCTGAAGCCTCGCCCGAAGCAATCAGACTTATGTACAGCCCGTTGAAAGCTTTAGGATGTTTTGCCATGGCCTCGGCCAATGTGGAGCCAGCTTCAACTTCATTGATAACGCTGTTGACGATAATTTTAAGCGGTTTATTGGTAAGTTGACCAGCAACCAGTCGCAGGCTTTGTATCAGGGGCAGCCCGGCGTTAATTAAAGTAGACAGCTGGCGTGAGAAAATAACCTTTTCTTTTGTGGGAATACGGTGCAATAAACCGCGCAGGCCGCCCTCTTGACCTTCTTTGAGTTGAATATTCAAGGGTGCAAAGCCCTGGGCTTGGATCAGTTTGGCAGCTGATTTTTCGCTCTCGGCTTGGATCTCCGAGTTTATCTTCTGGCCAGAGGCCGAGTCGCGGGCGGTATATTTAAAAGTCAACACGCCAAAGCCTCCGGCTTGCCGGGAACTAGAAAATAGAAACTAGAAAATAGAAGTGAACCCTTTAGTTGCTGATTGCTGATTGCTGATTGCTGATTGCTCATTTAGCCTCGCATCAGCCTATCCAGCTCCTCAGCATCAATCGCATAGCTGCGGGCTTCTTCATAACTGACGATGCCGCCGTGGACCAGGTTGACGAGAGTCTTATCCATGCTCTGCATGCCGTGCTCGGCGCCGGTCTGGATGACGGCCTCGAGTTGGTGGATTTTCCCTTCCCTCACGATATTACGCACTGCCGGTGTAGCTACTAATATCTCGGCGGCGGCTACCCGCCCGCCGCCAATTGCCGGCAGTAAGCGCTGGGAACAAATCGCCATCAGCATATTGCTCAACTGGACACGCACCTGGGGCTGTTGGTAGGGCGGAAAGACATCAACCATGCGGTCAATGCTTTGGGCGGCGCCATTGGTATGCAAAGTAGCAAATACCAGATGTCCGGTTTCGGCAATGGTGATAGCTGCAGCGATTGTTTCCAAATCCCGCATCTCGCCTATCAACACCACATCGGGGTCTTCGCGCAGGCTGGAGCGCAGCGCCGTAGAAAAAGAATAAGTGTCATAATGTACTTCACGTTGCACGATAACGGATTTTTTATGGCGGTGCGTAAATTCTATGGGGTCTTCAATCGTGATAATGTGCACCGCCCGCTCGGTGTTGATTTTATTTACCAGGGCAGCTAGAGTCGTACTCTTTCCCGAGCCGGTCGGGCCGGTGATTAATACCAGGCCGCGCTGGTAATCGGCAAATTTATTAATTACCGGCGGCAGCCCTAGCTGCTCAACCGTCAGGATTTCATTAGGAATTAGACGCATGGCCGCAGCTAGGTTGCCGCGTTCATGAAAAGCATTTACCCTAAAGCGCCCCAAATCGCCAAAAGCGAAACTGAAGTCAAACTCCTTGTCTTTGAGCAAAATCTGCTTTTGGTCCTCGTCTAAAATCGAAAAAACCAGAGTTTCCACGGCTTCTTCGTTGAGCGGGTCTATCGCCTGGACCGGGACTAAAGTACCATCCACCCTTAACATTGGGGGCAAGCCGACCTGCAAATGAAGGTCCGAAGCCTTGTGCTTTATTACTTGTTCGAGAAGTATTTCAATTCGTAGTTTTGGCTGCATTGTTTTCTGTTGCTTCCTCCCGGTATTCAGGGCTATCATCGGTAGCCACCCGGTTAACTTCATTTAATGACGTTTGGCCGGAAAGGGCCTTTAAGTAACCATCCTGGCGCATGCTAATCATGCCTTGGCTCTGGGCTAGTTTTTGGATTTCGGTGCTGGTAGAGCGTTTCAATATCAGTTCCTGAATCTGCTCACTGACTTCGAAAACTTCATAAATACCAATCCTTCCCTGATAGCCAGTAGGATTATCGGGCGTTTGTTTACCCTTGATTAAAGTATAAGCGTTTTGGCCGGCCAGTGGCAAGTTCTGATAACCCAGCTCTTCAGACACTTTGTCAACATCAGCCGTAGTTTTGGGCAATATCGAACCAAGAGCCTGGTGGATAGCCTGCACTTCGGCTTTAGAAGCCTCATAAGTTTCGCCGCCCGGGACAACCCGGCGCACCAACCGCTGGCCGATAACAGTGTGCACGGTAGAAGCAATTAAAAACGGCTCTATGCCCATGTCCAGTAGCCGTGGCAGGATACCGGCCGCACTGTTAGTGTGCAGGGTTGAAAACACCAAGTGGCCGGTTAGGGCGGCTTGGACCCCCAATTGGGCTGTTTCTTTGTCGCGGATTTCACCAACCATTACAATGTCGGGGTCTTGGCGCAAAATTGAACGTAGTCCCGTAGCAAATGTCAGTCCGACTTCGGGATTCACCTGTATTTGGTTAACACCTTCTATTTTGTACTCTACGGGGTCTTCGAGGGTAACAATGTTGACCATCTCGCTTTTTACTTCAGAGATCATGGCGTACATTGAGGTGGTTTTGCCCGAGCCAGTGGGACCGGAAGTTAAAACCATGCCATTACTGCGTTTTAAGCCATCGCGGATAGCCCGCAAAGTGCGGCCGGTATAGCCCATATCTTCAAGCTTCAAGCTGGTGCCGGTCTTATCCAGTAATCGGATGACTACCTGTTCGCCCCACACCACCGGGCTAATGGCTATGCGCAGATCCAGGGATTGCCCGTCTACCTTAATACTAAACTGGCCATCTTGCGGTATGCGGTGTTCGTCAATTTTAAGATTGGATAAAATCTTTACGCGGCTCACCAAGGCCGGTTCGTTGCTTTTGGGTAGCTTCATGATTTCGCGCAGCACCCCATCTATGCGGCAACGGATTTTGAGTTCTTTTTCCATAGGTTCAATATGGATGTCGCTAGCCCGGTTTTTGGCGGCGTATTCCATAACTGCCGAAAGGGCTTTTGATATAGGTGAATCCTGTACCAGGACCTGGACTTTTTTCTCGGCCGGGCCTGGGGGCTGAATTTCTTCGTCTTGCGTCTCTTCCGATCCGGCTAACATCGAAGCCACGCCCTGTTCTAGGATATGGGCGTATTGTTCCAGTACCCGGCGAATACCCGACTCGCTGGCCACGTAGACCTTTAACGGACGGCCTATTTTGTTGCTAAGAAAATCTACCGCCTGGACATTATCGGCATCTAACATAGCAACCACCAAACGGTTTTGCATTTCACCCAACGGTACGGCCATATACTGACGGGCTACTTCCTGTGGTAGCAGCTCCAGGACTTTTGGGTCGATACGTACTTCGCCCAGGTTGACATAGGGTACTTTGCTGACTTGGGCCAGAGTTTTAGTAAGCTGCTCATCGTTGATATGGCCTTGCTGTATCAGAAAAGTTAAAAGTGGTTGGCCGCTTTTAGTGGCTTCACTCTTAAACTGGGCCAGCTGGGGAACGGTAATCAACCCCTCTTTTACCAGCTTGACTTCGACATGCCGCTGCGTGGTGGGCGATAAAACATTCATACCGCTCTTCTTGCCACCGCTATCTCACTGGCTGCCGCTAAACGGTTGAGTATTGGAGCTACCACCAATTTGAATTAATTGCGTTGGGTCGAGGGCACCGGGGTTAAAGAAAGCTTTAAAGTTCTCGTCATTCCCCGGGTCAGGAAAGTCAGAATTTATGGCGCTGGCTACAGGTACTTTTTCGAGGCGGTTGGTAGTTGCACTAAAAAGCACGCTACTAATAATCGCCGAAAATAAAGCGGCCACGATGGCTACTGATACAATCAGGCTGACATTTTTTTGTTTCATCTTATTTAATCTCCTTGCTACCAACATCAAGACCCTTTGGCGGTTGATAATAAGTGTTGCCGTTAATAGTTATCCTGATTTGATTAGCATCGCCATTTAGTTCAAAGGTAGTAAAGTCGAAAGGCCGGATAGAGCGCTCGAAATCTTTGATTAACTCCATAGAGTTAGGGTAGGTGGTTATTCCCTCAACCGAAAAACCAATAGTTTTTGGTTGAGGATCCGGTGTGGGCTCGCCAGTATTAGTAGCTTCGTCGTCAGTACCGCCGATAGTACGGATGGATATACCACGCCCGGCCATGAGCTTCTCAATACTGGATGTTAATGCCGGGAAATCATACTTGTTGGGCAGGGCATCCAAAACCAGCCGGGCATTATTTCCGTCTAAAGGCCCGGGACCATCTGGGTTGCCGCCTAACAGATTAGGGTTGGCTTGGGCAAAAACCTGGTACTGGGTTACCAGATCCTTACCGGCCGATACATTGTTTTTCAGCTGCTCAACGGTTTCGTGCTTATGGTTGATAACCCGACGCTGGTAAGAACCTTGGCTAAGCAATGATTTACTGGCAAAGAGTGAAAAAACTATGATAACCGTCGCTGTGGCGATAACCGTTACAGTCCTGGATTGGGCCTTATCTATCTGAAAATGCTTAATAGAAGTTCTGATGGCCATAGCTACTGCCCTTCTTCCGTTGGTTGTTCGTCAGCTGCCGGCTTGGCGAGCCGGCCGTTAAATATTTCACTGCCGGGTACACCGATAACGGAGCGTGTTGTGTATTCTTTGGGCACTACTAAAATCGGGCTGCCGCTGTTGGCGAATAAGTTAGGGTCAAAAGTCACCGAAATGCTATAGGTCGCCTTTTTTTCTTCTTTGCCGAAGGTGCTTAAAATAACCGAGCTAAAGGCCTTTTGGCTATTCTCTTGGTTGGGCAGGCTGTAGGTCGTGAACTTCATAGTATCGACAAAAGTGTTCACGGTTTGCAGACTATCAGCAGTTCCGGACATCAGCAAGGTACTGGCACTGAAGTCCACGGTCAGTTTTCCGATGTTCAAGTTTGCCGGTGTCAGTTCCGGCAGATAAGTATAAAGTCTGGAAACGATGTGCTTACTTTGATGCAGCCCGACTAAGGCATTAAGCTGATTTTGGATTGTCAGAATTTTATCAAGATCGGCTATTTCTCGAAGCTCATTGGTGTATTTTTTCACGTCGTTGTCGGCATTTGACATAGTTTTTTTCTGCAATACATCAACGTATAAGAAAATGACGGCAAAAGCAGCTAGCGATATCATGGCCAGAGCGAACGATATGCTATACACCAGCTTCTGCGTAGCTTGTGTACGGATATAACGCAGCTTGACATCAGGCAGCAGGTTAAACTGGACCATACTCATCCTTCACGCTCCGCCAGTCCGGCCGCTACGCTAAAATTATATGACACTGCCAGTAGTTCGTTCTGCATGCTAGCCGGAAAGGATACATTGCGCCAGGCATTACCAATCTCAACGCTAAGACCAAACTTATTGGCAATATGCAGTGGAAATTCCGGCAGCGTCGAGGCACCGCCGGTAACTGTGATGCGCTCGATTTTGGCAGATGGATAGCGGGTCTGGAAAAACTTTATGGACTTTTCAATTTCTCCGGTCAGGCCGTCTATTATACTAATGATGGCGTTATAAATCTGTCCTTCCAGTTTGTCGCGGCTTAAACCGAATTTGAAAACAAACTGTTCGGCTTGTTTTTGGTCGATGGCCAGATTTTGCATGGCTGAGCGAACTATGGCTTCCGAGCCTACCGGTATCGCCCGGGTCAAGCGCGGTGCACCGCCCATGGCAACTACAAGATCCGTAGATTTGCTGCCGATATCCAGTACCATCTGGGGCGCGGATACATCTGCGGGCACGATGGCCCGGCTTAGGGCCATGCTATCGGGCTCAAAAGCCACAACGTTCAGCCCAATACCCTCTAGTAAATCCAGCCGGGTTTCGACGAACTCGTTGGTAACGCTTGAGAGTAGCACCTCTACCTTGCCCTGTTCTTTTGGTGAGTCGCCGATTATAGCCCAGTCAATTTTTGAGTCGTCCAGCGCTGTTGGGATAAATGATTCAGCTTGATAGCGGATAGTTTTAGACATTTCGTCAGGGGATAATCTGTTCAAGTCTATAACTGTAGTGAAGACTTTGTGCGAGGGTAATCCTACGGCCACGTTGGGGCTGGAGATGCCGGCCTGGCGGACAAGCTGTTTGATAGCCGTTGCCAGACGTTGTTGGTCCATCTTCGAGTTGCTTAGAGCTAGGTTCCCCTCCATGGATATATGGCCATAATGGTCAAGGTTTTTTATAGGACCGGGGCCTTTAAGTTGCACCACGCGTATCGCCGAGGTGCCGATGTCGAGTCCGAAAAAGTCAGATACACCCTTAAGCCCACTCATGACATTCATAATTGGTCGAATTATAGCACAAGCTCTTTATCAAACACCAGATGAGCCGCGAAGAGCAAATAGCAAGTGGAGAGTAGAAATTAGGAAGTAGTGGATAAAATATAGCTGATGGCTAACTGCCCCTTGCCAGTTGCTAGTTACTAATTGCTAATTGCTATTTCCTAATTTCTAAAAGACCGGTGGCAGGTTGAACAGGCTTTGTTGAGTATTGGTTATCAAGGCCCCGCCGTTGAGCTTAGCAAAGGCCGGATTACTGATAAGCAGTGAGGGTGTGAAGTTAAATACTTCGGCCACGTTGGTACTGGTAATAGCGTTTTCGTTGGCTGGAGCGCTGGACAGCGTGCCGCTACTACGCAGCAGCTTGACCTGCTGGGCGATAACCGCGCCGTTGACTATCAATTTGTTTACGCGGCAGCTGCTGGAGATTGTAGCGAAGTCAGTAACCTGGGCAGGGTTAGCGCCAACAAATCTACAGGTATTAAACACACCTTTGCTAACTGTGCCGGTGCTGGTATTAATGACAGGTTGGACAATATATAGCCCGTCTAGGCGGGTGACGTTGCTGCCGATGTTAATGTTACCTTTAACTATCAAGGTGAAGTACGGGATGGTGCTGGGTAAGTTGGGATCCCAGCCGACGCCGTAAGTTATGTTTCCAGTTATGTTCACGTCACCATCAACATAGAGCGTTATTTTTTTGCCATTCGGCAGATTGCTTAGGCCGGCCCAGATCAGATTGTTACCGCTGTATTGATATTGGCCAGAGGTTGTGGCGATAGTGGGGCCGGAAGCTATATTCTGAACTGTGGTAGTACGGGTAACATTGTAGTAGTCCGGCAAGCAGTGGGATTGGGGTTGACCGTTATTGTTCAAATTACCACCAAGAGAGCCGCCGGAAGTGTCGTTAGAGAAAAATAGCGGCTTGTTGGGTGCCCCACTTGCAAAGACATTGTAAAAGCCGTTGGGGCCGCTGGCTACCCCGTCAATCGCGCCCAGGGCGTAAGCCGCAAAGTCTACCGAGGCCCCCTTGCCACTGGATTGACTGGCGTAAGCCCGGATACCGCCGTTTTTATAAGCCGCCGGAACTGGCGGGCAAACTCCGGCAGCATTGGCAAAGCTGCCGCCGGCATTGATATCACCATTGGTTACTTTGAAGTACGGCCGGGTTTGGGGCTGCAAGTTAGCCGAGCTGCAGGTTGATGACGCTCCTACAGCTATCCCGTTATAATCAAATTCGACTGTAATGGTTCCCTGTCCGGTAGCCGTAACATTAAACACTACCGAGATGTCATTGCCGCCAATCGGAATGCTGGCCGCCGGGTCATAGCCGGTGAAAGCAACGTTTAAGCCACCACTGCCCTTGGGCGTCATGGCGTACTGATTACTACCGGCGCCTGTAGGAGTAACCAGCGGATAGCTTCGGGTAGTCGCATTGTTAAACTGCATGGTGTAGCGCATGCTTTGGCTGCCGCCCGGCTCGACATCAACGGCTCCGAAGCTGGTGCAAGCCGCCTGCAAACACGGCCCCATACTGCCATTCCAGGTAGCAGTCTGCCCAGTGCCGGTATTTCTGACTGTGATCGATGTATAAGCCAGGTGGGGCGGCTGCAAGAAGGGACTATTGAAGATGTTAGCGGTGTAGGGATTGGCGCCGCCGGTAGTGGAAAAATAAGGGCCGAAATTCTGGCCGCCGCTGGCCGTAAACTGGAGGCTAAAGCTGCCGGTTATGTTACCAATCGTAACCGTCTTACACGGGTTGATTGAAATGGTGGGGGGGGATGAGTTTATAGTTTGTGTGCAGGAGCCAATACTGGCCGAGTTGAGTAGTACCGTATAGATTGCGGTACCGGCATTAGCCAAACCCGAGGACTCATTGTAGCTAGTGAAATTGGTGCCTGGAGCCGGCGGCGGCAAGCTGAATGTCGCCGGTGAGGGTGGATTGGTCGCCGAGGTCCGGCGCAGCTGCAAGGTGCCCGACGAGTACCCAGTAAGCGTAACCCTCACGATATACGGCTGCATTACCGAAACCGGACTGGCGGTGAAGCTACAGCTGGCGGTAGTGCTGGCCGATACAACTGCGTAACATCTAGCTATTACTGTGCTGCCAATGGGCTGGTTAGAGCCTTGGAGAACGTTATACTGTACTACATCAGGGCCCCGGACATTGCGAAATTGGAACGTCACTGGTCTATTCGGCTCAAGTGGCCGGATCGAAGAAATACTGGTTAAAATATATTGCGGGTTTAAGAGGCTACCACCGCTGGTGGCAGTCCCCCCCATTTGCCAAATCCCAAAACTGGTAGTGCCGGGGGGAGGCTGCGGGCCAGAACTATTGTTAGTAACTTGCATACCTACCATACCCAGGCTGGGGTAGTAAGTCGCTATGCAGGTTACTGCCCCCGTGCTGGGTGTGGGTGTAGGTGTAGGTGTAGGTGTA
>Ga0209542_10018334_pt1 | contig 11342 bp, 13 predicted proteins | sample RifCSPhighO2_01_FD_184028 | JGI IMG/M metagenome (GOLD analysis project Ga0209542, IMG submission 184028) | Soil microbial communities from Rifle, Colorado - Rifle CSP2_plank highO2_0.1 (SPAdes) (version 2) | ecosystem: Environmental > Terrestrial > Deep subsurface > Rock core/Sediment ...
CAAGCGATTTGCTTTGAACCCAAAAAGTCGTGGAAAATTCTCGCCGATTTGCCCGCCGAGGGGCGAAGCCCCGAGGCGGAGAACTCGTATCATCCTATCTGGCTCCCCGGGTAGGATTCGAACCTACGGTCAATCGCTTAACAGGCGATTGCTTTACCTCTAAGCTACCGGGGAATGTGTTCTCTGTGTACGAGAACCGCTAAATGATACTTAAAATTCACCCATCTTTCAATGAAAAACTCATTAGTTTTTGATAAAATAAACACATGAGACACACTCTTTATTTTAAGGGTTTGGAAAAGACAGAGGCAATAGAAAATTATTTAGATAAAAGATTAAAAAATTTAGGCAAACTGGTTAATGATAATGCGGCCCGGGCAACGGTTGAGCTTGGCAAAACCACAGCACACCATAAATCGGGCAACGTATTCAGAGCGGAAATAAATCTTCATTCCGCGGGCAAAGAATTTTACGCGGCGGTGGAAAAAGACGATTTGTACGCGGCCATTGATGAAATGAGAGATGAGATTACCCGCGAGATTGCCAAATTTAAAGGCAAATCGGAGACGATGTTTAGAAGGGGCGCGCGAGCGGTAAAAAATATCATAAAAGGCTTGGACCCGCGCGGTTTGAAGAACTGGAGAAAATTCCGTCCGTGGAAACGGCGTTAATTGCCTCTTAGGAAATCCTGCCACGACATTTCTTTTTTTCCTTCGGGAATCACTTTATCAAGAATAAGCGCCTTATCTTCCAGATGAGCATCCGCTATTTTCACGCGAACCTCTTTCTTGGCGGCTTTATGAAAAAAATAAGCTCCCGGCCACTCTTCAAAAGCCCGGATTTTTCGTAAATTGGTTTCGGGATTCCCCGACAAATCAATTAAGCCGTCTTCTTTTTTTATTTTTTTGATGAACGTCGCTTTTGAATGATCCTGTTCTTGTAATTTGATTTTTCCCGCCACAAAATCTTCCACAATTTCCGCCAAGAGCTTGCCCCCTTCAGTGCCTAAAAGTCTCTCAAGCTCTTTGTAATGCGGCGGCCACTCGTTTGTCGGAATTTCTTTTTGAGCAACGATTGAGCCGTGATCCATTTCCTCATCAAGTTTGATGATTGTTACGCCCGCTTTATCTTCATTAAGAATTGTTGATTCAATGGGCGATGCTCCGCGAAGCTTTGGCAGAAGGGAAGGGTGGACGTTCAAAAAACCATTTTCAGGGATATCCAGAATCGCTTTAGGGATGATTTTTCCGTATGAAGCGACAATGCCCAGTTGCCAGTTGCCAGTTGCCAGTTGCGAGATAAAATTATCATCTAATTTTTTTGGTTGAAGTACTGGAATATTGCGTTTCTCAGCCCATATTTTTGCGGGCGGGGCAGTGATGACAAGGCCGCGACCTTTAGGTTTATCTTCGCCGCAGACTAAAACTGACGGCACATAACCCGCTTTTTCAAGCTCATTTAAGACAGACGTGGCGATTGAATCCGAACCAAAAAATACAAATCCAAATTTCGTCATTTTTGTGATTTTAATTCTTTTCTAATACCCTTTGTTTTTGGCATCCACTTGTGAAGATCTTTTGCCGTGTCTGTAAAAAGTTTGCCGTCCAAATGATCTATCTCGTGCTGAAAAACTTGGGCCAAAAGGCCGGAAGCGCCTCGGCGCACCTTGCGCCCCCTTTCATCAAAAGCCTCCATTTTCACTTTGTTTGCCCTTTTTACTTTTCCGTAAAGCCATCTCACCGAAAGACAGCCCTCCTCCATTATTTGTTTTTCTTTTGAAGACCTCACAATTTTTGGATTGATGAAAACCTCATCGGGGTATTTTGTTTTAGTCTCATCTTCCTTCAAAATAATTGCCTTGACCTTGCCGGACACCACAAAAATCCTCATAGGCACTCCTATTTGGGGGGCGGCGATAGCTACTCCGTCTTCCTGCGACGCCAAAGCCCTCTTCATATCGGCAATAATTTTTTTAATCTTTCTTTTGCCAATCTCTTTTAAGGCCACCGGTTTGGCTGTTCCGCGGAGGACCGACAGTTCTTTTTCTTGAAATATTTTTACGGGCGTTTTTGCCATATTTATCCAAGCTTAAAGCTTAAAGCTTAAAGCCACAAGCCTATAAAAGTGTCTCGGGGTCAACGAAAACGGAAAATTGGGGCGGCAGAGAAAGAAGCTTTTGCACTAGCGTTTTTTCGGGCCAGACTTTAGGATCTTCAATCTTTATCAAACCATGGAAGCGAATTAACCGCGCGCCTTCTCTCACTTTGACTATTTGTACAACGTCCCCGAAGATCTCTCCGACAAACCGTTTGTCTTTCTCGGCGCGCAAAGGGCTTCCTTGCCAGACAATTTTAATGAAGAGAGAAAAGGGCGGAAAGGCAAACTTTTTACGTTCGTTTATTTCTCGTTCAAAAAAGTTTAAAAGATTTCCTTCAGCGGCGTACTCAAAGATATCGTTTTCCGGACTGCGCGTCTGAAAAAAAACTTTTTCGCGGCCCAAAGAGCGCACCTTAAGAAGAAGCGCCATTATTTTTTCGTTTACCCGGAAATCTGGGTAACCCAAAAGAGAATCGGCCGACACCACGGCCGTAATTTCAACCGCTTCTCGCAAATAGTGAAGGGCAAGTTCTGTGCCGACCAATACGCTGCCGGGAGTTTTCAAGAATTCTTCGGCAATTCGGAAAGCATTTTTCGGATTTGGAGCACTTTCTTTGTCAAGTTTGAAAAGCCTTGCGTAAGGAGAAATTTTTTGCACCTCTTTTTCAATTGATTCAATGCCAATGCCCAAGCCCAACAATCGCCAGCCGCCGCAGTTTTTGCATTCGTCCAACGCTTTCTTTTTCTCTCCGCATTTATGGCACAAAAAGAACGGTTTACTTTTGTTGCTCCCGCTGCCGTACAAAATTAACGGCGCTCCGCAAACCTCACAAATTACGGTCGTCTCGCAATCGGCGCAAACAGTTACCGGCGACAGACCTTTTCTGGCCCCGAAAAGGAAAATTCTCTTCCGATCTTGAGTGACTTTCTCAATGATTTGTTTAAGTTCTTCGCTAAAAATTTCAAAAGGTTTGCCGGTATCGGTTTTAACCATGGAAATAACAGAAACAGAAGCGCGGGCTTCCTCACGCATTTTCAAGTGTCCCCACTCATTAATTTCTCCTTCTTTAACTTTCTGAACAGTGTCCACCGACAAGAGATCACTGCCAAGAATAAGCCTGACGCAATATTCACGGCAGAGGATTTTTGCGAAAATCCGAAAATCCAAATTCGGGCGAGCCGGGGTTTTATAAGCTCTGGAATTTTCTCTGTCCACGACAATGGTTTCCGTATCGTTTCTCAACAGGCACAAAAATGGAGCGGTGGCGATTGTGAGCACCGGATGACTTAAGTTATCAATCACCTTCAGGGCTTTTTCTATCTCCCGCCTCTTTTTATTACCGGAAAAGACGACGGTAAACGGCTCAATGCCGCGGCTAAGCTCTTTTTCTGCGGCCTTGGCGTCCTCGGTTGTTGGGACTAGGAGGAAAAAAGATTTTTTGCGGGCGAAGGTTTCGCGGATGAGAGCGCGATATTGGGTGAATCTTTCATCAGAATTTCCCTGAAAGGCGCTTATGTCGGCCACCAGAGAACCCTTCGGCTCTGTCGGCGTGACATTTCTTTTGGTCTCAAACAAAATTACCGGCAGAAGGGAACTTAATGTTGCCGCGAAACCCTGCGTCTCAAATTCGGCAAATCGCTCCACTGCGCGCATAAAAGCTTGACTGACAAAAATTTTACCGACGCCCGCTTTTATTTTTTTGAGTGAAAAGCCGCTTGTGCGGAGCTCCATGCGCGCTTCTGATGCGGGCTTTGAACCCACAACCAAAGCTCGTACCTCGCGGGTTCGCAGGGACACCTTCACCATCATGCCGGGCTCGTAATTTGTGGCGGAAAAATAGGAGAGCGTCTCTTGGCCGAAGGTCTTTGTAAGGGGGAGCACTGAAACGATAAACATAGTCGCATTATAGCTATTTATGTCAGATTTTCAGCGCTTGTTTTTTACCCCAAAAAGCATAAGCTTTAAGGCCACCAATGACATTTTTTGCAAAGAAAATAGGCATAGATTTGGGTACCACGAGCGTGCTGGTATATGTGCCGGGCAAAGGAATAATTCTCAATGAGCCGAGCGTGGTGGCAGTCTCTGAAGAAGACAGAAAAATTTTGGCCATAGGGGCGGAAGCCAAAAAAATGATAGGTAAAACCCCCGAAAATATTATTGCTTATCGTCCCATGAAAGACGGCGTGATTGCGGACTATCGCGTCACCGAGGCAATGCTTAGATATTTTATCGGCAAAGCTCTCGGGAAATTTTCTTTCATTAAGCCGGATGTTTTAATCTCCGTGCCTGCGGGCATTACTTCAACCGAGCGCCGGGCCGTTATTGAAGCGGCCTTAAAAGCGGGCGCCAAAAATGCATATGTGGTTAAAGAGCCGGTATTGGCGGCCATTGGCGCCGGTATTCCCATTCATGAACCTTCGGGACAAATGATTGTTGATATTGGCGGCGGGACAACGGATGTGGCGGTCATTTCTTTGGGCGGAGTGGTTGCTTCTAACTCCGTAAAATGCGCGGGCAACAAAATTGACGCGGCCATCGCCGACCACATGAAAAAAACATACAATCTGGGCATAGGAGATCGCACCGCAGAAATGATAAAAATAGAAATTGGCTCCGCCGTACCGGTAGAGGACGAACTTTTTATGCAAGTGAAAGGCAGGGATTATGTTACAGGCTTGCCGCGCTCCGTTGAAGTGAAAACCAATGAGGTTGTCAAAGCGATTTCAAAAGAACTTCGTGACATGATTAAAGCAGTCAAGGACGTTTTGCAGGAAACTCCGCCCGAATTGGCGTCAGACATTATTGATAAGGGTATCGTGATGACAGGAGGCACTTCGCAGTTGAGGCATTTGCCGGAGCTTGTGTTTCGCCGCACCGGCGTAAAAGCGGTTTTAGCAAAAGACGCTTTGTATTGCGTCGTCAAAGGCACGGGTGTTGCCTTGGAACATTTGGATACTTACAAAAAGGCGGTGATTTCGAAAAGGTAGTCGCTAAGGTTTGTTATTTCAGAACCAATCGCCGCTCGGGTTAAAATTTCCAAATAGCCAGACTTCATAACGAAAAACATCAAAACTCGCTCGGCTGAATTTATACCAATATATTGGTATAAATTCAGCCTCTCTCAAACACTTGATGTTTTTCTATTTTGCCAAAGCTATTTAGAAATACCCTCGTGAGTTTCTGAAATAACAAACCCTCGCTTTGAAAGTTCTGCGAAGACAAAAGCTCGCTCTAGGGTTTGGTTTATAATAAGTAAAATGCTGGAAGAAATTTTAAAGGCAGGGCTCAAATACCCGAGATCGTATCTCATACGAGGAGAAAAAGAAGTTGTCAAAAAGGCCATTTTTGAGGCTGTAGAGACCTCTTGGGGCCTAATTTTAGCGGGCAATCCGAATATTTTATTCGTGAATGAACATTTAAATGTGGAGGCAGCCCGACGGCTCATTGAATTTGCTTTCATGTCGCCCTTGGGTAATGACAAAATCAAGATGATAATTCTAGCTGCCTCTCGCATGACGCGCGAGGCGCAAAACACCCTTTTAAAACTTACGGAAGAACCGAATCAATCCTTGAGAATTTTTGTCATAGTGCCAAAGGACGTTGAATTATTGCCGACCCTTCTTTCTCGCCTTGAAGATATTTCTTTTGCTTGCTCGTCCGCCGGGGGCGGAACGGGGCTTTTGAAAACTGACGCAGGAAATTTTTTAGAAATGGGATTGAAAGAAAGGCTGAAAGTGGCCGAAAAAATTGCTAAAGACGAAGACGAGACCACGCTTGATACATTTCTGCGCGATTTGGAAAAAAAAGTTTACAAACAGAAATTTTCCAGCGATACGACCAAAGAGAAAGCGTTTAGTACAATCGTTTTTGCCAAACAAGCCTCCTCTTCGCAAAGTCGTCCCAAAAGAATGATTTTGGAAGCACTGGCAATTTCTTTACCGGTGCTATAATCATTTTCTCATGGTCTTATCAGTACATACATTAGTGGGCGGAGCGCTTGGTGCAACACTTGGCGCGTCACCAATAACGTCTTTTGTGGTTGGTTTTGCTTCACATTACTTACTTGATGCCATACCTCATGCTGATTATCCAAAGCAATCACTTCAAAAAAATAAGGGAGACAGGACAAAAGATTTTATTACTACGGACGGACGCTTTGCCCACGATATTGTGGTAAACGGCATTGATTTAATACTCGGGTTTCTGGTCCTTGTCTCGCTTACTTACAAATCAAGTCTGATATGGTCTGTCATTGCTGGTGCCATAGGGGCATGTACGCCAGACGGTTTACAATTTTTACATTTAATGTTTCCAAAAATAAAAATTCTTGATATCTTTCCACGCATTCACGCTTTTTTCCACACCCCCCTTAATATTGAAGAGCATATGGAAAAATATCCGGTCGTTTCTGTTGCACTACAAGGCGTGATCTTGGCCGTGTCGCTCATCTCAATTCTTCGTATCATTCCAGTGCCGTTTTGATATCATTTAGCCATGTACGATTTTTCTCATTTCAAAAGGCAAGGACAAGAAACTGTTGAGTGGCTAAAAAGGGAATTTTCCGGCATTCGCACGGGCCGGGCCACGCCCGCCATTTTGGACAATGTAAGCGTTGAAAGCTACGGCACCTTAATGAAGGTAAAAGAAATTTCCTCAATTGTCGGTGTAGATGCTAAATCCCTTCGTGTCGCGCCATGGGACATGTCCCAAGCAAAAAATATTGAAAAGGGAATTGTGGCAGCGGATTTGGGGCTTTCAGTTGCGGTAGACGACAAAGGCTTAAGAGTTATTTTTCCGGAATTGTCTGCCGAAAGAAGACAAGCTCTTTTGAAAGTTGCCAAAGGAAAATTGGAAGAGGGGCGCGTAGCCATTAGAGGTGAACGTGAAAAAGTCAAAGAAGATATTGAGAAAAAAGAAAAAGCGGGCGGCATGGGAGAGGACGACAAATGGAGATTCATGGAAGATTTAAAGAAGCTTGTTGACGGATTTAATAAAGATTTGGAGGCGGCTTATGAGAGAAAAGAAAAAGAAATCCAAGAGTAATTTACTACGATATATCGTAGTAAATTAGAAAAACCAAAACAATGCTTACAATAATTTTATTTCTGATAATTTTGAGTGTTTTGGTGGCCGTGCATGAGGCGGGGCACTTGGTTTTGGCTAAATGGGTTGGGGCCAGAGTAAAAGAATATGCCATTGGCTTTCCGCCGCGGATTTTTTCAAAACAAATGGGAGAAACAAAATATAGTTTGAATGCGACTCCCTTGGGCGGCTACGTAAACATTGCCGGCGAGGAAGGAGTAGACGACCCAAACGAAGCGGATATTCCAATGGGGGAAAAACTTTCCGCCAAACATCCGCTTAAAAAAATAGCGGTGCTTGCAGCCGGCGTGTTTGCAAACGTAGTGCTTGCGTGGCTTTTAATTTCCGTGACGCTCATGATGGGTTCATACGAATCGGTATTAACCACGGACCCTCTGCCCGCCGACGCAAAGGTAATAATCTTAGGCATTTCGCCCGGCTCGCCCGCGGCGAAGATAGGACTAATGCCAGCGGATGAAGTCTTGAGAGTTTCTTCTTTTGAGAAATCAATCAAACCAAAAACCGCCGATGAGTTAGTTGCGTTTCTTTCAGGACACCAGGAAGAGAAAGTGACTCTGCGTGTCTTACGTAATGGCGCCGAGAAAGAATTCAAAGATATTCAAGCGGCGGGAGGGATTGTTGAAGGCAAAAAAGCATTGGGCATTGGCATTGACACCGTGGTTAAGAAATCGTACCCGTTTTTTACGGCTTTGTATAAAGGATTGGGGATTACAGGCAACACAATAAAAATAATCACCGTTTCTGCGGGGCGCGCTCTTTGGAACATAGCGCAGGGTAAAGGAGGGTTGGGTGAAGTAGCGGGGCCCGTGGGTATAGGAAAAATCGTGGGGGAGGTGCGCTCTTTGGGGCTGGTTTCCGTTATCACTTTTGCCGCTTTTCTCTCCATAAACTTGGCCATTATAAATATCTTGCCGTTTCCGGCCCTTGATGGCGGCAGAATTTTGTTTACTGTTTTTGAGTGGGTTGCGGGTAAACCAGTACCGACCAAGATTTCGCGAGCGGTTCACGGCGCGGGCTTTGCCATCTTGATTTTTTTAATGATTGTTGTAACCATTCACGACATCAAACAATTGTTTTAAGATATGAATATGAATATTGAAGGACCAGAAATAAAAGCAGAAGCGGAAAAATTTAAAATTAGGCAAGAGATTCAAACGGCTCTTATGGAAAGGGATTTTCCTAAAGGATATGAAAGAAATGAAATCTTCGCCGACTGGATAAGCTCAAACTCCGCCAAGTTTTCCGAGCTATTTGAAAAGGAATGGGCAAAGTCGGATTTTTTGGATAGATATAAAGTGAATCCGAATGACGTTATAAATAGACTTTGGGTGGCGCTTGCGGCATTTGAAGCGGGAGGCAGAAAAGAAGCGGCGTAAACAGAAACCGCCTCGCCCATACAGGAAGGTTTGAAAGAAGAGGCGTAGTTTTAAAACTCATTTTAAAAAAGTAGTTTCTGACGTGTAACCTTTCGATATATCGAAAGAAAAAGGATGTATAATGACCGAGAATAGGACAATTAAAAATGCCGCACATTTCAAATCGCAAACTAGATAAAAAGACCGTTGAAAGGCTTGATAGAAATCTTATCAAGTTTCTTCTCGACACTAGTTCTGAAAAGAGAAAAAATATCTTCAATGAAATTATTACTCCCACCGAGAAGATCATGGTGGCCAAAAGACTCATGCTTTTGTTGTTTATTAAGCGCGGGTTGTCAGCGTATGAGATTGCCAGGACGCTTAAGATGAGCACTTCCACGATTACAAGGTTCCAGGTGGCCGTTGAATCTGGCGCTTTTCGTAATAGTATCGGATGGCTTAATACGAAATTGGCGTACGACAACGTTTCCGACTTATTTTCGGTGTTGTCGGAAATGGTCTTGGGGAAGAGGATGTCAATGAATCAGATAATTAAAAAATTAACGTAGATAATTTCACGCTCTTCAAACCTTTCGATATATCGAAAGGTTTGAAGAGTTTGTTTGATGGACGGAGAGAGATTTCTTTTTTGAATAATTTTTCGTATGAGGATGAAAATTTCTATAAAACAGAAACCCCGTACCAAAGCGTAGCTTGGGTACGGGGCGTGCCGACCACGAGGGCGTGCGGTATCACGGGTGATTAGCGGGAAATGTACGATTGGGCCTTCCAGTAGGACCTGACTATCCAGAGCGCACCAATCAGTACCGTGAGCAGGTGCGTGGAGTCAGCCAGTTTCTGCCCACCGAAATGATGCGAAAGACTGACCAGGCCGACCACGATAGCGGCTCCTCCTCCCAGACCGATTATAATAAAGTACAAGAGCGGATACTTCATGGCGAATGCGTTTAGAAGTCTCATTACTCACCCCTCAAGGCAGATGGTACAGAAAGCCAAAAGAACCAACCATAGCTGTTATGCCTATTTAATATTTATTGTCAAGTCATTAAAATCGGTTGATTTTAATGACTTGCGACTTCGCTCGTGTTGTTCAAGTGCTAGATTTTGAAGTATTATTTAAGGACTAAATCAAATGAAACAGAGCCAATTATTTTGTAAAACGCGCCGAGAAGGCCCTAAAGATGAAGTGGCACGGAATGCCGAGCTTCTTATCCGTGCGGGCTATATTCATAAGGAAATGGCGGGGGTCTACTCTTTTTTACCTCTCGGCCTGCGAGTGATTGAAAAAATAAAACAAATCGTACGCGAGGAGATGAACGCCATAGGCGGGGAAGAGCTTCATCTGGCGACCCTTCAAGACCCTGAAGTCTGGGCCAAAACGGACAGATGGAATGATTCCGTGGTGGATGTGTGGTTCAAGACAAAACTTAAAAACGATTCCGAATTGGGCTTGGCTCCCACTCACGAAGAACCCTTAACCTCAATGATGCTCAATCACATTCACTCGTATAAAGATTTGCCTGTGTACGTGTATCAATTCCAGACTAAATTTAGGAATGAGTTGCGCTCAAGGTCAGGAATTTTACGCGGACGGGAGTTTTTGATGAAGGATTTATATTCTTTCACCACTTCGCAAGAGGAGCTGGATAAATTTTATGAAAAAGCGGCCGGCGCTTATGAAAAAATTTTTAAAAGGGTTGGTATCGGGGATGTTACGTACAGAACCCTTGCTTCGGGCGGCATGTTCTCAAAATGGAGTGATGAATTTCAAACCATTACCAAAACTGGCGAGGACACCATTTATTTAGATGAGAAAAAAGGCATTGCCGTAAACGGTGATGTCTATGGTCCTCAAACGTTAGACGAGCTGGGGCTTAAAGAAAAAGATTTGCAAAAGAAAAAAGCCATTGAGGTGGGAAATATTTTCAAGCTTGGCACCAAATATTCTCAACCGCTCGGGCTTGTTTACCAAGATACGGACGGCACAAAGAAGCCCGTGGTCATGGGTTCTTACGGCATAGGCATTACGCGCTTGATGGGAGCTATCGTTGAGGTTTTTGCGGATAGCAAAGGATTGGTCTGGCCAAAAGAAATCGCGCCCTTCCAAGTGCACTTAATTCTTTTGGAAAAGGGAAAATCCAATGCCGATAAACTTTATAAAGAACTCACAGAAAACGGCATTGAAGTGCTTTATGACGACCGTGATTTGAGGGCGGGAGAAAAATTCGCTGACAGCGATTTATTGGGCATTCCAGCGCGGATCATCGTGAGCGAAAAGTCAAATGAAAAAGCGGGTTTTGAGGTGGTTGACAGAAGGACGGGCAGAATGGCATTCGTCACAGACCTCAAAAAGGAGATTAAATAGTTAAAATCAAATAAACCCCCACACTAAATCGTAAGAATCTTCATAAATCAAAAAAATGTCAATGTTTACAAATAATTTTAATAATTTAGTGTGGGGGTAAATGGCGGAGCGCAGGCAAACGAGTTTTCGGGAAAGAATAAGAAGAGCATTATCAAATGACGTTGGTATTGACCTAGGCACGGTTAATACTCTGGTTTATGTAAAAGGCAGGGGGGTAGTCATAAGTGAGCCTTCCGTTGTTGCCATTAATCAAAAGACCGGCGCGGTGGTGGCAGTCGGTCGTGATGCAAAGGACATGCTTGGCCGCACGCCGACCCACATAACGGCGGTCAAGCCCGTGGTGGAAGGCGTAATTTCCGATTTTGAGGTGACAGAAGAAATGATCAGCTATCTTTTGTCG
>Ga0209542_10018335_pt1 | contig 11342 bp, 10 predicted proteins | sample RifCSPhighO2_01_FD_184028 | JGI IMG/M metagenome (GOLD analysis project Ga0209542, IMG submission 184028) | Soil microbial communities from Rifle, Colorado - Rifle CSP2_plank highO2_0.1 (SPAdes) (version 2) | ecosystem: Environmental > Terrestrial > Deep subsurface > Rock core/Sediment ...
CGGGGCCGAGCAGCAAAGTTGTTCCGCCGCTGTCCGCGACCGTGGCCCCTTTATCTTCCTGCCTCTGTTCATGCTGTAGGTTAAGATCCAAGCCGATTTTCGTTTTAAAAAATTTGCTCTGCGGATTCAAGGCATAATCCAGCAAGAGCGAGGTGGAAAACAGATCGCCGAATTCAAAATCTTGTCCGCCGGGTGTCTTAAAAACATACGCCACGTTCCCCAGCAATCCCACACGGCCAAAACCCTGCTGATAAACCGCGCCGGTAATATAATCGAACGAACCGCTGCCGGGCTGCATCTCCGGCTCAAATTTGCTCCCGATAGAGTTACGCTCACCAGTGAAACCGGTCGGAAATTTTATCCCGGCCACCGCACCGAGCGAAGCAGCGTCTTTCTTCCAAAAACGGTAATGCCCTACCAGGCTCAGATCCCCCAGCCCTTGCGACGTCTGGCTCGATCCCAAAGCCGCATGGCTGTCTATCTCGATCGAATGCCGGGTCACATACGGAATTTCCGTAAAAACAGTCCAATCCGCGGTCGGATGATATCCCGCCATGACATGCTGAAACTGTTCAACTGTTTTATCGTGAAAATGACGCCCTTGATGATGCAACTGATGCGCGGCACGGGCCTCCATCTCGTCCCAATTTTGCTCCTCGTAGAGATATTCGGCAAACCATTTTTGCTGAGAACTCTCCTGGGAAGAAAATTTCTTTTCTCGCCCCAAGCGGGGGATCGTACAGCTTTCGCAGGCGAATATTTCTGAAACATTTAAAAATAAAATAGAAAAAAATATAAAAAAGATAATTTTCTTAGACATGGCTTTTCTTTCTTTAAAAAAATATTAAAGATAATGTTTCGACGATTTTTGAGAAAAACCGCTATGTCTTGGGGACAGGCTCGATCAAGCGATCGAACACGAGGGAAGAATAATTATGAGGAAGGCAAACGTATGGCGTACTGCTTTTGCGAAGACTTTCCAAAAAAGAAATCAATATAAAATCGTGGCTGGCAGCGCCGTAAGCCCCGGGATCTTTTTGCGCGCGACCGCCTTTGCCCCACATTTTACCAGCCGACGCAGGCGCGGGAGATTTAAAGTTGCGCGAGCAAAGGCAGATGGCGCGCTGCCCGCCGCACACTTTCACCTCACGGGACGGAGCAATAAAAGCACCCAGCGGAATAAGCCAGATCGAAAAACACAAAAGAATAAGTGCTGAAATCCAACGCAACATGAGAGAAATTTTAACAAAGTCTTTTAATTCCAGCAATTAAAAGTATTAAAATTCCGAACACAACGACAATAGCCGCACCAGTTGGAAAATCTCCATAATAAGAAACACTGATGCCAACGACACTGGCCAGAAAGCCGATCCCCCACCCTAAGATTAACCTCAACCGCAATTGATCGGTCAATAATACCGCACACACCGGCGGCACAACCAAGAATGAAAAAACCAGCAAAACTCCGACCAGTTGAACCGAACTCGTAACGACAAGACCAAAAAGCCCATAAAAAATAAAATCCCACATCCGCACATTGAGCCCTTGTCTAAAGGCCTCTTGGGGATTCTGTGAAATGAGAAAAAATTTCTTTCTCCACACAAAATGTAGAATTCCAACGATCGAGTAGATAAGCGTTATCTTTAAGATTTCATCTGGGCTGACCAATAAAACATTCCCTACCAACGATTGACGCACATACTCATCTCCTTCCCCAAAACGGCTAAAAATGATGAGTAACATCGCGGCTGAAACCGCGTAGGTAATACCGATAATCGCCTCTTGCGGGACTTTTTGTTTTCGAAAACGTGTTAAGGCAAATATTCCCGCCCCAACGATAGTAAAAATAAGCGAAAGCCAATACCCTGAAGAGCTGTCCCAAGGGTATCCCAAAAGCAAAGCGACGCCTGATCCCAACACAGCAACCTGAGCAAGCGCCAAGTCAACAAAAATGACCTGGCGTTCAATGACATGAAACCCAAGATACGCATGAATTCCCGTGAGGATTAAGCAAGTAACAAACGGCAGCAACATCATTTGAAAGAATTCGTTCATTTATTGGACTCCTTGACTGACAGCGTTAATATTGTAATCAAAAAAACTGAAAAAATCGCCGGTGCCCGGCATCTCGCCAACTGCCTGGCAGAGAGAGACAACTTTAATCCCTACTTTTTTTGCGATCTTCTCTGCTTCTTTGCGTGAATAATACGTCGGCATCACGATAACCTTAACGGTATGTTCCTTAATATAATTTTCCAAAAATGCCAAATGCTTGGGCGTGGGGGGAATACCCGGCTTAGGCTCCAAATACTGCTCGACTTTCAAACCCAAAAAATCCGCGAAATAAACAATGTCATCGTGATACGACACAATTTCTTCCCCGGCGAAATGCGCGCAATGCTTTTTCCATTCCCCAATTTTTTCTTCTAAACGGGTCAAAAAATGACGTGCATTATTCTTATAATATGCCGCATTGGGGGCATCGATCTCTTGTAGCTTTGCAAGAATCTGCTCGACCATAATGCGTGCGTTTTGCGGATTCATCTGGTAATGCGGATTGCCGAACACATGGACATCGCCGGCGGCTCTGGACAGCGGCTCCTGCGGAATTTTTAAAAGCCGTACACCGGACGAAAGATCCAGATTGCGCGGGCCGTGCCGGAAGAGCTCTCTCTTTCCCGCCGCCTCCAGTAATGGATCAGACCAAGCCTCAAGATCCAAACCGGCATTGACATACAAATCACACCGTGAGACATTGCGAACATCGCTCGGTTTCGGCTGATAAAAATGGATATTAAACTTCGGTGCTGCGACGGCTGTCACATCCACCATGTCGCCGCCGACCTGCCTGACCAGATCGGCAAAAAGCGTCTGGGTTGCGACAATTTTCAAAACTTTATTCCCCGCATCGGCCGGGCGACTGGGCAGAAAAAAACACACAAATAAAAATGGAAAAATAAATAATGGATTTTTTATTTTCATAGAATCATTTCCTTTTTTGCAAATTACTGGATTTTATGTTTGTGCTCACCAATGGCAAAAGTCCCCTGAATAAGGATTTCGTTATTATCCCGGCCGGTGATCAGATCCGTATGCGAAAACTGGGCACGCCAGCGGGCAAATTCACTCTGATGAAACGTGAGATATCCCGTGTACCCGACATCCGCCTTTTCCGGGTTCAAGGAACGATCATTATCCACCGGCTGCACGTAATCATAACGAAAACCCGCTGACCACTGCGGATGGAACTTAAAATCTGCCTGGGCATAGGCTCCCCAGATATTTCCATCGAAATCAGCGGTTTCTTTGCGATCTAAGCTGAACAATTCTCCTTGAAGCTTAAAATTTTGATTCACGTTAAGGTGTTGTGTGAATGTTCCATCAACACCAAAGACCTGGATTTCAAAATGCGAATCCGCGTCTCGAGAACCAATCATATGCGACAACCCGAGTTCTATCCCGGTGGTATCCGTCACATCAAGATAATTTTTCAAATGGCTATATAAGGTCGGTCGGCGACGGGTTTCTCCAAACGCGGTCCCTTCTTCCCCATTCCCACCTTCCAGAATCCCGAAACTCAATTGGTGCGTCACCGGCCACGGAAGATTGAGCATTTTGGAAAAATCCACTCCGCTTTTATTGTACCCTTCCACGCCGAAGTAGCGTTGAATGACCAGCGGTTCGTCAACGGTTTCCAAACTGTCCCGGTGGACCGGAATGGCCTTACCCACTTTGGGTTTAAATTTCCCTAAACGCGCCGTGACCTGCGCCGGAAGCCCAAAATGCGTTAAATACGCTTCCTCCAGAGAAGGCGTTTCGAAATCCGAAAAAGCAATGGTCGCGTCCAAACGCGAATAAGGGTCAACATGGCTTCCTAAAATCAATTCCAGTTCCCGTACACTGACCCGGTCGGCCCCTTCTTCGTCCACTTTAGGACTATCGATCCGAAAAACCGTATCTGCAACTACACCAATTTCAGGATTCCATTTTCCTAAAATCCTCCTTTGCGGCTGAGAATCCCCGGCCGCCGTCACTGACGGGCCAGTTAACTGTTTTTCTAAAACTTGAATGCGCTCTTCATAAGCCTGCTTTTGAGACGCATGCGCATTGATTTCTTCTTGTTGCTTTATAACTTTACCTTCCAACTCGCTTAACCGCTTTTGCATGCTCATAAACTGATCCTTCATCTGTTGTACTTCCTGTTCTACGGAAACTTCCGCTTTTACCTCTAAGGGAAATAACCAGAAAAATAAGTAAAAAAATAAAAAGAATATTCTTTTCATGACACACTCTTTCTACAAAAATTTTTAATTAAAAAGGAAACTGCTTGGGAGAATTTTTAGATAATGACTGGAGGAGCCCGGGGAGATTGCGCAGAAACATTTTCACGGTTGATGCAGGGCACTGCAAACGGAAGGCATAAGAAAATAATCAGGGGTGCAATGAGGACAAAACTGTAAGGCAATACATTGCTGAACGGAGTGTGTGCCAGAATGGAAGCAGGACAGTCTTCGTGGGAAGCGAGATGGAACGGATCATCGGCATGGTTATGGACAAATCCGCCCAAAGAGACAAGGCCTAAAAGAAGAACAACTAAAACCCTGCCCCAGAAGCTTAAACGAGAAATATACTTATGTAGCGATAAAAGTGAAATCATCGTGCATTCCCTTCTGCAACTTAGTTGCACAAGAGATAGTTTTAAACAAAAAACGGTAACTGTCAAGCAAATCTTTTGACACTCCGCGCCGCACCTGCTAAATTGACATCACAAGACCTCTTGGCCAATAAAAATCATGACTAAAAAAGAAAATACATTATTTGCCTCTCTCTTTATCATCATAATCGGCAACGCCCTTTTTCTCTCCTGGAACGCCTTTCGCTGCTTCAACTTTCACGACATGGGATCGTTTCTCGATGCCAGCTGGCGCGTCTCAAACGGCCAAAGGCCTTATCTGGATTTTATCTACCACGCCGGCCCGGTTCATCTTTATCTCAATGCGTTCTTTTTTAAGATCTTCAGCTTTGGAAAGACCGCCCTGCTGGCGCATTTGATTACCGTGCAATCGATCGTTATCTCCGCGGTTTTCTTGGCGCTTTGGCGAAACGTGTCCTTCCCCATAACTGTCCTGGTGACGTTATTAACCGGCCCGGCCTTTTATTGGCCTGTCTCCCATCCCTGGCACGACCAGTCAGCGCACCTGTGGGGAATATTGGTAACTGTATTTTTGATCCGGCAGATTCCTTTCGCTGACAAGAACCGCGCCTTTTACAGCGGATTATTCTGCGGGGTCCTAGCCGTCCTGGCTTTACTGACCAAAAGCAACATCGGCGCGGCCTATGCCTTGACCTTGCTGATCGTCTTTTCAGTTTCCGGCAAGCGGCGGCAGGCTCTCAGCGGCTATGGTCTGGGGCTCCTCGCCAGTCTGCTGTTGAGCATATTCATCGTCCATTCCCCAAAAGAATTTATGGAGCAGAGCCTGACCTTTAGCGGCGCAGCGAACCGTTTTTCTGCCTTACTCTCTTTGCCCAACTGGTTCGCCAATTACTACTGGTTCATCTTGGGGATCGTGGCACTCAATGCCTTTCCCTATTATAAAAAATATCCGGAACTCATCACGCTGTTCAGCGGGATAAGTTTCGTCGGCATCTTTTCTGTGATGACTGGAGCCATGATTCAATCCGCTAATATTTCTTTATGGGGAATTCAAACGGCCTTGGCGTTTATCTGTCTCTCTAAAATAAAAATCTCGCTCGCTCCGTCCCGAGAAAAACTTTATCGGCTTTCTCTCAACATCTTGACCTGCACAACGCTCCTGCTGACAGGGCTGGCCATAAAATACGGTTATGAATTAAAAACCTGGACCTATTTTCAAAAAAATCCGGAAGGCGATTATGTCATCAAGACAAAACCGCTGGATGGCTGGAAAGCGCCCCGCTTTCAGGGCGAACCCTTGGATAATCTGGTGAAATACATTAACGAAAACATCCCTGCGGAGGCATCCCTCCTCAACTTGACCGACATGTATATCATTTATGCGCTGACCAACCGGGAGAGTTACCGCGGAATACCTTTTGTGTTTTACAGCAATCAGCTTCCGGCCGAGGGCCAACAAGCCAGGCAAGTCCATGAACGCATCCTCATTCACCCTCCGGACTGGATCCTCGTCAATCTCGATTCCTCTCCCGTGCTGCAAAATATACAGATCCAAGAAGACATCCAAGCAAGATATCTTCCCGTCTTTGCGGCAGGAGAATATTTTTTACTTGAAAAAAATCATCCCGAGAAGTGAGAGCTACCCTAATGCAGTGCCAGGGGTAAGCCGGTAGCCGATGGCAAAACTGTGCGCGTCCATGGGCTTGGAATCTTCGAGGTGGACTTGTTTTATGAGGAGAGCCTTATCTGCGGCGGCAACGAGAAAACCTTCCTTCTTGATCTCCAGGATTTCCCCGGGGGCAAATTTTCCTGACGGTAAAACCGTTAGATGAGTTTCCAAAATTTTTAATCGTTTGCCGTTAAAATAAGTATACGCGGCCGGCCACGGCAGCAGCCCCCGCACCAGATTATGAATGGTATCGGCCTTATCCTTCCATTTAATAACACCTAGTTCCTTGCTTAATCTGGGGGCATGGCTGACGCTAGTCAAATCCTGTTTGGTGAGTTGAAATTTCTTTTCAGCGATGCTTTGGATCGTTTTCAGAAGAAGCTCGGTGCTGGTCTGCGCCATTTTCGCCCGCAAAGTGACGGCCGTGTCTTGTTCCTCAATGGGGATCGTTTGCTGGCTGACGATCTCCCCGGCATCCATCATCTCGTTCATCTTTATCACCGTAACGCCCGTGGTACGGTCGCCGTGAATGATCGCCCAATTGATCGGTGCCGCTCCCCGGTACTTCGGCAAAAGCGATCCGTGGACATTGATACAAAAAATCTTCGGAATATTTAAGATTTCGGCGGGTAAAATTTTCCCGTACGCGATCACCACAAAAAGGTCCGCCTGGATTTCTTTCAATGCATTGATAAAAGAGATCTCACGCAAATCCGCCGGCAGCAAAAGAGGGATCTTGTTTTTAAGAGCGAATTCCTTGATCGGCGAGGACGCGACTTTCATCCCCCGGCCTTTCGGTTTATCCGGTTGCGTCACACAGGCGGCAACCGAAAACGAAGAACGCGCCAACCGCTCGAGGTTAACCAACGCAAAATCATCACTGCCGAAGAAGATAATGTTCATAATTTTTTAACCAAGCTATCAGTCGTCAGCTCTCAGTCTTCAGCTTACAAAAAAATATTTAAACTGATGGCTGACAGCTGAAAGCTGATAGCTTTTAAGGATCCAAATTGACTGTTATGATAGTGCTTTTCTTTCTCTTAAAATCTTTGAGGATCGCTTTGACCTGAACGAACGTTTCGGCCACGGCTGTGGTCTTTAACATTATAGTAAAACGGTACTGATCACGCAATTTTGCTAAATGATCCGGCTGAGGATCAGAAGCCTCATAAAGCGCGCCGTCGGCCTGCAGCCGCTCATAAAGCGCCTGGGCCTGTTCCAGAACCGTCTGTTCCTCCCTGCCGCGCAGTCCCACCGCGATCAAATGCTTAAACGGCGGCAGCTGCAATTCTTCCCGTAATTTTATTTCTTGTTCATAAAAAAGATCAAAGTTGCTGTTCTTAGCCGCCTCGATGAGATAACTGTTGGTCTGATACGTCTGCACAACGAGCTTTTTTTTCGCGGCATACCTTAAAAATATCAATGAGGCAAAGGCTTTTTGCGCCGAACGAAAGTCCACCCGGTTTAATTGCGCATCAAAATCCAGGATAGCCACCACATCGGCCCGGTATCCGTCGAGTATCCTGAATACCGCCTGGGTCGCGATCAGGATATCGGCATTGTTCGGTGCCGCCGAACTTTCTTGGTCGAACCGCGCGATGCGTGCCATCGGAAAAATCCGGGCGGCCTCGCTCTCCAATTTCTCGATCCCCGTTCCCAAAGCGCGCAGATACGGACTTTTGCACTGCGGACAAATTTTCGGCACGGCGGTCGTATAATGACACATCCGGCAGACCATTTTCTTTTTAGAGTAAAGGTACGTTAAATTGACATTGCACCGCGGGCACGTGAGCGCCTGTCCGCACTGATTGCAGCGCGTGACCGTGCTGAAACCCTTTCGGTTGAGCAGCAAAACGATCCGCTCTTTGCCGGCGAGTGACTTTTCCATAAGGTTCCGCAAAGGGAAAGAAATGACCGATGTTTTGGCAGGATTATAATTGGACAGATCGACCAGCTGCATAGAGCTTAGATCTTCCGGCACGCAGGAAACTTTTTTGATAATACCGTTACTCAGCTCATGCCAAATTTCGGCGGACGGCGTTGTCGAAATGAAAAGCAGCGAACATTTCTCGATCTCCGCGCGCATTCGCGCCACATCCCGCACATGATAAAAAGGCGACTGTTCCTGTTTATAGGCGGAATTGTCTTCCTCAAAAACAATAATAAGTCCTAAATTGGCGACCGGAGCAAAGACCGCGGAGCGCGTGCCGATGACAAACGCAACTTTTCCTTCTTTGACCATTTTCCATTGCTGCCATTCTTCCTGCGGCTTGATTTTTTTATCAAAGATCACCGCCGTGGCAGGCATCACTTTTTTAAATTGCGCCACCCCTTCATCGATCATCGAAGCTTCCGGAACCAGAATGATCGCCCCCTGCTCCTGGACCTTGGTCTCCTGGATTCTTTCTTGAAAATATTTCCACCGCTCGCGGCGGCTGGGGTCGTGAAAAAGTACTGTTTCCGGTTTAGAAGCCGCGGCAGTATTCTTGACATTACTCAAAGATAACTCAACAATTTTTGGTTTGCGCAAGGCACGCGGCAAACTTGTTTCGATGGCCTCCCCCCACGAGCAGCCGCAATACTCGCTCATTTTCTTCGTCAACCGCAAGACAGCTTCCGCAAGGCTGGGCTGATCTTCCAGGACCGCAAGGACCAGCTTTAAATTCTGCACCGCGCTTTTATCCGCCAGGCCAACCACAAAACCGACCCGCTGTGCGCCATGAAACGGAACGCGCACCCGCTGGCCCACGGCAACCTTTTCCTGCAGATGTTGCGGCAGGGCATAATCAAACGGCCCCTCAACCGGAAGACCGACGACAATGTGAGCAAATGGGAAAGGCATAAGACGAAATCAAATCCTAAGCGCTAATTTCTTAATCCGGATTCCGTATTTAAAATTTTATCAATTTAATAATATCGTGGACAGCGTTCGGCCTGGCTAAGGCTTTGGTTTGTTCGACCGCAGCGGCATATTGTTCTTTGGAGGAATTGAACTCCTGCAGTTTTTGGGCGATTTGCTCGATGGTGCAATCACTGATCCCGACCCCATGCGCTTTTAAGACACGGATGTTGCCCGTCTCCTGGCCGGGAATGGCATTAAAGAAAATCATCGGTAAGTGGCTGGCCAACGCCTCACAAATCGATAATCCGCCGGGCTTAGTGACCATCACATCGCTGGCCGCCATCAACTCATCCATATTATTGACCAGGCCAAAAACTTTTACCAAATCTTTTTTGGCCCGGCTAAGCCGCGCAAACAAATTCTTATTATGCCCGCACACAACAATCACCTGAATATTGTGGATCGCCGCGATGATTTTTTCGATCGGGCCGATCCCGAACGATCCGGTGGCGACCAGCACGGTAAAAATATTTTCCTGCAATCCCAGTTTCCGGCGCATTTCCCCTTTATCGCGCCGCCAGGAAAATTTCTCGTCCGTGGGGATGCCGGTCACGGTTATCTTCTCGGGAACGACTTTTAAAAATTCCATTTTCTTCCTCGTCCAATCACTGGCAACCGCATAGCGGTCCACCCCGTCCGCCAGCCAGATGCTGTGTACATCAAAATCGGTCACGACCGTCATCAATCTTGCATGGATGACCCCCGTGCGTTTTAAATGCGCCACAACCTCCGTAGGGAAGAAATGCGTAGAAAGGATATAATCGAATTTTTCTTTTTTCAAGAACTCTTGCAAGGGCTTGGCATTAAGGGCGTTTTGCGTCCGGCGGACATACCGCACCAATGGAATTAAAAAAGGCACATCGGCCAGTTGAAAAAAAATTCCCCAGGCCCAAGGAATTTTTGAGATGAGGATAGTATACGTTTTACGATATAAATTTTTATAAAATGGACTGGTGTAATCCAGAGAATCCGCCAAAACCGCCTGATGCCCAGCTACTTTTTGGATCCCCTGCAAAAGGGCCTCAGCGGCTTTTTGGTGTCCCGCGCCGGCCGAGGCGTAAGTGATGAGAATTTTCATGATTGATGATCTTGGTAGCTGCTAGAAGATTTTTGACGATATAGTCCGGTTTGAGGTTCCATTTTTTAATGTCGCGCCGCTGATCCCGCCCCGAAAGGACAAAAATGGTTTTGCAGCCGGCATTTTGTCCCGCCTGCATGTCAACCTTGGTATCGCCGACAAAGTAGGCATGCTGCAGATATTTCATGGATTTGTTAACGGTCTTCATGGCCCGCACCAGCGACCCAATCTCCGGTTTGCGGCAGTCACAGCCGTGGTCGGTCCGATGAGTACAATAAAAGACTTTTTTGATCTTGCCGCCGGTTTTTTTGACCGCCGTCAGCATCCGCTTGGTGATCCGCGCGAGTTTATCTTTAGAATAGATGCCCTTCCCCACGCCGGCCTGATTGGAGACAACGAACATCGTAAATCCGGCCTGTGTCAAAATCCGCAAAGCCTCCAGCGCCCCTGGGACAAAATGAAAATCCTTCACCTGAGTGACATAATTCCCGTTCCCCGGGAACTCGTTGATCACTCCGTCCCTATCCAGGAAAACGATTTTGACAGGATTTTTTTTCATAAATATTCTTTGTTGTTTATAAAGCTTGCTTTATTTTCTTCATTTCCCAATATTTTGCATAACTGATGATCTGATACAGTGAGGCAAAAAAAGCGACCATAAATCCGACAAATCCATCCTTGTAGCCTTTTTTACGAAAATAGGTGCGGGGAAACCGGTCGAGCATCCGCCAAAAGGCCACCCCAAACGACATATTGCGACCGGTCTCGATCCATTTCTGAGCTTCGAGCGTCGTCTGACCGTTCAGCTTTGCCAAAAAATGCGCAAAATCACGATAGCTTTTATGAATAATATCCTTGGTCAACTGCTCCGTTTTTCCTTCTAAAAAAGCGCGCGGATGCACGCCGACCTCTTCGTATTTAAATTTATTCTTTAAAAATAACCGCAATTGCGGCGCCGGGTACAGCCCGCCGTACTTGACCCAATAGTCACCGATATAATTCCGCCGGGGAATGGCAAATCCCGCACAGCTCGCCCCCG
>Ga0209542_10018336_pt1 | contig 11341 bp, 18 predicted proteins | sample RifCSPhighO2_01_FD_184028 | JGI IMG/M metagenome (GOLD analysis project Ga0209542, IMG submission 184028) | Soil microbial communities from Rifle, Colorado - Rifle CSP2_plank highO2_0.1 (SPAdes) (version 2) | ecosystem: Environmental > Terrestrial > Deep subsurface > Rock core/Sediment ...
AACAACATTTTAAAATACTTATGTATCTTCATGAGCTGTGTTGATTTATAGGAATCATGCAACACAGCTGATTTTAGAGAAGATTTAAAAACAAATCCAGCTATAGGCTACAATGTCCAAACCTATGAAAAGGGGCGCGATTTTCGGCATCATTCTTTTAGTTAGTGTGGTTATTAATGTAACTATTGCTCTTTTATTAAAAAATTCTGACGCTTTTTTGTTTAAATTTATTATTGATTTATTTTTGTCTATAATAACTTATGTAAGCTCTATTTTTTATATTATTGGATTTATTGTCCTCGCAAAAAGGACTAATATAAAATTATTAAAGGTTGTAAACTACATTTCTTTAATTTTTATAATTATAGGAATTATTGTGTCTATTCCACTAGGAATTTATAACATTTATATAGCAGCAACAAATCCAGACTTATTAATCAATACCAAATTAGGACCTAGCTTAAATGAAACAGCCAATGCTCTTAATTTAAATCAGACCAATAAAATTAGTCCGGAGATTGCAAGTACTATTTTGGGAAGCATGATTGCCCTTATATTTGGATTATTATTTTTAGCTTTTTTGCTGATTATTGGCTTAATAACTCTTATGGTATTAGGAGGAGTAGGCTTAATAAAACTTGGAAAGGAATTTCCATTGGCTAAGATAACCGGAATTTTAGAAATTGTAGCTATAGGATTAGCTTTGACTATAATAGGAATTATTTTTGCAATTCCATTAGCCTTTGCAGTCAGTATTATGAAAATTGTTTTACTTTTCCAGGCATCTAAGAAATATGAAAAAACAAAAATTAAGATTAAATAATTAGCCAAAAGCCCTTCTGTAATCCTCAATTTGCACAGAAGAAACATGTTTAATCTTAGCCAAAGAATTATCAATAATATCGCTATTCTTCTCTTCAGGCCACGCAAATTTAATCTTGATTGAACTCAACCCATAAGCAATAGGCTCCCGTTCAAACGATATGTTCTTCGCCCCTTCCTTCTCAAGCATCTCCTTAGCAGACTTCTCAATCTTTCCCAAATCAGCCTCAGGAGAATCGGGCATCAACTTTGTTATTACAGCAACTATTCCGACCATAAAATTCTACTAGCAAGAAAGCTTTTAAAACTTATCCTTTGTGCCCTTAAACTAAAAAGGTATAATATTTTAAACTAATTAGTTTTTATAAAGTAATGAAACTAAACTCTTTCGGTGCGCTGAAATCTGCCGTGGAAGACTCCTCAGTAAGTTTTATTACAGGTTATGCAGGAACTATTGCTTCTTCTTTTATGAAGGAATTTCCAAACTTAGTCCAGTCACTTAATGAAACTGTTGCCTTAGATATGGCTCATATCCAAAGCTATCTTGGAAAGAGGTCTTTAACCATTATGAAGAATGCTGGACTAAATGAAGCGGCACTTCCATTTAGGAACATGTGCGATACAGGTGTAAATGCAGGACTAATAATTATTGTGACAGACGACATTAACGCAAAAATGTCAGAGAATAAGCAAGATTCTAGGGTTTATGCTGAATTAGGAAAAACTCTCCTCTTAGAGCCAAAATCCCCATCAGAACTGTATGAGATGATATATGAGGGTTTTAATATCTCGGAGCTATTGCAAATGCCAATTTTATTAAGACTAACTAACGCACTTGATAATAGAGAATTTCATGAAGATGTTCAAAGAAAGAAAGAGAAATCTTCCAAAATAAGGAGAGCAAAGTTTAATCAGAGTCAATGGGTTTTAAATCCTCTAAATACAGAGAAAGTTATTAAATTACATGCAAAAAGATATAATCAGATATTATCTCTAGTCGAAAAGATTAGTTTTAATAAGATTATTGGCAAAGGTGGAATTAGGGGATGTGTATATTCCCAAGCTCTAACACTTCAAGAAAAAAGTATTTTAGAAAAATACGAAGGCATACTATCAATAGGCACTTTTCCTTTGCCTAAACAAAAAACAAAAGAATTTCTTTCTAAAAATAAATCGATAGATATTATTGATTCTGGAGAGTCTATTCTTATCAATGAAATAAATCGCATAAATTCAGACCTAAAAATTAACAAAGTCATAGAAAGAGATTATAAATGGAAAGGCATTAATAAGAACATAAATTATAAGTGGCTAAATTACACTCCTTTGTTTGATTTAATAAAAGAAAGAAAACCAACCATGGTCATAGGAGATTTTGGTTCGTATACTTTAGCATTAAAAAGCCCCATAGAATATGCCTTACATTACGGTGGAGCGATGGCAAGTGGTGTCGGAGCTTTCCTCGCCAAAGAAAAAAATATATATGTTATTGTCGGAGATGGAGGTTTTTCTACAGGAATAGAGGGCCTTATAGAAGCTTGGAGGAAAAAAGCAAAATTAAATATTATAGTTATAGAGAATTCAGGAATTTCTAAAAAAGAAGAAATAAATATCAACTTAGAGAAACTTGCTTTAGGAAATGGAGCCTCTTTTGTAAAGAAAGTTTTAGCCAACGAGCTAAATAAGGAAGTCTTTGAAGAGATAGAATCAAACAAAGGAGCTTCTGTTTTATTTGTAGACTATTCTAACTTCCCTCAACAACAATCCTTTTAAACTCCCTCACTCTCCTCAAAATAAATGGATAATTATCAACAACTAATTACTCGTATTTCAGAATCAGCCAAGCTATCTATTGAAGAAATAGAAAGAAAAATTGCGGCAAAAAGAGCGAAACTTTCGGATTTAGTAAGCAAAGAGGGAGCAGCGCAAATTGTAGCTGCAGAATTAGGTATTAATTTCGATCAAGAAAGAATGAAAATCTCCGAGCTAGTCCACGGAATGAGACGTGCCAATGTCATAGGGAAGATAATAGAAGTATATCCTATAAGGGAGTATAATAAAAACGGCAAAGAAGGAAAAGTCTGTAATCTATTAGTAGCAGATGAAAGTTCCAACACTCGTGCAGTACTCTGGGATACTCACCATATCTCTTTGGTAGAAACTGGAAAACTAAAGATAGGAGATGTAGTTGAAATAACTAATGCAGGAGTAAGAAACGGAGAAATCCATCTCTCTTCATTCTCAGATATAAAGAAAAGCAAAGAAATTCTAAAAGAAGTAATGGCTGAGAAAGTCTTCTCAGAGAGAAAAATAAAAGAAATAAAGCCAGGAGAACGCCTAAAAACAAGAGCAATTATAGTTCAAGTCTTTGATCCTCGATACTTTGAAGTATGCCCAAAATGCGGCAAGAAAGTATCTGAAGGTAAATGCACTGGAGAACATGGACAAATTGAAGGCAAAAAAAGAGCTCTCCTAAATCTCGTTCTTGACGATGGCACAGAAACCATCCGCTCAGTCCTCTTCGGAGAGCAAATTAATAAGCTCGGTCTCTCAGATGAAGAAATCTTTTCAATTGAACAATTTTCAGTAAAAAAGTCTTCCATTCTAGGAGAAGAAAAGATATTTTCAGGTATGGTAAAGACAAATGCTCTATATAACACTTCAGAACTAACAATTGAAAACGTTTCAGACATAAAAATAGACGAATTAATTAAGTCTTTGGAAACAAAAAATTAATTCGATACTGTATCTTGAAGTGAGATTATATTTATAAACACGGACTTTTTTTAATAACTATGGCGAAAGATGAAGAAGAAAAAAAAGAAGATGCAGAATCAAAGATTACTGATGTGCCGGGAATAGGCCCAGGCATTGCTGCTAAATTAGAAGCCGCGGGAGTCTATGATTTAATGGGCCTAGCAGTCATGTCCCCTCCTGCATTAAGCGAAATGGCGGGAATTGGAGAAGCAGTTGCAAGGAAAGCCATTCAAACGGCCAGAAGCATGATGAAACTAGGCTTTGTAGATGGGATAGAATTTGCAAAGAAAAGAGAGGATGTCTTAAATATTTCAACAGGTTCTGTAAATTTCAATAACCTCCTAGGTGGAAAAGGAATTGAAACAAAATCCATGACTGAAGCCTATGGCGCTTTTGGTTCTGGAAAAAGCCAATTGGCATTTACACTTGCAGTTAATGTCCAACTTCCAAAAGAACAAGGCGGGGCAAATGGAAAAGCAGTTTTCATTGACACAGAAGGAACATTTAGGCCAGAAAGAATAAAACAAATCGCACAAGGAATGGGTGCAAGCCCTGAAAAAGTCTTAAAAAATATCTTAGTAGCAAGAGCATTTAATAGCGATCATCAAATACTTTTAGTAGATAAAATTAACGAACTAATAAAAGACGGAGAACCAATAAAATTAGTTATTATAGACTCTTTAACTGCACACTTCAGAGCAGAATTCTCAGGCCGTGGTCAGCTAGCAGACAGACAGCAAAAACTCAATAGATACTTGCACACTTTAATAAGAATGGGGGAACAGCATAATTTAGCAATCTTTGTAACAAATCAGGTTATGGCAAATCCTGCAATGATGTTCGGTGACCCCACTACTGCAGTTGGAGGAAACATAGTAGGTCACAATTCAACATACAGAATATATCTTAGAAGAGGAAAACAAGGAAGCAGAGTTGCAAAACTCATTGACTCTCCTAATCTACCTGACAACGAAGCTCAATTCTATGTAACTGAAGCCGGTGTAAAAGATGAAGAAGCTTAAGTTTAAATTCTATAACTTATTAGTCCAACAATGAACTGGAATCGTCATTATCCTAAAATTTTGCTCTTTGCCTATGTCATTGTCTGGATTTGGGCAGCAATTAACCCAAATTATAGAAGCGTATGGATAGATGAAAATATACTCCCAGTAATCTTTGTTTCATTTTTAACAATAACCTATAGATGGTTTAAATTTTCTAATTTGAGCTATACATTTATTTTCATCTTTTTTGTACTGCATGCCATAGGCGGACACTATAGCTATTCAGAAATGCCTTTATTTGATTTGATTAAAGAAAACTGGAACTTATCAAGAAACCATTATGACCGGCTAGTACACTTCTTATTTGGTTTCCTATGGTTCCTACCTTTCTACGAAATTGTTAACAGAATTTTCAAAGTTCCTAAAGGATGGAGATCCCTCTTCATAGCATTCTTTATTGTTGCCGCATTAAAAGGCATATTTGAAGTCATAGAATATGCCTATGTATTTGTTAGAAACAACTCCCTAACAGTCAGCAACTACCTTGGAGAGCAAGGAGACACTTACGACGCACTAAAGGACATGGGATTAGGAATGTTAGGAGGATTAATCTCTATGGCAATCTTTGGATTTAAGCGTTTATTTCATAACACTAAGATTTAAATTGAATCAAATTTTAGGAGATTTATGGAGTTTGAAGAAATAAATGGGATCTACAAACCAATACCTCTAAAATTTGATCCTCTTTCTCAACAAGGAGGATATTGCGCAAGATATGCAAGAAAAGCTTCACTAGACTTGATACTTGGAAAGTCGGAAGATAACGAGGAATTGTGGACCCCTTCAAATGCTTGGAATTTCCGCTACCATAATAGAACAGTCTGGAAAAAAGGCCAGTCTCCTTTTAAAGCAAATAAATTAAGAAGAGGTCAAATACTAGGAATAAAAATGCCCTTCAGCATATACAATGGAAGAAGAGATGAAAGAAACAATCCTGTGCAATTTACACATTTAGCAACATATGTAAAAAAACAAGGAGTACATTACATAGTGCATAATTTTGGAGGGGAAATCTTAGCAGATAATCTAAAAGCTTTTCTCAAAAATACAGAATCTGAAGTTATTGCCATATTCAGCCCTAAAGACCCCATAGTCTTAGAAAATAGTTTTTAAATTTGTCATCAATCCATAATAGTAAAAATAATCCAGAAAGATTTATAAAATATATACTACAATATGCTATATGAAAAAGGTGATATCGCTTCTCACAGTATTATTAACAACGATTCTATTTTCTTACCCTGTGCTAGCAGAACAAAACGAAACAATGACTGTTGAAGTCAATATTATTGCAGAATTTATTCCAGAAGACATAATAAGCATAGAAGTTCCAGACTATGTCTTTCTTGGAAGCGTAAATGAAGGAGATTCAACAGATAATGCTAAAATTTACGTAAATAATTCTGGCACTGTAGATATCACAATAACTCCTCAATTAGCAAACCCAAATGATGAAATATTTCAAAATCTCTATTTTAAAAACACTCTAGCAGGAAACAAAAGCAAAATAGGAGATTATAGCTTCAACATAGCAAAACCCTCTACGTTAGGCGGCAAAAGAGCAGAATATATGTATATGTGGCTTGACCTGGCTACATACAATAAAGATATTACCCAAGACCTCATAGGCGAAAAAACAGATATCCTATTTATTGCCACACCAACGGCATAAGCGTAAATGAAATCCATTGTCTCAATTTTATTAATCCTTATACTTTTCACAAGCAATGTGTCAGCAATAAGAATCTCTCTTTCTCCAGCGCATATAAACCTCTCAGGAAAAACAAACACAGAAATCTGCCAGAAAATTACTTTAGATTCAGACAAAGAAGTAACCTTTTACGGAAAAGACCTCTGGTCTCTTAAAGATGAAAAAGGAAACCTTGCTCTTTACACCCTAAGCTCAAAAGATATTAGCATAAAAACCACCTATCCTAAAAAACTCAGTACAGAAATAAGACAATTTGACTTCTGCATCAACTCAGAAAAAGAAGGCAGTTTCTACGGCATCTTATACTACAAATCCGCGACAGGAGCAGGAGGAATAGGCTCTCTCGTAAAACTAAACATATCCAATGAAACAAAAAGCAATGCAGGCCTAATAGTTCATCTTTTTAGATTTAGCATCATCCTCGTTACAGCCTTATTCTTACTATTAGTCCTGAATAAAAAGTTGAAAAGCACGAAACAAATCTAAAAAAATTATCTAATCGCTAATAAATAAACTATGCAAAGGAATAAAAAGGATAGTAAGCAAACCTACAACAACTGATGAATAGACAAGAACTGAATGGTCCTTTTTTCTTATAGCCATTATTCCTAAAACAAAACCCCATATAGATGCAAGGAACACAATAGGAACAGTTACATCCCACCAATGGTCATCATAAGAGAGTATCCTTAAGCCGTTAACTAAAGTAATAGAACTAACAATTACTATTAAGAAAAAGATGTTCAACCCTACAGACCATTTACCTAATTTTGTCTGAGGCCTTACTTTCATATTAGCTTAAAGACGTTTAATTTTATAAATCTTATCCAAATGCCCCCACGAGGAATTGAACCTCGAACTTTTCCTCCGCAAGGAAAAATTATATCCGTTTAACTATAGGGGCTCAATTATTAAAGATAAAAAGGGTTTTTAGAATTATTGATTATCTAAGTTATACAAATCGTGAACGGTTTGATACTCGCAAACTTCTTCTTTAGAAAACCACAAATTAATTTCATACTCTGCTTCTTCTTTGTTCCCAGAGGCATGAATTAAGTTTTGCACAGCCCTTTTTTTCATATTTGCAAGATCTGGAGAATCAATGGAAAAATCTCCCCTTATTGTACCAGATTCTGCAAATGCAGGTACAGTAGGTCCGACAATCTTTCTTACCATCTTTATTGAATGAGGACCTTCTACAACCATCTTAACTATTGGCCCAGAAGTCATAAAATTGATTAGCCATTCTCTTACTTTCTTGCCTATTTCATATAAATCCTCAGTACCATAATCTTCTTTCAAAGTTGAAGGTATGCTAAATTCTTTGTAACTTTTTTCTGTATTCTTCCCCAAATTTGTTATCCATTCCTTATCCCTAGGGTAATGTTTATCCATTTTAGCCTTCGTAGGACCAACAAGGCCAAGTGCAACTATCTTTAATCCCCTTGATTCAAATCGCCCTATCACCTCTCCAATTAACCCGCGTTTTACACCATCAGGCTTTATCAAAACAAGAGTCTTTTCCTTTTCCATCTTTGAGGCTAGTAGAATAGATTTTTAAAGATTATGTTATTGCCTTTTTCATGCGTTTCGACCCTCTTCCCTCAGAATTCTACACACAGATCGGTAGAACAGTAATAGCTAAAATGAAAAATAGAAAAATCTCAATAAGAGAATTATCTGTAGAAATGACAGATGAAGGTTACTTCAACTCCCATAATACTGCAAGCGAATTTATTACAAGAGTGCGTATGGGAAGATTAGGAGATTTAATTAGCCCGATAAGAAAGAGAAGCTATCATATCCCAGAAGACTTAGAAAGACTAGCCTACCTCTTCTCAAAAACAGATATCCAAGAAAAAGATCCAATAGTAGAAGAAATCAAAAGAAATCACCCATATTTCCCTCACTCATTTAGACCAAACCAGCAATATTCTTATAAATCCACTTAAGTATATTCTTCTATGGTCTCCAAAAAAGAAGCCTTTAAACTATTAAAAGAAGAATGTAAAAAAGCAAATCTCCCACTTAAAGAATCTGCAACAAACTTAGTATTTGGAAAAGGCAATTCAGAAGCATCTATCCTCTTCGTCGGAGAAAGTCCTGGCCGTAACGAAGACTTACAAGGTTTCCCTTTCGTAGGAGCAGCAGGAAAAAACCTAGACTCCCTTCTCCTAAAAGTAGGCCTATCTATGCAAGAAGTATATATTGCAAATATACTAAAATATCGTCCTCCAGAAAACCGAGGCCCATTGCCCGAAGAGATAAAATCCCATACTCCCTGGCTTCTAAAACAAATCTCCGCTATGCAGCCAAAAGTCCTATGTTCTCTTGGCAATTACGCAACAAAATTCTTCATGGCAGGATGCGATGTAGACAAAATGAAAGACCAGCCAGGAATCACGAGTGTGCATGGAAAAGTCAAGATGATAGAAATAAATGGAATAAAAATAAAACTCATTCCCCTCTTCCATCCCGCAGCAATAATATACAACCGCTCCCTAATTACTGAATGGGAGAAAGATATGGAAATAGTTAAAACAGAAATTAGTCAAAAGAGTCTATTCTAAAGTTCATAACTGTATGGCCCAGGAAAATCAGGATCATAATTTCTTCCTTCCTCTTCCATCTTACCAAAAAGTCCTTTCAACTCTCTAGACAATTCCTTGCAATGATTATTTAATTCACGAGAAGAATAAAGAGTTTGTAAGAATTCGTGATAATCTCTTGTTCGTAAATGAATCTTCTTGTATGTTTCTAAAAAAGGTAAACATTCTTGTAATATTTGATTATCCCTCATAAATTCAAACATAAAAAGGAAAGCCTTAACTGTTGCAAGAGGATTAGAGTTTCTTCTTAAATTATCACCATAAATTGAAAGAGCCCCCTCATCCAAAACAAGATCAAGAAACCTCTGAGCATTTTTAACAACAGCATCCGGAAATTGATCTTTCTCAACTCTACCTGTAGAAACTACCTTCTCAAGTGCCGTACTCATAGATTCAGACGTATCCAAGAAATCATAAGCTAAATCAAATCTCGGCCCAATCACTCTTGACATAATTAATACAAATTTATGATACTTAAAAGCATTATTGTGATTCTTTTACATCCCGCAATCCAACAAACTTATAATGCGCATCCTCTGTTTTTTGTCCTTTATATTCTTCCTTTAAAGTATAAACTATTTTTCCATCAATTATTAACTTCCTTAATTTCATAAAGATACTTTTGCCATTAAATATATAAATCTATATCTTCATTAAAGATTATAACTTTAGTTTAAAAAAGTTTAGTAAAAAAGAGAGATAAAATGGAAAAAGGACAATTTTGGACAATTGCAGGTGTTGCTGTTATCATTGCCATTGTAAGTTCGATAATTACTACAAGTATAACTGGAAATATACTAAAAGTTCCTACATCCATTTCTACAACTCAAGTTGATGTTTATACTAAGACTGAAGTTGATGATTTATTAAGTGTAAAGACAACTAATAAGGCTGTCTTAGATATGCTCGATAAAAATTGTGCTATTTGGAGTGTTGCTAAACCCTCTGCATCTAGACATGTAACTGGGGATGATATTTGTCAAGAGAATAATGCGGGAGTATGCGTCCTAACAATTAAGTATGAGGGAATTTTATCTAGCGATATGATACAGAAGTGTACCCCTTTTACTACAGGAAGATCAGACAAAACAAAAGCATATTGTTGTAAACCTTAGATAAAAATCAGATTATCTTTCTTTTTCATTTTAAATTTTTAAGATCTCCCTTCAAAGATACTACCTCGATAGCTTCAAGTTCTTCTTTACAATAAAAAGGAACTTCATTCAAAATAAAGATCTTCTTATTTAATATATAAGCCATGCCTATTTCCATTAAGGTATTTGCTCCAATATAATCTTTCTTGTCATCCTTATCAAAATTTGCGACTAAGATAGCATCGGATTTTTTAATATGATTATTAAAATCCCTCATTGCTTTCCTCTTGGCACTTTTTTCCGAAGAATAAAATTCATCAGGAAAAGGAATAATAACATCGTAGCCCTTTTTCTCTAATTGAACTTTCATATCATTATATTTTTGGTAATTTTTCATACTACCTACAATAACTAATTTCATTTCTCGCTAACCTCAAAAATAATACCTTTCTCCTTCGCTTTATGCTTTATTCCATCAATAGCTATCGTTAGTTTTTTATTTGCTTCCTTAAAATCGCCTGCTTTAACAGAAATAGAAAACCTTGAAGAGCCCAAATACTTAATTTCTACATCTTTAATATTTAATGCATCCTTCAAATCTAATAGACCTTTAGAAGAATTAGAAGCAATCTTGAAAATCTTTTTAACAAGCTTATCCTTCTGTATCTTTTCTTTCAACATGCCAGCAATCTTCACAACTTCTTCCTCACTAAAGAATTTCTTAAGTGTGTCTAACGACTCTCTAGCTTTCTCAAAGAATTCATCTAAATCATATTCCTCTTTTATCTTTTTAATTATGCCCTCATGGTTCTTCACAACCGCTTTAAGCATACTTATAATTCTCTTCTCTTTCTTATAACCTTCAAGAACTTCATCTCTTTCTTTAGCAGTTACTCTTCTAAGACTAAGTTGAATATGACCTTTTTCAATATGCAATATCTTGCATACAATCCTTTTATTTGGCGTTACATATTCTCTTAAATTCCTTATTCTCCCAGCAGCAACTTCAGATAAGACAATACTCCCCTCTCCATCTCCTTCTATATCTACAAATACATTTGTCTTTTCAATTTTCTTAACTGTACACAACACAACATTGCCTTCTACTAATTCCATATTATTTGTTTTACCTGAGCCCTCATTCTAGCTTTCCCCCCAGTCGTCTTTAACAGCATATAGTTGCATTTCTTGCATTTAATTGTGGTTGCAGACTTGCCAAAAACTATTTGCTGACACTGGCATCTTGGACATGATATCCTGAGGAATTTGCTTTTTATAGGCTTT
>Ga0209542_10018337_pt1 | contig 11341 bp, 12 predicted proteins | sample RifCSPhighO2_01_FD_184028 | JGI IMG/M metagenome (GOLD analysis project Ga0209542, IMG submission 184028) | Soil microbial communities from Rifle, Colorado - Rifle CSP2_plank highO2_0.1 (SPAdes) (version 2) | ecosystem: Environmental > Terrestrial > Deep subsurface > Rock core/Sediment ...
CAGCTCAGAATGGAACCGTGGAAAGAAGCCATCGGGAAGACCAAGAGAAATTTTATGACCAGAACAAATTCAAAAACTTTAAAGACTTGCAAATTAAATTAGAAGGGTGGAATATGTATTACAATAATCTAGAGCATTGCGGTTTAAATGGCAAAACACCAAATGAATTTCTGCTGAATTACAAATTAATTAAACCGCCAAATGTCTGTGCCTAAAACAAACTTATTGAAATAAATACTAGAAAAAGTGCTATAATCTCGCTATGAAAACCTATGTTTTTATAGATGCTTCAAATCTGTTCTACGGTGGAGAGAAAAGTTTAGGTTGGAAAATTGACTACAAGAAACTACTCGCCTACTTACAGGAAAAATACGACGCAAATCGTATCTTTTATTTCGGTGGCGTAGAGATACACGATTTCAAATATGATTATCAAAAAGATGAAACAGTGCCGATTGCCAAACTTGAAAGTTATTTACTGAACCTTATTAAAAATAAAAGCAAAGAACTTAATGAAGCAGAGTTGCTTCTTATCGGCAGACATTTACAGAGAGTTCGTTTCTATTTGAAATTATTACAGTTTGGGTATCGTTTATTCTTGAAGCCCGTAAAAATGTATGAGCAAGAAGACGGCACGACTAAACGCAAAGCTAACTGCGATGTAGATATGGCATTTCACTTAATGAAAGAAAAAGATACTTTTGAGAGAGCAGTAGTCCTTTCTGGCGACGGAGATTTTCTACCTGTATTAAAATACCTAAAAGAAATTAAAAAAGAAGTGGTTATACTTGCTAGAGGTCCGAGAACTGCAAAAGAAATCAAGCAATTTGCTGGTAATGATTTCCGAGATTTTGAGTATCTGCGAGAGAGAATAAAAATGCAAGAAAAATAAGCTAGAAACAAGGAAAGGCACCCATTTAGGATGCCTTTCAAGTTTAGTATCTATATACTAGCATAGATAGTTATAAAAAAGCAAGTCAAATAGTAGCCCGCACTTGTGCATATCCGCAAAACTCACAATCCTTTGCTTCCTTTGGTATCTTTGAGCTGTCTAGGCACTTTTTGAGATTTAGGACGACTTCTTCAATCCACGAGCTATCTCCCGTATATGAAAGGACTGAAATGTCAAACTCCACTTTTCCATTGAAGCCGTCTCGGTCTGTCTTACCATTGCAATATACGAAGTAGCCCGTCTTGGATACTTTGAAACCAAGATTGCGTAAAAGCCATTGATAGATTTCCATTTGTCGCTTATAGCCATCCTGCCACTCGGCATCAAGGTTTACTTCATCGTTCTTTGAGGTTGCTTTGTAATCCACCACAATGAGTTCACCTTTAGGATTTACCCAAATGTCATCAACTGCTCCCGTGATTAGTAAGTTAGTCGGCTCGTGTAAATACTGAACACCCTTGAAGTTCTCACGCCAGACATCCATATTCTCGTGAGCAAACGGATTCCTTGAAATACACCGACAACATAAAAAATTACTATGGATACAGTTATTATCAAAATATATGGTCCGCAAAAGTTCAAAATTGGCAACAAGCCATTATTTTTACCAGAGCTTATAAAGCGAACTTATAAAGAATTGTCGCCAACCGAGTGCTCCTCTGTTCGCCCGTATCTCCGTAGGTTTGTGCTTCATCCGAAGTGGCGAGAAGAATACCTGCCTCGTGTTGAAGTTTTTGAAACATTAACCGAGAACCGTAAAAATATACGCTACATTCTCAAGATTGAGTTTTCAGTGCCAAAACTGCTTTACTGGAACAGCTTGCAAGAGGTGGGTGAAAATGACAAACGGGCAGTATTCTTCGCCCTAAAGTCCGCCCTTGAGAGCGTTAGTATCTTTGTAGAGTTAGGGACGATTGAAAATGCTACGGTGGCATCGGTGCACGCTTGTAAAAATATACCACTACCGAAAGCGATGCGGATGAGGGAGATAATAAACGAACTTACAAAAATTGATATAAATAAGGTATTTGATATAAGCGACAAGCAGTGCAAGAAAGGGGCTCGGGTGCTAAATATATACTCGGGAACTATTGACTGGTCTTTTTATGACAAGATTTCTGACTCTTTGAGACCAAAGAATAAGCGGACTGATAAAAGCCGAATAAACCAAGAAAGAGCAGTAATTGAGCGATACAAACTTCAAGACCGAGAAGTGTTTAGGTATGAATACCGCATAAAGAAAACGCAAACAATCAAGCGAGAAATAAATAATTTACTTGGGAGAGATTACCAGACGCAGGTCGTTTTCAAAGACCTTTTTACTCCGAACTTAATGAAAACCCTTGTGCTTAATTCTTGGCACGCACTTATAGACAGACCAGAAAATCAGCTCTCACTTTTTGGCACGATTGATAAGCTCTCACTTTTTCTACACATTCTTTCGGAGGCAAAGAAACGAGGCGAAAATGCTCACAGTATGAACTATGCCCTCATTTCCTATGGATTAGCAACAGCGATAAGAGACCACGGAGCGAAAGAAGTGAGAGGAGCTATATTTGATATGTGGGACACCGACCACCCCGAGCGATTAACAAAGAAGATAGAACTGGCGGCGGAATTAACGAGAGGATTGCCTTATTCCAACAACATCGCTTTCCTTGATAATGCCCTCAAAAGTTATCAACTTATCAGCTTAACTTCCTTACAAAATGGTATATAATGTATCTATTGACCCAGTTATTAAGTGCTGTTTGCCAAAGGTTTTTTTATTGCAAAATAGAGCCCGAGAGGGACGGTTTGCCACTATCTTGCAATCCTTTGGATTACAGCATAGCTGGGTCAATCAGACCGTCCCTTTCGGGTTTTTTATATGAATAACGATTACAAAAAAATTAAATACTTCATTTACGCTAGAAAGTCCCAAGAGGGCGAAGAAAAACAGGTCCAATCAATACCCGACCAATTACGAGAAGATGAAGCAACTGCAAAACGCTACGGAATAAAAGCGGTAGATGTGCTGACCGAGGAGGGCTCGGCGAAAGAGCCAAACAAGCGTCCTATTTTTGACAAGATGCTTGAGTGTATTAAAAAAGGTGAAGCGAATGGAATTATTTGTTGGAACCTTAATCGTCTCTCCCGCAACCCAGTTGATAGCGGAAAACTTCAATGGATGCTTCAACAAGGTTTAATTCAATCAATCTTAACCCCTACAAGAGAATACAAACCAAGCGATAATGCAATCATTTTTAGCGTAGAGAGTGGTAGTGCAAACCAGTTTATTTTAGATATGAAAGTTGGTGTGCGTCGTGGACTAAATAGTAAAATTGCGAAAGGACAGGCACCTATTCTCGCACCGCTTGGATACTTGAATACTAAACACGAAGTTCGTGGAGAAAATTATATAATCAAAGACCCAGAGCGTTTTGACCTCGTTAGGAGAGCGTGGAAGTTAATGCTTACAGGCGACTATACTATTCCTAAACTTTTGAAAATAGTAAACGACGATTGGGGTTTAATAACACGCAAAGGCAAGCATCGTGGAGGAGGACCAGTAAACAAGAGCACAATGTATGGGATTTTCACTAACATATTCTATACAGGACTTTATCTATACAAAGGTCAAATAGAAAATGGAAAACACGAACCAATGATAACGACTGATGAGTTTGATAAAATGCAACTCATACTTGGAAAATATGGGAAGCCACGAGCTAAAACCCACGCATTTGCCTATACGGGCGATATGATATGTGGAGAATGCAGTAGTGCCATTACTGCTTGCACAAAAACCAAGTTAGTAAAAACTAAAAATGAGCTGAAAGATTACACATTCTATTATTGCTCACACCGCAAAAAAGGAACCGAGAATTGCACCCAAAAGTCCTATATTCCTTTGGAGGATGTAGAGGATATGATAATAGAAGAATTGGGTAAATATACCATTTCAGAGAAGTTTAGAGATTGGGCTTTGAAGATTTTGGAGGAGGAGCACGCTGATGAAGCCGAGGAGCGTGAAGCCATTTATAAAACCCAATTAAACTCTCTTGAGGTATCACAAAAAGAACTTGATAGCTTAATTACAATGCGAGTGCGTGAACTTATAGATGACGACCAATATACTTCAAGAAAAAAGGAGCTTACAGATAAAATCGCTGTAATGAAACAAAAAGTATCTGAAACGGAAACAAGAGCACAGAACTGGCTACAATACACCGAACAGACATTTGATTTTGCACACAAGGCAAAAGCCAAGTTTGAGGACCCAGAAACGACCCTAGAGGAGAAGAAAGGCATCTTCACGGCACTCGGTTGGAACTACATAGTAAAAGACAAAAAACTCTTTATTTCTCAATGTGATTGGCTAGAACGCATAGAAAAGAAGCGAGATGCTGTAGAAAGTGAAATTGCTCGGTTGGAACTAGAAAATAATGAAGACCCACAAAGGCAAAACACCCCTTTCGGGGTGCTCTGTCCAGTATTGCGCGGCTGATGGGTGCTGACCCCACGACCTCTCCCGTGACAGGGGAGTGTTCCACCGTTGAACTACAGCCGCATGTCCCCTATTATACATAAATTCGCACAAATTCAAAGAGATTTTTTGTGTCGGGGGTGGGGATTGAACCCACGACCTCGGGCTTATGAGTCCCACGCTCTACCAACTGAGCTACCCCGACATAATGCGAGAATAGCATATTTTACCATTTTTTCAAATTTAATTTGCTAAAAAATTATTTTTGATGTAATATAAAGTTCACTATAGCGGGATAGAGAAGAGGCATCTCGCAAGGCTCATAACCTTGAGACGGCCGTTCGATTCGGCCTCCCGCAACCCTTCGTCGCAAAGCTCCTCAGGGCCTGCGGCCGTTGGTGTCTTTGTAAAAAAGGTACTGACGAACATTGGTGAGGAAGTAAATTTATATATATCCAAATTCACGAAAAATCTGCTCATAAAGAGCAATAACTCTTTTTGCTTCGTGTTGCGAAAGATCAAAAGCCAAACCTTCGTGAGCAATTCTATTTCTTATGGTATGCACCTCCCAAGCAGAAGTAAGACTATGAAATTTGTCTTGGGTAGCTTCTTTTAATTTATCACCTAGATTTTCACCCTTGAATCCCAATTGATTCATTAATTCTTCAAGCATGGAGTCAGCTTCAATAACTGCGAGTTTCCAATCACTTGCGTGTTGTGAAAAAAGATAGCTTAAAGTTTTTATCCACCGTTCGTTTTTAGATACCCCCTCCCCTTCTTGTAATTTTTTTTCTTTTTCAATTTGATGGTGTGCATATTCGGTAATCTCATGTTCTAAGTGTTTGTGCTCCTTAGCTCTAATTTCAAACATTCGAATTATAGCATAAGAGATAACTGTAAGAAAAAATAACGAGAGAAAGAAAAGAAAAGTATTAAAAACAGACATCATTCCATCGCCATTATTATTGAGATAAGTAAAAAGTTGATCAAAAAACGTAGCACCTTGATTAAATAAATAATCCGGATTAAACCATTGAGAACCAAGAACAGAATCTTCTAAAATTGGATTTGGATTCATATTGTAAATTGTACCACAACTATTATTTTATCTCTTCAAACTTCTTACCGACTTCAAACAATAAATCCTCACGAAAATGAGGCGCCATAAATTGAATCGAGAACGGCAAACCTTCGGACGATATTCCAGAAGGCAAAGCAAGAGAAGGCACGCCGGAAAGATTTGCTGGCGCAGAAAAAATATCACAAAGATACATCGCCACCGGATCATCTAATTTTTCTCCTAATTTAAAGGCAGTCATCGGTGCAGTTGGAGTAAGAATATAATCAACCTCTTCAAATGCTTGCATCACTTCTTCTTTTATCTTTTCTCGCACTTGCACCGCTTTATTATAATACGCGTCATAATATCCATGAGAAAGAACATAAGAACCAAGTAGAATTCTGCGTCGCGCTTCCCTGCCAAAACCTTCAGCCCGACTTTTTTTATATAACTCTAGTAAATTTTTTGCCTTTGCGTTATAACCATAACGAATACCATCAAAGCGAGAAAGATTAGTAGAAACTTCAGCTGGCATAATTATATAATATGCTGCCAGTGAATATTTAGAATGCGGAAGTTTTATATCCACAATTTCATATCCTGCCTTTTTTAATTTCTCTAAGGATTGTTTAAAATTCTCCTGCACTCCATTTTCTACCCCCTCTTTAAATAAATGCCATGGCACACCAATTTTTTTAGAATTCTTTTTTGATTTAGGATTTCTTAATCTATTCGGCACAGAAGTACTGTCTTTTTCATCATATCTGGATAAAAGATTAAAAATTATTTCTGTATCTTGCACACATTTACCAAAAGGAGAAACCTGATCTAAGGAATTTCCCATAGCAATAATCCCCTGTCTAGATACTGCGCCATATGTTGGCTTTAGTCCCACTAATCCACAAAAGGCTGAGGGTTCACGCACGGAACCACAGGTTTCTGTACCTAGAGCAGCCAGAGTTAAACCTCCTGCAAGCGCCGCCGCTGAACCGCCCGAAGAACCACCCGGCACTCGAGATAAATCAAGGGGATTTTTGGTTACACCATAAGCAGAAGTTTGAGTAGAAGACCCCATGGCAAATTCATCCATATTGGTACGACCAAGTAATACAGCACCAACTTTTTTCAAATCTTTTATTACTGTAGCATCATAAGAAGCTTTATAATTTTCTAAAATTTTTGAACCAGCCGATGCAATATGGCCCTGAAACAAAATATTATCTTTAATGGCAAATGGAATACCGGTCAAGGTCGTAGCAGTGCCATCTTTAAATTTCTTGTCCGCTTCGTCTGCCTGCGCTAGGACATCATCATAAACTTCAAGATAGGCATTGAGTTCTGGATTTTTTTCTTCAATCACTTTTAGATATGCTTCCACTAATTCTTGACAAGTGTATTCGCCATTCTTGAGAGCTGTGTGTGCTTTTTCGATTGTTAGATTTTTCAAATCAATCATAATTTGTTTATAGTGAGCTTGTCGAATTATAAAATCTTTTTTACTTTTAAAAATCCATCTTGCGAATCAGGAAATTGTTCAAGAATTAGTTCAGGGGAAAAACTACTCCTCTTGTGACCATTAGGTTCGGGCAGATCTTCTCGCCAAGCATTGTATAGCGTATAATCTACTTTCATGTTTGGGACTTTTATCTCTTCAATCTGTTTGACATACTCCAAAATACCTTCCATATCTTTTAGAATTTCCCTTTTTTCTTCTTCTGATAACTCAAGTCTTGCAAGCTCTGCCAGGTTTTCAACATCCTTAATATTCATAGAAAGAGTATAACAAAATAAAGATAAAAATGAAAATACCCTATTTCGGTAATAATTTTTTTATTTTTTCGGCTTCAAGCGTATATGCCCGAACAAATGAATCGTCAATATGGGCATATAAAATACCTTTTCCAGGTTCTGTTTCTACAAATTGGCTGGCAAAAGTAATTATTTTAGCTTCACTGTCTCGTATAAAAGGCTTGGATGAAACCCAATCAATTTTCCCATTCTCATAATCATAAATAAAAAGCCCTACAGAAAATATTCCGTATTTAATTTCATCACCAATTTTCTGATTAGTTTCACGGCCATTTATAATTCCTAGTAATCTTCCTTCACCAACATCAATAAAATTTTTTGAAAAAAGAGGACCTGGCGAAGCATGTCCAGCAATCCAGGGAATATTATGTTCTGCTGGATGAAAAGCTATTCCGCCATATTTCCATGACTTGCCCATGTCTTCAACAATAGCCACTTTAACAGTTGAGTATGAGATGTCAGTTTGCCGATCTTTTGACTCAATAAGATTATAACGAAAACCTTTACTATTGAGTGGAGCTATCGAAACTTCTTTGGCTCGATCATTTTCCCTCGCTATTAGCACTGGCATAGTCATTTTTAAAGAATCCAGGCTTTTACCAACCGCATGACCCAAATGAATTTGAGTTTTTTTATTTTTATGATCAATAATAATAGGTATTGTAAAATATAGATGCATTAAATCAGTCGTTTCATCAATCCAAATATCCGGATCTTCTAGTCCAATAAAATCTCCGCCTTCGGGAATTAATTTGCTAATAATTTCTTCTTCACTTTCTATTTTCAAACGCTCACCAATTTTAAAATGTTCCAAAGAGTCTGCAGTTATTAAATGCAATTCACTTCTATCTATATTCCCCTTAAATACCAAATTTCCAGAACGACTGATTATGCATCGAACCAAGCCCTTTCTGTAATTAGTTCGCGGATCAAGAGTAATGGCCATAACATGTTTAAAATTATTATCAGCTTCTACTGCTTTAATCTTGTGTTCAAAATAATTTTTATTCATATTTTATAGTCCAATCAAAGCTTGAATCCTTTCTTCCACCGGCGGATGCGTTGCGAAAAATCCACTAATTTTTTTGCCAAATGGAACTCCTTTTGGATCGGCAATGTAAAGGTGCGCGATAGCGCCAGATTGACGAACCATCGGCTTGCTATTTTGAGAAATTTTACGCAACGCATTTGCTAATCCTTCCGGATAACGTGTCAGAAGCGCGCCGGATGCATCAGCCAAAAATTCACGCTTCCGAGAAATAGCTAATTGAATAAGCATTGCAAAAATTGGTGCTAAAATAGAAAGGAGTATTCCTATGATTATAAACACCCCTGCCCCTTTGTTGTCATTGTTTCTATGACCATTAAAAACTAAGTTGCGCCTAAAAACATCTGCCATGATTGAAATAAAACCAACCAGAACAACCACGACAGTAGAAAGCAACATATCTCGATTCCCAATATGTGATAGTTCATGTGCCATCACGCCTTCTAATTCATTTTTATCAAGCATAGAAAGAAGGCCAGTTGTAGCCACTACTACTGCATGTTTTTTATCTCGTCCAGTTGCAAAAGCATTTGGAGCATTGTCTTCTATTATGTAAACTTTCGGCATTGGAAGTCCGGCTGTAATAGAAAGATTTTCTACACTTGTATATAAATTAAAATATTCTTCTCTTTTGGCTATTTTCGCTCCAGCAAGCTTGAGAACTATTTTGTCTGAAAACCAATACGAAAAAACATTCATCAAAATACTAAAACCGAAAAAGAGATAAAGAATATTCGGATTATTATAGTAAAAACTAAAAAACCAACCAAATCCAATAATTATGACAAAAAATACCGTCATAAGTATCCAAGTTTTCGTTACATTTTTTGACTGCTGAGTATAAAACGTTGCCATGGTTCTATTTTATCACCATAGCCCTGAGTTTGTCGAATGGACCTTAAATTATCTTTTAGGTTGCGTTTTACGATAACTCGCCACCACAGAATCAATATAAGGTCCACTACAACCAAGAGCCTGAATTTTGTTTTGATCAACATTATTTTCCGTAAACAAACCGAGAGTTCCATACAAATATATTTGACTTGCATATTTACTTAAACTATTTTCATTGAAAGCCTGAAATATCGGAGATTTTGTGGTACTTTCATTTGTTATACTAACAAGACTAATGGGGCATAAAATATACTGACCAGCTAGTTTTTTACCAGTAATGTCAATGAGAGTGCTGTCTTCTGCATAAGATAATTTAAAGTTACAGGTATCTTGATTCTTGATAATTTGAAAAATTGTAGGAAATAAAGCATCAGTTAAAACAGCTGTAACGTCTTCACAACGAAGAGCGCTATTACCTAAACAAGTTAACACCGCATCTTTCTCGTATGTGCTAGGATTTTTTAAATCTGGTGCCACACTAACTCCACAATCTTTGATTACATTCTCTGTTTTTTCTTCGGCTATCTCAGTTGATTCCACTACTGGAATATTTTGCGGTATTGTAACATTTTCTTCTATGTTGCTGGTTTCATTAGTACCAAAATAAGGTAAGGAATTCCATAGACTCATAACCGGAACACGATAGAACCATAGAACTGCACCAAGTCCGCCTATGATTATAAGTATAATAATAAAAATTAAGGGATTTTTTTTAGAAGAAGAGGGTGAGGGTGAAAAAGAAGGTGAAGGTGATTTTATTTTTGTAATAAGAGAATTCTGTACAAGGCTTTGTGTAAATCCCTGCGGTTGCATTGGAATTACTGTTCTAAATGCCTCATTGAGGTCAATTTCACTCCATCCACCATCAGAAACTAACACTTTATGGATTTCTTCACGTGTTTTTCCTTTGGCAAATTCTCCGCGTATGTACCCTACAAGTTCTGGTGTAATCATAAATTTTTTTATTACTATTAAATTCCAACACCTTTAAACTGAAAACGGATCTCTTAAAATTTTACCTCAACTGAATTCTGCGCAACGTCATTATCCGCAAGATCAAAGAATTCTTTCTTAGAGAAACTAAACATCATCGCAAGAATATTTGAAGGGAAAGATTCAATTTTTATATTCAAATCACGAACATTAGCATTATAAAACCTGCGAGCGGCTTGAATTTTATTTTCAGTATCAGAAAGCTCATTTTGAAGCGCCAAAAAATTAGCATTGGCTTTCAAGTCTGGATACGCCTCGGCTATTGCAAAAACAGACTTTAATGCGCCCGTAAGCATGTTTTCTGCCTGCGCATGCTCAGAAGTCGGACCAGTTGCACTCATCGCCATGCTTCGCGCTTTAGTCACATTTTCAAACGCACTAGATTCATGCGTAGCATAACCTTTTACTGTATTCACTAAATTAGGAATAAGATCATATCGGCGTTTTAATTGCACTTCGATATCCGCCCAAGCTTCCTGCGCTCTATTTTTTAGAGAAACAAAATTATTATAAATATAAACTACCCACAAAACTAAAACCCCCAAGATTATTAAAAGATACTTCATAGTTCTATTATATCACTTCCTTTGCCATTCTTCTACTAATACTAATAATGGCGAAGCCAAGAAAATCGAAGAATACGTTCCAAAAAACATTCCAGTAGTTAACATAAGAGCAAAATACTTTGTTGAAACAGGACCGAAAAAGAATAGTGCAAGAAGCACTAAAATAACGGTAGATGAAGTACTGATAGATCTTACATATGATTGCTCTAAACTTTTACCAACTATTTCGCTAAAACTAACTTTATTATTTTCTTGATTTTTTAAATTCTCCCTAATTCGATCAAAAATAACTATCGTGTCGGAAACAGAAAGACCAAGTATGGTGAGAACTGCAACCACAAAAAGAGTATCGAGCTCTGCCCCATAGTAATGTGAAAGAGCGGCAAAAAGACCGACAGGGATAGCAACATCATGTAAGAGTGTGATAATGGCAATAAGACCATATCGCCAAGAAGCTACGCCCTGGCGACCCCGAACAGAGAGATTTGAAACCTTTCGGAAAGCGAAAGCAATGAAACAAATAATTGCAAGTGAAATCAGAATAACAGCA
>Ga0209542_10018339_pt1 | contig 11341 bp, 9 predicted proteins | sample RifCSPhighO2_01_FD_184028 | JGI IMG/M metagenome (GOLD analysis project Ga0209542, IMG submission 184028) | Soil microbial communities from Rifle, Colorado - Rifle CSP2_plank highO2_0.1 (SPAdes) (version 2) | ecosystem: Environmental > Terrestrial > Deep subsurface > Rock core/Sediment ...
TTGAAAACTTTGTGTGCTGATTTTTCAAGTTCATCCATAGACGAACTAACAATTTAGGAGTTTAAAACTTACTGGAAGCTTTCTCCCTATGGCCAGACCATAGGGTATAACGATTAATCAAAAAAATCAAAGATACTTGGAAGAAAAAGAAACTTCTTAGATTTAAAGAAATAGAGATTAAATATAGAGATAAGATTCAAGAAGTTATAAAAAGACTTTACTGGATAAATAATCTAAATCAAGAACAAATAGCTAAAAAATTAAGCATGTCTAGACTTTGGGTTATAGAACTAATGCAAGAACATAAAATAAGCAAGAGACCTAAATTTGAATATATTTCTCATTTGAAAGGAAAGAACCATTCGATGTATGGAAAAAAGTGGGAAACTTTACTTGGAAATAAAGAAGCAAAGATGAGAAAAGAGATATATTCTAAAAGATTTCGGGAACTTATAATAAAAAGACTTGAGAATATGGAGATACCATTTAGGGACACAAGTATAGAAAGGGCGATTGCTTGGGAATTGACTAAAAGAAAAATTAAATTTGTTAGACAGTACAGAATAGATAAATTTGTATGTGATTTTGCTATTCCGGAATATAAGATAGCAATTGAATGTGATGGAGACTATTGGCATGCAAATCCTAAAATATACAAAGAAAATGAAATAAATGATATACAAAAAATAAAAGTTGGGGTGGATAAAGAAAAGAATACTTTGTTTAGAGAAAAAGGATGGATTGTTTTAAGATTCTTTGAATCAGAAATTAAAAAATCTGTGTCTGGTTGTGTGGATATAATTGTTGAGCAAGTTAAGAAAGTTGCTAATCCCTTAGATGGAATATAAGAGAAAAAATTAAAAAGCTTGAAATTCAAAGAATTCTGAGGTGATAGTGCCTCAGAGCTTTTTCTGAGAAAAGAAAATGAAAGTAGCATATTTAGGACCTGTTGGAACATTTAGTGAGAAAATGGCTCGGAAGTTATTTCCAGATGCAGAACTGATAGATTTTCCTTTGAACGTTGATGTGACTCTTGCTGTTGAGGAAGGAAAGGCTGATAGGGCAGTTGTTGCCGTTGAAAATATAAAGAATGGAGAAGTTAGAGAAGTTCTTGATACTTTGACAGAATGTGAGCATACTAAAATAATTGGGGAAAGCTTCGTTGAAGTTGTGCATTGCATTGGAGCCCTGCCTAATCATGGAGAATTAAAAGAGGTTTACTCTAAGGATCAGGCTTTGGAACAATGCCGAAAGTATCTTCGTACGCATTACAAGGGAATTCGCCCTTTGAATTGGGGAAGTACTGCTGACGCTGCAAGACACATCGCGGAAAATAAGTTAATGCATACCGCAGCAATTGCTTCTAGAACTGCCTTGGAATCTCATGGTCTTAAGATTTTAGCAGAAGATATCTGTCCAGATAACAGAACAAGATTCTTTATCCTTGGCGATAAGGACACAGAGCCTACTGGAAATGATAAGACTTTTGTGTCATTTCATCCAAGAATTAGAGATAAAGAAGGAGTTATAAATACTCTAACAGGATTTTTTAGAAAAATTAATATGGAAACCTTATTATCTAGACCAGATGGAGAGGGAGGATATTTATTTTATGTTGAACTTGATGGACACTTTAAAGAAGATTATGTTGCGGGACAAATTGAAAAGGCAGCTAGATATTTAGATCCTAGCGGATTAAGAGGAAGTGTGAAAGTTTTTGGAAGCTATGCTAATTCTCATTGGAAGGAATTCAAGAAAAATGAGAATTAATATTGCGGGAGGAACAGGAATAATGGGCAAAGTTCATGAACCAATATTTGAAAAAGCAGGACATGAAGTAATTCTATCAGGAAGAAACACTAATCCTAGATTAGAAGAAGCTGCCAGAATTAGTGATGTGACAATTATTTCAGTTCCTATTGAAGCGACGCAAGAAGTAATAAGGAAAGTTGCTCCGTATGCTGAAGCCTTGATGGATTTTACTGGCGTTAAGATTGAGCCATTAAAATGGATGTCTCAAATTGTGGAATTGCATGGAAGAAAAAATTGTGAAATAACTGGATTGCATCCCTTATATGGTGATGTGAAATCAATTTCAGGAAGAACTATTGCCTATTGTCCTACAAATAGAACTGGAGAGAAATCAAAACTTGTTATTGAAGCTTTAAAAAAAGCGGGTGCAGACATATGGGAAACTTCAGATAGAGAACATGACTTAAGCATGGCCGTTCTTCAGATTGGTAGAGTTGATATGGTTTCCACCTTTGGAAAGATGGTTTCTGGAGCACTTTCATTTGAACAAGCCTATAGAATATCTCCCCCTCAAACAAGAGAAATACTTGATTTACTTGCCAGACAATCTGATTTAAAATACGATAAAACTTATGAGGAAATGGCTAAATTTAATCCATTTGTTAAGGCCTTGAGAAAACTATCAATAGAAAGATTGCATGAAGTGCTTTCCAATGGACATGATGGAGAATATTTTAGAGAGTGGTTTGGAGACAAATTAAAAGATGCACAAGGAAGAGTCGGAGAAAGAATTAACAATCAGTAAAAATATTAGAATTCTCTTTGTTTTGTCAAGTAATTTATTACTGGCTGCGTTTCGGGCATAACTTTTCTCCAAATATAAAATGATTCTGCTGCCTGATGAACTAACATTCCCAAGCCATCTGAAACTGCTCTACCGTATTTTACAGCTAAATCAAAGAAAGGTAAATCTTTTGTGTAATTTATATCATAACAAAAAGCTCCTCTAAGAACTTCCTTGGGGAAGTCTTTTGGGACTCCAGTATCTGCTCTTGGAAGCCTAGTATTTATTATAATATCAAATCCTGGCTCTAACAAATGATAAAAATTAAAAACTGTCTTTTTTGTTAAATCTGTCCTTCCTACTTTAAGTCCTCTTGAAATATTATTGCTTGCAATAACTATCTTTCTTACTTTTGATTCTAATAAAGAATGAACAATTGCGCTTGTTACACCGCCAGCCCCTAAAATCAAGACTTTTTTCTCATCTAATTCAACTCTTTTATCTTTTAAATCTGATACTAGTCCTTGACCATCTGTTGCGTATGATTTAACATTTCCATGTTTAAAGTCTAAGGTGTTTGCAACTTGGGAGCGTAATGAAAACCTGTCGTGAATATTTGCTATTTCATAAGCGGCTTCCTTAAATGGAGAAGTTATGTTGACTCCACGCATGCCTGAAGCAATGACTTGTTTTATTATGTCTGGAAAATTTTCCAGAGTCGCAGGGATCGAAGCATATTCTATTTGTTGGTCTGTTTGCTGGGCAAAAAGAGCATGAACTTTAGGAGATAAACTTGCTTCAACAGCAGATTTACTTCCTATAACTGCATAACGATCTACCATAAAAATCCAGCTAAATTGTTGTATTTATAGATTTATGAGCTTTATTTGTATATCCTATTATCTTTAAATTACTTAATTTTTTACTTTTAGAAAGGACTGCAACTGATATTTTAACGATAGGATTTCTGTCTCTTTGCTCTTGCTTTTGAATCTCCTGGCTTTCTAGCTTCTTTTCTTCTTGAATCGGGAACAATTATGTTTCTATCATAGGAAATATACGCTTTCCTTAGAACATCGGATGAAGTTATTTTAACCAAGGCCTTTGCTATTGCCAACCTTGCTGCCTGAATCTGACCTTCTTTTCCTCCACCTTTTACTTTTATTTGAAAATTGTATTTTACAGGTCCTAAAACTGATTCGTATATTCTTACTGGCTCCAGCAAGGCAAGCTTATGAAATAAAATTAGTTCATTATGATTCAGCCCGTTAAAGAAGATTTCTCCAGAACCAGAAGAAACGCGAAGCTTTGCGACAGCCATTTTCCTTTTTCCTGATACTATTATGTTTTCCATTTTATATTGTCCTACTTATATCTGATAATTTAACTGATTTTGTTTTATCCAATGTTTTAATTGGAATCTGCTTTTTTAAGGAAGAATATTGTTCTGGGCAGGAATTATAGCATATAACTCTTTTTAATGCTTGATCGCCTCTCTCTGACTGATAGCTGAGCATTCCCCTCACTGTTCTTTTTACAATCCTGAATGATTCTCTTGGAAAGTTTGGGCCTTTTAATGATGAACCACCTCTTTTTCTTAGGTGCTGATATTCTTTTATGATGTTTCTTCTGCTTCCTGATACAATTGCTTCGGAGCAATTAACAATTATAACTTTTTTTCCTAATAGTGCCTGCTTCGCTGCATGACTAGCTAATCTTCCCAAAATTGCATTGCTAGCATCTAGAACAATAAGGTTTTCCATTTTAGTTTATAACTTTAAGACCTTCGGCTTTCTTATTTATTTTTATTTCCTCTTTTATTAAAGCAAATTCTGATTTTGTTTTCTTGAGTTTCTCTCTTGCTGAATTTGAAATAGAAAGAGCACAGATTCTAACTTTTTTACTTAAATCTCCTGAAGATAACACCTTTCCAGGAACTATGACTGTGTCTCCTGTTTTTGTTTCTTTGTCTATTTGACTCAAGTTTACTGATGCATATTTTCTTGAACCTGAAGAAATGACTTTTGCCAATTGTTTCCAGGATGAATTTTCATTAGCTGCTTTTATTGTTTCAACTATTTCAGGATTGGTTTTTACTTTGATTCTTGCTTTGAGTCTTGTATTACTCAGGATTCTTGAGTTCTTTTTGATTTTCATATGTCTCTGTTTCATTTTGGGTATTTAAACCTTGCTTATAAAAAGCTTTTTATACTATAGTGTGTATAAATACGCATGATAGCAATAAAGAGCAAAAACGATAGAAGGAAAATAAGAGTAAACATTACAGTTGATAAAGACAAGCTGGAAAGAGCTAAAACCAAGCTTAGGTTGTTTGGAGGAAAAGTATCTACATTATTTAACAGCTATTTGAATGATTTTGTTGATTCTATTGATGCTAAATATGAAAGCAAAAAAAGTATGGAAGCTCGTGTTTTAGATTTGGAAAAAAGACTGAAAGATATGGAAAAGAAGAGGAAGAAATAATTAAAAGTAAGGTTTTTAAAGTATCGTGAAGTGGTAACTTTAATAGGTTTTGTTAAAAAGAAAAGGTGAAATTAACAAAGATTGTTGACTCCTGCTTGGAAGAGAATGGATTTTCCAGGTTTTGCTGGCTTCTTTTTCTTTCTGTTTTTTTAATTGTGTTATTTTCATTCGGCGTTTATGCTACTAACTGCTGGCAGTATTCAACTAATTCAACTTGCAGCACAGACACCTCTTGTCAATGGAAAAGCGATAATTGGGGAAGTTACTGCCAGGAATTGAGTTGTTGGAGCATTTATACTCAGAATGATTGTAAAACATCGAATGTTCCTGGAAAGAATTGTTCTTGGATTGGTGGAAATACTCAATACGGATGTGAGCAAATAAGCTGTGTTAGTTTTTCCGGGACTAGCCAGAGCCAATGTGAAAGTAATTCTTTAGGAAAGTCTTGCCAATGGGGTAATTCATGTTATCCTGTTGCTGGGGGAGGATCTACGGTAAGTTGCTATACGTTTGCCAATCAAAGTTCGTGTTTGAATGTTACAGGATGTTCTTGGGGACAATGCTGGGAAAAGGGATGCGGCTCTTATAGCACGAATTCAAGTTGTAACGCTGCTAAAGATTGGAACGGCAAAAATTGTACTTGGTTAAGTACTTCTGGAGGCGGTGCATATTGCACAGAGAATGTTTGCTGGAGAAACACAAATGAAACTGCCTGTGTTAACGCACAAGGAATAAGCTGCGAATGGAAGTGGAGTTCTTGCCAGGAAAAAAATTGCTGGAGTTTTGATTTTACGAATGCAACTGCTTGTGTTAATAACAGTTTGGGACTAACTTGTTTATGGTCTGGGAACTATTGTAATACTGATTCTTGCTGGAATGCAAACACTAATTCAACATGTAGTGCTAAAACTGGGTGTCAATGGAAAGCATGGCAGTCTTCTGGATGGTGCTCCGAAGTAAGCTGTTATAATTGGGATTCAATAAGTGGGGGAACACAATCTAGCTGTCAAGGTAATGGTACCTTATATGGGCTTAATTGTATTTGGAATACTAATTCTGTTGGAGGCGGGTGGTGTTATAAGGATTATTCTACTACTAGTTGTTCCAATATTACTACTGAGAAAGGCTGTCTAGACACTTATTATTGCTGGTGGGAATATACTAATTGGACGAATGCGAGCCTAGGCGGCGCATGCAAGACTCCAACATGGGGGACAGGAAACTTTAGCTCTGGAAGTATCTCGAATGATTGGAATCCTGGGTGTTACATTTTTGATGTCAATTCAAGCAAATGTAATAATATTTTAGGATGTAACTTTACAAATAATATTTGTGATGAACTTACAAATATTTACGGCGTCAATATAAGTAACGATGGTATAAAATGCTCATATGTTAATGAATCTGGATTGTGCAATGGTATTGCTTCATTATCCTCATGCTGTACATGGCAGAATGGAACTTGCACCGATAATAAAGTTTCCAGCTCTTGCTTGAGCAACTTAAAGCAGACTCCTAATGGGGAGGATTCGTGCGAGGATGCAAAGACTAAAGCGAGCTGCGATAACATAGCTAACGATCCGTGGTACATGCCATGCAAATGGAATAATTCAACAAATAAGTGTGATTTTAAGGCTGAAGATGTTTTTGGAAACGGCACGCAAAGCATAGTTAAAATAGAAAATAAAAGAAATTGCGAGGCTGCTGGAGGGAAGTGGATTACTGAAAATTATTGCGAGGGAAATGTATCTGTTCCTACAGGAAGATGCGAATATAAGTTTGACGATGAAGATAATTGTGATAGGGCTTGTTTTGCCTGCGAATTAAAAGACAGCGATGGGAATTCTGTCAATTCAAGCAGTGCTAAATCAGCTTGTTTGGATTCTGCATTAGGATTCTGTGAATTTGAAGCTAATACAAATGCTCCTAACGGAATAGGTTTCTGCAAGGCAAAAGATCAATTTAAGAAAGGAATTGCTGGAGATTGTGACAGCAATTGCGGAGATTGTTCATTCAAGGGAGATCCGGCGACTAATGACAGCACAAAAACCCCTAGCTATTATTGCACGCAAAGCAAAGCAAATAGTGTTGGAGGCGGGTGCAAATGGATTTCTGACAGTGATGCTAATGCTGGAGGATATTGCGTTAATAAGGGAGAGAAATCATGCGAGGATTCGTGCGACAGGTGTGATACGCAAAGTGATTGCAGCAATATTGGCAGAACAAGCGTCTCAAATCAATCTGGAAGCTGCAAGTGGCAAGGGACGGAAAACGATGGAAGTTGTGTTGCTAATATAGGTGGGGATGTTGAAGTATGCTGGAATGGGGAAGATGATGACGATGACGGCTTGATAGATTGCACTGATTCTGGATGTTATGCTGATTCTTACTGTGGTTTTGTTTCTGGAGATTGTTTTGGATGGACTAATAATGCTACTTGTTCATCGAATGGGTGTGAATGGATAATTGATAAATGGGGAAGCTATTGTGACTTTAAAGGTTCCCAGTGTTGGAAATCTGATTTCAACTCTACAACATGCATAGGTAATAAGAATTGCGAGTGGAATAATGGAACTGGCACTGGATGGTGCGAGAGAGATTGGAGTATAGCAGAGCAGTGTTATGGGAAAAATCAAACAAGCTGTTCTGGAAGCTGTTCATGGGCAAAAGATACTTGGTGTGAAGGCAATGGAAATTCAAGTGATTGGTGTAAAAATTATGGCGGATGGTGCGAGCATACGGACTTTAAGTCTAAGGATTGCTGGCAGTATGGAACAAATTCAACTTGTAATACTGTCTCTGGATGTTCTTGGAAAAAAGATACTTGGAGCCAGCCTCGTTGCGAAATAAATTGGGGTGGAAATTGCTGGAATTACACTTCAAGTAGTTCTTGCGGTAATGCTGGATGCAGTTGGACAACGAATAATTGGGGAAGTTGGTGTGATAATTCTATGAATACTTGCTATAATCAATACAATCAGACAGCTTGCAGTTCTGTTTCAGGAAGCAAGTGCAGCTGGAGAAATCAAACTTGGGGCTCATATTGTGAGCCAAGCTGTTATAGCTTAACTTCAACCAGTTCTTGTGGGGATGTTTCAGGATGTTTATGGAAAGAAGATAACGGGTGGTGCGAAGAGTTGCAATCTCAGATATGCTATAATTCTACAAATACGGCTAATGAAAATAATTGTAAATCAACTGGTGGGTGCAGGTGGAATAACCCTGGATGGTGCAGTCCTAAAGATGGAGGATTTAGTTCAGGAGCGATAGCTTCTGGGGGAGGAGTTGCGAGTTCTACAGGAGCTGATTGTTACAAATATGATGGAAACAAAACTCTTTGTACAAGTAAAAGCACTATAAACATAAGCTGTGGATGGATTGAAAATCCAGCTCCAAATTGCCAAATAAACTGGGACAAAGATTGCTGGAAATATGTTTCTGTTGCTGGTGGATGTAACGCAACAAATGGGTGCTGGTTTAGCAATAATACCTGGGGCACAAGTTGCATGAATCTTGCTGATCAATGCTGGAATAATTTAACTCTTGTAAATAATGCAACTTTATGCAATGCGAATCCTTACTGCAATGCGACTATATATGGATGTGAATCAAGTTGCTCCTCACAAACATCTCAGGCTGCTTGTAATCTTGTTTCTAATAGTTTATGTAAGTGGAATAATGGGTGGTGTAATGCTGCATCAACGACGAGCGTATTTGATGGCTTGGAGGGAGGCGCTCCTATACCGATAGCAACAGATGGCTGTGGAAACCAAGGATTAAATTTAACGGAAGAGCAAGCATCAATTGATATTTGTGGATTTGGATTAAAGGACATGGATAATGCATATGGCTTCGGAGCAAGTGTTGTAAGCTTTGTTAATTCCTCTGTTTGCAATAAGGAGAAATTACAGGGAAGCAATTTCACAGGATCTGGAAATGAAACTGTTATTTTCCTGGTTTATCTAGATTCTGATGGTTCAACAAGCGGAGGGTGCGCATTAAGCCACAACTCATCAGCAGAGGGCTATGAGTTCAGATTAAGATATAGTTCTGAATGGAGTACAAATAAAAGCAAGGCAGTTGAAACATTTAATTCATATAAATGCGAGAACTCAAAATGGGTTGCCACCGATATTAAATTGAACACTTGGAAAAAAGTAATGTGTTCTGATATTAACGGGCCGATGATTGGGGTAACAAAAGCGGATTTAGCCAAGTTCCCTACGTTGTATGATTCAACAAAGGATTTAAGGGTTTATGCTGCGACTATAGGAAATACTGGAAATATAACTAATCCAAGCGACACTGTTGGACCTGGCTGGGTAACTCCTGGAAGCATTGATTTTGAAATTGCAGATGCGTTTTCATATGGTGCTGATGTAGCTAAATTTGAAGATATTTTAAGAGGGGGGTTTGTTAAAGGAGAAGATTGCTTTAACAATGTTGATGATGACGATGATGGAGATAAAGATTGTAATGACTGGGATTGTCAGTATTCCAGCACATGTTCAAGCGAGGGCGTTAATGCTGCAACTTATATAGATACTAGTAGCCCTAAGGTTACAGGCGTAAAGATTGAGGAATATCTTGATTCGGCATTGATAATGTATGATACTAATAAACCAAGCAATGGCACTTTGGAATTTTATCATAATGACTCTAGATGCTTAATTTTGAATAAGACAATTTACGATCCTGGGGTGCTTTTGACAAATGTTAGAGACTTTAAATTATGGCACGCTGCCGAGATTTATAATGCAGCAGATAGTTTGGGATATAATTTGAATGGGACAACATTTTATTATAAGATTAAAGTTTGCGACTCTAATGGGAAATGCGCTTTAAGCAGGTGCAGTTCATTCACTCTAGCTTCTGTTGGGAAATGCGCATATTGCAATTTTGTAGCTAGAATAAAAACAGATGATTCTTGGAGTGTTATGTATGATGTTAATCAGGATGGTGTTTATGAACACATTCAAGGACAGGTTTGTGGACCGAATGCTGGAATGAAAATGAATTATACTGAAGGAAGGAGAGTTAATGTTAAGCTTTTGAAAAGCGATGATACAACATATTTTGAATTTATTAATGCTACATTAACCAAGTCTGGTTTAAATGATAAAGTCAGAACAATTAGTGGTTCTGGAGATATTATTGGGAACAGCAACTTTGTCGGATTAACATCTGAAACTAGAGATAAGATAATTAATAATTTACATCCGCAGACTTGTAGAATAAAGATTACAAGTTCAAGCTGCAGTAAGTTGTATCACTGCGATGATTCTGGAGATAACTGTATTGATAGAACTAACAGTGCCACATTACTAGATTCAAGCAATTGTGTTTGGGAGGTTCCATTCTGTGAATTCTCGACTTATAGAACTGTGCTAAGTAGCGATTCCGGAGATTCTGGAGATGGTGGCTCCGGCGGAGGAGGAGGCGGTGGAGGCGGAGGAGGAGGGGCTACAACTACAACTCCTGCAGATAACACAGCAGAAGAAGATACTCCTGTTGTTGGAACAGATTCTGGAGATAAGAAAGCTGGAGAAAATACTGGAATTGTTTCAATTGATGATATAAAGAAAAATGCAAAGAATATTATTTGGGTTGTTGGAATTGTTTTCTTATTAGCAGGACTAATAAGTTATTTCATAATGAGAAATAAATTTAAGGCCTTCGTGTTAAGAAAGAGCGTTAAAGTCAAAAAGGGAAAGAGTATTGATGTTAGATAATATTAATTATTGAACCTTAACCAAGAGTTGATTCTGTTGCGATATATGGAGTTAAGTCTGGACGTGTTGGTATTAGTTCTTTTGTTTGAATTCTTAATGTTCTTCCACCTTTTTTATATCTTATTACTACTTTATTAGTGTAAGAAACTGTTTGCCTTAATCCCTATGTATTAAAATAGTGAAACTCCCCACAGCAAGCTTTTGCCTGCGGGCAAATCCGTCTTCGACGGAGTGGGACATCTAAAACTCAAACCAATTATTATTTCTTATAACAACTCATCTTCATCGAACACAAGATAATTACTTCTGTTAAAATATTTTATTTTTTATATTGTAATCCTGCCTTGCTTTATCCCTACAGCAAGCTGTAGGGTATTACGAAAAATAAACCAGGATATCGCAGATTATTTCAGGTCATATTTTGAAGAATATTGGAAGTTGAGCAAACCTTTGAAATAAGATTCTCTTGTGCTCAAGGAACTACCACACCTTAAAAGGTGTGGTTTTCTGTCAAGTTCCTTGACATAACAAATGCGGGAGAAAGGATTCGAACCTTTGCAAGCACTAAGCTACGACGGCCTTAACGTCG
>Ga0209542_10018340_pt1 | contig 11340 bp, 15 predicted proteins | sample RifCSPhighO2_01_FD_184028 | JGI IMG/M metagenome (GOLD analysis project Ga0209542, IMG submission 184028) | Soil microbial communities from Rifle, Colorado - Rifle CSP2_plank highO2_0.1 (SPAdes) (version 2) | ecosystem: Environmental > Terrestrial > Deep subsurface > Rock core/Sediment ...
TTATTAATATTAAGAACATCAAATTAAGAGAGTTTTATCAATAGTAAATCATAAACTATTTTATACAAACATCAAATCTAGATTTATACAGGTTAATTCATAATATTCTAATAAAAAGGCTAGATGATGATAAGGTTACAATATCTGATTCTATTTTTTCATTCTTTTTATTATCTCGAAAAAATTCCAAAACTCATTTATTACTTCTCCTCCAACTCTAAATTTGTTTTCTAATAGCCTCTTGATACTTTCTTTTAAATCGACTTCTTCTAAAATATCTTTTTTATAAGCTTCAAGAAAGATTTTTAAACTACCTATAGGAATTAAATTATATAATTTACTAACATTCCTTGCTTCCCTATCATCTAAGATTAAATATTTTTCTTTTCTGCTGAAAGCTAAGGTTATTGATTCTAATTCTCCTTTTCCTAAAAAAGAGTAATTTTTCTCTAAATTTTTAAAAAATTCTTTTTCTTTTTGATTTAATTCTAAAACTCCTATAGAACTATCTTGAATAAATTTTTTTATAATGTGCGCATCTGGTGCATCTATTAAAAACCCCTTATCAACACATTCTTCAAATACTCCTTTTGTTATCGTTAATTTTTTATATAATTTTATCAATAAGTCAATTTTGTTAATTTTTGCAAAAGTTATTAATGCTGAAGAGTCAATAATCATTTTATTAAATCTGCAATATCTTCCCTAAGTTCTTCAATTCCGTAATGTAAGTTAATTGCTTTTTTATGGAGTATATCTAAAAATTGAGTTAGTGGAACACCTGATATTTCTGAAGCTCTGGTGAGAGTTACTTCTTCTTTCTGAAATTTTTCAATAGCTATCTCAATTTTTTTATTTTTTATTCCTATAGCTAATATTTCTCTAAGTAAATTTGCTTTTGAGGAATCCTTATACTCCATAAGCCCATTTATCTCATTAAATTCTTTCCTTGGAATTCTTACTGACAATGTTTCTTCCATGTATACAAATGTGGTAATATGTATTTAAATGTTTGTTTTAGCTATTTTCCACAATAATTCAAAGTTTTTCCTATTAGCGATTATTTGATTAACTTTCTTAGAAACAGAATTATCAAATGAAAGACCAATTATAGTAATTTTCGCTTCTTCTTTCAGGGCTTCTGAAATTACCGCTTTGCCCAATATACCTGTTCCACCAATTATGAGAACTTTCTTTATTGCCATATTATAATTCATAAACAACACTTTATAAATTATAATTACTAAGTTCGATTATGAAAAGTAAAGAGATATGGAATAAGGTTTACAAGCAATATCCTCCATCAAAATTGCCTTGGTATGGTCTCCCTCTTTCTACCAATCTTAAAGATTTCTTGAAGAAATTAGATAAAAAGGAATTAATTCTTGTTATAGGTTGCGGGGTAGGCGATACCGCAGAACAAATCTATAACGAAGGATTTACAAATGTTTTAGGCACAGATATTTCATCTGAAGCAATTTCTATAGCTCAAAAAAGGTTTCCTCATATAAAATTCAAATGTATTGGTACTGAGGAGTTATACAAAGAGAATTATCAAAATATCAATGTTGTAGATTGGTTAAACCTCCATCAGATTACTCTTAACTTATTGCCTAAATATTTGAGTTCATTGAACAAAGTAAGCAAGTCTCTTTTCCTAGCTTATTTTTATGACCCAAAAAGACCATCTTCTCAAAAATCTATTATAACGGGAGATTTAATCTATAATTATAATCCTAACGACATATCTTCCTTATTGAACAATATGGCAAAAACACAAGACTTTGTATCTTATACTGGAACGAATGAAGGGTTTGGGCATTTAGACCATAAATTTAGAACTGTTGAACAAGTATACCTAAAGAGTTAGATTTTTGAATCATCGAGGAAAATGTTGGGGAGTTAAAACCTCAACTAAGATTACCAACTGAATCTGGTGGAGAATTATGCAGGTGATTAAGGTAATCTTTTATTCTGTCTATGGTTTGGGGAATGAGAAACTTTTCTATTTTATTTTCAAATATTTCTGCGAGAGGCAGAAACTCTGAAAGATTGTATTTATTTGAGGCTTTATCTATAAACATAATATCTCTAAGACGCTTTAATTGTCTTCTTATATTAGATTCTGCAAGTCCTTTCACCTCTAGAGAATGCGTTTTTCTTGAATCTTCGACTTTGTCTCTTATTTCAAAAGAAGTTAGTGGTTGTTTTGATTTTCTTGCATCTTCAAGAACCAATAAAATATCAACCATTATATCTCGTGAATCACCTGGCTGGAGAAGTCCTAAAGATAAACATACTTTTCTTACTAATTCTCTCTTTGTAGAAGAGTAGGGTTTCTCATATTTTCTTAAAGTTATTTCGCTTAAAGGCAAGTCTTTTACCATATTATACTGATAGAATATGAGAAAGGTTATAAAGATAATGCTTTTATTGTAAAAATGGAATTGGTGGCATTTGCGGGAAGTGATAAAGAAAATTGGGGTCAGATTAAAGGATTGATTAATCATGGAGAATGGGATAAAATAATTATTGTAAAAAATAGAGAGTCTGGAGATTTTAATGAGGAGAAGTGTGATGTTGTGGAAGTAAATTCTAATGAAAAAATTATTGAACTGAAGAAAGATATAATGGAAAAATTAAAAAATAAAATATCTGGAGAGTTAGAAGTTTCTTTGTCTCTTGCTTCAGGAAATGGAAAAGAACATATGGCTTTGATTTCTGCTTTGTTGAGTATTCCTGTTGGAATAAGATTAGTCGTATTTACAAAAAATGGAATTGAATATATTAATTAAAATAATACGAAAGCCCATTGGAACAATGAAGCTAATAAAAGAAGAAGTACTATCCATGTTGAAATTTTGAAGGCTAACTCTCCTGCTCTCTTACTGCCTGTTATTCCCCAAATTGTAATCATAAAGAATCTTCCTCCGTCTAAACTGCCTACTGGAAGCATATTCATTAATGCAACTGAAAAGCATATTATAACTATCCACCAAAGTAAATTGTAGATGAACCATCCAAATTCTCCTAATTCTGACTCATAATAGACAAAGGGGTCTTTTATATTAGAGATGAAGGAATAGAATGTGCCCAAGATACCTCTTGTCGATGGAGGAGAAACTCCAATACCTAAATAGGCTTTTCCATCTCTTTCTGAAAGAGTTATAGTATATTCTTCTTCATCTGGAGTATTGTCTCTTATATTTTCCTGAACAAGCGTCTTTATTGTGACATTATCTCCAGGAGAATAAAATTGAAGCTCATTTTTTAATGAATCAAATGAATTTATTTTTATTCCGTTAATCTCAGTTATCGCTCCTTTCAGTTTAGATCTAAATGCGGGAGTATCATCATAAGCATAAACTAAATCAAGATTCCTTCTTTTTGCTTCCTCTATTACTGAAGATTCAACAAAATAACTCTTACCATCTATATCTAATTCTAATAAGCTTTGACCTTCTGGTAAGTTCAATAATATATTTGAATCTGAAATATTAATTACAGAAGCTGAATAAGTGTTAAAGTTAATCCCTGCTGGAACAAAGAAAGATATAAAAAATATCCACATTAATATTCCGAATAATAAAGCCGTGAGTATATTTGCAAAAGTTCCTGCTGCAAGAATTGTTAATTGACGAACTTTCTTTGATTTTTCTAATTGCTTTTCATCTGGCTCTACAAAGGCGGCTAAAAATGGACCTAAGAATCCAAAACCAGTTGAGCGAATTTTTAATTTGTACAATCTTGCGAATATTCCATGTGCAAATTCATGAGGAATGGCTATGATGGCAATTATTATTATCCAATAAGTGAATGGGAAAGATGGAAGGAAATCTATTTTGAATAGCTCTGGAAGATAGGGAACAAGGGGGAAAATTGCAGGGACTTTTATTGCTTTTACTATTGCTGGCGAACTTAAATAAATGTAAAATACTCTTAATATTAAATAAACTACAGAAACCATTAATATGTATCCTGAAGTTATTACAATCCATTGAGATGCCTTCAACAATTTTTGATATTTCTTTGTAAATCTTTCAATGAAGTTTATACCCCATTTTGTCCGATATAGGTATAACCAACCTTGTCTTTGAAGATTTTTTCTGCCTTTGTATACGAATATACCAAATACTAAAATAAATATAAGAAGAAAAATCAAATCGTATATTAGAAAGCTCATTTTAAATAATAATTTTCTGCATTTAAATACTTACTTCTTTCTTATTGTTCTGAAGTTTGTCTTTTTGCATCTAGGACATTTTACTTTTTTTGATATCACTCTGACTGCCTGAGTCCTTATTTTTTTACTGCAGTTTTTACAGATAAAAATATTCTGAAAAAGTCTTTTTTGAGCAACTGGTATTTTTGTAGCCATCTTACATTACCCTCATTATACATTTTTTACCTTCAATATCCCAGTATTCTATGTTCTTCTCTGGTGCTAATTGTTCTTTTATTTCTTCTATGAATGGAAGGTCTAAAGTTTCGTAACTTTCCAAGTCCATTATTGTAGCTGTTGATTCTGAAACGCTTAAAACTTGTCCTCTTCTTTTCTCTATCATAGGAACTTCAAATCTTTCGTGTCCGGGAACTGCAATAACTTTTTTCTTGTTGTTTAAAACACCGATTGCTTCTATTCTACATTTAGCTGCGCCGTGTTTTCCTGTCTTGCTTATATCATTGGATTTTACTACGTACGCCTCTCCATCAACGAGAATAGTTGTCCCAGACCTTGCTTGTGTAGCGTCTATTAATCTTAAAACCATTGAGCAAAATGACAAGAAACGTTTATAAAACTTACTAAATATGAGATTTGATGGAAAATAAAATTTTAATTGAGAAAAAAACCAAGAAAGGAGACTTTTTGGAGATAAAATATATTGGATATGCTAATGGAAAAGTTTTTGATTCAAATGTTGAAGTAGAATTAAAAAAATTGAATCCTGAAGCACAGGCAAAAAATCTTATAATTTGCGTCGGGAAATCTATGATAATAACTGGATTTGATAAGGCTCTTGAAGGAAAAGAAGTTGGAAGAGATTATTCAATTGAATTAAATTCTGAAGAATCTTTTGGAGAGAGAAGAAGAGAACTTGTTAAGACAATTCCTTTGTCAGTTTTTAAGGAAAAAAATACTCAACCTCAACCCGGAATGGTTCTAGCTTTTGATAATAGCATTGCTAGAATAATTGCTGTTTCAGGAGCGAGAGTTTTGACTGATTTTAATAATCCCCTTGCAGGAAAAAAGATAAAATATGAATTTAAGATTTTGAGAATAGTTGAAGATGAAAAGGATAAAATAAGTGCAATATTGGAATTCTTTATAGGATTTCTTCCTGAGTTTGAAATAAAAGATAAAATAATTGTGAAGATGCCAAAAGAACTTGAAAATTTTATTAAATCTTTTTCTGGAAAGTTTAAGGAATTTATAGGAAAAGAGCTTGAATTTGAAGAGAAAATAGAAGAGAAGAAAGCATAGACAAAGACATTACAACAATCCTTTTAAATGAAAGAAATCTTTGATTCAAATGGTAGAGGTGTATAAAGATAATCCGTCGGAAGATATAGATAAAGAACTTGAGATGCTTCTTAAGAAACAAGGGGCAAGAGTTAAGGTTATTGGTTGTGGAGGTGGAGGTGGAAATTCCGTTTCTAGAATGAAAGAAATAGGAATAAAGGGCGCTGAAATAATTGCAATTAATACTGATGCGCAAGACCTTTTATATACTAACGTAGACCATAAAATTTTAATTGGAAGAGAATTAACTCATGGACTTGGTGCAGGAAGTAATCCAAAAGTTGGAGAGCTGGCTGCTAAAGAGTCTGAGCACGAGATAAAGAAAAAACTTTCTGAGAGTGATCTTGTTTTTATCACGTGTGGATTGGGAGGAGGAACAGGAACTGGAAGTGCCCCTGTTGTCGCAGAAATTGCTAAAAGAAATGGAGCACTTACTATAGGGGTAGTTACTCTACCTTTTACAGTTGAGGGACAGAAAAGGATTGAAAATGCACAATATGGACTTGAGAAAATGGCTTCTATTGTTGATACATTAATAGTAATCCCGAATGATAAACTTCTTGAGATTGCGCCTGAGTTGCCGATTCATACTGCATTTAAAGTAGCAGATGAAATACTCACTAATTCAGTAAAGGGTATAACTGAATTGATAACTAAAGCTGGATTGGTCAATCTTGATTTTGCTGATGTAAAAGCAGTTATGACTAATGGGGGCGTTTCATTAATAGGAATTGGAGAGAGTGATTCTCAAGATAGAGCTAGAGAAGCGGTTGAAAAAGCAATAAATAATCCCTTGTTAGATGTAGATATAACTGATGCTAAAGGAGCTCTGGTAAATATAGTTGGAGGTAATGATATGTCTCTTGATGAATATAAAAAAGTCATGGAAATAGTTGGTAGCAAAGTTGCTCCTGATGCAAAAATAATTTCTGGAGCTCAAATTTCTCCTGATATGGGAAATACTCTAAAAGTACTTCTTATTGTAACTGGTGTGAAGAGCTCGCAAATAATAGGGGCAGGTAGCGAGGATATTGATTCAAAGAAAGGAAATCTTCAGGAAGAATTGGGAATAAGTTTCTTTGAGGAATGAAAGTTGTCTTTTTTTAACAATGAATAATTTTAAAAATGCCTGTTATTTGTCTATTTGATGATAATCAAATTAAAGTCGTTTGTACTTCAATCGCATAGAGTATGGTCTATTCTTAAAAAGCCGAGCGCTTTTGAATTTAAATCGGTAGCAAAGGTTTCTGCAATAGGAATGCTTATACTTGGGGCTCTTGGTTTTATTATATCTGATTTGATGAAGATTATTGGGAATAGTTTTGGGTAGATTGGTTTCTACTAATTAATTTTAATGAACTCTAAATTTGGTTTAATGTTTCAGCTAACCAAACTAAATCATTTAATTCTCTCCCCACAGAGGCTCTTGCTTCAGCTTCAAAATCTATTATCTTTTTGCGAGGTCTAATAGATTTAGCTCTTCTTCGTAATTGTCCTGTTTGATATTTTTGTCTATGTTTTTCACAAATTCTCCAAGCATTATATAATTCTCCTGCTTGTTCTCTTGTGTTTGGGTCGTTAAATAACGCTCTAACCTCTGGAGGGCTACCACTATAAGTTTGATCAAATATTGTCTTGTATGTAGGAGTTTTTCTCATAAATTTTTTATAAATGGAGTATATTTAAATCCTCCTATAATTGCTATTAATGAGTTATAAATATAAAATTAGTCTTAAATTTTTTGTGAAGAATTTTATTATCAAAAGCACGATGTGAAACAAGCACTCGTGCTTTGGATGTTCAAGATACTACTCCCACACTAAAGTGTGGAGTTTTCTGTCAAGTATCTTGACATAATAAGAGGGTAAACAAAACATTTAAAAATACCCTTCTTATCTGAATTATGTCGAAGGACTACATACTGAAGTCATAAATTCTATGGACTTTGGTCATAATGTAGGAGACAAAAATGGATGTAAGACAAGCATTGGCTGAATTTAGGAAACAAGAGAAAAGAAAATTTGATCAAAGTGTAGACTTGATTGTAAATCTAAAGAACTTTGATTTGAAAAGAGACCAAGTTAATGTTGTGTTGAATTTTCCTCATAAAATAAAAGATAAAAAAGTATGTGCTTTTCTTAATGCTAAATCAAAGATTATAGATAGCGTTATTCCGGCTGAATTTAAGTCTTATAAAGATAAAAAAGATTTGAAGAAACTTGTAAATAAATATGACTTCTTTATCGCTTTTGCTCCGTTAATGCCTCAGATTGCTACAAATTTTGGAAAAGTTCTGGGACCTGCAGGAAAAATGCCGACTCCTCAACTTGGAATGATTTCACAGGAAACCGATCACGCGATAAAAGAAGTTGTAGATAAAATCTCAAGTTCTATAAAAATTAGACTAAAAGAATCTAGTATAAAATTAGTAATTGGAAAAGAAAGTATGAAAGATGAACAAATTATTGAGAATTTTAATTATGTTAAGGGCTTGATTATTAATTCTCTTCCTAGAAAGAATGATAATGTTAAAAATATCTTAATTAAAACTACAATGAGCAAACCTATAAAGCTGGAGGCAAAATAATGAGTGATAGAATAAGCTCGGTTCCTGAATTCAAGAAAAAACTTGTAGAAGATATTGCTTATAAGATGTCCCACTCAAAAACCGTTTTGATAGCTTCAACTAAAAATCTTCCTTCTTCACAATTTCATAAGATAAAAAAGAACTTGAGAGAGCAGGCTGAAATAAAAATTGCGAAGAAATCTATATTGATTAGAGCAATTCAGGCTACTGAAAAAGGAGCATTGCAAAATTTGAAAGAAGTAATTCAAGCAGATGTTGCTTTATTCTTCTCAGATGTTGATGCTTTTACACTTTCTGGAATGCTTAGTGAAAATCAAAGCCCTGTAAAAGCAAGAGCAGGAGATATTGCCCCAGAAGACATAGAAATACAGGCTGGACCTACTGAATTAATTCCTGGACCAGCTATATCTGAATTGAGCTCTGTAGGATTAAAAGTTTCAGTTGAAGGCGGTAAGCTTGCAATAAAACAATCAACAATTATTGTAAAAAAGGGACATGTAATTGATTCAAAAGTTGCAGGAGTTCTTGGAAAACTTAATATAACTCCTTTAAAGGTGGGATTTATTCCTGTTGCAGCATACGATTCAATTTCTGATAAGGCTTATTTTGATATAAAGATTGATAAGCCAGGAGTTTTGAATTATCTTAGAGAGAGTATATCTAAATCTTTTGGGTTTTCTGTAAATATAAAATATGTGTGTAATGGAAATATATCTTATTTCATAACAAAAGCTGGAATTGAAGAGAAAGCAATTTCTAAAATTATAGATTCAGTAAAAAATGATAAGGAGGTCGTGTAAATGGAATATGTATATGGAGCTTTGCTTCTTCACAAACTTGGCCATAATGTAACTGAAGTTAGTTTGAAAAAAGTTATAGCCTCAACTGGTTCTGAGGTTGATGAGAGTAAAATTAAAACTCTTATAGCTGCCCTTCATGGAGTTGATATCGAAGCTGAACTTGCAAATGCAAGCGCTATCGCAACTGCCCCTGCTGGCGGAGCTTCAGGCGGAGCTGTAGAGAAGAAGGAAGAAAAGAAAGAAGAAGAAAAACCTGTGGAAAGTGCAGCAGGATTAGCATCTTTATTCGGATAAATTTATTTTTTTATTTTTGGTCTGAATTTGGATTTATTCTCCGTAATATCCTATAGCTTGCTTTACGGATAAAACTAGGCAAGGTTACAATTTAAAAATATAAATATAGAGAACTGCGTACTTATGGCCTATTCATCTTGCAGTTCTCTAATAGATAACTGCCTAAAACTAAGACATAAACAATGCAGTTATCTATAATAATGATAAATATCTAATGCTCGAAGGGTTTAGCGTATTAGAGATAATTACCAGTTTATCGTTTGATGCCCCATAGCTTGCTGTGAAGAGTTTCACTTAATAGATATTGTATTAGCCACGTTTTGCTATGATACTACATTCTCCAGGATAGTTTCCGTATTTGTCTTGGCATTTGATGTATAGCTTTCTTCCATCATAATCGTAAGTGTGTTCATATTCTTCTCCAGACATAAAAGTAGAATTAGAATCAAAATAGAAATTGCACGGGTCTGCTTCTATCTTAAAGCTGTCTTCTTTGACAGCACATTTTGATTCTTCATTGGTTATTAGTTTGATAGTTTGTCCCTCAAAATATATTCTTGTAACTTCGGGAGCTTTGACATCAATTTCTATTTTAAATCTTGAAGCTTTTTCTGCTACATTTCCTGCTTCGTCTTCGCATCTAACTTCTAATAATTTTTCTCCTGCAAAGAAATTCAAAGAAGGTTGTTTATGTATTGTGCCGAAAGTTTCAAAGAAATTAATATAATTATCTCCATTTTTATAAGAGCAAATTGCTTTTCCATTTACTCCTCCAGATGTTTTTGCCTCAATGTTGATTGTTACTGGCTGATAACCGAAGAATAAAGTTTCATTTGAAGGAGTGATATAATCTATGTTTAGATTTGATTTTGATTTTTTTATTATGAATCTATAACTCTCTTTATTTTCATTTCTCTTCTTTCCTTTTGCTGGGAGGTAATCTATTTCTTCTACACCATTCTCATCTATTCCATTTTTAACTACTATCCTGTCCGATTCTTCATCTATCCATGGCTGGTCTTTGCATCTTATATAATAGAATTCATCTTCTTTAGTTTGCGAAACATTCAAAACTGAGCTACATCTCCAACCTGAAATTTCCTGTTCTTCTATATCATTATTGCAGAAAAATTGACCTTCCATTAGAGAATATTCTTTATCCTGCTTTGAATATTTGCATTCTGAAGGTTCGTTTGTGAAAACGCTTGAGTTTAAAGCTGAAGTTCCAAATTTTACATATTCATTTTCTGGTTCTCTATCAGTTATTATTGGAGGGGTTAAATCTTCCCCCGGTTGGACACAGAAGTTTATTGCGAATTCTGCTTCGTTAATATTTCCAGATTTGTCTTTGCATCTTAGATAAAGATTAGCTTCTGTTTTTCTGCTTGGGTCATATCCTGGAAGTCCAAGACTTTCAAGACTTGGAATCTGAAATAATTGAGTATGATTATAAGAGTATAAAGTGCTTCCTCCAAATTCAAATTCCATCTCATCAAATGAATTTTTATGTTCTACATCAAATCGGCATTGTCCTGGCTCGCTTAACTCTACTCCGAAATTTAGATTATAATATGAGCTTATACATTCTCCGTCTTTTCCTTTTATTTTAAATCCTGAACTTGTTATATCTGTGTATTCAAACTCTTTGCTTATGAAAGAGCTTAGAGGTTTTATTGTTGGAGAAGATACATCATTTGGAGCTATATTGACACATAGTTCATTTCCTGTTCCTTCATTTATGTAAGCGCAAGTTTGTCCTAGAGATTGACAGGTATATCTGCTACAAGGGAAACCATCTTTGCCACACTGCTCACATTTCGCTCCTCCATTAGAAGGTTGCCAAGCGTTGCATGAAAACTGAACATTTATTTTTTTTGTTTTTCCTACTCCTAATAATTTCATTACTATTATCATTACAACAATTACTATTAATCCTATAACTGGGATTGGTGCAAGCGGTACTCCCACAGCTATATTTGCTCCTATTATTGCTCCAAAAACGGCTCCCGCAATCGCTAATCCATAAACCATTGCAGGGTCAAGACCTTTTCCAATTCCTAAGAATTTTATCAAAAGAATTACTACGGCAAAACCAATTGCTGCGCCTGCAAGTGCTCCGCCTAATGCTTGTAAACCTG
>Ga0209542_10018342_pt1 | contig 11340 bp, 9 predicted proteins | sample RifCSPhighO2_01_FD_184028 | JGI IMG/M metagenome (GOLD analysis project Ga0209542, IMG submission 184028) | Soil microbial communities from Rifle, Colorado - Rifle CSP2_plank highO2_0.1 (SPAdes) (version 2) | ecosystem: Environmental > Terrestrial > Deep subsurface > Rock core/Sediment ...
GAGGCTACCGCTGCCGCGGAAACGTTGAACTTCTTTTCCAGAGTTTTTACGAGTTCGTGGAGATCAAGTACGGTCATGCTTTCGATTTCAGACACGAGTTTCTTGAATTTTTCCGGGACCTCAACGACATCTCCGGATGTATTTGCATCTTCGGGCATACTGTTTATTTTTTATATTTTTTGATAATTTTTCGTTTTTGAATCAGGAAGTAGGAAGCATGAATAAGGCATAATTCATGATTCCTTATTCCCGCTTCTTCTCTGCAATTGCATTCAGTGCAACTGCTAATCCCTGAAGCGGCGAGTTGATGAGATTTACTATCTGAGCATACAGAACTTCGATTGGTGGAATATTCGCAACGTCTCGCATTTCTGCCATGTTCATAAACCTTCCGTCAAAAACACCCCCTGCGATTGAGAGATTTTCTTTAAACTTTTTCACGAAGGTCTGGACGGTGCGTGCCGGAATTATAAGATCATCGCCATAAGCAAGCGCAATCTCGCCCTGGAGTTCCGGTAAGTCACCGAGAATCTTCTCAGCTCCTAATGCGCGGCGAATAAGCGTCTTTTTCGCTACGAAGTAGCCGATTTTATTGCTTCGCAATTCTTTTCGCATGGCATTGGCATCCGAAACGGAAAGTCCGTGAAAATTCACAAATACTACCGATTTGGCGCCCTTAACCGCATCCCGCACTTTTTCGACTACTGCTCCCTTTTTTTCTTTGGTAATTGCCATGTTAGGAATTCTTGTGAGCGCAGCGATCTAGAATTCGTTACACCCTGTTAAATACAGCTTGGATTTATTAATCGTTGCAATGTTATTAGCCCTCTTTGTTTTGTCGCGAACACTATATATTGTCACCATTTTTCTCAAGCTGTCCCCGCTACTGCGGGGATTTAACGGGGTTAAGAAAATCATAGTCGCTTTGCTCTTTGATTTTCTAAACAAAAAGGCCCATAACAGGCCTGGAGTCCCTATTCGCAATTGCAATGCGAAAAGAGGATTTTTCGACCTCGGCAGGCACATTCTTAACGAATGGATTATCCCTTACGGGACCTGCTTTCTCCAGTCCGATGGGGAGAGTCTAGCGCGAGAAGTGTGGGGTGTCAACGAGAGAGACGCTAGTGATCGTGATCAAGATCCACCCCGCGGATACCTCTCGGATCAATCGCAATCACTTCCCTCTTTGTAAGCTCCGTATGCCAACCTAAAAGATTGGCCCCGAGTTGAAATAGGGTCGTTACTCCTGCAACGGCAAGTACAAAAATAGGAAACCACGCGAGTGGCGTCGCGAAGTAAAAAAAGGTGACCGTCGCCGCTGACCAAAGCCCAAAGCACCAAGGGCATCCTAAAAGTTCGGTGATTGTTCGCCGCGGCCCGCGGGATGCACGATTCCTGAGGATGAGCACCTCCCCTTCTTCAGAAACGGTAGAAACGTCGAGAAACCAATCCCGAAAAAACTGCAGGATACGATCGTAGACGAAAAGTCGTGTGAGGCGAAATGCGGCAAGAACAACAAGCACCGAATCAAAAAAGTCTATCGCAATGGGAAGACGGCCGGAGCCCCAGAGCCACCAAAGCCCTGAACCAAACACGGCTATAAAAAAGAGAAGAAACAGAAAATTCCAAAGATTTTGTTCGTCACGCATCATAGCGATTTTACCATGCAAATAAAGGTTTATCGCATGATTGACTTTTATCTATAAAGATGCTATACTTTTTATAGATGAGGAGACAGGGACACAGGAGAATGCTGTGATAAATATCCCCACCGCAAAAGTGGCCTTGGAAGACTTGATCCAAGTTTACGGGCCCGAAGTCCTTGGACCCTACCAAAACATAGCCCGAGGAAAGCTCCCTCGCTTTCCCGGTTCCGATGGGCTTCTATTAACCCATTGGTGCGTAAATCTCGGCCTACTCGAGGAATCAAAGGGTGTTTCGACGGAGAGCCGGTTACTTCCCGGGGCAGGGATGAAGTATCGAGTGCCAGAATCTATTGTGAAGCTGGTTCTCGAAGCGAGAATTGAAAACAAAGAAATAGTCTTCGACTAGTTCATAGCGGCCTCGGTATTCACCGGGGTCGCTTTTTATTTTTGCATTGTTGTGGTTACCTCTTGCACCGGTGTCGCAGAATTGCTTAAAAGACCCGTTATCGAGAGTACCAGAAGCCCGACGGAAATAATACCGACAAAGCCTAGGAAAAATCGATAGAAAGCTGGTGTCAATACTCTTTTCATTATTGTAAAGCTGAAATTTCAGCATCAAGAGCGGCGGCGAGTTCAGTATTACCCGCTTTCTCGGCAGCATCGCGCGCTTGAACAAAGTAGGTTCGGGCATTTGTCATATCTTGTTTTACATCGCGATAGTATTTCGCAAGCGTAACGAGAAGATTTATATTGCTATTTGTTGCTACCAATCCTTCCTCTAAAATATCGATCGCCGCTGTTGTGTTTTGTTTATATGAATAGCGGTAGAGGTCATGCAATTCATTATACGTCTGCGGATAGACTGGACTATTTTGTATAGACGTACGGAAATTTTTCTCCGCTTTTGCATAATCTTTTAAGAAATAGTGGTACAAAATTCCGAGATTCAAGTAGGAAATATTATTCGCTGGTTGAAGTGCACTTGCGTATTCCCAAGCCTGGCGTGCACCCTCAAAATCTTCTATCTGTTTGCGCCGAATTCCAAGATCAAGCCAGGCACTAAAATTTGAAGGGTTGTTTTGTAAGATTGATGTCAATTCACCAATCTTAAACCGCATCAGCTCCTGTGCATCTGGAGTAAAGGATGGTGGAAAAGTGATGGGCCGGTCTAGTTTGGGAACGGGAATGGTTGGGGTTGCCAACTCCCCAAAAGTAACACCGGGTTCATTGGAAATCGTTGAAGTTGCCCCCGATTCATTTTGAGTGCCGGTCTTACCGATATAGGATGCATTCAAATCATTCCAAAGGTAATATCCTCCACCAATTAATATAAGCGCGACAATAATGGCACCGATGCTATACTGTGCGTTTTTGTTCATAGAAAAGTATTGTAGTCCAAATCAAAAAAGAGACAAGATCTCGAGCTCTTTTTTTATCTAAACCAAGAATATATCGCCATAAAAAGCGCGGCGACGTTTCCTTGCGGTTGAGCTGCCTTCGAAACAAAGGTTTTGATACTGCCTACGCTTGGAATTACCTGCGGCGTCACGGGCTCTTTACTGTCTACACCAATCCCCGTAAAGAGCGCTTTCCCGTCAATATCAGAAATTCCCCAACTAAATGACCCTGTTCCTTTAATTGCGTTCGTATTGGTATTGCAGCGAATGTCGATAGTGCGAGCGGTGCCTTTTGAAATAACGAGTGGTGTGGTAAGTATAAATTCATAATTATCAGTTCCCGCCGGATGCACCCAGTCTGGATTGAAGGAATATTTATATCGAGTCATAAATTCATCTGGCCCCGAAAAGATTGCGCAATTGTAAGGATCATAGAGCGCATTGTCGGTATAGAGAAACTTGAGCGAGGAAAAACTTATATCTTCCCCTGAGGCGGTGGCATCAAACCTGTAGCTCCCCACAAGGACGTAGACGGTCCCGACGGGAACCGTATCTGCGTCTGAGGCAGAAGAGACAGAAATAATAAGGCTTGAAGTAGCTGCCGTTGGGGCAGGCGGGGGTATCTCGTTTGCTTCCGTGGTTGAAGCAATGTTTCCGGGCCCGATATCGAGCGCTTTGCCATGAAGAGACGCTTCAACATTACTGACAATTTCTGGGTCAATCTTAAAAGCCAGTAGTAATGAAATAATAGATTGAATTTGCGCTTCGCTTAAAGCCGCCGCATTAACGGTAGAAGATACTCCTTTAAAAGAAAGGACCGCTATAACCAGAAACAAAACCAAAAAAATTCCAAAAAATACTTTATACGATCCATCACTATTAGGTAGCATAGGTATATAGTAGCGCGCCCTTACATTCGCGTCTCTCCTTATCCCCATAATACGAAAAACCCCCACTCTTTAGAGTGGGGGTTTTTCTACGAGCTATCTGGCTAATTTCTTAACTTAGCCAGACAATGACCTGCTCGATTTTAGATTACTGCGAGATTGCTTCAGCCGACATGTTCGAGCCTGGGAGGCCAAGAACCCCGTAGCCGTTGGTCCAGTCTCGATTGGTTTCAACGCCTGCCGTTGTCGTCGCATTCGGCGACCAGATGAAGTCGTCATGCGTATCTCCTCGGACGGTTGAGAAGCCAAAGCCCATGTCGAGAGGCCCCTCAGCACTCGAGCCGAGATTTACCGGATACGTCGAGTCGCCTTCAAGTTGGGTTGAGACTGATGCGCCTGCTGCCGAGAGCGATACGGTGCCGCGTACTTCAAAGTAACGCGTACTTCCTGCGGGAACTTGAACCGTGGTGGAAGCCGCTGCGGATGTTTCAGGCCAGAATGCAGTCTGAGTATCCGAATCAACCCAGTTATTGGTGGCTCCCGTTGCCGCAAAGTAGTCGGTGTTCAAGAATCCGCCGTCAGTGCTCAAACCAGAGCATGGCGTTGAGAAGGCGGAGTCAGTGAAGCAGAAGACATCAACATTAATCACTTTCGCCGTCGTGGTCGCCATTACAACCGTGAACTGGGCAATACCCACCGGGCCTTGCGGCGCCGCCGTCACCGACCAGCGCAAGAGCGATTTGTTTCCGTTCGACAAGGTATTCGACGGAACCGAGAGCTTCGCTAGCGTCGGATAGGTGTTGAAGATACGAATGCCAGAAGAGGCGGAATTGGCCGTCGATGTTCGGTTGATGGTCGAGCCTGACGACTGACCGGTACCTGAGGTGCCGGTTCCGTCGCCGCCGTTGTCATAGTCAACCGCAACAAGGTGGCCTTCGGTCCCAGGCTGGCTCGTGCCGATGTCGGCAACATCGCCTTTAACCGTGAGGACCTTCACGCCGTCTTTTGGAATCGTAACCGAAGTCGAGAGCGTTGAGGTTGCCCAGGTATTTGATCCTGCAAAGATTGCTGAACCAACTTGTGTTCCTCCATCCCAGATTGTGACCGTTGTAAGGTCAGCCGCGGAAGAAGAGGCGGTGTTGGTAAGGATGAGAGAGACCTTATTGAGCGTGATCGCCTCATTCGTTCCGATGAACTTGAGAACGTTCAGGGTAACCCCTGCCTGACCGCCTGCTGCCAAAGCATAGGACGGTGATGACGCATCGAGAGCAATCGTAAGTGTGCCTGCCGTAGCAACCGTCATTTGCTGACCTTCAGAATCATTCTCGGTAATCGTTGCCGACTGACCGGACGTTTGGCCGGTCGCTGACGGGGACGATCCGGAGTCATAACCCCATTGGTAGATGTCTCCGGTCGCGGAAGCGGTTGAGATGCTGCATTTGAGCGCAAGCGTCTTTACTACTCCCTTCGGAACAACAAGTCCCGTATCGAAGGTGAAGACCGTTGAGGAAGCCATCGCACCTGGCTGAACGACATTACTGCCCGTGTTGAGCTGTGTTGTGCCGTCGAAGAGCGCGCAATTCGTGAGATTTGTCGCCGTACCGGAAGTCTGGTACTCAAGCGGAATGGAATTGAATCGGACATCTTCGCCCGATGCGGTCGCATCAAGCTGGTAGTTAGCGAAGATGAAGTTCTGGACACCTTCAACAACGGTTTGCGCCGGCGGATTGGTTGATACTGAGATGGTCACCGCTGCGGCTTTTGCCGTCATGGTCTGGAGAGACTGGTTGCCGGAAGGCGAAGGGGTAATGGTGTTGCCAGTATTCTGACCTTTTACCGTTGTCCAGTCTGAGGCCGGATTGGTCACAAGTTGGAGGGTCATGTCAGACGGCGTGCCGACACCAAGCTTTCCTTTGACCGTATAAGTGTGCTCACCGATCGGGAAGGTAATGGCGTCAGTGAAGGTAAGAGCGCTGTCACCGGCGGCAGTTACGACTTCGTCTTTCGGACCGGAAACCACCGAACCGTTCTCATCCACGATCGTAACATTAGTAAGAATACACTGGCTGGCTGCCGTACAGGTGCCGGTCGTTGTCGTAAGGTCGAAGACTAATTGCTGTACCGAGATCGGCTCGCCTTCAACTTTTACTTTGAAGCCGGCGAGTGGCTGGCCTGCGAGGTTCACCGCAACGTTCTGTGACGCCACGGCGGTGTTCTGCGTGAAGACCATCGAGCCGCCCGAAACCGTTACCGTGAAAGCGTTGAAGAAGATACTCCCCGAGGTAATACGCGCGGTATCGCTCGATGTTGAAGGCGTAATACCGTACAGGTACGTTTCGCCCGTCACATAGAGGTCGGTTGTCTTTTCAAGAGTGAAGGCGATTGTGCGGCCAGAGCCCGAAACAATGTCGCCTTTCACCGAGATTTCTTTTGAGAGACCCTTGGCAATCATAAGACCGCCCGGGAAAATCGTCGTGTAGTACTTACCGTCTGCTGAAACGGTCGTCGGATAGGTTGTGCCGTCAACAATGGTCACGACGTTTCCAAGATCAGAAGAGCCAGAGGATGATGCCTGGTTCCAGCGAATTGACTGGAGGCGAACGTCCTCTTGCGAGCCTGCGGTCACCTTGATTGATGAGAAGGTGTAGCCATTGGTGCCAACTTCTTTGGTTGCCGCTGCACCCGGGTCAAGTGGGCCGCCGACTTCGGTGATTGTGCCGATTGCAAGCGTGTCATTCATGGTGTGTGATGCGCCTCGGATCGGAAGTGACCCGGAGACCGTCGCCGATGTGTTGATTGCAACGACATCGAATGAACCGACTTCACCGCCATTTACGTTTGCTGCAGTGCTCATATTAGCAGCGACCGTGAATGTCTTTGACGTACCGCGAGGAATCGTCACTGTTTCGCCCACCGTAGATTGGTGATTTGAATTGAGAGTCTTCGAGATGCCGAGCTGAATTCCTTTCTCGTCGAGAAGAACAACGCCGTCGAAATTTGAGTCGACAGCAAGGCCCGTTCTCTGGACCGTGACGCTATTCATGACGACATCGCCGTCATTACCTGCCGTAACTACGAATCGTGTGAAGGGAACGCGCGCGGCGTTAAAGACCGCGAGTGAGTTTGCTGGTTGTACGCCAGCAGAAACTGAAAGTCCTGTGCCAGTTGCCGGAGGAGGCGTTGTGCCGCCTGTCGTGCCGCCTGCCATTGCGCTGTACTTCGCGCGTGAAAGTGTGCCGAAGTACCCCGCTGCCGGAGAGACGCCGTTTGCTGCTTGCCATGCGGCGACTGCCGTACGGGTAATTGAACCAAAATAGCCCGTAGCGCCACCCGCGAAGGTGAAGTGTCCCGTACCCTTCAAATAATTTTGAAGGCAGGTCACATCAGCGCCACTTGAGCCGATCGTAAGGCTGCGCGTAAAGGTGCATGCGGTGCTTCCAGAACCTGAGCCTCCCGAAGGAGCCGTGCCGCGAAGGGATGACTCGACATTGGCGATGGTTGTTGCATCAGCGCCAAATGACGAAAGAAGCGAAAGGATGGACGAAATCTGGCTTTCGGTAAGTGAGGCCGCGTGCGCTTGAGGCGCCGCAACCGCAAACATAAAGCCGAGGGCCACCGCAAACGCCAACACCGCCACTGCAACCTTTGTGGTGATTGACTTGTTTGTAAGTGTGATACTCATAAATGAATTAACTAATTAATTGCCGAAGCGGTCGAGGCTTGCGGCTATCAAAACGCACGATGTCGTGTTCGACCAACGCTCGTGCTTTTTGATTTTTCATAAACATGTATCCGCTGCCTATTTCAGGCTTGATACACAATTATGTTTCTAAAACTTTCTACACTACCCCGCCGCGTCTCTTGATATCGACACGAGCCACTGCAGGTTAGTTGGCAAAAGGAAATTTGGGTCTGTCAGCCGTTTCAGTCAAAATAGGACAAAAAACCGTTCCAGTAATAATGAAGACGAATTATCTTACTGATAATTTCATGTAGTGAATAAACTCGGGATATTAAATTTTCAATGATCGGACGGTTCTCTTAGAGCTACAAGCCAAATACAACCGTTCAGTGTTTCGGGAATGAGCCGCCCAACTAATAAGTATAGATGGTGGCGACCCTAGGCGTAATTATAGTGGTCCGCCAATGTCTGAACAAAACACTGCGTGTGGATAACTATATAAGAAAACGCCTGAAATTTCAGGCCTTTTTCTTGCTGGTTACTCCAACAAAGGTAACGATCGCATGGGAAACAAAAAAAGTCAATCAATTCCAAGCTTAATTTCATTTTCTGTCAAATTCCTGGTCTTACTGAAACGGTATTTGGAACAACCGTAGCCGCTACCGATAGGGAGTATCTACTCCAGCGACGCTCGCCCTGCTTTTTAAGGACGCCTTCCTGAACAAGCGCAATGAGTTCTCTCTGGAGGGTCTTTTCACTACAATCACTAATAATGGCCGCCACGTCCTTTACGGTGACCGGCGGCGCCTTCTTCACCAATGCTAGAATGGTTTCCCGTCTTTTATCGCGCTTAACGTCAACAATAGAATATGAAGCAAGCTGCCCATGAAGAAACCTTCTCTTTTGAGTATTTCTTAAGGCCATTTGTCTTTTTGAATTTTGAGAGCTATATGCCCTACGGTCGTCTTTTGCATCCGAAGAAAGCAGGTTGTCGGTAGAAATTCTTTGCCGCAAAAAAACAACGAGACGCTCTATCTCAGCACTTATTATTGCGGCATTCATTTCAGAGATAAGCCCCACTTGCCGACCAACTGATACCAGGGCCATTATTTCACGCAGTATCCTATTGGCCATAAGGGACTGCTGGGATTCGTGAATAAGGGAAATTGCCCGTTCCCGAATATGTGTCCTTAATATCTCGTTTTCAGAGACAAAATCGGTTACCAGATAAAGTGCGGCAATTAAACGTTCAGTCCTTTTAAGAAATTGAGAAAAGGAAACGTCGATAAGTCTTCGCGCATCAGAATTTAAATGAGACAATTTTTTATCAGAATATATGTCCTTTTTTTCGTCCATTATGTGTCTTTTTAAATGTCTTTTACGTCCTTTACCTTTCTGGGACATTAAAAATTATGTCCATTATATAGCGAGGGCGACCTACCGCAAGATTTATTTACTATTGGGAAACACTTTTTACCTTTTGTATAATCTCCTCTCATAAAAAATGCAGTGCCCCGGGGCTATTGTGCTATGATTGAAACACTTTTAGAAACATGGCACGCAAAAAAGAGAAGGGTAAAAAGCCAAAATCGTCAGCACCATCGAGCTTTTTGACGGGCCTGCATGAGGAAACCATCCGCAACGTTGCCGCACTCATTTTTTTTGCCCTAGCTGCCGTTCTTGTTCTTGCCGCCCTTAACAGTGCCGGCGTAGTGGGCCGGCGTATTTTTGACAGTTTTTCGCTTCTCCTTGGCTTAGGATATGGTCTTCTGCCGCTTCTCCTCGTCGGGGGCGGGCTGTATCTTCTCCGTTCTTTCCAAGGATTCGTTAACACCTTTCGTATAATTAGTGCTCTTATTTTCTTTACAAGTGCATTAGGAATAACCAACCTTGTTTCGGCAGGAAAAGGAGGCATTATTGGCGGATATATTGCCGCCATCTTCGTTTCCCTCTTCGACGTATATGCCACTCTCATTATTCTCGCAACGGCGATGGTAATTTCACTCGTAGTAATGATAGACACGCCGCTTGATTTTTCATGGCTTCTTTTTTGGCGACGCGACGCGGCCGACCCGTTGATCGCCGAGGAGTATATCGAATCGCCAGAAGAAGAGGTCTATGAAGAGCTGGGTGAAGAAGGTGAAGAAGTATTGCCTGAAGAAGGACCACGTATAGCTACCCTCCTAAAGGAAGCGCCCAAAAAAACAGGGCCTATTATTTCTCCCATTCCGCATGGCGCCTATACGCCCCCTCCTCTCTCCCTCCTTGAAAAAGATCGCGGTAAACCCGGGGTCGGCGATATAAAAGCAAACGCTAACATCATCAAGCGAACCCTTCAAAACTTTGGCATTCAGGTCGAGATGGATGAAATCTCAATCGGCCCTTCGGTAACTCGCTATACCCTGAAGCCTGCCGAGGGTGTTCGCTTGTCAAAAATCATCGGGCTTCATAACAATCTCGAACTCGCGCTTGCTGCGCACCCCGTCCGTATTGAGGCGCCTATCCCCGGGAAATCGCTCGTCGGTATCGAAGTGCCAAACTCAGCCAAAGCTACCGTTGGCCTTGCAACCCTTCTTAGCTCTATTCAATTTCAAGAATCTGAAAAATCTCTCCTGGTCGGCCTCGGGCGAGACATTGCCGGCGGCTCACATTTTGCCGATCTTGCAAAGATGCCGCACCTTCTTATCGCCGGGGCGACCGGTTCAGGAAAATCGGTAACTATTCATACCCTCATAACCTCCCTTATCTATCGAAATTCGCCGGAAGAAATGCGTTTCATCATGGTTGACCCAAAGCGCGTTGAGCTGACGCTCTATAACAATATTCCCCACCTTTTAACGCCCGTCATTACTGACGCAAAAAAAGCAATCCTCGTTTTAAAATGGCTCGGCAAGGAAATGGATCGCCGCTACGATATCTTAGAGGCAGAGTCCGTGCGCGATATTGATTCGTATCATAAAAATATTCTTGCGCCGGCCTTCGCTCGAGCGAAACCAACTGACGAAGCAACGTTTCCAGAGACCATGCCCTACATTGTTGTAATTATTGATGAGCTTGCGGATATTATGCAAACCTACCCCAAAGAACTTGAGGCCGCGGTGGTGCGTCTTGCCCAAATGAGCCGCGCCGTCGGCATTCACCTGGTCCTCTCTACGCAACGTCCATCAGTAAATGTCATCACCGGGCTCATCAAGGCAAACATCCCGGCCCGTATCGCTCTTCAGGTTGCCTCTCAGATTGACTCGCGAACTATCCTTGACGGCGCGGGCGCGGAAAAACTTCTTGGTGCCGGTGATATGCTCTATCTTTCGGCCGATATGGCAAAACCAATCCGCATCCAATCGGCGTTTATTTCCGAGCAAGAAGTAAAACGTGTGACCAAATTTACTATTGATCACAATGCGGCGCGTGGTGAAGGTCTTGACCTCACGGGGGAACAATCAAAAAACGCCGTCTTCTCAGCGGCGTTTGAAGATAATACAGACCTTGGTGACGACGATAATCTGTATGATGAGGCGCGCGCCATTGTGGTTGAGGCCGGTAAAGCCTCAACCTCGTATCTGCAGCGGCGCCTGCGAATTGGCTATGCGCGGGCCGCACGGCTCATGGATATTCTTGAGGAACGCGGAATTATCGGGCCTGCCGACGGCGCGCGCCCCCGCAATATTGTCTCGAGCGAGAGCGGCCCAACATCCGAAGAAGAGATATGAGAAGCCACTTGAGAAATA
>Ga0209542_10018344_pt1 | contig 11339 bp, 14 predicted proteins | sample RifCSPhighO2_01_FD_184028 | JGI IMG/M metagenome (GOLD analysis project Ga0209542, IMG submission 184028) | Soil microbial communities from Rifle, Colorado - Rifle CSP2_plank highO2_0.1 (SPAdes) (version 2) | ecosystem: Environmental > Terrestrial > Deep subsurface > Rock core/Sediment ...
GACGATGGCATGAGCTATGGCGACTACGTCGAGCAGTTGACGTATTTGCTGTTCCTCAAGATGGCCGACGAGCGCACCAAGGCGCCGTATAACCAGAAGAACCCGGTGCCGGAGAAGTACAGTTGGTCAAGCCTTGCCCCCACCCTAACCCTCCCCCGCTTGCGGGGGAAGGAAATTATTTTATGAACACCCTCCGTCTCCTTTCCCATGCAGCCACGACCGTGCCGGCCGGCACGTCGTGGTATCTCTCCGATCTGGGCGAGGCGCGCGGCCAGCAGGAGCTGTTCACGCGCCAGGCGCCGCAACGCTTGAAGACGCTGCGCGAACATGCGCTGATTGAAAGCGCTGTGTCGAGCAACCGCATCGAGGGCGTGACGGTGGAACCGGGCCGGGTGCGCGAATTAATTCTCGGTCAGCCGTTGCTGCGCGACCGCGACGAGGAGGAGGTGCGCGGTTACCGCGATGCCTTGACCTTGATCCACGAGAATCCCGCTGCACTACCGGTAAGCGATGCAACGATCCAAAAACTGCACGGCCTGACGCGCGGCGAGATTTGGGATGCAGGCAAGTACAAGGATAAGGATGGCGACATCATCGAGCGTTATCCGGATGGAAGTGAGCGAGTGCGGTTTCGTACGGTGTCCGCCGCCGAGACGCCGGCAAGCATGGCCGGGCTGGTGGTGGATTGGCAGCGTTGTCTTGACGAGCGCTGGATACATCCGCTGATCGCGCTCGCGGCCTTTAATCTGGATTTGCTTTGTATTCATCCGTTCCGCGACGGAAACGGGCGCGTTTCGCGCCTGGTGCTGCTGCTCCAGTGCTATCACCTGGGCTACGAGGTGGGGCGTTACATCAGCCTGGAGCGATTGATCGAACAGAACAAGGTGCGTTACTACGAGACGCTGGAGCAAAGCTCACAGGGTTGGCACGAGGGCAAGCACGACCCGTGGCCGTACATCAATTATCTGCTGTTCATTCTCAAGACGGCGTACAAAGAATTCGCCGAGCGCGTGGGCGACATCAAGGCGCCGCGCGGCGCCAAGACCGACCAGATCGTGGCGGCGATCGGGCGCTTTGTCGGGGAATTCACGGTGAGCCAGTTGGAGCAAACCTGCCCGGGCATCAGCCGGGACATGATCCGGCGGGTGTTGCGCGAGCAGCAGGCGGCTGGCGTTATCGAGTGCCAGGGACGCGGGCCGGCGGCCCGGTGGCGGAAGAAGGGGTAATAACCCCTTAGTAAGGGTAATAGAGAGGGTAATAGTCGCAACCATATGAATACATCAAGCATTGTTCAAAAACTCTGGAACTACTGCAACGTCCTGCGCGACGATGGCATGAGCTACGGCGACTACGTCGAGCAGTTGACGTATTTGCTGTTCCTCAAGATGGCCGACGAACGCACCAAGGCGCCGTACAACCAGAAGAGCCCGGTGCTGGAGAAGTACAGTTGGCCGAGCCTTATCAAGAAAGACGGCGACGAGCTGTTCGATCACTATCGCCACACCCTTGAAGCGTTGGGCAACCAGAAGGGCTTGCTCGGGCTGATCTTCAACAAGTCGCAGAACAAGTTCCAGGACCCGGCCAAGCTGCGGCGGCTGATCGTGGACCTCATCGACAAGGAAACCTGGGTGTCGATGAGCGCCGACGTGAAGGGCGATGCCTACGAAGGCCTGCTGGAGAAGAACGCCCAGGACACCAAGTCCGGCGCCGGCCAGTACTTCACCCCGCGCCCGCTGATCCAGGCCATTGTGGATGTCATGGCCCCGAAGCCCGGCGAGACCGTCAGCGACCCGGCCTGCGGCACCGGCGGCTTTCTGCTCGCGGCGCACGATTATGTGGTGAAGCACAATCCAAACTTGACCAAGCCGCAAAAGACTAAACTCAAAGAGGAAACCTTCAAGGGCTGGGAGCTGGTGCAGGCCACGGCGCGGTTGTGCGCCATGAACATGCTGCTGCACGGCATCGGCAGCCAGGACTTCGAACCCATTGTGGTGTCCGACTCGCTGGCCGCCGACCCCGGCGACCGCTTCGAAATGGTGCTCACCAATCCGCCCTTCGGCAAGAAGAGCAGCACCACTATTGTGGGAGAAGAGGGCAAAGTCAGCAAAGAGCGCGACATCGTCGAGCGTGGCGACTTCTGGACCACCACCTCGAACAAACAGCTCAACTTCGTCCAACACGTCAAAACCCTGCTCAAGCAAAACGGCCGCGCCGCCGTGGTCGTGCCCGACAACGTGCTCTTCGAAGGCGGCGCCGGCGAAACCATCCGCCGCAAGCTCCTGCACGAGTGCGACGTCCACACCCTGCTGCGCCTGCCCACCGGCCTGTTCTACGCCCAGGGCGTGAAGGCGAACGTGCTGTTCTTCGACAAGAAACCCGCCAGCGAAACCCCGTGGACCAAGAAGCTGTGGATCTACGACCTGCGCACCAACATGCACTTCACGCTCAAAACCGACCCCTTGAAGCGCGAAGACCTCGACGAATTCGTGAAATGTTATAACGCGGAGAATCGACACAATCGCAAGGCGACGTGGAAGGAAAAGGCATCCCCCTCACCCCAGCCCTCTCCCGCAAGGGGAGAGGGGGTGGGTAATGAAGGCCGCTGGCGGGCCTACACCTACGATGAAATATCCGCCCGTGACAAGGTCAGTCTCGATATCTTCTGGCTTAGGGACGAATCGCTGTCTGAGTCCGATAATCTCCCCGACCCGGATGTCTTGGCGCAGGAAATCGTTGATGATCTTGAGGCGGCGCTGGAGCAATTCCGGGAGATAACGGTGGATCTGGGAGAGGGAAAGAGCCGGTCCTGAAACAGCGTTTACTTACCGTCCAATCCGCTGACGAAACATTGAAGGTGTCTCGATTGCAAAACGTGTTTGCCCCGCAAGAGCCAAAAGCGCCCGATCACCGGTAACAAGCGCGTCAGCCTTCCCCATCTCGGCGAGGATCAGAAATTTCTGGTCATGGGGATCGCTGCAGTGGGGAAGCTCGGCGGCGATTTTGGTGCTCGCGGCGCCGACTGTTTCGGTAAAGGGGAGATAGGCACCGAGAAGCGTCTGGATATCGTCCGGTGCCAGGCGGAATTTGGGGTAGGCAAGGACGCGCAGCAGCTCCTCGGCGCAGGGTTTGTCGATCAGGGGGAGAATCTGGCCCTTTGACCAGCTTTCCCGAAGCCAGGTTAAATGGCCCCGGGGGAATATCATTGCCGATACCACCACGTTGGTATCGAGCACAATCCTCACGATTTGGCCTTTCGTGCCCAGCCAACAGCTTTGACGATATCAGCCTCGGTGATCTTGAGGTGCGCGAGTTTCTCGCGGACCTGCGAAGCGCGATCAGCCTTCAACGGCTCCAGAATGATGCGATCGTCTTCCGTGCGTACGTCGAAATACTCCACGCTGGGGAACAGATCGGCGATCTTCTTGGGCAGGGTGATCTGATTCTTGACGGTCTTCTTGGCAAGCATGGCGGAATACCCCTAAAGTAAGGAAGTAAGGAAATCTTACTATACGGAACGATAGGACGCAAAGTAAGCCATCCCCGAGTGTTCACAATCAGGGATGGGAGCCCAGAAAACAGCAAAAAATGTCTGGACGCACGCTTTCGCGAGCACGACGGGTTTGCATCAGGGTCAGACCCGAATGGCACTTACACTTAACTTAGGCGCCTTTGATCGAGGATACGGCGACTGGGCAGCATACGGTGCCGCCAGTAGCCCGCATGAAGCACCAGCGAAATGCGGGGAAAACGGTCGGCAACGGCGTCGATTCCCGGATTCCGCTGCACTGCATCCGGGCTACACATCAGGGTTGCCACGGAGTCGGGGCTTAAATAAGTGCCATTCGGGTCAGACTCTGCAAGGACAGAAGAAGAGGGACCAAAGAAACATAACGCGCATATAGACGACTAAAGGCCCTGATAGCTTTCTTATATTTGACATAATATACATTATGCGAAGTACAGCAGACGGCCCTCCAGGCTACCCAGCAGCTCCTTGGAGCGACGTTCAAAACGATTCCGGCCTCATACTACCTCCCGCCAGATGCCGCTACTGCGCTCCGAAGGCCGAATCCGCCTCGCGCACTGACCGGCACGCTCCCTGCTCGCTAACCCCGGACCACATAAACGGGAGGTCGCATGATCTTTGACGATGACCGTGACCATGTTCGATTTCTGCCGGGTCGGCACCGCACCGCGGGCGTGTCGCGGCGCACCTGGCGGGCATCGCGCACACGCCGGCAAGCGTGAAGGCCTGGCACTGAACCCGGCAAGAACTTCAGGCGTTACGCGGAGAAGAAAATCAGGGAGCGAAGGTGCGGAGACTCAAGACGGGCAACGACGGCGCAGCGATCACGGCCGAGCTGCACCGGCGGCTGCACGATTAGGCCGCGCGGCGACGGGCGGCGGTTGTCTGGCGAGATTTTTTCACGCGATAGACCACGCCGCCGCCCCGTTTCAACTCGCGCAAACCGTCCAGCGCATCGAGACCGACACGCTCGCCTTTGGTCAACTTCCGATCTCTTTTAGCCATTGTTTGAGCACCCAGTCCGGCGGGTTTTCCCATTCGGTTTTAGTATACACCGCATAGGCTATGGCCCTATAGGGAATGGAGGGGGGTTATTCGAGTGCCAGCCAGAGTTTGAGAGCGCGATCTACCGCACGAATTTCGTCAGCATTAAGGCGACCGATAACCTTCTGAACACGCTCGACCTTCACGCTCGCCATCTTGTCAATAGCGATCTGACTGCGTTTTTTGAGGCCGTTATGCGGCGACGGCGTCACGTTCAGCCTGAACAATGGTGCGTCGCGCAAGGTGCCGGTGATAGGGCAAAGCGTCAGACTCGCGTGATCGGCATTGAACAGGTCGGATTGCACCACCAGCGCCGGGTGCGGTTTGCCGTACTCGCGCGAGAACACGCACACCACCACATCGCCGCGTTTTATCTCCATTCTTCGATGTCCTCTTCAGGGAAACCCACACCCTTGCCGCGACGCTCGGCGCGCGCGCAGAGCTTCGACTGCCTCCTCGCCTCGGCGGCAAGATCGTCCTTGTTCACCTTCGCCAGGTATTCTTCGAGCGCCCTGGTAACGATCCAATTCTTGCCACGCGACAGGCGCGCGGCGGCGCGTTCGAGACGTTGGGCGAGCTGTTGTTCGATGCGGACGCTGGTGCTGACGGATGCCATAACACGGATCTCCCAGAGTAGATGCACCACATTGTAGTGCAATCAGAGCGGATCCGTCAAAAACACCGCCCGCCCGGCACGGTGCTTGCCCGTCTGCGTGTCCTTCTCGATCCAATCGAGCGCGGCGATGCCGCCCTCCTCCACCTGCATAGCCTTGGCCACGGCGCGGATGTTCTCGGGGTAAACCAGGCAGCCGGTGTGGATCAGCGTGGCGTTGCCCAAGAAGTCCTTGTCGATCGAGGCCGGGCGCTGACTGGCGCCAATCACGCGCAGGCCGCGATGGCGGCCAGTCATGGTGACCTCGGCCCAGCGCAGCGGCGCGCGAGGGTTTGCTTGACGAAGATGGACTTACCCAAACCGCTCGCGCCGAGTACGGCGCTGTTAGACAAACGACATGGCGGACGTTGACAGCCTACTCTAACAACAGGAAATAAAATACTGAATCAGGCGGGAGATTTTGCCTGTTTAAATAGCGCGAAGAAATTGCGGGTGGTGTGTTCGGCGATATCGCCAAAGCTTGTGGCGCGTACCGTGGCCAGGCTTTCTGCGACGTGTTTCACAAATGCCGGTTCATTGGTCTTGCCACGATAAGGCACGGGCGCGAGATAAGGCGCATCGGTCTCGATCAGCAACCGGTTCATCGGCACCTGCTTCGCCACTCCGCGCAAGGCCTCTGCGTTCCGGAAGGTAATGATCCCGGAAAAGGAAATGTAGAAATTGAGATCGAGCGCCGCGCGCGCGACATCCCAGCTTTCGGTGAAACAATGCATCACGCCGCCGATATCGGCCGCCCCTTCCTCGCGCATGATGCGCAGTGTATCCGCGGCGGCGTCGCGAGTGTGGACGATAAGCGGTTTGCCTGATTGTTTTGCCGCGCGGATATGGCGACGGAATCTTTCCTGTTGCCAGTTCATGTCTCCCTGGATGCGGTAATAATCGAGACCCGTCTCGCCGATCGCCACTACCCGTTCGTCTTCCGCCAGACCGACAAGATCATCCACCGCGGGCTCGCGTCCTTCCCTTTCATTGGGATGCACGCCAACGGAAGCGAACACGTTCGCATGACCGTGCGCGAGCGCGCGTATCTCGGGGAAGGTTTCCAGCGTGACCGACACGCATAGCATGTGCCCGACCCCGTTGTCCTGGGCGCGCTGGAGAACGTCTTCCAGACCGGCGTTTAGAGGTTCGAAATTGAGATGACAGTGGGAGTCAACGAGCGGCGTCACGAAGCGATCTCGAAAATGCTCGTGCTATGGTGCCACAATCCCGTTTGCTCTTGTAATGGCCTTACACAGCCCGAACATTGAATATTTTTGAGATCGCTTCACGTTACATCGTGTGCGTGAGCCGGTCGGAATTGAGCGTGCCGGCCAGAATGCCTTCGATCTTGTTGCGCGCGATGCCCGAATCCTTCTCGCTGAACTGGATGCCGATGCCGGTGGTGCGGCTGCCCTGGGCGCCTGGCGGCGTGACCCAGATGACGTGTCCGGCAACCGGGATTTTTTCCTTGCTGTCCATGAGCGTCAGCAGCATGAACACCTCTTCGCCGAGCTTGTACGGCCGGCTGCTGGGGACGAAGATTCCGCCCCCCTTCACGAAGGGCATGTAGGCCGCGTACAGGGCATTCTTGTCCTTGATCGTCAGGGACAGCACCCCGGGCCGGGCCGCGGCAATGGGGGTGGGTTTCATGGGTTTGGCCGCGCCGGCAGGCATGGGTGGAATGGTTTTGTCGTTCATATGAGGCTGTTGCTTACTTTATTGTAGACGGCTCAATCGGGCCCAGCGTATCAAAACATCTTCTAACATCAAAAGTTCATCGAGCGGGCTTCCCAGAAGCCGATAATACTCATGAATCACATCAATAAATTTATATAACTCACTGAGTTTATATTTATATTTATCACGGTTTAGAGGCACAATGCCCTCGGGGTTGGCCAAGGTCGGGCCGGAAACCCCCAAGCCAGCCTTGATCAGATCGGACACGAATCCGTGAAGCAAACCCAGACAATGTCTGGCTCCCACACCCTTCCATCGAGCCGCACAGGCGACGGGCTCTTCACGTCCCGATCTCAGGTCATCCAGGTCCTTGAGCAATCCGGCACGGATTTCAGGGAACCCCTCTTCGATCAGCGATTTCGCCAACAGCGGAGCACCCCCCGCCAGTTCCAGAAGGCCGGCGGCGGGCTCAGCTTTACCGCCGGTGCGCAATTGGAGCCAGGCCAGGCCGGCAGTGCGGCCCGGAGATTTAAAGAGGATATGGCTGCAACGGCTGCGGATGGTGGCCGGAAGGCGGGCGGGATGACTCGTCACCAGCAGCAGCATGCTGCCGCGGGGCGGTTCTTCCAGCAGCTTCAACAGGCTGTTCGCGGCGTTGATATTCATGGCCTCGGCAGGACTCAGGAGCACTACTTTCCGGTTGCCGACAAACGGGCGGGTCTGGGCATCCTCAATCAGGCAACGAATCTGATAAATCGTGATATCGGCGCTGGCGCGCTCGCGTTTCTTGTCGCTGGCGGGGTATCGAACCGCATATTGACCTCCGAGGTCCTCCGCTGATTCCGCAATCGCTTCAGGCTGAAGGACATGCATGTCGGGATGAGTGCCGGCCATGAACAGCTGGCAAGACTGACACATGCCACAGGCTACGCCCGCCTGGGGCCGGGCACATAAAAGAGCCTGCGCCAACTGAACGGCAAAGGCGTGCTTGCCGAGACCCGGGCGCCCGTGCAACAGCAGAGCATGCGGCAGGCGTTCGAACTGCTGGGCCAGGGTGGACCACAAGTCCTCATTCCAGGGATATCGCTCAGGCATCGTTGAAATACTGCTCGCCGAGGAATTATCAGTGGCCACCCACCACCTCCTTCAGCACGGCGCCGATTTGCTGCTCCACCTTCTCCAGGCTTTGGCTGGCGTCGATGACCCGCATGCGTTCGGGCTCACCCAATGCACGGGCCAGATAGGTCGCATGGACACGCACAAAAAATTCATTACTCTCCTGCTCGAAGCGGTCGGGCTCGCTGCGTAGTCCGGCGCGCCGGCGTCCCGCTTCCACCGGGACATTGAAGAGCAGCGTCAGGTCCGGCCGCAAATCGCCCTGAACCCAGTTTTCAATTGCCGCGATTCGCGCCGCCGGAATGCCGCGGCCACCGCCCTGGTAGGCATAGGTGGCGTCGGTAAAGCGATCGCACAACACGATCTTGCCGGCGTCCAACGCCGGACGAATCACCCTGGCGATGTGCTCGGCGCGCGCCGCGAACATCAGCAGCATTTCGCTCTCGGCGGAGATAGGCAGCTCGCGGCCGTACAGCAGGATATCGCGCACGCGTTCGCCGAGTTCGGTGCCGCCGGGTTCGCGCGTCACCACCACCTCGCGCCCCGCGCGCTCCAGCCATTTCCGGACGAAAGCCAGATTGGTGCTCTTCCCGGCCCCCTCTCCACCTTCCAGCGTAATGAATATTCCTCGTGGCATAACAATATTACCGGCTAGTCGTGGCAGTGGGCGTCTTGTCGCGCGCCGCGGAAGTCCGCGGCTTTCCTTTCAGCTGGTATTTGATCACGGCCTTGTTGTGTTCTTCCAGCGTGGCGGAAAAATCGTGGCTGCCGTCGCCGCGGGAGACAAAAAACAGAGCTCCGTTTATCACCGGATGCATCACCGCCTGCAACGATTCTTTCCCTGGCATGGCCACCGGCGTGGGCGGCAGACCGGTGCGTGTGTACGTATTATAGGGCGTATCGCGCCTGAGGTCCTTCAGCCGCAGGTTACCGTCGAACGACTCACCCATGCCGTAAATCACGGTCGGGTCCGTTTGCAGCCGCATGCCGTGGCGCAAACGGTTGACGAAGACACCGGCGATCAGGCGGCGCTCATCGGCGCGTCCGGTCTCTTTTTCCACGATCGAAGCAAGGATCAGCGCTTCATAGGCATCCCTGAACGGGAGATTGTTGTCGCGCTTTTCCCATTCCTGCTGCAACAGCTTCTGCATTTTGTCATAGGCGTTGGCCAGGATCGCCAGTTCAGTCTGGCCGGAGGAATAATAATACGTATCGGGGAAAAACCGGCCTTCGGGATGCTCCCCTTTATGCCCCAGCCTTTCCATGATGGCGCGCGGCGGCAAACCGATGAGCGTGTGCGTAAGCTTGGGCGCCTCCTCGATCGCATCCAGAAACTGCCGGAAGGTCCAGCCCTCCACCAGCACGACGGGATATTCAATGACACGCCCCGCGACAATCTGCTCCAGCAATTCCCTTGCCGTCATTCCGTTGCGGAACCGGTACTCGCCTGACTTCAGGTCACGCTGATGCCCGGTTAGATACGCCAGCCACACGAAAGAATGGCTTTCCGGCAGCACGCCACGGCTGCTCAGCTCGCGTGCAAAGGCGCGCAGCGTCACACCCGGCTTGACCGCATAAATCTCCATGCCGGGCTGAAGTGAATGATTCCACGACCAAAACAGATAAACAGCGGCCATGGCGCTCAACACCAGCAAGCCGATCGCCGGCCTAATCCGCCGCGTACGCATCGACGATGGCCTCCTGAATCCGTTGCGTTATCCTGCCCAGGGGATATTCCTTCGCTTCGATACGACGCACCGGCCATAAACCTATCAGGCAATTGGTCAGAAACACTTCATCCGCCTGCAAGACATCGCTCTTGTCGATACCCACCACGCGTGCTTCCAGCGAAAGTTCCACCGCCCGTTCCAGCACCAGCCCGCGCATGACGCCTTCCACGCCGCTGTGCGACAGATCCGGCGTGAGCAAGCTGTCCCGGGACACGATGAATAGATTCGTCATGGTTCCTTCGATCACGTGACCGAATTCATCGCACATCAGGCCTTCCCGGCGATCCTGCTCCAGTTCCGCGCGCGCCAGCACCTGCTCGATCCGGTTGAGGTGTTTGATGCCTGCCGTAGCCTGGTTCCGCGAGATCATGGTACGGCAGAACTGCGCGGCGACGCCATGCGTACGCAGTTCGACTGGATAATCCGGCCACGGCGACAGACTGACGGTACGTGTCGTCTGCGCCTGCTTATCCGGCGCATACCCACGCCCGGAAACACCGCGCGTGAGAATAATTTTCAGCACGGCACGCTCAACGCCACGACCGAGCTGCTCTGCTTCATGCCGCAACAGGTTCTCGTCAGGCGCATTGATGCCAAGCCTTGCGGCACCATGAAACAACCGCTGCATGTGCCTGCCCCACAGAAGCGGAGCGCCATTCATCACCGCCAGGGTTTCAAACAGGCCATCGCCGTATTGAAAGCCGCGGTCGTGAACCGAAATATTTTCTCCGGGCGCACCGTTGATTAGAGCCGTGCTCATACCGCCACACCCAATGCGGCTAACATGCCCTTGGCCTTGGCACGGGTCTCGGCCAATTCTCGTTCCGGAATGGAATCGGCCACGATGCCGGCGCCGGCGCGCAGGCTGATTTCGTTGCCGTTCTGGATGAGGGTGCGGATCAGAATATTCATGTCGAGACTGCCGTCGCGGTTGATATAGCCCATGGAGCCGGTATAGGCCGTACGCGGAGCCTGTTCCAGCGCGGCGATGATCTGCATGCAACGCACCTTGGGGCAGCCGGTGATGGTGCCGCCGGGAAACACCGCGCGGATCACCTGTGCCGGTGTGACGTCTTCGCGCAATTCACCGTTGACCTCGGAGACGATGTGGTGCACGTGTCGATAGGACTCGATCGCCATGAATTCCTTCACCTGTACCGAACCCGTGCGGCAAACGCGGCCGAGATCGTTGCGCTCGAGATCGATGAGCATCACGTGCTCGGCGCGCTCCTTGGGATGTCGCAGCAGGTCCCGCGACAAGGCCTCATCCTCTCTTGGATACTGGCTGCGCGGATACGTACCGGCAATGGGTCGTGTGCGCACGGTTCTGCCACGCACTTCCACCAAGCGTTCCGGCGATGAGCTGATGACGGCACGCCCGTTGCCCAGGGTCATAAGGCCCGCAAAAGGTGCTGGATTCGTTGCACACAAGCGACGGTAGAGCGACACCGCGCTGGCGGGAGAACGCAAGGGGATGCGCCATAGCCGCGAGAGATTTACCTGGAAAACATCGCCCGCGTGGATGTAATCCTGTACCCGTCGGACATGTTCCAGGAATCGCGCGGGCTCTTCTTCATGAACATGCGCGATA
>Ga0209542_10018345_pt1 | contig 11339 bp, 12 predicted proteins | sample RifCSPhighO2_01_FD_184028 | JGI IMG/M metagenome (GOLD analysis project Ga0209542, IMG submission 184028) | Soil microbial communities from Rifle, Colorado - Rifle CSP2_plank highO2_0.1 (SPAdes) (version 2) | ecosystem: Environmental > Terrestrial > Deep subsurface > Rock core/Sediment ...
TTGTTGTCCTAATAATAATCATAATTATAGCATCCATGGTCCATCTAATAATAAAATACTCTACGGATAACAACCCCCCGATAACTAATCAAACAAATTCAAATTCTACAATTTTTCTTCAGCAAAAATGCCTTGCAATAAAAATAAAACCATTAAACTGCACCTCTACCTCAAACCAAATATCTCTAATTTGAATTAATAAGGGGCGAGTTTAAAGAATTTATCGCAGCAATAATATTTGAAGACGGCCCTATAAAATCGTTAAACGCTCCAACTCCTATTCTTTCAACAAAAATAGAGATGTTAATAAATAAACTGCCGGCCCAAAAACCAATAAAAACAAAAACCTCAGCAATTGTGTCCGACGAACAGGGAAATATCTTTACATGCATTCTCCCAGAAGAAATGAATTGTTATCTTAACTTTGTAAACATAAATACCAATAGAACACCAAATAATGGTGGCGGAGGAGGCGGAGGAAGTGGTGGCGGAAATCCAAATCCTCCTCAAAATCCCCAGTGCGGCGATAATATTGATAACGACAATGATAATTTTATAGACTTACAAGATCCCGGTTGTATAAATGAAACAGACAGCACAGAAACCTTAGACAGCGAATATCAAGGCCTTACAATAGAAGAACTAAAACAAAAATTTGATTCAAGTTTTACAACTGGGCAATATTCAAGCAGCTATTTTACAGAACCCTATGTAGCTGGATTATTGTCTATTTATGAAGCAATTCAAGATGTTTCTTATATAGATGAAGCATTAGATAGAGTAGAATTTTTAACAACTAATATGAATGATTCAAATAATAATGGTTATAATGAATTATATCCTCCTTGGTGCAGTGGAACAGAGAGTTATAACGGCTTTATAATGTGCTCTTGCCTCGACATGGAAAGGGGAACAAGACAATTCGCTAGACTAGCAAGAATAATAAAAAACGATCCAGAACTTAATTTAACTTATGGTGTTCGTGCCGATAACATACAGAGCTTCCCACTAATTGTGTTACTTTTTTTAGGGAAGCTCTGTCTATCCCTTCCCGTTTTTTAGTAACTTGATTAACGGGAAGGTCTATAACTAAAATAGTAGAACATGATATTATAGGCAATCCTCATTGCAGTAACAGATATAATGCTTCTTTTGATAATGGTCAGGCTCCCGTTTATAACATAATTTCACATGGCGCATTTATATTAACAGAGCTCTATCTTATTGATGGCAACCAGACTTATAAAGACATTGCAGCTGCAAAAGCACAATCGTTAAAGGATAATCTCTTTTCTCAACCAACAAACCAAAAAGCCCTTGCCTGGGGAACTACTCTTTGCCTTAAATTAAACTACACATATCCAGAATGTTATTATGGAGATCAAACTAGTGGTCCTCCATGCAAGGATTCCTTAGGCCATAAATACTGCTCTCCCAGCGATACAAGCCATTCAGAAGATTTCATAAATGCCGCAATAGAATTTTATAGAGCAGGAATAGTCTTTACTAAAGAGGATCTTAATGCCCTTTCCTATACTTTTCTTCATAAAATTTGGGATGGAAATATAACTGACCCTAAATACTATGATTACATAGATGGAAACTTAGAACCTCAAAACAGCAGCGGTCAATGGAGATATGACCAATGGAAGATGGGAGGCAACATCGCTCCTGGATGGGTTGGATTGGGGGCTTTTGATAAAGAATTACAAAGAGTTGTAGAAGAGGGAGATGATTCAACAATTACAAATAAAAATTGGACTGTAAAAATGGCTTACTATGGCGAGTTGGCAAGAAATTTAGTTGCAAAGGACTGCCAGTACACAAATAATGCAAAAGAAATTTGCGACAATTTAGACAATGATTGCGACGGCCAGATAGATGAAAATGGCTGCGGGATTGAATAGAATCATCCGAAATAACTTCTTTCCCTTCTAAAATCTCCGTTTCCAGGATTTTTAATCTTCCCAAAAATCTTCCTAAATTCAGGTTTAAGCTCCTGCCACTTCTTAGATATATTCTTTATTAACTCTGCCTCTCCCTTCTCGCTGTAATCAACTTCGCATTGCAAAGAACTCAGACTTAATTCAGAAAAGTCAGAATAAATTTTTTCCATAACTTTCTTATCTTCACTATTCATGGTTTTTATAAAAGGCAGATACATTCTTGGGATATTAATAGGATTCAATAACATTTCTAAGAAGCCTAAAGAATTCACAATCTTTTCCATCATTACTTTTCTTATAACCCTAAGCAAAGTATCGCTTTCCTTGTCTATCTTGTCAATCTCAAAACTCTCGTTAATCTCTTTAAAACTGGGAATTTTATATTTTCCAGAAACTTTCTCGTAACCATTTTTTAAATCTTTTAATTCCATTTTTTATAAAGAAGGCACTCCTTTTTATAACTACCTATTTTTTCTCAAGCAAACTGTCAATTATTCTAATCATTTCTCCAAGAAACTTCTCAGCCAATTCCTGCCACTCATCTATTTCCTGCCCCTTGACGCTGCTTACACTTCCATGTGAGATTGATTTATGCAAAGAATAAACTTCTCTCAGCGTCTTGACATAACTCATCTTCAGCATTCCTGCGTCAACAAAAGTCTCTCTCAACATTTCTGGAACATGTTCTGGTGAAGGCGGCAGCTTCCCCGCGGTCATCAAAGCCGCATGTGCAGAATCTATCATCGCCCAATAAACTCCCTCAATCGCACCCATTTGAGCCTCCTTGCTCCTTGCAATATGCCATGGAGCCCTCTGCAAAGCAGAATACACTGCCTCGGGCGTAGACTTAATATTTCCTTTCAATAACAAGGCCTTTAAAGGATTAAAGAATCCGCCATAATCTATCAAAGCTTCCCCATACCTCAAGATGTTTATAACAACTGGATCTCCATGAATCATATCCTCCCACCAAGTAACTAACCTCACCGTATTAATATGCAGCTCTTTTCCATAATCTTGAGACGCGACTAATTTTCCCAACTCTTCCCTATACCAAGACACTAACTCTAAATCCCATTCAACTGCTGCGTCATCAACAATTAAAATAATATCAATATCAGACCCTTCAACAGCATTGTCTTTTGCAGTTGCCTGTGAACCAAATAAAATCGAAGACTTAACAAGCCTATCGAATTTTTTCTGAACCTTCATTGCAAAATCCATGGCAATATCCTTTTCGCTCATATTTGACCTTCGCAAAATAGGCCTCTCCTTCATTTTAATAGAAGACTTAATAGCGAGAGTTTTTAGAACTGGCATTTTTGGAAGCTCTTGTTTTTCAACTTTAACATCCCCCGCTTTATCGCCAATAACCTCATCATTCGCTTCCCCATCAATTCTTCCCTTGCTCTCTCCAGACCATTCTTCCATACTTTCCTCAGGAACATTAGCCACTTCAGACCGCCCATCATTGCTCCCTACAATTCTTTCGTTTGAAGAACTCTCACCAACATAATTCTGCTGGTCACTCTCTTCAATTCCCTCTTTCTCAAGCACAATATTATCTTCCTCATTCAAGCCCTGAGTCTGATTCTGAGAACTCGCAGCTCTCTTCACAGCTTTCCTTCCACTTCTCACATGTCCTTTTCTCACAACCTTGTGATGAACTTTCTTCCTTGCCTTATTCCTCTTCTTTGTCATAAAACTCTTTCTAAATCCTCTTCTTTATCACCAAATCAAAGTAGATATTATTTTTAAATGTTTAGTATAGTAACTTTGCGCGAGTTTTAATTATTTCTGCTTGTATGATTAATTTTTAGAATTGTTTCTTTTATTCTTATTATTGGGGTTTATATTATGGACAATTAGATTGATTAGGTTACTTGGTTTTCCTAATTGTCCATTAGAGATTTAGGGACAAAAAGTATAGAGAATTTACATAATTAAATTACTTATAGAGTGTAAATTCTCTAATAAGACATTTTACACTATGGTAACCAAATCAAGTAAAATGTCTATAACTCAATTACCCTAAATCTCTATAATTGGCTACTTTGCTGAATTTGGGTTATTATAGCAAATACAGAGATTCCACAACAAAATGCAGCCTAATCATGGGGAATCTCTGTAAATATGGACAGAAACTATTTCAACTTTATCCTGCCTTGCTGCCAGTCTTTTATTATCAGTCTTGAAATTCTATCTATATCCACTTCATTGCCTTTTTTAAGGAAATTAAGTTTTCTGCCTAATTTTTCTAAAAGGATTTCAGCATCTCCGTTTGCTTCAATGTTATAATGCATTTCAATTATGTTTGGATATTCTTTGAGCAAATTCTGGACTATAAGATCTGGATTTTTTACCTTGTCAAAAGTCTTTACATTTATTGTTGCATGTTTTGTCTGCATTTCCGTGTTTATCTGAACTGCTGCATCTTCACTTGGAGGGATTATTCCAGGAGTATCTAGAAACAAAATGTCTTTTGTTAGTTTGATTTTTTTTATTCCTTTCGTAAACCCTGCGACAGATGATGTGGCTGCGACTCCTCTACCTGTAAGGAAATTAATTAAAGAACTTTTTCCTGTGTTTGGATAACCTATTACTCCAACATGGGCTTTTTTATATTCGTTAAATACTTTTAGTTTCTTGACTTCTATTTTTATTCTGTCTCTTAAATCTCGACTACCGAATCTTTTTGTGCAGGAAACAATTGAGTATGGATAGATGTTTTTCCCTTTTAATTCTAAGATTAAAGAGTCTTTATCAACAAGGTCTGTTTTGTTTAAGACAAAAATTATGTTTTTTCCTTCCTTTTTTATTAATTCTTCAACTTCAAGGTTTCTTGTTTTATCGACAAATCTTGCATCAAGAATCTCGAGAATTATGTCTGAGATTTTAATTACCTCTATTACCATTTTTGGAACGTATTTCTTATGCTTGTTTGTATGCGTTGCTCTGGCTGCTCCTGTCTTTCTTGACGAAAACGAAAATCGAACTCTCATGTTAAATCAAGTAAATTAAGATTTATAAATTGATTTAAGTTTTATATTTAATGGAACATAAGTACTCAAGAAATATAAAAGCGGGGATGAAAGTGAAGATTTTAACGAGCCAGGGTAAATATTCTGTAGGTTACGTTGGGGAAATTGCGGTAAGAAGCCCTTTTCATGAAGAAGGAATTATGGTCAGACTCAAAAATGGAGATGTTGGAAGAGTAAAAGAAATAATTCTTAGCGAGCCTGAATTGAATGAAAAATCTGTTGTTGAAATTAAGAAATTTTTGGAAAGGGGAGAGAATTTTCATACAGAGTTTAAGGCAGAGGCATTGTGGAGCTTAACTTACAATTCAATACAACTAAAAGAAAGCAAGTCATTTGAATTGCGGGAATACGGTCAGAGGGCTTCAAAAATAATTATTGCCAAGTCAATTGTAGCATTTCTTAATTCAGATGGAGGAAATTTGATTATTGGAATAAGGGAGAAGAAAGAGGAAAGAAAGTTTGAAATAACTGGGATTGAAGAAGACATGAAAAAAACAAGAGAATTTGGAGTAGATGGTTATAAAAGAATTTTGATTGATGAGGTAATTAGGGCATTTTTCCCCTCTAAAATATTTAACCATCTTAATGATTATATCTCTTTTGAATTTGTGACAATTGAGGGAAAGGTTGTTTGCTGGATAAAGATAAAGAAAAGCGATTCAAGAGTTTTTTTGAGATTAAATGACGAGGAGGTTTTCATGATAAGAGTAGACTCAGAGAACAGGACTTTAGATGGCGAGAAGCTTGTTGATTATTGCATAAAGAAATGGGGAATGCGGTAAAAAATATTTATGAATGATGATGAGAGTTTATTGATGATAAAACGTCCACACCAGGAACCAGAAATACAAACTTTTTAGAAAAAAGTTTCTATGATGTCAAGAACTTTTAGATTATGGATAAAACCTTTGATTAAAGCACAAAGCAGGAGGTTTTATCCATTAGAGAAAACTGACAAAACCGTGCTACAATCATCAGTTTTATCTATATGTTTTTGTTTTTGAATTTTGTTTTACAAAATCTTATTTGCTTTCGCACAATATGGTAGAATAATTATGGGGCTTATGGCCCCATTTACGCCCACACCAGGAATCGAACCTGGATATTCCGAAGAAAATACGCTTTCCAGGCGTACGCAGTACCATTGTGCCATGTGAGCTGATTAAGAAAAAGAACTAGGGGTTTTAAAGATTGGGGTTATCATCAGTATATGAGCTTTCCCTTGTAAAATTGGCTCATCTACTAAAATGAATATTGTCTATGCTTTTCTAATCTTTTATCCTCCTGCTCCAACTATAATGTTTAGGTTATTAATGATATAAGTTAGAAAATCAATCTGAACAAGTGAGGATTGATTTTCATGAAAACTCTTATTTTTTTTTACAAAAATAACAAATGTTCATCTACTGTATCATAGTATGGATAAAACCTTTGATTAAAGCACAAAGCAGGAGGTTTTATCCATTAGAGAAAACTGACAAAACCGTGCTACAATCGTCAGTTTTATCTATATCTCCGAGACTTGAGTAATTTTCAAAGATAACATCCAAAAAAATCAGAAGAGACATGGGCAATTACAATTCACCCATAAATCACAATTTCTATAGGCTATCTATGTCTCTTCTGATTTTGTCCATTTCTTGGACATTTTTGTCATAGCTATTATAAATTCTTTGAATGTACATTCCTCTTTGTAAAAACACATCCAAATTGTTTGAAGCATTTGTTCAAACAAAAAGAAAAAATATCTTATTTTCATTTCTGAGGATTTACATTTTATCCTTGATTCTCCAAGGTTAAACATTAACTTAGCCTCATTCATTAGCAATTATTACAAATACTTTTTTCCCAATAAACTCTTTTGGAAAGTCTATTCTAGCACTTGTGCCAAATGGTTTTACAATTCTTTCAAGAAAACATTTAATTCCTCTCAAAGTAAGAGTTGTTTTATTTATGATTTCTACCTTTCTCATACCTATCTAATAGATAGGTTAAGTATTTAAGCTTTATGGAGTAACTATTAAATACTAAACTTCATTCGGAGATACTATATCAGCCAATTCTTCTCTTATGAACTGCAAAATATCTCCTGATGAAATACTTTAAAAAATGCTCTTCATCTTTTTGCAATGCTTTGTAATATGAACGTCTTTTTTTATACTCTATTATTAACATTGGATAACCATTATGCCAGAGAATTTTATTCATAATTAGTCTCCCAATTCTCCCGTTTCCATCACCAAAAGGATGAATTTTCTCAAATTTATAATGGGCTTTTGCAGAAAGTTCAACAGGATTCATCTTTTTTTCTTTATTGATGAACTCAATAAGTTCATTCATCATTTTATTTACATCCTGCCAGTCAGGAGCTAAATATGGCCCAACTCTAACAAGATAGTCTCTAAACCTTCCAGTTATATCTGGTTTTGAACTTTCGAAAATATCTTTGTGCCATTGCAATAATAAATCATTTGTTATTTTTTCTTCTTTTTTTAGCATTTGCAGGAATACTTTGCTGTGAGCTTCTGTTTCTTTGACATCGCGAAGAGGCTTATTGGGAGAAATTTTGTCATGTATTATCTCTCTAGTTTCTTCTAGTGTGATAGTTGAGCCTTCTATGGCATTGGTGTTATAGGTAAATGCAATTGAGATTTCTTCAAGTTCTTTTTCTTTTACGCTTTCTGGAAGTCTTTTCCATTCTGTTTGAAAGTGTTTTTTAATAGACCCTAGTTTATTATTAATGTCTTTTTGAAATTTTTCTTCAAACCTTAATTTAATCTCTTTGATGTTTGAGGGTATTTCTGTCCCGAGATATTTTTCCTTTGTAATTATTTTTCCGTTTTTTCTAAATGAATGTTTAAGATAATAATACTTTTTGTTTCCTTTTTTTCTTGTCGCTATTTTCATAATAGTCTTACACTTACAAAGTATTTAAATATTGTGTTTTGGTGAAAAGTGTAAGGGTAGGTTATTTTAAAGATCTTTGGGAGGGTTTTAAGGGCAGGATTATTTTACTTTAGGACTTTGTTTTGAAGTGAGAAAATCTCGGTAGATATTTACTGCTTGTTCTCTAGTAGATTCTGGGCTGATACTTGCATCAAGATATTTAACTACCGTTCCTCTAGATTCAAACAACTCTTTTAACCATAGACTTTGATAAGATTCATTAAGTCTTTTTTGAAATTCAGGATTATCAAATATGGAATTGTCATCTTTTGCAGAGCCTTTTCTTGCTTCTATTCTTTTCATTAATTCTTCAATATTTTTTATTCTAGGAATTATTAGTAAATCTGGGCGGTATTCAAGCTGTAATTTATTTCCCTCGTGTTCTAAAATTCTTATTCTAGCTTCTTCAGGATTTTTGCCTTCGTCTTCCGCTCTTAAACTCTGATAGGTTAAAGTTGCAGAAAAACATCTGCTTTGTACAACATTTAATCTATTTGAAATAGCTGGAATAACGACTCTTTTCATTTGTATTAAACGATTTAAAGAGTATGCCTGAATTTCAGTTTCTGCAGAATATTCTCTGCCATCTCTTACAATTATCTCAAATCTTATGCTATGACCTATACCTTCATAGGTTGGTTCAGCAGTAATAACAGTGTTATAGTAAGTTTCTGGAGGATTCCAAAAGTCTATTAATTCTGGCAAACCTTTGGCGTTTGCTTTACTAAAGGCAACACTATCAAACACTGCTTTTCCCAGTTTTTGTTCATATGTAATTATTGCTCTTTCAACTTCTCCTTTACCAACTCCATCTAAACCATCAACTACAATAAATAGTCCTCTTTCTGTCATTTTCTTTTTTATCTTAGTGCGTTATAAACAATTATTATCCTCCAAAGTATATATTGCAGTTGTGAAAGACTTAAGTAAAATAGACTTTTTTATTGTGTATGACTAGAAGATACGAAAGAATGGAAGATGTTCCTGATAATATTTTAAATAAATTGGGAAGATTTGTAAGTAATGTTGGGGGAAAGACTTTTGTTCTTAGAGGGTTGCCCCCCGAAATGCATGGGGGCGTTTTAGCAAGATATTCTCGCGCCTCCACTGGTTTACAATTGACTTTGATAAACGAATTTTTTGATGATAATGGAGACCCTATTGAAGGAAAAGGATCTGAGTTAATGGATAGAGTTCTTAACGCTTTTGGAGACGATTCTGTTGGAGAATTAGAAGGAATTCACGTTGGAATAGAAGATATCTCTCAAATAGGTACAAAATTTATTGAAGACAGAAGGATTGGAGGTTCTCCGATAGAACAATCTACAAGGTATGTTAGATATAATAAAAAGGATGAACAAGGTAGATGGAGATATTTAAGACCAAAAGAAGTATTCGAAGCAGGTTTTTTAGACAAATTTGAAATTGTTAATAATCGGACATTTGAAGTTTACTCAGAAGGCATAATAAAATTATCAGAACATTTCAAAAAACAATTGCCACGAGATAGTTTTAAAATAACTATAGAAAGAAATGGTCAAAGGACTGAAGTAAATAAAGATAATTTGAATTCAGATAATGAAAAAAGTGCATTTAATACTGCTTATAACTTTACTATAAGATGCGCAGCATTAGATGTTGGCAGATGCATTCTACCTTCTTCAACATTAACTCACCTTGGAGTTTTTGGCAATGGCAGATACTTCAGTAATTTAATATCTTTTATGAAAAGTAATGAACTTACTGAATCAAAAGAAAGAGCAGTAGAATTAGAGGGGGAGTTGAAAAAAGTTATTCCAACATTTATCAAAAGAAATGCTGCTAATCCTCAGCTAGCGCATATAAATAAACAAATGAGAAATTTGGCTTCAGATTTGTTTAGAGGTATAACACCTAGAGATGATAGAGTTACTTTAGTTGAAAGAGCAGGCGTTTATAATGATGAGGCTGTTTCTTCTATATTGTTCCCTTATACAAATATTTCTTTACAACAAATTGTTGATATTATACGGAACTTAAGAGATGAAAAAAAGTTACAGATTATGGAAACATATATAGGATCTAGAAGCAGCAGGAGAGACAGGACAGGAAGAGGGATTGAAGCCGGTTATCCTTTGACTTTTGATTTAGTGGGGTGTTTTGCAGAATATAGAGATTTGGAGAGACATAGAATCCTTACCCAACAAAGACAAGACTTGACAACACAATTAGGTTTTATTATGCCTTCGGAGATGGAAGAAATTGGCCTTAAAAGAGAAGTTGAAGAGGTTGTTGCTTTAATGGACAATCTTAATACTGACTTAAAACATGCCGGAATAGAGCAGGCTGCGCAGTATGCCACCCTGTTTAATCACAGAATGAGGTTTATGTTAGGTATGAATTTAAGAGAGTTTCAACATTTGGTTGAATTGAGAACTCAACCCGCAGGACATTTTAGTTATAGAAGTATGGCAATGGAAATGGCTGATAAAGTTAAAGAAAAATATGCCTGGACAGAGATATTTTTAAATTTTGTAAACTATTCTGATCCTGGAAACAAAATATCTAGAGCAAGAGAACAATCTAGAATTGCTGGAAAAAATTTGGCAAGGAACATTGATGGAAGTTTGGATTTATAATTTTCGTAAATACTCTTTAACGAAAGGCCAGCTCAATCTTGTCCAGGACTCTATTTCTACATTGGGATTTAAGAATAAATTATCTAATTCAGAAATTGACATAAAAGAACATACTGACATTTCATCATCTCCTTTTTGAACATATTCTGAAGTTTCTACTAGAGCTACTACAGCAAAATGCACTTTTCCTACGCTGTTTGAATCGTCATTTAAGTAGCCTATAATTTTTGGCGTGGGGTAGTCTAGCATTTTAACTTCTTCTTTTAACTCACGTATCATTGCATTGATTATGGGATTTTTCGAATCTTCTTTTTCTATATGGCCTCCGACACCGCACGACCATTTATCCATTAATCTTTTTTCTTTATAGTTTTTCCCTGATGACCTTTTATATGCCAGGATTTTTTTAGATGTGGGATTTATTATCCAGACATATGGGATAATTTGCTGTAAATTTTCGTTGTATTCAAGAACGTCGCCTCTTTCATGATAGAAATAATTATCTAAGATAATTTTAATGAAATCATTTTCTTCTGAAGAGATAAATCCTTGAAATTCTTTATTTTTGAATAGAATTTCTCTCTTGACAACTAAAGCCTCTTTAACCATTTATTTTTCTAATAAAGATATTATATAAAGATATTTGTTTTTGAAAAGGATATTGAGAGATTTTGAAGGAACATAAAGAGAATAAAGAGATTGCCTAAAAATTCGCTACATCAAGATTCTGGCAATTGAATCTTGAGTGCAAGAAAATTCTCTGAAATTAGAATTTTCTGCACAGAAAA
>Ga0209542_10018349_pt1 | contig 11337 bp, 9 predicted proteins | sample RifCSPhighO2_01_FD_184028 | JGI IMG/M metagenome (GOLD analysis project Ga0209542, IMG submission 184028) | Soil microbial communities from Rifle, Colorado - Rifle CSP2_plank highO2_0.1 (SPAdes) (version 2) | ecosystem: Environmental > Terrestrial > Deep subsurface > Rock core/Sediment ...
CCTTTTTTTAATTCGCATAGTAAATATTCTGACTTTTAGCTTGTAGTTGAGCCACCATACATCAAAAACAGCCTCCCGAAAGTTTCTTTAACTCACGAAGCGCGGCTCTACATCATGCAGGACAACCCGCAAGCTGCCGAGCGCGTCCGCAGTGCGATCATTTCGGCTGTTGATCGGCTCGCCGAAGCACCGCATCTCGGCAAGCCCGGACGCGTTGACGGAACGCGCGAGCGCGTCATTCCCCGTACCCGCTACATTGCGGCATACACCGTTATCGGCGATCGGGTGGAGATCCTATCCGTCATCCATGGCGCTCGCCTTTGGCCGGAGCATTTCTGACTTCGCGGCCTTACCTAGTAGGTGATTGTGCTCAATCAGAAACTCGAAGCGATATTATAGATCGGCAGCAGTACGGAGGCGAGGAGGACAGCCACGCCGACGGCCAAGACCACGATGATAAAGGGCTCTATCAAGCCTACTAAGGTATCGAGGGCATTATTGACCTCTCGACGATAGAAACGCGCCATGACCTCAAGAATGTGGCTCATATTTCCCGTCTCCTCGCCGATCTTTACCATAGCAACCACAATACCGGGCATCTCTGGGTGCTTGCGGAACGCGTCGGAGAGTGGCATGCCCCCTTTCACGTCCTCCGCTGCTTGGGCAATGACACGGCTATAGATCGGATCTTCTACTACGGAGCCGGTGATCTCCAAGGCGCGCAAGATCTGGACACCGCTTTTGAGCATTGTAGAGAGGTTGTCTGCGATGCGTGAGAGAAAGATCTTGCGGTAGATATTGCCGAGCGCGGGCGCCTGTAGCCGCGCACTCGCGAGTACTTCCCGCCCCGCGTCTGTCTTGGCGTACCACACGAGAAACGAAACACCGGTGATGAAGAGGATGAAGAGGAGGAGAAAATAGTGCGCAAAAAAGAGCGAGACGCCGATGATGATCTGCGTGTAGATCGGCACTGCCTGCCCGGCATCATCGAGCATTTTTGCAAGATTCGGGATGACCAGGGTCATCATGAGGGTCATGACGATGGCAAATGTCATGAGAACGAAAGCCGGGTAGATCATCGCGTTGCGCGCCTTCGATGAGAGCTCATAATTGCGGTCGAGATAATCGGCGAGGAATGAGAAGGTTTCATCCAATTTTCCCGATTCCTCACCTGCGCGCACCATGTTGACATAAAAGTTGGAGAAGACGTTTTCGTGCTTCCCAAGCGCAGATGAGATCGTACTTCCGCTTTGGATGTCGTTGCCGACTTCGGTGAGGATGTCGGCCAACTTTTGCGTGCGCGCCTCCGCCGCAAGCAAGCGAAATGCGCGCAAGGCCGACACCTGCGCCTCGAAAAGCGTCGTCATCTGACGACTCACCATGACGATATCGGCGTTGGATACGTGATCGAAAAAAGGAATTGAGCGCATGAGTCCTGCCACCTTTTTACCTTCCGGGTCGATCGCTGATATCACGAGCCCCCTCCTCTGGAGGGCGGTGATCGCGAGATCTATGGAGACGGCATCTATCGTGCCTTCGCGCTTATTACCTTCTTGATCGAGCGCACTGTAGGTGAAGACAGCCATAGCTACATGAGCTTCTCCAACCCCTGCGGGTTGAACGAGAACTGGTAGGCGGTCTCGACGCTGATCTCTCCCCTTGATACCAGCTCGGAAAGTGAGCGGTTCATGTCGATCATGCCTTCGGTGGAGGAGGTCTCTATCACCGTGTTGATCTCGTGCGTACGCTTCTCTCGGATCAAGTTTGCGACTGCTCTCGTATTGATGAGGAGCTCGTAGGCAGGCACGAGGCCGCCGGAGATGCGCGGGATCAGCCTCTGGCTGAATATGCCAGCGAGCGAGGCGCCGAGCTGGAGGCGGATCTGATCCTGCTGCTCCGCAGGGAACGTGTCTATAATGCGATCCACGGTCTGTGCAGCATCATTTGTGTGCATCGTCGAGAAAACGAGATGCCCTGTCTCGGCGGCGGTCACGGCGGCGGCCATCGTCTGGTGATCGCGCATCTCACCTACCAATATCACATCCACATCTTCGCGGAAGACCGAGGCTAAGGCCGCGGCAAAACTCTTCGTATCAATGCCGACCTCTCGCTGGTCCACCAGCGATTGCTTCGGCTGGAAAATGTACTCGATCGGATCTTCTATGGTGATGATGTGCTCCATCCGCTCCGCATTAATGACATCTATCAAAGCGGCAAGTGTGGTGGTCTTCCCCTGCCCCACCGGCCCAACGACCAGAAAGAATCCTTGGGATTTGCGGGCAAAGGTGAGCAGGGTCTCGGGAAGGTTGAGCTCTTGAATGGTGCGGATCTGTTTGGGGATGAGCCGCAGCGCCACCCCTATACCGCCGCGCTGAACGAAGGCGTTGCCACGAAAGCGGAAGCCTTCTTCACTCTCGTACGCGAAATCTATCTCCTGCTCCTCGCTGAAGCGCTTGAACTGGACATCGGTGAGCAAGACCTTGGCAAAACCCGCCGTATCAGCCGCTGCAAGGACCGGTTCTTTCAACATGGGCGCAAGGTTTCCGGAGACGCGGATGGTGGGATGCATACCCATGGACAGATGCAGGTCGGACGCACCCTCGTGCGCCACCACATTGGTGTATTTCTTCAAAAGCGGTTGGTACTCCATTCCGTTGGACATAGTGTGTAGTATGAATTATGCCTTGCGGCGTTTCGCCATTTCTTCACTCACGGTGTTGACAACTTCCGAGGGTATCATGGTCGCCTTGACGATGTAGCGATCGGCGCCGAGCTGCAGCGCCTTTGCTTTTTCCGCGTCGTTCATTTCATTCGTAAGGGCTATTTTCACCGCTTGGGGGACGAGAGCTTCGCTCTTGAGCGCTTCGAGGAACGAAAATCCGTCACCGCCTGGCATGATGAGGTCGAAAAGTATCGCATCCGCCGCAAATCCGTCGTGAAGCACCTTCAAGCCATCTGCAGCTGAAAGAGTGGCTTGCACATTGAAACCATTTTGGGTGAATTTCATGGCATACATGTCCACAAGAAACTTATCGTCATCTATAAGAAGCACGTTTCCTTTTGCTCCGCTTGCCACAGCGTTTGGCGATGCGTCTTGTGTCATATTTTTATATTGTAAGGCTGTTTGTGTATCTAACGAAGCTTACGGGGTTGCTCCAGCTGCTGCTTCACTCTTCGCCGCTACCGCTCCCTCGGCCTCTGCCTCATCATCACCCGCCATGAGAAGCGACGAGAGCGTGCTGACCTCCGAGAATGGTATCTGTTTGTTGAATGCCTTAACAATAGCATCTTCACGCATAGTAAGCATGCCCTGTGCCCGCGCTGCGGCCCACAGGCGACTATCAACCGGATTGTCAAGAATGATACGTTCGATCTCCGACGACATTTCTAGCACCTCAAAGACGGCCATACGTCCGCGCATTCCTGTGGGACAGGTCGCCGTTTTTTCTGGTTCAAAAACAGCTTTCTGTATCTCGAAACGATACTGGCTGGGCAGCGTGGTGAGCTGCTCCTCGATATTTTTTCTATCGGAAGCGGATATCTCCATCGGCTGCCCCGATCCAGGGCAGAGGGTACGCACCAGTCGCTGGGCCATCGAAACAATCAAGACCGGTGGGATGAGGTACGGCTCCACGCCCATGTCGATGAGCCGCGCTATGGTGCCGATGGAGTCGTTGGTGTGGATGGTGGAGAGGACGAGGTGACCGGTCAAGGCCGCTTGGATGGCAAGCTTGGCTGTTTCGCCATCGCGTATCTCCCCCACCATGATGACATCGGGATCTTGACGCAGCGTGGTGCGCAGACCGGTTGCAAAGGTGTAGCCGATCTCGGGACGCACCTGCGATTGATTTACGCCATCTACGTAGTATTCGATCGGATCTTCGAGCGAGAGCACGTTTTTGCGCTCGCGATCGACTTCGGTCAACATCGAATACAGGGTTGTGGATTTACCAGATCCCGTGGGGCCGGAGATCAAGATGAGCCCGTGCGGCGCGCGTGCGGCGCGCCGCAGAATCTCCAAATTGCGAGGCGTGAGTCCGATCGAGTCGAGTGGGATGAAGCCCTGTTCGCGATCGAGAATACGGATGACGACCTTTTCGCCGTTGTAGGAGGGGAAGGTGGATACACGGAAGTCTATGGGCCTGTTGTCGATCGAGGCTGAGAAGCGGCCATCTTGGGGTTTTCGCTGTTCGTCCAAACGGATGCTAGCGAGCACTTTGACGCGCGCAACGAGCGCGCGGTGCGCCGAGAGCGGCAATATGACGCTCGTGTGCAAGTCGCCGTCAACACGATAGCGCACGCGCACGCCCGATGGCTGCGGCTCGATATGCACGTCGGAGGCACGTCCGTCGATAGCATAGCGCAAAATGGTCGAGACGATCTTGATCGTCGGCGCATCTTCTTGAATGTTTTTGATATTGATACTCTGGGGATGCACGATCGAGGGGTCTCCGAGGTCAAGTGGCGCAGCCTCCCCGCTGGGTTTGCTGACATCACTCTCGCTTTCAAGATCAGAAACGGCACGTTCGACCTCGCCTGACAAGCCACGGTACATCTCGTGTACGCGGTCGAAATCACTCTGCGTGATGCCAAAAATTTTAAAGGGCATCCCCGTCGCACGGGCGATGAAATTCAAGGCGTCGATGGCTTGGATATCATCCGGATCCACCATCCCGACTTCGAGCACGCCCTCAGTGATCGCAAGCGGCGCTATCTTGTAGTGTTCGGCGGATTCTTCAGGAATGAATTTCAGGACATCGTAGGGAATCTTCACATCCCCGAGCGCTCTGCGTGATCCACCGAGGGGGGTGGGGGCGGAAACTTGCGCAGGGGGGAGCGTATCCACCATACAAGAGACCTACCTAGCGTGGCGCAAGAAGCTTTGTGCTTTTTGTGGTGCTCGCCCCGCCCACGGCGGAGCTCGCGTTCACCGACGCGTCGAAGCCAAGCGGTGCGAAGGGATTCGGCCGACCGACGGGCTCCGGTGTGATGGGCGTTGTAAGATCCCGAAGTATTTGGAATGCGGGGTTCGTAAAGATCGTACCGTCCAGCGACACGGAACGTAGCGCAAGGAGGCTATCCAGTAGGTCTTGGGCGCCCGCGGGGGCAACTGTCTCCGTTTCACTCGTCAACACCGAGTCGTCGGAAGAAGTGCCCGAGAGCATGTACCATGCAACCCCCGCGACCAGGATCACGATGACGACGGCGACTATTTTATGTCGAAGTATCCAATCCATAGTTATTTTAGCCAAAAAGTTTTTACCGACATCTCATACCGGTATGCGGCACCTGCAGCACCTGCGGCTGATCCAGAAGTGCCCTGTGCCGAGAGGGTCAGCGATCCTAGATCGACGGTTCGCAAACTCGTCTCAAGGTCCTTGAGAAATGCTCGGAATGTGTCGTAGGTCCCATACGTTGTGAAGTGAAGTACCAGCGAATCATATTTCTGGGCCGATGCACTGATCGTGGTGACGGCGGATTGATCACTGGTGTTGGATGGTGACGTCGCAACGTCAACGTTCTCAAGAGCCATACCGTAGTGAGATGCAAGACTGTCGAGTTCAAGGATAAGCCTGATATTGTCGACGTGGTCTGGGAGCATCGTCTGCAGCCGGATAATATCGTTTTGGTTGAATGCGTTGCGACGATCCATCAATTCCTTTTTCCGGGCCTGCAACTCGGCCGCTTTGTCGAGCGCTTCTTCATACTGGGCGATCTGTGCTTGCAGCTCACCGATCGTTGCATACGCTGGCTTAGTATAGAAGAAAAATACTCCCCCAGCAGCTATAAATCCTATTATGGCAAAGATTGTTTTTCCCATGGCGTTATTGAGGCGAGCCACTCGCTGAAGACGTGGCTTGAGTACCGCTGCCGCTACCGAATGCCGATGCTGGGGCGGCAACCTCGGAGGCGGGGATCGCTGCCGGCACACTGCCGCCAACTAATTCAACAAAGTTGATCGCGTGAGGGTCAACGAATGCTTTGAGAGAGAAGTGCACGCCATCCCGCTGGCGATCTATGTCAGAAAAGATCGGGCTCGTGAATACAGAGCTCTTACTCAAGAGGTCGGCCTGGAGCGCGATCGAATTCACGCTCTGTGCCACGCCCTGCATCTTGATGGTGATATGGTTTGAATCAGACGCCTGAAACTCAAGCGAGGAGAACGATACCGTCTTGAGTGTTACTTGGTTTAAAACATCAAAAAAAGCTGAGGGCGCGATGTGAGTAGTGAGAATGCTCTCTCCAGCGTGCATACGATCGTCGAGACGCGTCAGCTCTTTTATCAATGCAGGTTCAAACTGCGCCCGTGCACGCTCAAGGCTCGCTAGATCCGAGGTTATCGCAGAGTGCAAATACTGCTGGTACAAAAAGACCGCGCCGCCGAGCGCGCATGACGCGGCAAGCGCAATAATGGCAAGTATGAAGAAGAGATCGGGCATGCCACGCTCTTGCAGCCGCCGAGTCTTTTGCAGCTGCCCCGCGTCGTGGGGAATAAACGATGATTGAATTCCAGATTCCATCCCGTTAGAAGCCGGACGCAGCGGTAAGATCGCGCCATGCTCGATTATTTTCTTGTAATGCTGGTGGAAAAATCATACGCATATTGTATCAGTGCGTTCGCGGCTTCTAACGGGACCATACTATTCATGCTTCAGCGCGCGCAAGGCGAGTCCTACCGATACCGCAAACCCCGGCCCGATCTCATTCAAGACGGATCCCATAAATGCCGGCGCTTCGGTCTTGCCGAACGGATTTGCGATCTCCACTTCCGCTGACAGGGCCGCCTTCGCCACGTCCATGAGCCCGGGGAGCGATGCGCCGCCGCCTGCAAGGACGACGTGTGACACGCTCTTATTGTATCGCTGCCCGTAGTTCAATAGTACCCGATTTATCTCAGAAAACACACGAGAGAGTGTTGATAACAAAGCGGTCTTGATGCGTTCGTTCTCTTCGGTTGAATAGGCGGATTGTTGCAGAAGCCCGCGTTCGCGCTTCACCCGCTCTGCTTTCTCGAAATCCCATCCGAGGGAACGGCCGAGTGTTTCCGTCATCTGTTGGCCGCCCAGCGTGACGAGATGCGTCAAGCGCACTACACCGCGCTCGACCACATAGATCTTGGTGGTCGAAGCGCCGAGGTCAACGAAAAGGATCGGGGCAAGACCGTGTCCGATAGAAGATCGGATCGCACTGAATATTTCGATCTCATAAAACTCGGCGGTCAGGTTTGTGGCTGCGGCGATCTCTTGGTAGGAACGTAAGATCGTATTGTGGATCGCAACCAACAACACCTCCTGACCTTTTATGCGCATCGGGGGGGGTTCGGGATTGACGCGATCGAATGCGCCCCGATCGCTCTCATCTTTGGGAATGATGAACCAGTCGAGTGCCACTTCTGAAACAGCAATCGGTATGTACTTGCGTGCCTCTATGGGCACCATGCGCTTCAACTGTTCGTCGTCCACTTTCGGGAGATCCAAGACGGTAATGAGGCTCGCTGAGAATGGAATAGATATGCCGCCGACTTTAGCCGTCACATTCGCCTCGTGCATCAGGTCGGCGATGGCTCCCGCCAATTTGACTGGCTCCAATTTAACCCCCTTACCGATCGGGATCTTCGCGTAGGGCCCAAGCGCGATCTCTCCGTAGGTCTCAAGGATCGCTGCGCCGCGCGCGAGGCGCAGCTGGACGATCTTGGCCGATGAAGATCCGATGTCGACGCCGATCACGCTCGCGGCTTTTTGTTTGCCGAGAGATGAAAATTCTTTCAGTATGTTTTGCAGAGAAAACGCCATCCAAAAAATTATAGCACGCGACTTTTTGTTTCCTGTCGCGTGGGGCTCGTGCTGATAAAATTACCACGCACTCTCGCTCTATAGTGAAAGGTACGTCTGCGTCACCCACCCGTCGCATGAGGTTTCGAAGTCTACTCGCCACCAGGTATCTTTCTGGGCACCTGAGGGGCCGCTCACGATGGTGCCGAGCGCACCTTTCGGTTGTGTGCAGAGGATCTTGCCTGATTTAGTGTTGGCCTTGGCCCGCACGTTGAGATTGTCGGTCGTCTTGACGCGCGAGTTGATACCGAAGGAAGGTGTGATGGAAGAGACGGTTACCGTTGCGGACGCAGTGGGTGAAGTGCCGCCCTCCCCGGCGCAGGTGATTGAGTATGTCGTAGTGAGTGTGGGGAACACTGTCGTTGAACCTGACGTGTTGATTGGAGTGAAGTTGACTCCGGTGCAGGAGGTGGCGTTGGTGGAGGCGTATGTAAGGGTGGAAGATTGGCCGGTGGTGATGCTCGTGGGAGATGCGGAGAGAGAGGTGGTGGGGGTGGGGGTGGGCGGTATGACGACGTTATTGACGGTAACGGAGATGGTATCGGACAATCCCGTGTTCCCTGCGGCGTCAAACGCTTTCGTTTGCAAGGTATGGGGGGCGTTGGTGAGCTTGGTAGTATCGAGAGTACCAGCGTATGGAGATGTCGTGTCGCTTGCAAACGCTGTTATGTCGGTGTCTTTGAAGAAGTCGACTCGTGCGACGCCGATATTGTCGGAAGCGCTGGCAGTGACGGTTGTGGCAGCAGAAACCGTGTCACCATTTGCCGGTGAGGTGATGTAAGTAGTAGGCGCGGTGGTGTCGGGAGGAGGCAGTGTGCCGCCGGTTGGCGGGGTGGCGGTCGAGATGGGGAGCTGGAAGGTGTACTGGAGTGTGTTGCCGGAGGAGTCGGTGCCGAGGAAGCGCACGGAGAGGATGGAGCCGCTCACGTTGCCCGGAATGTTGGCGGTATAACCGGTGCCCATTGATACGCTCGTGGGCGAGACTGGTACATCGGTGAAGGTAGTGCCGTTGGTGGAGTAGCTCATGGTGAGCGATTGCATCGTGCCGCTGTTGGGGTCCATGCCAATCAAGACCGTGTTCTCGGAGCCGAGAGTGTAGTATTGATCTGTGCGCACGCCGTCGGTGGAGTAGTAGAGCTGGGTCAGGTATGGCGGATCGGAGTCGGCAAGAGTCGTGTTGAAGATCGAACTTACCGAGCCGGTTAGCATCACCCCTTTGGTTTCGTATGGGAATGAGGCAATGAATTCAGTGGGGCCGGGGAGCGCAAAACAATGAGTATTCGGACCCGTGGATATGAGACAATAACTCCGTAATTCTTGATTACCATAAGTGCCAGAGTATATGGTGACACCATTCTGACGAATACTGTAGGTTGAGGCGCCATATCCTCCCACTGCGGAATAATCCTGTCTTAGGATGTTGTGGCTCTTGTCTCCGTAGGAGCTGCCGGAGCTTGATTTCGAGAAAAATACTGGATTAAACTCGAATGTACCGAAAGAGCTCTTAGTGATCTTTTCAAAGAAGCCCGCGGGACCGAGGCCATTGTATTGTATCGTCCCGGCGACCGGGCCAGGCAGTGGGGTCAGTCCGCCGGGATGGAGGAAGCCGCGCATGTTGGCTCCAATATCGATGAACGGAGAAAGGTAGGTGTGCATGTCGTCATACAAACTGGGCCAGCAGCCTCCAGAGCCTACGTCACCGTCATAGTCGGCCAGCGCAATGGCGCATTGCATGAAGAAGCTTCCCAACTTGTAATTCGAGTAGGTTACCTGGGTGAACGGAAGTGTAGCAGTTGGCACGGAGCCACTGCCGTGCGCCTTACAGCTCATCCCGCTGGTTTCGACGCAGTACCACATTTTGGGATAAATAGCCGTTCCATCCGGCAGGTTCAGGTCGTCTTTGAAATCCACTCTTGTGAGATCCGCGGACGTATTCGCGAGTGTGAGATCGCCGGAGAGGCCCGTCGTCTCCCAGGAGAACATGTAGAAGGGCGTAACATTTGAAGAATAGGTCTGTCCGTACGCATGCAGAGAATAATTGGGACTCAAGTCCGAGATGAATACTTTGTCACTCGCAAGGAGCGGGAATTGCCAATGAGCAGATACTGGCTGGATGAAGACGTGGCGGAAGCCATTGATCTGATTACTCGTATTCGCATACAGATTGCCGTTGATATCTATGGCTTTGAGGGTTACGACATTTTTCGCCTGCGATTCACTCACGGTAATCGTACTGTGGCTCGTGAGCGAGACACCCTCCGTCATCACCAAGCTTCGCCTGTAACCACACGGTAAGCTCGTGCATGAGTGACTACCATACTGCACGAGAACATCATACGTACCCGGATTATTGAGATACATATCGTGCGGATTTGAAAGAGGCGTCCATGCAGACCAGTACGAATTCAGCGCCCTGTTGTGGTACACGATGGTCGCCGCCTTAAAGCTGGCTGCGCTCTCTGACGTGTCCCCTATCGTCAGCACATAGAATTTCGCGAACTTGGTCTGTAGCGTTGTATTGAATGTACCAGTCGAAAACGCGAGCGTACCGGTATACAACTTATTCGCAACCGAGGTGTTGTTGACCGAAAAGCTCGTGGTGAGCGTGGCATTTCCTCCCGCAGGCACCGAGAGTGAGCCTGCGCTCATGGTATAGGTGATACCGCTCGGATAGGATGAGGGGGTCGCGGTGACGGTCTGTGGAATGTCGGTGCGAAGATTGGTAGCGGTAAGCACTTTGGGATTTGAAACCCAACCGGTGAGATTGGGGGCATCAACGCCATAGTCGAGCACGCCCACTGGCGTGATGGTGATGGTCGGCACGACATTGATAAATGCGGGGATTGCGGCTACTTGCTTCCCTGTAGAATCAGTAAATGTAATGGTGGCAGTATACGTGCCGGTCTTTACCACATCGTTGTCTACTTGCACGGTAGCAGAGAATGAATCCGTAGCACTACTTGGGAGGCTGACGCTTGCCTTGCTGAAAGTCGCGGTGATACCAGCGCTCGATGACGTAAAGCCGAGCGTAAGCGTACCGAGAGTGCTCGATTTGGGCGTTATGGTGAACGATTGGGTTTTAACGCTGTACTTCGTGGTTGGGTCGGTGGCAAAACTCCAGGTGTTGGGAGAGGAAGATATCTTCGAGACTATGGGAATTGCTTTTTGCACATTTACGAGCCCGGCACCCTGATCGTTGTACGTAGCGCCACTTCCAAGATCGGTGGCGCTAGATTTGATGAGGTTTTTGAGATCGGCAGGCGTGTACGAAGTATTGGCCTGCTTCATGAGTGCCAAGACACCCGCGATATGCGGCGCTGCCATCGAGGTGCCGGAGATGCGTACGTGGCCAGAGTCGAAGCAATCGGGCGATGTGGAGAATGCACTTGCCCACCGTGTGGCGCAGATCATGACGCCGGGCGCGGTGATATCAGGCTTCTTGTAGTCGGTGCCATTGTAAATTACGGGGCCGCGGGAGGAGAAAGTGGCGATGGGTGTGTTGTTG
>Ga0209542_10018350_pt1 | contig 11337 bp, 9 predicted proteins | sample RifCSPhighO2_01_FD_184028 | JGI IMG/M metagenome (GOLD analysis project Ga0209542, IMG submission 184028) | Soil microbial communities from Rifle, Colorado - Rifle CSP2_plank highO2_0.1 (SPAdes) (version 2) | ecosystem: Environmental > Terrestrial > Deep subsurface > Rock core/Sediment ...
AGCGACCAGCTGAAACGCGCTGCCGTTTCAATCGTTCTGAACATCGCGGAAGGTTCCGGACAACCGACGAAAAAAGGGTTCGTACTGTACATTCAGCGTTCCAAGTCATCCACGCTTGAGTGTGTCGCGTGTATCAAAATAGCTCTTCAGGAAGAGTTCGTTGCGAAAGCAGACACTGCAATCGTTGATAAATTGCTGGAACAGGAGTATTTTAAGCTCATCGCTCTGGGAAAGAGTATGGGCGTTTAGAACGAATAGAACGTCTACAACGTTTACAACATCATGGCATCTCTTTACACACAGCAAGGGAAGAACATCCGCAAGACATGGGTTTTGATGGCGGGGTTTCTCATCATAGTTATCGCACTCGGGTGGCTCATGTCGCAGCTCTACGGCGAGCCGTTAATTCTCTACATTGCGATCGCTATTTCTCTTGTCATGAACATCACCGCATATTGGTTTTCCGACAAGATCGCGCTTGCTTCCACGGGCGCGAAAGAGGCCGATCCGAAGCAGTACCTTGAGCTCCATCGTATCCTCGAGAATCTCGCTATCACAGCGGGACTCCCAAAGCCGCGGCTCTATGTCATCAACGATCCTGCGCCAAACGCGTTTGCCGCCGGCAGGGATCCAAAACACGCGGTCGTCGGGGTAACCACGGGACTTTTACAGACGCTCGAACGGAGCGAGCTTGAGGGAGTGCTCGCGCACGAACTCTCTCACATTGGCAACCGCGACATTCTTGTTATGACTGTCGCTGTGGTTCTCGCCGGAGTGATAGCGATGCTTGCGGACATTTTCCTTCGCATGAGTTTTTATGGGGGAGGGAATCGCGACAGCAAGAGCCCCATACTTCTCATTGCCGGCATTATTGCCATAATCGTCGCGCCCATAGCGGCACAGCTCATTCAGCTTGCCGTTTCCCGAAAGCGCGAATTCCTTGCCGATGCCTCGGGTGCGCTCCTCACGCGCTATCCCGACGGGCTTGCCTCCGCTCTCAAAAAGATCGCCTCGTACGGAGCGCCTATGCAGCGCGCCAATCACGCGACCGCGCATCTCTTTATCTCAAACCCATTCGGCACTCATGACGCTGGCAAATTCATCGCAAGGATATTCTCGACGCATCCACCAGTAGAGGAGCGCGTAGCAGCTCTCACTGGGATGCGAGTGCGTTAGTGGCGTGATATAAATCGTTTGCACGGAGGCGTCGCATAGTGGTCTAGTGCACCGCCTTGGAAAGGCGGCATGCCGCAAGGCATCGAGCGTTCGAATCGCTCCGCCTCCGCAAAAATAACGATCGCGCTTCGAAGCAGTGCGCGACTATATTTTGCGAGAGGAGCGCAGTGCTTGAGCAATGCGCGTGTGAGATTCGAACGCCGGAACGATGCCGAGCGAGCACGCGAGGCAATGAGGCGGTGCCCAGACAAACGTTTGCGGCGGCAAAAATTTAGTCGCGGGAAAATCTCTCACACCCCGCCCAAAGTACTTAGTATCGGAGGTATGCGGGTGCATAAATCATTCCCCATTTGCCACTTGCTGCATTTCCATTTAATGCTCTAATTAGGATGTGATGATGGATAAATTTGATCCCACGAGACACGACAGAATCAAAGGTCAACAAGGGCCGATTCTCGACAAGGAAAAAGCAAGTCAGATGGCAAAGGTGGAGGATCACTTTCAAGAAAAGGCACTTAAACATGCGGACAATCCGGTTTACGCTGAAAAAGGCATCACGCCGGATTATATACGAAGTATCGGCGAACTTGAAGCGGAAAGCGTTGGTGCGACGTATGATTTCAAACAAACCGCGCGTGAAATGACAACAAAAGATCTAAAGCAGTTAAGAAAAGATCTCCAACAGGAATTAAAACTCTTTACAAACACATATCTATACCCTCCGACAGGCATGGGCGAGCAACGCTCCCCGGAGGAGGCAAATGAAAGGGCACGTTATTTGAGAATACTCACAAAAATCCACGCAACAGAAAATGAACTGAAGACGCGGTCCGAGGCTGGATCACAAGGGTATTTGGACCGCATTAAACGTTCCTTGACTGGCGAATAATCTTGGCTGATTTAACTTGGCGACTGCCATCGAGGGCTCGGCACGACTTTCAAAAACCAGCTAAAATACCCTTATGGTTACTAACCGCTCGGGTTCTAACTGCTGACGGCCCGCACAAAGTTTTGTTATCGGGGCGATGTGGAGACCTCAGCAAGGCCGAGATAAGGAGTATAATTACCGTATTATTAATTGCGTACCTTTTTATGACCATCTTCAGCAACAGCACGTTTACGTGGTGGCAGATTGGACTCTTTAAGCTCTCGGTTCTCACATTCGGTGTCGCGATCGGCGCATATTGGCAAGAAGTGTTTCTGTTGTACTTTACGCCTCTTCTGGTGGTCGCCGTTGTGAGCGGGCTCTACGTCGCGTACGTCTACTTCAAACAGCACTAATGTGGTATTGGTATCGTTTTCAAAAAACAGTTCCCCTATGCCGATGCCTCAGCGGGGTCGAAGCAAATCCGCCAAAATACCCTTGTGGGGATTGACCTACAAAGTTTGAAACGCTAAGACACCGCAGCCCACAGCATATGATCGTCGCTGAACGCAAAGCAACGGTAATGATGCTCGATGACGAGAAGTTCTTGCTCGGCATCTATAAGCTTGCGTTCGAAAAAAGCGGCTACGATGTTTTTCTCTATTACTCGGCCTATGATGCGCAGGAGGCACTCCGAGCGGGATTCGATCCGGATATCATTTTGTTCGATATTACTATGCCCGAAAGTCCAAGTGGCTACGAATTTTTAGAGCGGATCCAAAAGGAGAAATTAAGCAAACGTAGCATGAAGGTCGCACTTACGAACGAAGGGCAGGATGCCGAGAGATTGCGAACTTCAGAGTTGGGAGCGGATGGTCATCTGATGAAATCCGACTTCACTCCTGCAGAGTTGGTGAAAAAGGTGACCGAGATGTTCGCTGCAAAGAGAAAGTCGCACAAGCGATGGATATAGAGGTTATACTGATAGTCGATGCGTGGGTATCATCATTTGCATCTTCGCAAACGGCACTCGCGCGCCCTTGAGCCGTATCCGGCTCGCACATGGTGGAAGCGCTGGCTCGATAGAGTAGTGCTCGCGGTCGGTATCATCGGGCCTATCATGAGCATTCCGCAGATCGTGCTCATCTATGTCGGTCGCGATGCCACAGGTGTTTCAGCGCTCTCGTTCTTCGCCTGGGCGCTTTTTAATATTCCGTGGATCTTCTACGGGCTCGTCCACCGTGAGCCGCCGATTGTTATCACCTACACGCTCTGGCTCGCGTGCAATTCCGCGATTGCGTTTGGTGCACTGCTGTACGGATAGGGCTCAGTGCTCCGTAGCTCTCTGGTGCAGAAAATCCTGAAAGAGCCCTTTTGTGTTCGCGAGATGTTCAAATGATCCCTCTTGAACGATTTTTCCCTTGTCGAAAACGAGTATCCGGTCGCAGTTCTTGAGAGTCGTCAGGCGGTGCGCGATGAGAAGCATCGTCGCATTCTTGAAAAGTTCTTCGATGTTGCGTTGGATGGTAGTCTCATTCGTATTATCAAGGGCAGAAGTTGCCTCATCGAAAATGAGGATCTCCGGTGATGCGAGAACGAGGCGCGCAATCGCGAGTCGCTGCTTCTGACCGCCGCTCAAATTATTCCCATTCTCTGCAACGCGTCCATCGAGCCCGCCGAGAGAGTGTTCTATCTCGTCCCAGATGTTGGCAGAGCGGGCCGCTCGTAGGATGTCCTCTTCAGAGATAGTTCGCGGACATCCATAGGCGATATTTTCTCGTATCGTTCCGGAAAAGACGTATGTCTTTTGGGGCACGTACGCGATCCTCTCGGCGATTTCCGCTCGCGTCATCTCACGAAGATCCGTACCGAGCACCTGCACGGAGCCGGTGTAGTTGTGGACGAGCCGCAGGAGGATTTTGGCTATCGTGGATTTGCCACCGCCCGAAGCGCCCACGATGCCGATCTTCTCTCCACGCTTCACGGTAAAGCTGACGTTTTGCACTATCGGGTGCTTCGACGAGGAATAGGAGAACGATAATCTCTCTACCCGTATGGCCGGTTCCTGGCTTTTGCCGCTGCTCTTCCCTATATCGGCCTCGAACGAGACGTCGAGTGGCGCGTCCAATAGCTCATACAGGTCGTTTACCCGTATAGAGCTTTCGTGTGCTTCGTCGAGTACACGATGGATCTCGCGTAGCGGTGCGGTGATACTTAAAAATAGGATCGAATAGAGGAGGATGTCGCCCTTACTGATGAGACCTTCGGCAGAGAAGAAGATGGCGAGGGCTATAACAGCAATATAAAAGAATCCCTCATTGAGGTATTTCAGGGCATCGAAGAGCGACATCGAAATATGATGCTTGATCTCTCGCTTTCTCAATTCTTCGGCGACACTCTCAACTTTCTCGATCTCACGTACTTCGGTGTTCAGTGCGCGCACTGTTTCTATCCCGCCGAGCATTTCCACGACTGTTCCGTCTATCTTTTCTTTTCCCCGTAGGAGCGCAACGCGTATCCCTTTTTGTGAGGCCACTTGCCGAATGACGATATAGAGTCCGGCCGGAATGACAAGGATCATGATAGTCGCGAGCGTCGGTTTTTGGTAGAAAGCGATACCCATCGCTGCGATTGCTGTGAAGAATGTCGGAAAGAAATCCAGGAAGCCGAGCTTGATGATGCGCACGAGTCCCTGGATCGAGCGGAATATTCTGCCGTGCAGGGAGCCGATCTGCTGCGCGTTGATGCGCGCGATGTCCGCTTTCAACACGCGCTCTATCGCATGGACCGTTTGCTTCTTTTCTGTTTGCGTCGCAATGTTCTCGACGAAATACTTCCGGACGACCGTCAGTGCCTCGCGCAAGAGAATGACGACGACTATAAGGAAGATGTAGGGCAGCGCGATCGAGAACTCGATCTCTTGAAGTTCTGCCAGCTGATCAACGAGCTTCCCGAGGGCGACGGCGGGGATGTTTGTGAGAACACCAGCGATCGCCATGATTATCGATGCAACAACGAGCATCGTCTTCTCGGGTTTTTCCAAGAGGGCGAGCGTTCTTTGAAAGCCGGTTAGGATCTCCGAGAGCTCTTTATTCATGTTTATCGCTTGTGAGGATCGTAGACGGTGACACAAATCAGATCGGACCCTTACGCATGATGATCATCTTGTCCTCATGCTCGCCCTTCTTCGTCGGTCTCACGATATTGATCAACAGCGTTATTTCCGTGCTCTTAGCATTCTTGTCATCTCTGTTTCCTGTGGTGATTGTGAGGGGGAGGAGCGTTTCGCCACGCGCGACGCGATCCGGATTCTGTTTTTCTGCCTCCTCGATGAGGAGAGTGTAGCTTTCGAAAACATTATCTGTCATACCTTGCACGCCGGCTTTTTTAGCTTGTGCGACCATGTCAGCTGCTTTCTCGTAGGTGATTACGCCCGCGTTCTTCGGATCGGACGCTTCGCGAAACGACGCATCGGAATCGACCTCGAGGCTCTTCCAGAAAGTAGGATCGTTGTGGCGGCTACTGAATGCAAGGCTGCCGTCCTTTTCTACTGCACCGACGAATCTGTAAGAACCTCGTGCTCGCAAGGCGTTCGCTGTTTCAATGCGGGACCACACCCAACCGCGTGGTTCGATGTGTCGCAAGAGTTTGGGAGTTACCCGCGAGCTCTCGTCGAGCATGATAAAGACGTCAGCACGTTCTCCGACAAACCTTTGCTCAAGATTCGCTTTTTTGGCTTCGTGTCCGCGCGCTGCAAGCGCGCGTTTGGTGGATTTTTTTGAGCAGTAAAAGATTACATTATTCTCATCATCGCCTGCGAGGACATGTTCTGCGGAAATATCACGACTCTTACCCATCAGTACAAATATGTCCAAATCCTCATGGTGCCACAGTTTGCAAATCCGGCGTGCAGCTGCCATAGCGCGAAGGTCGCCGAGGTAATTCGTATAGTGGGGAAAATCGCTCTGGAAACCTCGGTCGAGTTCCTCTGCCAGTTCCTCTTCCGAACGGACATCGTCTCTTGCTTCGGATAGTTCTCCCTTTTTATCTTCGTCGGGCCTCAAAGGTTCAAGCTTTGATGCGCCACCTGGATGTACCATTGGAAAAGTATACCCCGTGAGATAGCCAGCGTCATCTCACGGGGTATAGCAGGATTGGCGCGAGGTGTGCACAGGCACTACTGGACGGGGCGGAGGTGTGGGCTACCATTATCGGCATATGCCCGGTAGGACAATTTCGAATTGCTTTGGCATGGGCTTTTATCAGCACGCGGTCCGAGCGGTTGGATTATCGGCGTTTGCAACGCGTGTTGACTTACCTGCGGCAATAATTATTCGAAGTTGTACTAACCGGGTATGATCGAAGTCAAATTGTTATCGGTTCTTTTTGCCGGAATCGTGTCCATCGTTATCGGCTACGGGTGGTATCACCCGAAAGTCTTTGGCGGTGCGTGGGCACGCATGGTGAATCTATCGCCCGAGGCCCTCGAGCGGGGGAAAAAGAAAATGCCGCTGATGGTATTCTTCGGCCTCCTTGCCTCGATGCTCGCCGCGTATGTGATGAACTATTTCGGCATCGCGTGGGGCGTCTTCGATGTCATCGGAGCTATCGAGCTTGGCTTTTGGTGCTGGGCAGGTTTCGTCGCGCCCGTGATGCTCGGTATTGTCTTATGGGAGCAGAAGCCATTCTCTTTGTACTTGATAAACGCAGGGTATTGGTTGGTGTCATTCGTAGCAATGGCGATCATCCTTCTCTTCTGATTTAATGGGGCGATGACGATAAAGCAAACGCTCACGATAGCGCTCCTCCTTGCGGCGCTCGCGTTCATTATTTCGCTCGTCTATAAGCCACTCGCGGTATCGATAGGAGAGAGCGCGCTCTATGAACAATCTTCGCCCACCGTCGAATTGGGCGGGCAGATAGTGCGCGTAACCATTGCCGATACGAGCGTCGAGCGCGAGAAAGGATTGGGTGGTCGTGAGGGGCTCGCGCGTGACGAGGGAATGCTCTTCGTGTTTCCCGAAGATGGGATCAACTCTTTTTGGATGAAGGACATGACGTTCGCTATTGACATTCTCTGGATTTCGAATTCGGGTGAGATCGTCGATATCCGTGAGTCGGTCGCGCCGGAAAGCTATCCGGAAGTCCTCACGCCGAGACGGGAAGCGAGGTACGTATTAGAGCTTTCTTCGGGGTGGGTAGAAGAGTATTCTCTCCGCATAGGGGACGTCGTTCGACTCTAGTTGCGCGGAAAGACCTGACTGCTGTCAGGCAGGGGTTTTCCACAGCTTCCACTTCACAAAACCCGCGCGCGCGAGGAGTACAATGAACGTCCTTTAAAAATCTTACGTGATGCGCATGCCCAGACACTAAATTTGCCGTCGCCGCTTATGAGACAAATCATTATCCGATATACATTAGCAATCATCCTGCCGGGTCCTGACAGCATCGGGAATTGCCGCGGCAAAAATTACGGCAAAATTAGTGTATGGGCATGAAAAAAGTACTAACAGGTGGGCGGGTGGATACGTCGAAGACTTCCGCAGCGGTTGCCTTCGCGCTCCGAGACAGCGCGGCAATGCGCGTATACAAAAAATATTTGCCGAATATACAGAAGCGCGATGGTCGCATCGTGCCCCTCGAGCTTTCGAAGATCGTCGCAGCTATAGAGAAATCCATGAGGGCCTCGAACGAAGGCTCGCCCGAGGAAGCTCTCGTCGTCGCGCACAAAGTGGCAGGGGAGATGATGCGTATCGCAAAGACATATAAGAATTTCCTGCCGACCGTCGAGGGCTGTCAGGACGAAGTCGAGCGCCAGCTCATCCTTTCCGATTACGTTGCGGCCTCAAAATCCTACATTCTCTACCGCGCGGAGCGCACAAAGATCCGCAAGGAGCAGGGTGAGGTACCGGAGCATGTACGAAAGCTCGCCGAGGAGTCCAGCAAATATTTCAAGGACAATCCGCTCGGTGAGTTCGTGTACCTTCGCACCTACGCGCGCTGGATAGAAAGTGAGCAGCGTCGTGAGACGTGGATCGAGACGGTAGATCGCTACGTGAATTTCATGCGGGAGAATCTCGGCGACAAACTCAACGTACGGGAATATCGGGAAGTGCGCGAAGCCATCCTCAATCAGGAAGTGATGCCCTCGATGCGCGCAATGCAGTTCGCCGGTGCGCCCGCGAGAAAATGCAACACGTGTTTTTATAACTGCTCCTTCACTGCACCCGGAAGATTAGATGATTTTGCGGAGATCATGTATCTCTCGATGCAGGGATGTGGTGTCGGATATGCGGTGGAGAGCCAGAACATTCAGCAGCTTCCGCAGATCGAAAAACAAACAGGAGAGAAATTGTCGACACATGTCGTTGAAGACACGAAAGAAGGCTGGTGCAATGCGCTGACGCTTGGGCTCAAGGCGTGGTACTCCGGAAAGGATGTTGATTTTGATTTTTCTCTCATTCGCCCGGCTGGTGCGCGTCTCAAAACGATGGGTGGGAAAGCATCGGGCCCGGAGCCACTTCGCTCGCTTCTCTCTTTTGCGCGCGACCGCATTCTTCGCAAGCAGGGAAGGCGACTTCGCAACATCGACGCGCACGACATCATCTGCAAGATAGGGGAATGTGTCGTCGCAGGCGGCGTGCGTCGCACGGCAATGATCAGTCTCTCGGATCTGGACGACGTGGACATCCGCGACGCCAAAAAAGGGCAGTTTTTCCTCACGGATCCGTACCGCTCGGTCGCCAACAACTCTGCTGTCTATGAGACAAAGCCCACGAACGCAGAATTAATGGACGAATGGGTCGCTTTGATGAAGAGCGGCACAGGAGAGCGAGGGATATTCAATCGCGGCTCACTTGAGAAAACGATGCCCAAACGTCGCCTCGCGTTTTTGCAGAAAAAGTACAAGCGCAAAGGGTTCATTGGACAGGTGGGTACGAATCCGTGTGTAACGGGTGATACGCTCGTGTATGTCGCCGACGGCAGAGGAAACGTTCCTATCAAGCAACTTGCCGACGAGGGAAAAGATGTGCCGGTATTTTGTCTTGATGATCGGGGCGGCCTCGCGGTTCGTGTCATGAGAAATCCACGGATCACGGGAAGAGACGTGGACGTGTATGAGGTCACGCTTGATGATGGATCGACGATACGAACGACAGCAAACCACAAGTTCCGGCTCAAATCGGGCGAATACGGGGAAGTAAAAGATCTGCAGCGCGGCGACAGCGTCCAAGTACTCACGCGCTTCGAAGCATCGATCAAAGATATATTTCCTAATGCAAACGCGCGTTCGCAGGATTACTTGTGGATCAACAACGGGCAAGCTCGAAATGTTGGTGAACACAGACTTATTGCCGCATTTCACCACAACACAAACATTCCACGCGGATTTGTTGTCCATCACAAAGATCGCGACGCGCGCAATAATACTCCGGAGAACCTCGAGATTCTCAGCAAAGAAGCCCACGACACGCTCCACGGAGATTTGATGCGAGGCGACAATAATCCGATGCGCAGAGCGGCAGCGGAATGGAACGAAGAGAAATGGGAGTCGTATCGGCAAAAACATTCCTCCAACAATCGCGGAGAATACAACAGGAATTTTTCGGGCGTAACCGATGCAATGTTGCGCGCTCACGCGATGCAACTCACCGAACGCATCGGCCGACGATTTTCAAATAACGATTGGGGCCTCTATGCCAAGGAATTTCGCCTTCCTCAACACTTCAGCAAATGGCGTCGAGATCATCTCGGCGGGGTTCTCGGACTCGCGAAATGGGCAGCCCTTGAGCTGGGTCTTGAGCATACTGAAGCCGACCCGCGTGTCGTGGAATCGTATCGGAAATATACGAAGTTCGGATATGATTGCGATATCGTCAATGGATCAATATCGATTCGAAAAAATTGCGAGGTATGCGGAGGGGCGTTTCTGACTACTATTTCCGGACGCGAACACGGCGTATGCGGCATGAGCTGTGCGCAGAAAAAGGCATGGGCACGGCCCGAGTATCGAGAACACAAGCTTACGAACATTCGGGCAGCACATGCAAAGTTCAGAGCGGAATTGGGAGAAGCGCAGGCCAAGATCTATTCGGATTTGAAATTCAAATTGAAGCGAGACCCCATGAAGGTCGAGTGGCAGAGTACGTGCGAGGAATTGGGTGTGAGCACCGAGATAAGCAGAACCCGCTCGCCATTTAGAACATACGCGGCGCTTCAGGAACACGCAGCGATGTACAACCACAAAGTAGTTTCGGTGAAGCATTGCGGATCCGCGGATGTCTACAACGGGACGGTAGATGAGTTCCACAATTTCTTTGTCGGCGGATTTTTGTCTTCGACGCGTGGCGGCAAAGCGAAGACAACGTATGTTAATAATTTGCAGTGCGGAGAAATAATATTGCAAAGCAAACAATTTTGTAATTTGTCGGAAGTCATCGCACGAGCGAACGACACGGAGAAGACCTTGATAAGAAAAGCGAAGCTCGCGACCCTTCTTGGCACGTATCAATCAACGCTCACGAATTTCAACTACATCTCCGCGGAGTGGACAGAGAACTGCCGCGCGGAGCGTTTGCTTGGCGTCTCGATCACCGGACAGTGGGATGCTCCCGCGGTGCGTGATGCGGGAGTGATGAAGAAGATGCGTATGACGAGCATCAAAGCGAATGCGGCATACGCAAAACGATTCGGCGTGAATCCATCGACCTCGATCACGTGCGTGAAGCCCTCTGGCACCGTTTCGCAGACATTCAACTGCTCCTCCGGCATTCATCCCCGCCATTCGCAGTACTACATTCGCCGCGTTCGCATCTCCGCGACAGATTCTCTTTTCAGGATGATGCGTGATCAGGGAGTCGTCGCACATCCGGAAGTGGGACAGAATGCGAATGAGGCAACGACGTTCGTCCTCGAATTTCCGGTGAAGGCGCCGAGCGGCTCCGTCTTCAAGAATGATCTCACTGCTCTGCAGCAGCTCGAATACTGGAAAATGGTGAAATTGAATTTCACCGAACACAATCCTTCGGCAACGATATCCGTCGGGGAAGAGGAGTGGGTACAGGTTGTCTCGTGGCTCTACAACAACTGGGATATCATCGGCGGTCTCTCCTTCCTGCCACGTGAGAATCATGTGTATCGCCTCGCGCCGTATGAATCGATAGACAAAAAGACGTACGAAGAGCTTGCAGCGAAATTCCCGAAGGTCGATTACTCCAAGCTCATCATCTACGAGCGCACCGACGAGACCGACAGCAAGAAAGAGTTTGCCTGCGCGGGTGGGACGTGTGAGATAG
>Ga0209542_10018352_pt1 | contig 11336 bp, 10 predicted proteins | sample RifCSPhighO2_01_FD_184028 | JGI IMG/M metagenome (GOLD analysis project Ga0209542, IMG submission 184028) | Soil microbial communities from Rifle, Colorado - Rifle CSP2_plank highO2_0.1 (SPAdes) (version 2) | ecosystem: Environmental > Terrestrial > Deep subsurface > Rock core/Sediment ...
TACCCAGTTTTTGGGCGTCATCACCGCGGCCCTGGGCGGAATTGCCGCCATCTCGCTACTGGTTGGCGGCATCGGCATTATGAATATCATGCTTGTTTCCGTCACGGAGCGAACCCGCGAAATCGGGCTGCGCAAGGCACTAGGAGCAACTCCGCGGGATATTCTTTTTCAATTTCTGATTGAGGCGGTTATTTTAAGCTTACTGGGAGGCACAATCGGTATACTTCTGGGTACTTTGGGGTCGCTGGGCGTGCGCGCGTTTATCCAAACATCAGTTTCGCTCTGGTCTGTCGCGCTTGCATCAGGATTTTCCGGCGCCATCGGTATCATCTTTGGCGTGGCCCCGGCCATCCGCGCCAGCCGCCTGGATCCAATTGAAGCCCTGAGATATGAATAAATTGTTCTGTAAAAACGAAGCATTGACACAAAATATTTTTATGATAAGATGTCTACAATTATGGGTATATTGCAAAGAGTAGAAAGTCTAAAGCCACGTGATGCATACTTTGAGCCAGGAGTGGGAAGTTCGTATGAAATTTGGCGTAAAGGCCTACTGAACGTAATTGCTATCGAAAGGCCCGCGGACTTGATGAAGGGGGGATTTTATTTTCAAGCAGATGGTGTTGTCGGTAGAGTTCTCCCGGATTTTGATATGGATTCAGGAACACAGACGGTTGTTGTTTATGATCCTGCAACCAGCAGATTTGGTGAACAAACAATGTATGCTGATAGTGACCTTACCGGTCAAAGGCAATGGGAAAGCCTGAAATTTGCTCCCGCTTCTTTCGAAAATGGAATTGATTTTGTACAAGGACTGATACATTTAGGCGCACAGGATGAAGAGATAAAAGCAAACACTGCCGATGTTGTCGCTGGATGTCGAAGACATCTACAAACGTTACACAACTTGGAGGCAAGAAAAATACAACTCGCACAGGCCCGCGTAGACGAGTGGAATAGACAACTCCAAGTTCTGGAGCAACCGCACAACATCTAGCTTCTTGTGTTATTTTTTGGTTCCGCGACGAAGTGGTATAATATTCTCCTCGAACAATTACTATGAGACATCCCGAGACACCTGATTTTGAAAAAGCTGCCCATGCAGGTATAAATTGGCTTAAAAATCTTGCTATTGATAAACCAAAAGCAAAAGATTGGCCGCGAGATCTTCAGGCTCACTATAAACTTCCTTTAGTTTTTTCATTAACAGACAACATAGACATGGCGATTCAACAGCTTGGCATTGCTAAAGAATTATTCCTTGATGGGAAAGGGCACTTTAGAGAAAACGAAGTTACTCTTCCATACGTTACCTACTGTTATTTTTATCGAGACTGGTGGCTAGGAATGGCTGCTGATTTACTTAAAGATGAAACCTCAAAAGACATCAATGGAAGTATAGCCGAATTACAAACTGACAACGGCTTTCGTTGGTCACCAGTCTCACCAAATACAAGTCTCCTGGCGACGGCTGTTGGAGGACTAAAATTTATTTCCGCGGATGAACTTGAAAGAGCTCACGATGCCGCTCGAGCGGTTTCTGAAGTACTGCATATGCAACCTCACCCTGATCAAGCCTTTTATTTAAATAGGGATCCCTCGGGAAATTTAATAGATAGCCAATCCTCGTCCTGGTTTGCTTTTATGCCCGGACAGTCTAAACCAATATATTATGTTTTTGGCCTGTCTTCTTATCTTCTTGCTACAGCCGCACACGGTGAATCAAAATTACTTGAAGACGCGGAGGCGTTCCATTCGTACTACAGGAATATCTGCGGCGTTGCGACTATTGAACACCCGTATTCAGGAAAAATTGGCCTAGCATCTTCGATGCTTTACAAATTAACCGGCAACCCTATTTTTAGAGATACTGCCATAACAGCCGCCAGATATCTTATACGTCGTCAATCTCCAGATGGAAGATGGACTTTAGAGGAATTTATTAAACCCGATGGATCAAATGCTCTGTCCGTTGAGGCAGACAGAACTGCAGAATTTGTTATTTTACTAAACGCCATTCATGCCAATCTCACAGAACAAACAATCGGCTAATTAAACTATCTAAATTTCTACCTTTCATGAATTTCATGCTTTCAATGCTGCCGGGCTAGGATTCGAACCTAGAATACCCTGCTCCAAAGACAGGTGTCCTACCGTTGAACGACCCGGCAATAATAGCTAGATTTTGAGCGGCGGACGGGAATTGAACCCGCTACCTTCTCCTTGGCAAGGAGACATTCTACCGGTGAACTACCGCCGCGCTTCGTGTGCCGAGACTAGGAATTGCACCCAGATAACTTGTTCTTCAGACAAGCGCCTTGACTACCTCGGCCATCTCGGCTAGATACAGAAAGCCTTATTAAGGCTCTCCTGTCTGTAATTATAAGGCAATTGAAGATTGTTGTCACCCGCCCGTACAAGGGGATAACAAAATCATATGCGTTAATCTTAAGATGTTTTGACGTGATACAATGCAAGCAATGAAGAAACAAGGTACGAATTCCGGGAAAGCCTTTTTACTTATTGGTACGATTATGGTTATTCACATCGTTGGTATTGCTATTGTTTACAAAAAAACAAAACCTCCGAATATAGACAAGCTTATTAAACAACCTTTGGAAGCACATTTGACGATTGTGCCCGAAACGATTCCATTGACGCTGTCAATTGCGGGGTATCCCAATATTCCCACAGCAAAACTTATTATCTCAGTGAAAAATAATTTTGGACGGAGGGTTAGCAGAACTCGATTAGTCGTCCCAAACGTTGGGTTAAAAACATTAGAAACACCTGGTGCTCTACGAACTGATAAACCGTGGAAAAATCCGGATGATATTTATCTTATTGATGGGATTAATACCGATGAAACAAAAACAGCTACGATTTCTGCATACGCAATGCGCTCGGGAACATATTCTTTTCGGGTTTGGGTGCTTACGGAAGAAGGATTGACCACCACTACCAATCAAGCCACGCTAGTGGTAAATTAAGCTAAAATTGCAGTTGGCATATATACTCGAGTTGATTAGTGGTCGGAGGGGTTACTTGGTTATTTTTAAAGTATTCAAACACTGTTTGAGTTTTTTTCTTCAGAAGTAACGGGTATTGAAGATTATAGATAATAGCGTCGTTGCCATCTATTACGTGGTAAAATCCGTAAAATTGTTGATTGCTTATGGGTTTAATATGCCATAATATTCTGCTTATCGGATCAAAAGAGAAAAATAGCGTAGTTGTCATAAAAAGGCCCATGATAACGATCATGTGAAACGGAATTTTATGAAGATACCTAATAATCGTGTGTGCAACGACAATATAAATGAAGCTATACAGAGGCAATCCATATCGCGGCGCAGTGAATGTTTGAAATGTAAATATGGTAAAAAAATAAATGAAAGAAAAGACAATGATAGTTAACTTTGTTTTTGCAATGTGGGTGTTTTTAAATAGCTGTTTTGAGAGTGTTTTTATAGTTGTTTTTTTCGTGTAAAGAATAATTCCTGCTGCACCAACAAGCAAATAGACCCAATTGAAATTTAAATAAAAGAACATGGCTCGATGTCGGTCCGCCCACTCATGTAAAAAATTCCAGTTTAAAACATTCAGGATTATCGTGATAATGGCCCCCCTATCTTTAGATTCTGCAAATATGTTTTCATGCCATACATCTATTCCATTTGACTGGACATACAAATACCAGATGGCGTAGATAGCAATGGGGAAAGACCACAGAATAAACCGTAAAATTTGTTTTGGTTTCATCCGGAATACCATATCTTCAAACGAATGGAAAAACTCAACGATTAGAATACTTGCCGGCAATATAAGAGCGGTGTCTTTTGTTAATACTGCAATGCCAGCAAATATGTTGTAGAGTAGTTTATTATTTTTTGCATAAAAATAGAGAGCAAAAAGTATATAAATCGTCATGACGTAGTCATCTAACAGATGAAATGAGTTTGCTAAATATATTCCCGATGTTGCCAAAAGCAGTGCGCTAAGAAGGGCTACATATTTGTCGACCAACTGTTTAGCCAGGAGATACAGGCCAACGATGCCAAAAAGCCCATGAAGATGACTTACAAAATTAAGTGTAATAATGCTATCCCCAAGCATCCTAAAAAATACTACCAGAATAAACGCTTTGCCCGGTGGGTGAAGAGCAGTTGCATGGAGATAGGAATTTAGCCCATTGACCGCCAACTCTTTTGCATAACCAAAACTAATTTCTCCATCGAAACATGGCTGAATACCAAAAAATGGTAGTGTCAATATGATAAAAAGCAGTAAGGGAAGAATGACAGGATAGGCTTGGATAAACGAACCAATTTTTTGAAGGAAACGAAACATGAGAGCATTGTATCACGTGTAATTACTAGTGTGGACGATGGAGGGCTCGAACCCCCGACCTTCTCTGTGTAAAAGAGACGCTCTAGCCAGCTGAGCTAATCGTCCGACACGACGATATTATATCCTGTTTTTAGGTCGAAAACCAGATTTAGCCTTCAAGCTGACGTATAATGAGCCAACTGACGAGTATACCCAAGAGAAGCGGCATAGATTGAAGCCAGCCTTTTTGCTTGGTGAAATCCCGGTGCAAATCCGGGATCAGGTCGGAGCAGGCGATATAAATAAACATTCCCGCACTAAACGCCAGGAAAAACGGCAACATAGTCTGAGAAGCCTGTATCGCCATAACGCCCACAAGCGCACCGGCAAAAGCAGTGAGCGCCGAAAGTACGTTAAAAAGAAGCGCGCGACGCTTGGTCATGCCCCCATGGATAAGGACGGAGAAATCCGCAAGTTCCTGCGGAATTTCGTGGGCGGCAATGGCAAGGGTTGCCGCAACTCCAAGTGCCGGGCTCGTTAAAAATGTTGTGGCGATCGCTATGCCATCTATGGCGTTATGTATACTGTCTCCCATGATAATAAGCCACACAGACGGCTTTGCATGGTGCGTATCATCGTGGTGGTGAAACCACAATAGGAAGCGCTCCATGAAAAAAAATATCACGATTCCCATAAGGACTGTTGCCAATATCAAACTCTCCTGTCCCAGTTCCAAAGCTTCGGGTAAAAGGTCAAAAAACGATGTGGCAAGCATGACGCCGGCGGCAAAACTTACAAAATACCCGGCATGGCGCTCGAGCGCAAAACGCTTACTGATGAGCAAAAATCCGCCGATAAGTGAGATGGCGCTCACGAAAAGTGTTGCAAGAAAAATAGAAAGAGGCATAGAACTCATTATCACAAATCTATTGGTATGATACAATATGCTTGCGCGGACGTGGCGGAATTGGTATACGCGTACGCTTGAGGTGCGTATCCCGCAAGGGGTGGAGGTTCAACTCCTCTCGTCCGCACCATACGCATGCCGAAGTGGCGAAATTGGCAGACCTGCCCGCCAGTGCCTAACGCCGATGTGGTGAAATTGGTATACACGTACGCTTCAGGAGCGTATGCCGCAAGGCGTGGGAGTTCGACTCTCCCCATCGGCACTAGGCGTTGGCAGGCGGGCGCGTCCCGCTTAGCGGGATGGGGAAACCCTTAGCGTCGGATAAACGCCAACACTTCTTTGGCTTTTTGGTCCCAATCCAGCGTTTTTGCAAACGCCCGCGCTTCTTTGCTCAAACGATTATATGTTTCTTCATCGGTCAAAAGCGTTTCAATTGCATCGGCAAACAGGCGCTTGTTGCCTACCGGTATTTTGAGTACTCCCTGCGGATACTCAAGAGCCGGAAGGTCATACACCACTCCCGGCAACCCGCACGCAAGTGCTTCGTCCAGTGCGATATTACCGGAATCGTAGCGCGAGGCAGATACAAACATGCGCGAAGACCGGAGAATTTCCAGCTTTTCCTCCCCGTCATGGACCCCTAAAAAAAATACATTGTTTTCCAAATTGTTCCGAAGGACAAACGTTCGAAGTTTATGCCGCAGCGGTCCGTCTCCGACCAGCGCCAAGATGCGATGCGCGTGGCGCACGATCATCATTTGCCAGATAGAAAGAAGTTCATCTATACACTTTTGCGGGTGAAAACGCCCGACAAACACGGCATCGTAGCGGATGACTTCGGAGGGCGACGGCGAGAAAAAGTGCGTATCCACGCCACCGCGGACGGCCATAATATCACGCTCATCAATCCGCTGACTCTTGGCTAATTGCACTTTATCATGAGAAGAAGCCGTAAGCACCAACCCCTGATACCGCCTGGTGAGCCAAAATGAAGCCAATTCATTGAGATAAAATAATATCCCCTTGAGCTTGCCGCCGCTATAATCACTACCCAACCGCTTGGCCGTAAACAAATACGATGCGATTGCCAGTTGCGCGTGGGGGTGCCGCAGCTTCAGAAAAAACGCAGGGATGATATCCGGAAAGAAAAAAGAGGATGCAAATATCACGTCCACTCGTTTTTGTAGCAGAAATAATCCACGAATAAATGACATGACAGTTTTACCTAACATGGCAGCATACACCCCATACCGATCGAGCCAAGAAGCACGCCATAACAGGATATGACTTGCAGCAATGCCATTTCGCATGCAGTATCTGCGACCGACTTTATTGGTGATGATAACAACGTGATGTCCCGCCAGTATCCAGCGTTTGCAAAATTCTACAAAAATTTTGTCTCCGCCGGTCAGCGTGTTGGTGTGTATACCATTGGCAAATGCGACGATATGCATAATGGGGGACAAACTTAGGGTATAAACACACGATGGTCCAGATTGAAATAATTTCCTTTCACGACACTGTTTCCGCCAATCACATGAATGGTGTTGCCTAAGGGCAAAGCCGTAAAACCATAACGGCCAACAGGTAAATCTGCGCGTCGCACCCAACGATCTTGCGCTATGCGGTATTCATGAACTTCATTGCTTACTGCATCTCCATTGGCCCCGCCAAAAATAAATATACTATTGCCAAGCGCTACCGCACTTAAGCCATTTAACGCCAAGGGTATTGGTGTGCCAGTTCGCCATGTATCCGTTTTTGGGTCATAGATTTCATTGGTTGTCTCTGTTTTAAAACGGTTCCCATCATGTCCACCCAATACAAATATCCGCCCGCCGGCTGTCACAACGGCCGCATGTTCGCGTGCCCTTGGCATGGAAGACTTTGAAGTCCACGTGTTGGAATCCACATCGTAAACATCTACAAAACTCACTGCGTGCGTATTAACGGAACCGCCAATGGCGTAAATTTTATTATCCACACATACAGTACCTAAGGCACCGCGAGCATTTGGCAAATCCGCTTTTCTTATCCAACCGTCACTCTTGGCATCATATGCATAGACATAGGCAGACGAAAAGACGCGCAACCAGTACCCACCAATCACATAGAGAGATTTCCCGCAACCAACCACCCCCTCATGATGGACGAGTTTGGGATAATCTTTAAGTTTGGACCAACTCTTGGTCGTCTCGTCATATGCCTCAACAAGACGTGTCGGAAACCACGGAGATGGATGCACAAGTCCACCAACGATATATATTTTTCCCTCAAATACGCCGGCCCCAAAATCATAACGGCTAGAGGGAAGCGGTACAGAGGTTTGCCAGCTTCCGGCTGGCTCTGCTACTGCAGCACCAGATCCTTGAAACACTCTGTTCGGTTGTCCCACAACGTCCGTAAAAAACGCAAGCAAAAGGAACGGTATAATAAATATTTGACGGACTATTTCTCCCATATACCCCTACTATACACCAAGGCATAGTCCCATGCTATACTTTTGGGGCAATGAAAAAGTTCATTGTTCCTATATATATTCTGCTGTTTACCATACTTGTTTTTTACGGGTTGTGGCACATGTACTTCCAGCAGGATGAATGGGTGGGGTTTGGCAGGGTAGTCTATGCCCAAACCTATGGCTTTACCACGCTTATTATCCAATCGGGGTCGCATTTTACTCCGCTCACCACGATCCTCATGGCCGCCTTTTATACGCTATTTTCCCTGGATCACCGATGGTACGCGTGGTACAGTATACTGCTCCATGCTGCTAACGGTTTGCTTCTTTATATTCTTGCCGATACGCTAATAAAAAATAAAAAGGCAGCCATACTTGCAGCTACTTTGTTTGTTGCAGCTGCTCCGTCGCAACAGGCCGTCACGTGGTACGCCGCATCGCTATCCTTTTTGCCCTCGGCGTTTTTTTCCCTCCTGGGATTACTATTGTTTGAAATGTTTTTGAAGATCCCAAAAGCGAAACACTTGTTTCTTTCCATGCTATGCATTCTTATCGGCGCGGGCTTTCGGGAAAATGCGATATTTCTTCTGGCGTATGTTCCGATCCGATCGCTTGTTGTCCGTAACCCTCACACCAAAAAAGTTTTGGCGTACTCATGTTTCTTTTTCGGACTTTATGCAATCGCCCGGTTTTTACCAAATATGCTTTTTGGCAATCCGCTTACTACCCTTGCGCCTGGCAACGTTACATTTTTTTCCATCGCGCTTCAGGCAATAACATTTGAGTTGCTTTATCTGCCAAAAATTATCTTCCCGGAATATCTTTCGCGCATCTGGCTCGTTCGATTATTTGGCCCATGGGCGCATTTTGTAAATCTTGAATACCTTGTGCACATATTTTACGCTGCACTTTGGGCAACAAGCGCGGTTATTCTGGCGCTACTGCTGCGTTTTTCTATCAAAGCCAAGCAGCACCAGCATTTCGTGTGGTCAATGATTGTATTTCTTGTGTTAAGCGTACTGCCATTTGCACTGCTCCCGCCGCCGCTTATTATGGAGCCCCGGCATTTTTACCTCTCCTCTGTCGGATTTTCACTTCTTGTTGCGTACATACTGCTTCTGGTTATTAAAAAATCAACGCCGATTGGCAAGGTTGTTCTCATGGCAGGCGTTATACTTTACGCTGCAGTCAATATAGTTGTCATTCAAATCACACTCCGGGCGCTTAAAAGGACAAGCGATACCAAAAAAACCGCGGTTGCTCAATTGGCATCGTTATTTCCAAATCTCCAAAAGCAAACGCTCGTCCTGGGCACTGGCGATCCGCTTCCGTTTCAGACCGGGACGGGCAATATGTTGTTACTTCTCTATTATGATAAACAGCCCTACCAGAAACACTTGGGGGAGAAATTCTTGCAGAATTTATACAGCCAGGGGTACAAAGACATAGATGGCGTCGGTTTTGGATTTTTTACCGATCTTCCCACATTGTTGACTACCTATTGCCAGTACCGCCTGCAGCCGGAGAACGTACTTTCCTTTTCCTGGAACGGAATATCTCAGACTCTCACCGATGTTTCATCCGGCGCAAGGGCCATGCTGCGGTGTAATTAATTGATGGAGTTTTTTACAATCTGCATGACAAAATCATCAAGCGTCATGCCATACGCCTGAATGGAGGCCGTCATTGAATCGTCCGGGCCAGGGGAAAATCCTGCATTGGCATTTCCTTCCAAAAAGTACCACTGCCGGTTTTTCGGGTTATACCGCAGGTCAAACCGACCGTAATCGCGAAGGCCTAATGCATAAAATGCACGGATGGCATCTTTTTTGATAAGGACATTTGTGGCTTGTTTTAAATGCTTGGGCGGCGACACGAAGTGGCAGCTTTTATAAATGGGTAAATCTTTGTTCCATTTTTCATCAAACCCGTAGATATTCCACTTGTTGCGGATACCGTTTCGAAACGCAATTTCGGCAATCGGTAACGCCACGGTTTTGTCGCGGGTTTCCAGCACCGTCACCTGCAATTCTTTACCCGGAATAAATTGTTCTACAAGCAGTGTTTGCCGATATGATTTGCGAAGCCGCCAGACGATAGACACAAACTGTTTATAGTTGGTGGCAATCGAGCGCTCCGTTATGCCGATACTGCAGTGTTCAAACGCAGGCTTTACCATCACCGGAAACTTTGATGGGATGATGCGCCGGCTTACGCGGTCACCCATATGAAGCACGGTAAATATGGGAGTCGGCAGTTTGTGCTTTTCAAATAACCGTTTGGTGCGCAACTTATTGTTGCTCGTTTGAATTGCTTCAAATGAGGAACCGGAATAGGGGATATGCAGGCGTTTTAATATTTTGGCAATAGCCATCTCCATGGATTTACTGTCCACCAGATTAAATACGTAATCAGCCTTCAGTTTTTTGAGGTGGGACAAATCACCTTCATCTACCGGTATTACCTGCACATGGTACCCGCGGCGCCGGAACAACCGCTCCATATAGTGAACGGTGCTTTTTGTGTCTTCATCTACAATCTCGTGTTCGCGGGAGTAATATTCTTTTTTTGTCTTATCCGAGAGGTGATGGTAGACCAGCGCAATCGTGGGCTTCCTGCGGAGCCGCTTGACGTTCTTTTTTCTCATGTATACCTACTTAATATCAATAAAAAACATTTGTCAAATTTTAGGCACAAATACTTGGCAAAACACCTCCCAAAGGAGTACAATAAAAAAGATAGCCGCGGTGGCCTGCCCGCAATCGCTACCCGCCAACAATCGAATAGTTTGGGCGGGTTGCAGGCGGGTGAAATGGAAAAATGAAGTTTTATTATACATATGTGCTCAGAAGCAAAACAGACAATAAATTCTATATAGGTTGGACCGACGATTTAATATCTCGACATAAGAAGCATCAAAAAGGTGATGTTGACGCGACTAGGTTCCGAAGACCTTTACAACTAGTCTATTATGAAGCCTGTTTAGATAAAAAACGTGCAATAATGCGAGAAAAGCAATTAAAAACGGGGTTTGGAAGATTGTATTTAAGCAAAAGAATATAAGAAGCCGCGGTGGTGGAATGGCAGACACGAAGGCCTTAAGAGCCTTTGTCCGCAAGGACGTGAGCGTTCGACTCGCTCCCGCGGCACTCATGGATGATGACAAACCAGACGGCGACCAGCAACCAAGTAGGCAACCCCCTCGTGCCCCACAAATGTGGGGAAACTTCGTATTATCTCAAAGGGGCTAACCCCCAACTCCTCATCCTCTCGGGCATGCATGGCAATGAATTCGAAGTGTCTGAGCAACTTACCGAATATGTGATGGCAAACGCAATTCAGTTGCCCGACTTTCTCTTCATTCCCCACGCAAGCCCCAGCGCCATTCGACAAAAATCAAGAATCAACGCCTACGGGAACGATCTCAACCGAAGCTTTGCATCGCCCGTTACAGATGAAGAGGCAAAAGTGCTCGTGAATATCCTAAATGACCACCAGTTTACGCTTTGCCTTGACTTCCATGAAGATTGCGATCGTTATAAATCCTTTTACCTCTACGATAGTGGTGAACTTTCCGATGGTAAACGACATAAGCTCGCCGAAGCAGTACACGCTGCTGGCTTTTCCCTCTACACCGGT
>Ga0209542_10018353_pt1 | contig 11335 bp, 16 predicted proteins | sample RifCSPhighO2_01_FD_184028 | JGI IMG/M metagenome (GOLD analysis project Ga0209542, IMG submission 184028) | Soil microbial communities from Rifle, Colorado - Rifle CSP2_plank highO2_0.1 (SPAdes) (version 2) | ecosystem: Environmental > Terrestrial > Deep subsurface > Rock core/Sediment ...
GGCGGGCGGAATTCCCCCCACACCCTCCTTCCGCCCGCCTCGCCGTGAACCGGAGCGGAAAGGCAAACTGCCAAAGAACCTGTCAAAAATGTCGGCTCGAACTTTATGAAGGCCAAAAGCGGGCTTTTCTTTTCGGAATTGAAATAAATCATAATTTTTGATAGTATGATACTGATAGTGTATCAAATCATTTTAATACTATCAAGATACTGCAAGTATGGCAACTGAACCAAACATTGGCGAGAATATCAAAAAACACCGCTCAAAGACGGGGCTTTCGCAAGAAGATTTTGCCCAAAAGTCAGGCGTAAAATATACGACACTTACCAAAATTGAAAGTGGAGTTATCAAAAAACCATCTGTTGTTTTGGTGGCAAAGATTGCGAAAGCTCTTGGTGTTTCGATTGAGGATTTGTTAAAATAGTTATATGGAGAAGGAAATACTCATTGTTAAAAATATTACGCGAGAGGGACCTGGTCTACTTGAGGATTTACTGAAAGAACGCGGGATTAAATATACAATCGTTGACCTTAATCAAGGGCAAGATTTTGCATCCGTCGAAAATTGTGCCGCGCTTGTTGTGCTTGGTGGCCCAGACAGCGCAAATGATGAAAACGAAAAAATGCATAATGAGCTGGAGCGAATAAAAGAATCTATTGCCGCAAAAATTCCTTATCTTGGTATTTGTCTCGGCCTGCAAACTCTCGTTAAAGCATCGGGCGGAAAAGTTGTCAGAAATCCTGTTAAGGAAATTGGATTCCGTGACCCAGAAAGCAATCGCTTTACTGTAGACTTAACTGAAGAAGGAAAACGAGACCAACTTTTTGCAGGTCTCGATCGCACTTTCAAAGTATTTCATCTCCACGGAGAAACTGTTGAACTCACTAAAGACATGGTGCTACTTGCGACCGGAAAATTTTGTCAAAACCAGATTGTCAAAATCGGCTCAAACGCATACGGCATTCAATGTCATTTTGAGCTTACACCAAAAATGTTTGAGACTTGGATAAACGAAGACCCCGATCTTCTGACGCTAGACAAAGGGAAATTGCGAGCCGATTTTGAGTCAACCAAAGCGGAGTACACTCAAGTTGGGCGACAGCTACTTCAAAATTTCTTGAAGGTTGCGGGATTTTAAGAATTTGCCGCCAAAGAAAAACTTGAAATCGTCCTTTTCGTTCCGGTTCAAGGCGAGGCGGGCGGAAGTGGGGTGTGGGGGGAATTCCGCCCGCCGAGCCCAGCCAGTTCCGTTCGGATATTTTCAAACAGACACCGCCAATTAGGAAAATGGGTTAACCCTAAAGGGATTCGAACTAAAAGATTATTTATGGAATTACTCGATGTAAAATCATTTCAGGAAACTTTAAATTCTGGCATGTGCGGGCCAGCTTCTTTGAAGATGGTTTTATCTTATTTTCGAGTCGAAAAAACTGAAAAAGAATTAGCAGAACTTTGTCAGACAGATGCTGATTTAGGAACAGATGCCGCATCGTTAAGACGAGCAGCTGAAAGTCTGGGTTTTAATGTTGAGATCAAAAATCAAAGTACATTTGATGATGTTCAAGAGTGGCTCGACAAGAAAGTACCAGTGATCGCAAATTGGTTTAGCAAAGGAAGATCAGATTATGATGAATCTAGTGTAGCCGACGGCCATTATTCTCCCGTGGTAGGACTTGATGAACAATATATCTATCTTCAGGATCCAGAGATTGGAGGATTAAGAAAAATTACACGAGACGATTTTCTAAGAGTTTGGTTTGATTTTACGGGTTCATATATTCATTCTCTCGATGAAGTGATTCTTAGACCACTAATCGCAATCTACCCAAAATAACCATTATGAATCCGACCGTACCTACAGTTAAAAAAGAAACATACATCAAGTGCAAGAAATGTGGCACCGAGATTTACTGGAATACTCATAAGAAAATGGCTCCGTGCAAATGTGGAGCAATTTCAGTTGATGGTACAGAAGGATATATTCGGATTTCTGGAAACAAAGAAGACTATGAGGTAACCCGAAGTTAGTAAACCTTGCGAGCAAAGGCCGGGATATCAAATAAGACAGGATTTTCTTTGTAGAGACGCCTTAAATCCCGTACAATTTTATCTGCACACCTGAAATTAAGCCGTTTTACAGGTTCTAACTTGCGGAGATCGCCACCGCCAGTTGGAATTCGCTCCTCGCCGTGTTCCGTGCGGCGAGGAGCGAATTCCATTCGAGTTATTTCAAGAATACACCGCCAGTAGTTTTGTCCATATTTTATGCAGAGATTTTTACCACGGGAGATGGGACATTTCTATTTCCGTTTGACATTTTAGCGCATATTCTTGACGAAACCCCTAATATTTGCCATACTTAGACATTGAAATTAGTTCTTTGAATCAGCCTTATTTATGAGTCGAGCGCACTGGGCGTAAAGTCCTTTATACCTAATGCGCTCGCCTCACACTGAGGCAGACGCTGGCCTGAGCGATTCAGGTAAGTTCGAAAACCATAGGAGGTTGACGATGACGACTCAGTCGATCACGTCCATCACGGATGGACAAAAGAAGCAGTACCTGCGCTTTGTCGAGGACGCCGCCGAGCGTGCGCTCAAAGAGACGGCTCTCGACAAGGACGGCATCCAGAAGCTCATTGAGAACGGCGACGAGTTCCAAGCTCATATCATCGCCGGCATCAAGGATCTCTCGGTGTCCAACCAGTTCGCCGACGAGGAAGTCGAGTCGAGCTACGCGTATCCCAAGGGCTACAAGGTCAAGGGGATCACGGAGCAGACCAACATCCTGCGTCAGCTCTTCCCGGGCATCGGTTTCGCCGATGAGAAGCTGGCCGAACAGCCGCTTCCCCCGAACGCCGAAGGGTGGTTCGCCATCCCGAAGTGGCAGACGCTCGCGCCGACCTACGGTGAGGCTGTCGAGAAAGTGCTCGCGATGATCGCGTCGAAGCGGAAGTTCTACAACTACCGTGACGGCCAGCTCGGAGCGGAGTACCTGAGACAGCACGCCAAGACGGTGAAGATGTTCCAGAAGCTCGGCGACGAGCAGAAAGATCACGACATCCTCGTCGTTCCGTGTCAGTTCGGTCTCCGTCACAAGGGCCGTTCGGTTCGTCGGGCTCGCGAGGTCTTCATGGCCAACGAGTTCGGTCTCGGAGCCTTCGCAATCGGCATCATGTTGCTAACCCACCCCGAACGCGAGGTTCAGTGGGAACAGCTCCACGTCGACTGCGCTGGTGACGAGTTCTCTCCGGACGCCGATGGCGGCTTCTCGGGCGCGCCGGTCTTCCACTTCAGCGACGGCAAGGTCGGGTTCAGCGCCTGCTGGTACGACGATGCCAGCGGGGTCTATGGCTCCGCGTCGGCCTTCCTCTCGCAGTAGTCGATCCTTGAGGTCTTGAATCCTTGGATCTTTTGACTCCTTGTTAATTGATCCTTGAATTCCGCCGCAGGCGGTCGAAAAAAATTGGGGCTATCCACAACACACCGTGGATAGCCCCTTTCTCTTTTTACATATTTTCAAACAGATACCGCATTGACAACTTTTTATCTCCACGACTTAGAGCGCTGAAATATAAAAAGGGCCGCTCATTTAGGCAGTCCTTCGAAGTTGCGTTTGCTACACGACTCTGTTCGCGAGTGTTTTCTGGGCTAACGCCTGAAGCCGTTCTTTCTTTAATGTAATAAGTTCCTGGGCTCGCTTTTTAGCTCCGTCTAGGGCGATAATCCCTCGCGCTTTTAGCATGAGGCGTCCCCGTTCGGAAATTTTGATATTGAAACGAATCGAGCAAGGATCAATAGCGACCCAGTCCGTACGCTGTACGCTAAGGCGTTTACTTAGAAGATCGCTCCCGACCATGTTATTATGGATTCCTAGGTCATTTATAAATTCACTCGTTTTGAGTAAGCCCTCATTGGCTAGGATGGCGATTACCGCTTCCATCCTACTTTTATCGCAATTGCCGTGAATGTGTCAACTTTTTCGTTCCTCCTATCCACACGCCTCAAATCAGCCCTGTTCAAATAGTTTTCAAAGCATTATACTTACTTGCGGTTGCTGGTATGTAACCCAAGTGGTCCGCCAAGTTTGCGTTCATCGAAATTAAAATACGCAGGCATAAAGGAGGAATGAATTGAAAAGGAAAAGTCGCAGTATTGCATATTTGTGGGTTTCATATGTTTTATTGAATTTATGCATAATCTCGCTGGTCGCATTCGCCATTTGGGTTACGCATAGTTTGTGGGCGTTTGGGGGTTTGTTTTTTTTGCTTGGCGTAAGGTCGCCTTTCCTTAGAACAAAGTGTCCAAAGTGCGATTATGAGTTTGTTGCAATCCAAAAAGAAGACGACGACGATTAGCGTCGCGATTGTCATTAATAACCGAAAAATAAGGAGGATTAGAAATGACAACTCCGGGTTTTGAAATGAAAGGACGAGTTGAAGCGGTGCTTGTAGCGTCTAACTTCGGCTCAATTCTCTCGATGCCATGCCCTAGAATCCAGATGATTCGCGGACACGGCGTGAGAGGCGATAGTCATGCTGGCGTGCGGTTTGCGGATGCTCGTGAGAAGGCGCTTTTCTCTTTCGGATTTTCCAAAGGCATCGAGATCGCCAATCACCGCGAATTTTCCGCCGTTTCGGTCGAAGAGCTTGCGGAGGTCGCGAAAGCGATGAATCTTCCGAAGCCAATCCCGTATGGTTGTCTCGGCGAGAATCTAGTGCTAAGCGGTATCCAGAAACTATCCGAGCTTCCCAGCGGAACGATGCTGTTTTTTCGAAGAGACGAGCAAATCAGGACAGCGGTACTTGCGGTGTGGGCGGAAAATATGCCATGCAAGGGGCCGGGCGAAGTGATCCAAAAGAATTTTCCGGAAATTCCGGGATTAGCGCGGCTATTTCCTAAAGCGGCCATAGGGAAGCGTGGAATCGTGGGAAGTATTTACGCCTCGGGAAATATCCAGGAGGGCGATACGGTGGTCGCAAAAATTCCTCGCCAGCGAATCTACAAACTCGAATAAGGATTGTTCTGCGGGGGGCGGCGTGATTAACTCATGCCCCCCTTTTTTATGCAGAGTTCTGCCCTATGTGGGATTCCCGTCTTCCCAATAGGGATTGGTTATAGGACGAGACAATTTTCAAATAATTTTGTAAGATTGTATTATGAATAATTTTTCAAAAGTTAGTTTCTCTGAAGGAGCTTCGGGAGAAGGATTTGGACAAGGAAAAAGGCGGGAAAATCAATCCGAGAATGAAATTAACGAAAAGGAAATATTGCGAAGATTAAAATTGTATCACGAGACATCGAAAGAAAAATGGGAGGCGATACAGAAAGTAGGGGCGATTCTAAGCGAAAGAGAACTCCTGCGGCGAGGTTTAATTTCCGAAGAACAGCTTGACGACTTCGAAACTACAAGTACGGGGTTTTTAGATAGAGAGGCGGGACGCGACGATTATGTTTTTGCTAGTCACAGGCCAGCAAATTATGGAAATGTAACTTTAGAGATTGATTTGGAGGCGTTAAAGATAGACGGAGCTAAGGTTGCCACTGCCGGTGATTGGTTGCACTTCGTTGATGATGAAGACGCCGAGAGATATTTTCATGATTCCGAAATTCCGGCATCCAAATTTGTTTAGTATCTAATTGTATTTTTGAAAACACTGTCCGATCCGGAATTATTTTGGGGTGGGCAAGATTCGCGAGTTGAAGAGCTGACTATCGAGGGCTTAACGGAAAGATTAAAAGGCAACCTGGAAAAATTCAGAAAAGTTTTGAAATTGAATCCCGAAATAATGTTTCCGAAAGAACTGCCGCTAAAATACATAAAGAGCGTAAAAGTTAACGATTGACTCTCGTTGCTGTTCGCGATACTTTATTTACGGAATTTTAGCAAATTATACAAGGAAAGGAGGGTTTTTATGGCAGATGCGCAAGCAACGGAAGTTTTATCGATTCTAGAGCAAGCTAAAGAAAGAGCGAAGAAAATTATTGAGATGTCTCGCGATCTAGTCGCGGAGCGTGAGTTGCTCCGGCGGGTGGTAAGTGAGTACAGCGCGAAGCGAGTCGAGCTTGTGAAGCAAGAGCTTGAAGCGCGTGGGCTGACTTGGTGCACTAGCTGTTCAAATGTGACTTCGGGTCTGGATATCGAATTCCTCTTAGTCGAGGGTAGTGAGGTATACTCTCACGGCTACGGGAATTCTTACTACGGTTTTCGCCCTTTCTCGAAACTTTACCAGGCTTGCATTGCGTGTCGTAAATGCGCCGCCGACAAACATGGACAGATGGGCGCGTATGATTATCACGCGGAAGGTCAGTCGAGTTTCCTCGCGTTTCGCGTGGAGAAACGCGAGGACGGTTACTATGCTTGTAAGTTCGGCAACTGGGTGAAGCTCGAGGAAAAGCAGTGCGAGCTCAATGGGTTGTCGAGTGAACTTGTGGAGAAACTCGTCGAGGAGTGGGGTCTCCCTCCGAGAATGGAAGTCAAGACGAGTGCGTGGAGTAGCGAGGAAAATTTAATTATCCACTAATATTAAACGCCCGTATGGTAAACCAGCGGGCGTTTTCATTAAAAATTAGAAATTGCGATTTGATGATGCCGACTTTGTTTAGTATAATGAAATTATAAACATACGCGCGCAAGATTTTCAGTATGAACGGAAACAAGAAAAAATACATCGAAGAAAATGTTGTTAAGGAAAGGATAGATCATTTGCTTGAGCATCGCATACCGTGGCTGTTTTTCGGAGTCCTCGGCGGATTACTAGCAACGGTTGTTGTTTCCAAATACGAAGCAATTCTTTCTGCCGATGTTCGGCTCGCATTTTTTATCCCCGTGATTGTTTATTTGAGCGATGCCGTTGGGACTCAAACGGAAACTATTTATGTTAGAGCATTGTCTAAAGGCAAGAAGATAAATTTTTCTAGGTACATTATTAAGGAAGGCATCATAGGATTTTTGCTCGGGGCGGCTTCCGGAATACTTTTGGGAGGATTCGCGACTTATTGGCTCGGTTCATTTGAAATCGGCGTAACAATAGGGCTGACAATGGTTTTGAACCTGACACTAGCTCCCATACTGGCCGTGTACATCCCAAGCCTTATTTACAAAAGACATTCCGATCCGGCATTGGGGTCTGGTCCGGTGGCAACAATTGTTCAGGATGTAATCAGTTTGCTTATTTATTTTGTTATAGCAAGCGTTGTTGCTTCGTAATCGGAGACGCGTATTTTGTTGACTTATTGAAATTTATTTAAGAACGGAGGAAAAAATGGAAATAAACGACAAGCCCGATATTGAAAACGCAAAGGGTAATGCGATCCAGTACCTTGCTTGCGTAAGTATGGCGTGCAACGGAATTTCTTCTGCAGAGATTATAGCGGCATTGGAAAAAGCGTTAGTTTTTTGTCCGGAAAGGCGGAGAGACATAGTCAGAATAGCTAAGGGTTTGCCAAACCTTTGCGAGAGAACAGCCGGAAAAGCATACATACTGGAGCTTGAAGCTGGACTTGTTGAAAAGGGTAATTGATCGGGCATATTACTGCTCGATTTTTTAATTTTCGCAAGTTGCCTAAAGGATGTTTTGGTGATAAATTTAGCATATAGGAAGGGTGCGTGAGCGGTTGAAACGGGCGGTCTTGAAAACCGCTAGAGGGTTACACCTCTCGTGGGTTCGAATCCCACCCCTTCCGCCAGTAGTTTTGGTAAGCAAGCATTAAAATATCCTTGCTTTAAGCTACATTTCAAAACCGAAAAGTGATAAAATGTAGGAACCTCAAAGGGATTCGAACTATGGAAACATTTCAACCAAAACCCGAAAGTAATGAAGCCAAAGAAAAACAAGCCCTTTGGGATAAAACCATGGAGAAGTTGGATCGGGTGGCGGACCGATTAGATAAACCAATTGATGCAGGCATAAAAGAAACCGTAGTCGCTTTTATTGTAAGTGAATTTCCTACTTATGGATCATGTGAAGGTCATGTGGAGGAGCGTTTTGATAAAAGCATAAAGCTTCGTCCATATATCGAAGTAGGGCTTGATGAGCCGAGGCAAAGATTTATTGGTGAGTCAGAAATCAAAGAACATATCGCCGCAGAGTATGGCATTACTGCGGAAGAGTTGGAAGACAATGATGCTGCTGAACGAGCGTATTGGGATTACATTCATGAACAAGATGTTCCAGAAACTCTAGAATTTTTAGAGATTCGAGCAAAGAATGAAGAACTGGAGAGATTAATTCAACAAATCCTGGAAACCTTTTATCAGAACAGGCAAGTTAGTGAAGATATCAAACTTACCATTAAGCGCATCGGTCCCGCTGGTCACTTTAGAGTAACAACCGCAAAAGAAAATCCTAAAGAAGTACCAGAATCAGAACTAGAGAACTGTCAAAAACAACTGTTAGCGGAACAAGAAGAGGTAAAAGCTTTTACGCAGTTTTTAAAAGGAAGATTTTTGAGCTAGTGCAATATTTTAGTTACATTTATGACACAACCTAAAGTCGCAAATTTGAATTCCGCATAAAGTTCGCCGACATTTTTAAGAAATGCGCGGATTTGCGTTTTGTCGCCCTGCGACAATAGAAATGTATTCCTTGAGTTTAAGGACGGATTTCTGTGTCAAGGCCAGCTTGATGCCGCAGGAGCGCCTCAACCATGCGCGCAATATATGCCAGTTAGTTTTTTGGACGGCAATATATTAGTCGTTGGGGATGGCGGCGAGGCGGCACATTGGGAGGTAAACAACGATATACTTATACTGACTTTTCTCGATAATGACAAAAAGACACCCAAAGAACAGATATCGCTTACAAGGCATGAAAAATAATGGGGGTTTTGCGCCCATCGCCATTGTTTTGACTATCGTTGCGATTGTTGTGGTCGGCGGAGTAGCGAGTTATTTCCTGTCTTCAAAAAGTTCTACGCCCGAACAAAATTCTTCCGAGCTTGATTCTTCTGGATCGGTACCGAAGCCGGAAGAAAGAATGTCGGCAAGTCAACTTTTGGGGCTATGGCAGAAAAACGAAAATGGCTTCGTGGGCTTTTTGGAGTTTAAGGAGAATGAATTTTGTGCCAACTGGTCTGGCGGAACGCCGGAGCAGTTTGTATGCGGTCAGTATCTTCCTTACCAATTAGATGGAAACAAGATGCTCGTGAACGGCTCTCCGTGGGCAGAGTGGAAAATCGTAAGTGGAAAATTAGAATTTAAGCCGAAAAGCCAATTAGACACAGATGTGTATGAAAAGGCAGTAAGATAAAGATTTTAGGAGACGCAACAAGCCACTCCGCGAACCCTACCCGCGCAGACACCCGAAGCCTCTCCTCTGCCAAATTTGACTTAAAGCAAAATCAGAATATCATGAATTTATATGTATAAGAAAAACGATATTTTTAGCATACTGATTTTTGTTCCGGTCGTGTTTTCCTATATGGCAATATCCGCGGAAGATGTTTTTGCCACGGTCGGCGGCCCCACCTACCTTGAAAGGTTATCTTATAGTCCCAGCGAAAATGCAATTTATTATCTCATCAATAATCAGGGGGGAAGGGGTTGCCCTGCCGAAATCGCAAAAATAAATCTCACAACGAAAGAGCAAATATTAATATTGCCTTGCGATAAGATCGAAGAAACCTATTACACAAATGAAGGATTTAATTCCTTGGAGTATGAACGATTCGTTCAAAACACATTTCAGCCGTTAATAAGCTTGCCAATCATCAGTTTACCTAAGAATGGCATCTCTATTACCGTTGACTATGTCGGGGAACATAGATTTGACGAATACAATGTCAGTTCGGATTTTCGGGCTTTGGTCTCGCAGGGCAACGAAAAGAAAGGGACGATTGATTTTCTCGGATGCTACAAAGACCAGCCGAATGTTTTTAGAGGATATATGATTCCGAATACCGATAAGATAGCAATGGTGGTTTCCCGTATCGGGGATTGCTTTGAGGGCGGGTACACAGACGATGATATGTATATTGTAGAGAATATCATCTCCAAAGACACGACACCTATTGCGTACCACAACAATTTTTCCGGACCTCAAGTACGCGAAGGGTATTTGGTGGTCTCAACGCAAAATGTTGATACAATTCTCGACTCTCTTTCTGGAAAAACACAGAAGACAGATTTTATACTTGTCGCGGCAATCTCGACTTTAATTATTGGTGTTGGTTTCGGCGCGGGTTATGCGGTAGGACATAAGACAAAAGCCCTATCTTTATAGCGGCAGGTATATTTTTTGCCGCGCTGACGGCGATTTTTGTCGTATTATAATATAGTTATAAATTTATGAATTCATACAGGCATACCCAAATCGGATATGCGATGTTATTTGCTTTGTTTATCATCGCCTTATTTTATGTCGGGCTTTACGGGGTTATCGCAATACGGATCGGTTTTAATTTCGACATTATAGCCGTAATGGCATTGGTTTTGTTTATTCTCGCTTCTTTTTCAACGCTCACTGTAACAATTGACGAAAGTTATTTGCGAATAAAATTCGGATACGGAATTTTTCGTAAAAAGTTTTTGCTTAAAGAGATAGTTTCAGCTAAAACCGTAAAGAATCATTGGTATTACGGATGGGGAATAAGATTATGGCTTTGGCCGTATATGTGGGTTTACAATGTTTCCGGCTTTAACGCCGTTGAAATAATCACGAAGAGCGGAAAAATCTACCGCATAGGAACAGATGTTCCGAGCGAGCTTGAGAGCGCTCTCAAGCTGTACATAAATACCTAGTCAAGAAAAGAGCTTGAGTTACTGGTATATTTCGAAACAGGCAGCTATTTTATTGTTGTTTTACGCGGAGATTTTCCTGCCAGCAGGTGGAATGTTAGAGCATATTGCAAAGTTTGCGATATAAGATATATCATCTTTAATAGAATCAAGGAGTGGAAAGAGAGGTTAAGAATGAGTACATATAACGACTGGGCGGGTCTTTGTCGTGAATGCGAGGTAAAATCCTTTACGGCGGTGGCGCATATATGCCCTAGATGCAAAAAACAAGAAACAAACTCTTGCTTCAAACGATGCGCAATATGCGCCCAAAAGGAAAACAAATGTTCCAATTGTGATAAAAAGCTTAAATAACAAGTTTGAAGGCGGCAATTTACCGCCTTTTTTGATTGATTTTGATAACGAGTATTGAAAGTTAGTATAGAACCCCCGAGTTTACAGGAAGGTTTTGACTTGACAAAAATATCTAAATATCATATAATACTTAGCGTTGCATCGGCCCGCCACACGGGCTCAATCCGAACGCCGACTTTTAGAAGCGCCTCTGCGCTTTTTTTGTTTTCTATACAATTCTAACGCCTCATCCGGTGTTAAAAA
>Ga0209542_10018354_pt1 | contig 11335 bp, 9 predicted proteins | sample RifCSPhighO2_01_FD_184028 | JGI IMG/M metagenome (GOLD analysis project Ga0209542, IMG submission 184028) | Soil microbial communities from Rifle, Colorado - Rifle CSP2_plank highO2_0.1 (SPAdes) (version 2) | ecosystem: Environmental > Terrestrial > Deep subsurface > Rock core/Sediment ...
CCCGACGGTAATGATAAGGACTGTTTTTTTTGCAGATAGAGAGAATCTTTTTGCTAGGTAAACTATCCCTAGTAGTCCAATAGCCCCAACTAAAACATATTGTAAAGGGGAAATAAACCTTCTGTTATGTGTCCCAATAATTGCATCTGCCGGGGAATAAAACAGGAGGTAGCTAGAAAGCAAAAAGGCAAGAAATACCAATCTGATAGGTTTCATCTCCTTAGAATAGGAAAAAAAGCCAAGAGGAAGGAGCAGGATGAGAGGACCGGTGGTAAGTATTATTTCTTTTAGACTCAATAGGTAATGAAATCTTGACTCCGTTTCTTTAAAACCGGCAGTAAACGTCTCACTGTACAGTGATTTAAAAAATAATCCTGCCGAAAAGGAGATTGCGCCAATGATAAATATGAAAGTAAGAAGTTTTGTTACGCTCATCCAATCACGCCTACGCATAAAGCATGCGCCATAATATGTCACGCTAAGCGCCATCCCACCGAGCAAAACTACCGCCTGGAAGGGATAGAATCCTAACAATAAGACGATCAATCCTGTTATCACGAACGAATTCTTGAGCGTGTTAAAAAAGGAACGATTTTTGAATAGTTTCAGATAGCGAGATAAAAAGAGCAGACTGACTAAGATGACAATGATACCTAATAAGTGGTGTGGTATTGGTTCGAATCTTCGAAAAAAGCTGCTATAGGAGAACCAGTAGTCATAATATTGTATTTCCCCCGAAGAGATAAAGAAAAAAGGAGTAGCAAAAAGAGTCAGTAAAAAAGCTGCGATCTGAAACGGAAAGGCCTGTTCTTCAATTAATTTAGTAATAACAACCAAGATTAAAAAACTCACTACGAAGGAAAGGAGAAAGACTGCAATCCAGTATACGATAAAAGGTGAGATTGAAAAAAAACGGAACACCTGACCTATGAGAATATAAGGAAACCAGTGATAATAGCGGGATGGATCGTCTGTTGCGAATTGTTGAAAAGCGACCCAATGACCATGTTGTCCCTGAGCTATAAATACAACGTAATAGAATAAATCCAGATAATAGTGTCCCGTCCACATATATGTCGTCCCGGGTGGAGTTTTAGCATAACCTAAAATGACATGAAGAATACTAAAACAGGCAACTATAAAAGAAAGACTCAGGAGAACGACAGCTTTATTTATATTTATTTTCTTAACTCTTGCTATATAATTGGTGACGTTCACGATATAAGAATAGCAAAAAACCAATATGAAACATCACTCGACAAATCCTTTTGATTCCGATGTCAGCCTAAATGGGGGATATCTGTATACAACGAACGCTCTATTAAGTAGCAGACTCGCTAACGAGAGGCTTACCCGAGCGACAATAGATATGATGAGATTGAAAGGAAAAAGGGTAATCGACGTGGGTTGTGGGGATGGATCTTATACTATAGATCTTTATAAAAAGTATAAACCAGAATATACACTGGGATTTGATGCTTCAAGAAATGCGATAAATCTGGCTAAGGTACTCTATAAAAAAAACAAAAATATCTATTTTGAAAAGGGAAACATTTATAACATCCCTAAAAGATTTGGGAACTTCGATATAGCGATCATCCGTGGAGTACTCCATCATCTTGACTCTCCTCAAAAAGCAATTCAATCGGTAGCTAAGGTTGCGTCACACATTATAATCTTGGAACCAAATGGATACAATCCACTGCTTAAAATAATCGAAAAAGTTTCGCTGTATCATAGAATCCATAAAGAAAAATCCTATTTTCCTTTATTGATAAGGACTTGGGTCAAGAAAGCAGGATTCAGGGTAATAGAGGATGATTTTGTCGGATTGGTGCCTTTTTTCTGTCCTGACGGAATGGCTACCACTCTTAAAAAAGTGGAACCATTCGTCGAAGGTTTTCCCTATGTGAGAAATTTTCTCTGCGGGGTATATGTGCTACATGCAAAAAAGTGAATTATCTTTTGTATTCTAGCCAAAAATTAACCATATCAATAAGTGCCCAGAGAATATCCCGTTTCTTTCCGTGATGAGCTTCTCCACCGATTCTCTTATGATAGGGTAACTCCATCTCAATAATCTTATATCCTTTCTGTTTTGCTCTTAAGATCAACTCTTGGGTAGTAAACGCGGCACTTCTCGACAAGATAGGGATACTTTTAGTTACTTTCCTCTTATATATCTGAACAAAATTGAGATCGGAAAAGTGAGATCCAAATAAGAGTTTCCTCAAAAAATTATTCACCCAAGAAGTTAATTTTCGCCAGAAAGTATAGGCAGATCGATCTCTCCTAACGACTACGACTATATCATACTGCTTGAACAGTGGGAGTATCTTTTTAAGATCTTTTATATTAAATGGCCTATCAGCTCCATTCTGCATTATAAGGTCTCCTTTCACCTCATGCAAACCGATGAGAAAGCTTATTCCTTGACCTAGATTAATTAAATTATGAATAACTTTAATAGATGAATACTTTCGAGATAGCCTGTCTGCTATCTTTGGGCTCCTGTCCGAGCTTTTATCTTCTATGATGATTATTTCAAACGTATCAAAAAGCTGTTTTAGCTCTTTCAATGATTCTAAAATTGTTTTTTCCAAATTATCCTCTTCGTTGAAACAGCAGATAATCAGACTGAATTGACAGGTTTTTTTCATTTTTAAGAATTATTTATACTGTATTGGCCGTTCTCCCGTTTTTATCGACTTTTCTGCCAGGCTTAACACCTTGACAACCTCTAATGCGTACATGGCACTGGAGATAGGTTTGTTCTTTGTTTTTATTGACTGGATGAAATCTTGTGCCATCTTGGACAAGCCTTCAAAAAGCTCTATTTTAGGTATATATACATCTCCGACTCTGTAGTCAACAATGAATTTCTTTTCCTTAGTTCCTCTGTGAAGGCTATATCCTGAATCATATAATTTGACTTTTTCTGTCGGTTCAACGTCATTATATACAATCATTTTTCTTGTTCCACCGATGAGAATCATGCGGATCTTAAGTGGCGAACTCCATGAACAATTGATGTGCGCGATAAAACCGGATTTATATTTAAGGGTAATAAATGCGATATTTTCTATGTCATTTTCCGTATGGGATGCTCCACTTGCCTGAATCGAAATTGGCCTTTCCTTAATAAAATAGAGAAGCAGGGATATATCATGAACAGCAAGATCCCAGAGTACACTGACATCAGCCTGAAATAAACCCAGATTGGTACGGGTAGAATCGAAATATCTTACCTTTCCAATCTCTCCTGCCGCCAGCAGCTTCATTATCTTTTGCACCGCATCGGTGTACAAAAAGGTATGATCGACCATTAACAATCTTTTTTTTGATCGGGCTAATTCCACTAGTTTTTTTGCCTGATGGAGAGAAGCTGTCATTGGTTTTTCAACCAGAACATGTTTATTATTAAGAAGGGCTTCCTTAACGAGAGAAAAATGACTTGAAATAGGTGTTGCGATGACCACCGCATCAACTGAAGAATCCTTGAAAATATTTTTTACGTCTGTAGTCGTTTGTATCGAAGGATAATATTTTTTCGCTAGGTCCAAACGGTGTTGTATTGAATCAGAAATTGTTTTTACTCTGCAAGAAGACAAGGAAAAAAAATTTCTTACGAGATTAGGCCCCCAATATCCGTATCCTATCACTCCTATAGTTACCATTTAATTTGGCTATATTATAAAGGAAATTATTTGTTGTACAATGAAAACTACTATCAAATGCTAAATGTTCTAAAAAAAATCCATATCCCACTCCTTATCATCTTTTCGATACTCTTTTTACTTTCATCCTATATTCCTAACTTCTACGAGATTTCTGTAAAGAATCTTCTTCCCCCCGATAGAGTCATGCTTTCTGGAGAGCACATCTATACCTATGATTACAATGTTTACTTGAGCAAGATGAAACAAGGCCAAGAAGGAAGATGGAGTGTTGTTGATAAATACGATAATGATCCTCAGCAAAAAGGTGTCCTTCTTCAGATGCTCTATCTTCTATCCGGAAAAATCGGCGGACTTTTTCACCTCACTCCACCCATTACATTTCATGCTTTACGGTCAATTCTTAGCTTGGCTTGGGTTTTGACTATCATCTATATCAATATCTATTTTCTTAAAAAACCAATTTTGTATTCTTTGGGAATTGTTCTATCGTTACTTGCGGCCAGTTTTCCCGTTTTTTATGAATATCAAGGAAGCACCTGGATTGGTATGTATATGTCTTGGTGGACCGAGATGGACGTTCTCAAGCGGATTAGCTATTTACCACACTATACATTAAATTACATAATAGTTGCTGTTCTCTTTATTCTTCTCTACAAATTTTCTGAATCCCAAATCCAAATGTCGAATCAAGCTCAAAATCCCAAATCCAAAGAAAAAAATAAATTATTTGGATTTTGGAATTGGGATTTTATTGCAATATGTATTATTCTCTTCTTTTCTTTCTTCATCCACCCTGCCGGTAGCATCTTATTCCTTTTTTCTTGGCTCATTTTCTGGCTCATCACATTCATCCAGTTTCCAATTTCCACTTTCCCTCTTCTGCCTAAAATCATATTTCAAACTGTTATTTTATTCCTCTTGGCTCTAATTCCATTGCTTTATATTAACGCTGCAACCTCCTCCTATCCATGGAAATCACTCGTAGATTTCGACAAATACTATCGCTACCCAGTAGTAGTGAAAGACTATATCCTTACTCTGGGGCCAGTTTTCTTTTTAGGAGTAGGGGGAATTGCTTTATCTTTATTGAAAAAGGAAAAAAGGTTGCTTCCGCTTATATCTTGGGTATTGGCTGCCTTTTTTGGCCTATTCCTCTTTAAAAAACTTCCCTTTCAATCTGAGCTTCGTTTCGTACAAACGGCAAATCATATTCCTCTCGCTATTTTGTCAGCATACTTTCTCTACGGCATTTACAGCTTCTTTTGGAATAAGTATAAAAAGATTCCTTTTGTGATCATCTTTATTAATTTCTTTATTTATTTAGCCGTATTGCTTATTGTTACCCTAGGAGTCGCTCAATCCTATTTCTCTATTAAGTCCCAACTCGATTTTATTCATCAAAGAGCTGTCGCGACAGTCCCTCTTGTCCCCTACCCTTCACAAGTTATGTATCCTTTGAAAGATTACTGGAACGGGATTCAATGGTTAGATACCCACACAAAGAATGAGGAAGTTGTTTTCTCTCAAGTAAACGCAGGAAACTATATTCCCGCGTATGCGGGAAATTTCGTTTACATAGGTCATAATCCAGAAACTCCTTTTTATGATGAGCGATTTAACAATGTTAATCAATTCTTTTCCGGTACCATGTCAGATAAAGATGCGACAGAGTTTTTAAAAAAAGAGAGAATAAGTTATATTTTCTATGGTCCACAGGAGCAGGAAAAATCAGAGGAAAACATTAAAAAATATTCTTTCCTACAATCATCCTACACTTCTCCTTTGGTAACGATATATAAAGTAAAATAAGAATATTCTTATGCGTTGTTTCCTTTGTAATAAAAGTAACTTTGAGGAAAAGTATCACTTACCCGGAAAAAAAATCCTCTGCTGTAAAAATGATGGGGTCTTTTTAGCTCAAGAAACAAAAAAGGAACAATCTTACGGATCCTCCTATTTCTCCAATTCTCCTAATCTGTCAAGTCAATCCTATTATTTTTCAAAGCTCGCAACTCTTAGGCTTGTAACCCGAAAGGAGTTCCCCACCATCCTCGATGTAGGCTGCGGCTGGGGAGATTTTTTGGAAGTTCTCGAAAAAGAAAAAAATCCCTACCTGGGAATCGACATCAACAAAGAAGCCATAGACATATGTCAAAAGAAGGAGTTAAATTGTCAACAGATTGATATTAAGACGTTAGAAAAAGAAGTTAGTAAAGAAAAAAATACTAATTTCTTAACCTCTAAACCAAACTGGTATCGTAACCCTAACCCAAATACTCTCTTTGACGCCATTACCCTTTTTCAGGTAATTGAGCATCTTAAAAACCCGATTCCCGTTCTTCAATCTGCAAAAAAGCTTTTAAAAAAAGATGGGGTATTACTTATCACAACACCCAACAATAATTCTCCGCTTCGAAGATTGCTCGGAGCAAAATGGAGCGTTTATAATGAACCCAGCCACTACGTTTTCTATGATAAAAACACCTTGCACAAAGTATTGGGATCCGCGGGTTTCAAAAAGATACAAGTAAGAACGGATCCCTCGCGCTTCCTCTCTCTGCGCTATATCCTAAGCCGCTTAAACATACGAGGTAAAAATATTTTACATCTCACTTCTCACGTCCCCGTTCCGACCGATCCTTTCGGTGATCTCGAGCTACTATCTCATCGACTATATATACCGGACGGGCTTTAGTTTCCTCCATAATTACCTGTATGTATTTACCAAGTATACTTACGGCCAGTAGCTGAACTCCACCGAAAAAAAATATAGCAATTATGATTGGGATCGACGCGTTAATTGGATTACCAAAGGCAAATATCACATATATATAGCACAAAATGAAAAAGAAAGAAAAGCAGACCAAAATGAAACCCAGATATACCATACCATCCAAGACAAGATAAGAAAAACCAAAAAATCCCCGCTCGGCGTGCTTGATATAGTCTAAAAAACGATAGGAAGAGATTCCTCGCCTTCGTTCTCTCCGCTGATAGGTTATCGATGAAGATTTGAACCCGACCCAAGATCGAAGCCCCCGAAAAAAACGGTACTTTTCCGGAAGTTGCTTCAGCGCGAACATGACTTTTTTATCAATGATTCCATATGACCCGGCATTTACCGGTATATCTATGTTTGAAATCTTTTTGAAGATTTTATAAAAAAGTTTCCTCGCGCTCGTCATTAAGACGTTGTCCTCAATTTTTGTTCTCATCCCGACTACTACCTGGTCTCCGTCTTCCCATTTTTTGATGAATTGCGGTATAAGATCAACTGGATCTTGAGCGTCACACTCATATAAGATAAAAGCGTCACCATTTGCGTAATCAAGCGCAACTTGAGGAGATGCTTCGGGGCCAAAGTTTCTTGATAAAAAAACCCCGGTTATCCGCTTATCATTTTTAGCTATTTTTATTATTTTTTTCCTTGTATCGTCGAGACTTCCGTTGTCAACGAAAATAAATTCAAAAGCGTATTTCTTCGCTTTTCCCGCCATCTTTGCCAAGTCAATATAGGCTGGTATTACATTAAGTTCTTCGTTATAGCAGGGGACTCCAATACTTATGAGTTTTTTCATTTGTTATAAATATCCTCATAAACTGCCTTTATATTTACGTTTTTCCATTTTGTCCTGTACCAAGTGAACAGCTTATGACTGTTTACCTCTCTGTCCTAAAAAGTTTTGCCCGATAAATCCCTTTCCACCGGTAAGATGAATCTTTACCTTCATAATGGTTTGGTGCGCCAGTACTATAATTTATTTGGATAGACCTTGTCCAGAAAAGATTGTACCAGATTCTTTGAAAAATTTTCGCTACAATGGTCCAATGACAGGGATATTGAGTTCTGCCGTTAAAGTTTTTTTCTTTACCGATATCTGGATTTTCCTTTATAATGACCTGCTTCACTTTTTAAACTCCAAATTACCTAGCACGACATCTACCGATTTCATTCGCGTAGGAGCTGTTCCCGAACCATTTGAAATTCCTCTCTACCTGGTCTTTATCGCTCTTATAGTTGTATTTCTTTGTATCCTTTTTATTAAATTAAAGGTCACAAAAATTACTCAAACCTCACCACATTTGAAGTTCGTTTTAGTAGTGTTTTTTGGCCTCGTTTTTATCTCAAACCTTGGTTTTTATCCTTTAGCCCATGATATTTATCCCGAGCCCACAAGGGAAAAAACATTATTGTATTTGCTTTTTTTCTTGATAAGCATGTTTACGGCTGCGGTAGTAGTGATCGAAGGAGCTTTACTTGCTCAAAGAATCGAAAAAAATAAGAAGTTGACTTTTGGATTATTTTTTTTCGTGGCATGTCTTATCGCTTTCGTCACACTAGACCCGCACTTTGACATCTACGGTCATGACTACTCCTATTTTTTTGGACCGGTATGGGAAATGCTGAAAGGTAAGACTATTTACACCCAGACTCCTTCACAATATGGATTCCTCTCAATATTTGCCCTGGCTCTTTTTCACAGGCTAAATCTGGTCAATGTTTTATATCTTCCTGTTATCGTTTGGTTTTTTTATGTAATAGAATACTCCCTTTTTTTCTCTATCATCTATAGAGTAAGCAAATCGATCCCCTTGTCCTTAATTAGTCTCATCTCTCTTATCACAATTAATTATTTATCAATTTATCATCTTCCTGCCATGGCACCTCAGGTCGGCCCTTTTCGCTGGCTTCCCCTCATCCTCTCCCTGTTTTTATTTCTTCGAGTTAAAAAAATAGATTCAAAATGGCTTATCTTTGCGATTGCCTTCTTGGCCTTCTGGGTGTTGGATAGTGGAATTTTTCTTCTTCTCGCCTATGGAACGACACTTCTCCTTCTTACCCTCAAGAGATACATATCGTTGAAGCAGTTTGTTACCGCTTCTTTTTTTCTTTTTGCCTCGCTCATATTTATTTTTCTTGGTATTAACCTCTTTCTTTCTATCTTTCATTACCAATTGATCGATCCCTTGTCCATCTTCAGTAAGCTTCAGGAATACAGTAAATCTGGTTTTGGCATGCTTCCTATGGATACCCATACCTATTTCTGGTTCGTCCCTCTTATCTACTTTGCCTCAATTATCTATATTTTCAAAAATACCAATGACCAAATACTAATGTCCAAACAAGCTCCAATAACCAATGCCCAAAATTCTAAACATACATTACTCAAGAGATTGGGATTTGGAAGTTGGGATTTGTTTGGAACACTTGGAACTTGGAGCTTGGAACTTGATAAACAAGTATTACTATTTAGCGCCAATCTCTCCCTTTTTGCCTCTATCTACTTTGTGGGGAGAAGTCATCCGCACAATCTTTTCCACATTTCTATCTTTCCCCTTCTTACCGTTTTTATATTTATAGGAATAATCCTGGATGAAACTAAGCTGAGCCGTTCAAAAATAGTACTTCTCTATTCTTGCTTCTTTCTCCTATTTATCGCTTACCCTTTTTACCAAAGGCAAGAAGCCATAACTAACCTTCTCAAAAAAAAATATTATGAGTATACAATTGGTTATGCTCTTAGTCCGGTCTGGATTTACCAGCTTAAGTCCCAATACAAAAATGAAGTGAAAATGATTCGGGAGGAATTACCGGAGAGAGAAATTGTGATTCTTTCTCCTGATGATACGTATCTTTTTTATCTTACCCAAAAAGAAAACATGATCAATGACAATTCTCAATTTACGATCCTGACTCAAAAAGATATAGAAAGATCATTAGAAAAAGTCTTTAAGGTCTGTCCTAAAAAAATCGTTGCGGAGTGTTCACTCTTTGGTAAATGTCAAACAAGAGAACCTCCATCTTTTGTGTCAATAGCCGGATTCCAAATTCAACCGTTGCTTTTACAACAGGTGCAAGAAAGGTGCAATCTTAATTACCGACCGATAAAGTGTACAAAACAATTATGTATAGCTGAGAATTTAAATATCTAGAGAGGAAATTTTTTATGGATAAAATATTATTTACGCTCTATGTGCTACTCTACGGCTTGGTCTTTTCTTTCACAGTAAGTGCTTTTATGCTCTTTCGCCCTTTCACCTATGTCGAAAATGACCATACCTATATTCTTTGTCATACCAATCAAGTTCGTTATGAAACGAGCCCAAATTTAATCTATGCGATAGAAACAAAATTAGACTCATTCAACGATGCGAAAGCGAGGAAGTTGTGTACTTATCACATCATTTCTGACTACATCAACATGTATAAAGTCCCCAAAGAAGTGAATTACACGTTTCTTCCCGATAAACGTACGGAATCAGGCTGGCTTAATGCTCTATTTGGTGGATTTCTCGTTTTTTTATTTGGGTCAGCGGCTATTGAGGCATTCTACAGCCAGGCACGACTAAAAATACCCTATCGATTCGGGAAACCCTTTTGGAATTATCTATTCTCAATGATCAATACCTAATATGAGACAGTTCATCATTGTTCTAATCAGTTTCTTTTTTGGCTTTCTTATATTTTTCTTCTTTCTTAAGGAACCCATCGAGCTAGTCTATTGCAGGAGGCAAACTGAATTCAAACTTTATAATTTCCGAGAGGCGATAAAAAAAAACGGATCTACACAGGAAATCGAAGAAAACGATGAGATTAAAAAATATATTCAGGACATTTATCAGACATGTATAAAATAATTCTCAAAAGAGTCATTCAGAATGAATCTTTAAGTAAATTTCTCACAAGTGCAATTGGGGTCATTTTCGTTACAAACCTGTGGATAATCAGCTATACCAATATCTTAACCTACCTAAGCTTTTTATTTCCTCCCGTTGTCAATGAACACCTGCTGCGAAACATTGCCTTTCCCAATCCCTTTAAAATACCCCTTTACCTCTTTCTTACTACGTTTCTTGTCGTTGGTATTTGGTTTTTATATTCCAGGTTCAGTTTTTTAGCTACCAAGCGGGGACAACAAACAAGAGAACTTCTTAAATGGCTACTATTTCTTTTTTTGTTTATTCTCTTTTTAAGAAAATTGGGTCCCTATCCTCTGTCAAACGATTTTTTTCCCTACATTCCAAGATCCGACCCGACGATGTATACCATCATCTTTGGCCTCTATTGTTTTGCCATAGTATTTTGTATCATCCAACTTTGTCTCATAGCCAGAATTTTTCAACACCTAAGATTCTTTTATCCTCTTTTTTCTGTAGTCATAATCCTTATCGTCGCTTTTTTCACTTTTGAGCCCCGCTTTCCAATTTCAGGCCATGATTATTCATTTTTTTTTGGTCCGATACTGGAAATTGCCCGCGGTAAAACAATTTATACCGACATTCCAATACAGCATGGAGTTCTATCAATTCTTTCGTTCGCATTATTGTATAAATTCCAGTCGTTCGAACTCTTATCGCTCCCTGCAATTGTCTGGTTCTTATATGTTGTTCTTTACTATGTGTATTTTTATCTCATCCATAAAATCAGTAGGTCCCTCGGACTTGCTTTGATCGGACTTTTTTCCATCATCACACTCAATTATTTTTCTCTCTCCGGCCTCCCCGCTTCCTATCCTCAAATTGGACCCATGCGCTGGCTGCCACTTATTTTGGTGTTATTCTTTCTTTATAGGCTAAAAAACGTCACTAGTAAACGTTTGATTTTTGCAATCGCCCTTTTTAGCTTTTGGTTCGTCGACTCTGGGATCGCGCTT
>Ga0209542_10018356_pt1 | contig 11333 bp, 6 predicted proteins | sample RifCSPhighO2_01_FD_184028 | JGI IMG/M metagenome (GOLD analysis project Ga0209542, IMG submission 184028) | Soil microbial communities from Rifle, Colorado - Rifle CSP2_plank highO2_0.1 (SPAdes) (version 2) | ecosystem: Environmental > Terrestrial > Deep subsurface > Rock core/Sediment ...
CCATTTGGGATAGATTTTTGTGAATTCGGAGTCCTGCCCATATGCAATCAATCTAAACGATTTTTTAACAAATTACAAGATATCAAAATTCTCAGTCGAGACTTATAAAAAAGTTCGAACCTCTTTCTTATTAAAAAGGTAGTCGCTCCGCTCCTGCTATTTTATTTGCTCGGCCTTCGGCCTCGCTCTTTTGTATTTTTTGCGATTGAACGACTACGTTTGCGCGCGATTTTTTATAGAACGTTTTGATTGTACCAAATTCCGTATCAACCCACCCACCCGATTATGGTGGCGGCGACCCCGCCTTTGGGCGCTAGGTCCGGCTTGGGCCGGACTTGCCGGTTGGTTTTACAGTTCTAATTTCCGCTACAGTATCTTCCCCACCCGCCGCGGGCGGGTTTTCTTCTAACTGACTTAGTTTCGTTGCGCCGTCGGCGGGGTGAATCCGCTGTTCGCCCCCGCCTTAATTATTTTACCCCTTCCCGTTCATGTTGCCGCAACGAAGCTCGGTTGGCGAACCCGCCGTCTTCTAAAACAGAAATATTCTTCGGCGTGTTCGCTTGGTCGGGCTTCCTATCCGAAAGAAATTCTTTCGTAAAGGTTTTCTGACGGGCGCCCTCCTTTTAGCAACGACTCCATCGGGAGCGGGGGCGGCGGACCGCCACCAAAAAGAATCGGCCAGATTGGTGGAAATTGGCCGATTCCCGTGCTAGACTGAATTTATGCCAGACGATCCGATTCAAGACAATCAAGACCAGACGACGAGCCAACCGGAACCGCAACCGGAAGAATCAAAACCGGTTGAAGAAAATCCAACACCCGAACCGCCGAAAGAAGAAACGCCAGTCGAGACTCCAGCTGAAACTCCGAAAGAAGAACCGAAACCGGAAGAGAAATCCGAAGAACCGAAACCGGAAGAGTCAAAGCCGAGCGAAGAAAATAAATCCGAGGATTCCAAGCCATCCGAACCAGAAATTAAAATTGTCGAGAAAGAAGTCATCAAAGAAGTTCCGGTTGAAGTTATAAAAGAAGTGAAGGTCGTCGACGAAGCCGAGCTTGGTAAGCAGCTCGACGAAAAACTCAAAGAAAAACTGATGGAAAATAAAAAGAAAGCCGATGAAGCAAGATCGCAGAGAAGAAAAGACCATTTGAATCAGGTTGTTGATCTGGCGAATAAAAAAGAAATTAACAATCAAGATGTCAGAGATTTATTGCAAGTTTCGCAGAGCACGGCGACAACTTACTTAACAGAGTTAGTTAAAAGTGGTAGACTGAAGTCAGAAGGAAAAGCTAAAGCAAAAGTTTACAGAAGTTAGAAGTTATGACGTTGTACTATGCTACAACGCTACAATAGCACTATGGCAACACTTTATTTAGAGAAAGATAAAAAGTTATTGGTGGCAACTCTTCGAAAATTAAAATCCTCAAAAGATTTATCTTTATTTCTGGATGACTTATTGACTGAAGAAGAGATCCTTGACCTAGCCCAGAGAATTAAAATCGCTAAATTAATTCTTGAAGGCAAGACTTATGATGAGATTGCAGTAAAAGTTGGAACTTCAACTTCCACCGTTTCCAAAATTGGACAAATTATTAAATACGGCAAAGGCGGTCTACGAAAACTTCTACAATCTTCTATGCACTAACAAGACAAGGAACTTAATAAAATTATTTGAATAAGCAAGTTTATTATTTTATTAAATCCCGTAAGTAGCTATTTGCAACTTCCGCCTCTGCTTGTCTAGGGGTTGATTTTAGAACTTTTACTCTAACACCATTATCTGCTCCCTTATTAAAGTAAAGCGTCTCGGAATTATCTAAAAACTTTAGTTTAACTGCTTGATTATCTTTAAAATCAAAATAATTAGCGATATCTCCCTCTCTTGGCATGGGAACAAAATTATTAGTGTCTTTATCGTATTTGCTGGCTCTTACTAATCTGACACAAGCTCCTAATTCCTCACCGCTTTTAGCTGAAACAAGAGATTGCTTCATTTTTCTAACTGATAATGGGAAAATCCCTAACGTACCAGGAACAAGTTCTGTCAAGCGAAGATTATTGTCGCTCTTAACATATCTATTTCCAACCTTGCCTACCGGCCAACCTTCAGAATTATCTATCCGAATCATTTTCCCATCTTCTTGTGAGACGATCAATCTTCCTTTCATTTTCTTGGCAAGCAACATAACATCCTGATTGAAAAACGCTTTAGTTCTCTGTTCAGGCGTAAGTTGTCCCTCCTTAGGAATAACTGTTGATGGCTCGCCAAGCCTTCTTCTTAAGGGATGACCTGCTGGTTTGCTTTCGCCACCTTTAAATTTTTCATTCATGCGTGCTGCGCCTCCTTTCTGCCATTCTTAGAATATCTTTTTTTTAATTCTCTCAATATTTCCGAGAAGACCTCAGGTTTAGTGGGGCTCGTTCCTTTTCTTTGAATTTCAGTGAAAATTGTTGAAATTTCTCCTTCTATTTCTTTAACATGTGTCCAATTTTTATTCATAATTTTAAGGGCAGGTTTGAGCAATGTACTCCTATACACCCTGTATTCATCTTTATTAGAGCCTCTTAAGAGCCTAGCTGCCTCTTTTTCATTAAATAATTCACTCTCCTTTTCAGTATTTTCTTCGTCTGTTGATGTCTCTTGTTTGGCTGGGGCGATTATATCATTCCTAGTTTTTAAAGTTGTTACCAATCCATTTGCATCGATAATTTCATATTGTTCAAAGTCAATTTGCAATGTTGGTATAGGATATTCGCTTCCCTGCACACCAGCACTGCCCTTTTTACTAGCAGAGGTGCTTACCCATTCTCCCTTTTCGTTTATGAGCTCAAGGCCATTTATATCTAATCCTGCTAATTCTGGCTCTGAAATTTTTGTTGCCACGATACACCACCCAAGCCTTTTTGCTAACCCCAATTTACTTCTTCCAAATGATTTACCGCTGAAATTCTGGTCAACTTTAAATCCAAAGTGTTTTTCGAGGACTTCTTTAAACGCATGAAAATGTTCTTCGTCAAAACTTTTTTCGGGAATGGTGAGTACTAATTTACCCTCCTCCTTAAGCACGCGATTCATTTGGGTAAGAATCTTAACCCTCTCTGAAGTATCGGCGGGCTGACCTTTACCCGGCTCAAGTCTTGACCAATGAAGGGCAAAAGAATTGTCAACTAAATCATATTTATCGTTGGGAAAGTCTATGGGAGATAATTTCGAAGCTTTACCTTCGATCATTTTCCCTCCATACTGACCAGCAAACCCCCATCCCGCTTGCATCATATGAGGATTAATGTCTACGTTATCAATTCCTTTTTTTAATTTTCTCTGAAGCAACAAAGTGCCTGCGCCAATGCTTAAGATAGATGAATTTGAATTAATAAAATGTTTCGCTAAGGAAGCTACCATTTCGGCATTATAACCAGAAACGTGATACTCGTCGCCTCCTTTGTCAAAAAACTTTTCTGCAATAAGTTGATTGACCATAACCCCATCCCTAAGTCTACTTTGATTTTTTAAGAAACCATCGGTAATATCTTCTCCCGCGCCCCTAACGAAACTTAGGGCATCTCTTAAAAACCTTTTTTCCGGAGATTGGAAAGAGATTCTTCTGCCAACTCTTTTTGAATCAAAAAATTCTTGTTCCTCCGGCGTTAAGACAATTCCGGAAAGAGCTATACGGGAGAGCAGGTAACTATAAAGAACGCCTTCGCCTTTACCATGATCCACTAAATCTTCACTCTCGAGGACAGAGACATGAACAGGAACTAATTGCCCCTGCCTAATAGATCTTCCCGCCATCTGCTTTAATTGTTGATAATACCAAGGTGGTGAAAGAAATACTTTTTCGATACCTGTAATTTCTTTTCCTTCCCGATCTTTCGTTACGCTTATAGTATAGTCCCTGCTTTGATAAGTGGCTTCTAGCGTCGCTACAAGAACTACAGAATTAGGATTATTCACCCAACGAGTTACAATTTCATCTTTCTGTTTTCCTAAAGATACACTTCCATCAAGCACTAAAATATCGCGCTCGCTGCACATACCATGCGTCCATTTTTTAATGTGTTCAACTAATTTGGAATCATTGATTGTATCTAGCTCATATTGAGCATAAAGATTATGCCCATTACCATCTGGAGAATAGACATCTTTTTGCACAACATCTGAAGTTCTTCCTTGCTTTCTTGATGGGGAAACAACAAAAATTTTCTCTCGAGATTTTCTTCCTTCCTGATCGGTCTTCCAACTAAGTTTTTCTTTTAATAACTGTTCAAGATGTTCATATTTCGAAGAAATATTTTTACCTCGCCAGAATTTATGGACTTCTACTAAAGCTGGGTCATCCTTGGCAAGTGCCTTAACAAGGGTATCAATACCATTCTCTAATACATCGCTAAAGAAACAAGTTAAAACTTCCTCGCCCATACCCAACTCAACCAATTTACTTGCTGAAAGATAATCATCTCCAGAAATAGGAGAGGTAATTCCTCTCATTTTCTTCCATTCTTGTGTAACGCGAACAAGTTTTTGTAAAATATCATCCATCTTTTTTGCATCGAATTGAGGAATTTTATCGGGAACCATTTCTCTTACCTCCGCCTTCACCAGTAAGGGATTAAATAGGGCATTTTCTAATAGTCGTACTTTATTAACCATGCTGGTTGGCACTTCATTGGCAATAAATGTATAAAGAATATCTTCAAACGCGTCAACGGGGACAACTTCGGTATCATAAGTAAATTCCTGAACACCAGTAGCTTGTTCCCATCTAAACATCTTTTTTTCACCCACCAAAATCGCATGGGCCAAATCAGGCCTATTAAGACATGTATCGCTGAATGTCTTTTTTGTTGCTGTAGCTTCCCCAGCTGATACTGAAAATCTGTATGGATAAAGAATTCCCATTGGGACATTAAGGTTTGCTAATTTATTCCTAATTGGAGTTGCTGTCAAAGCTATTACTGGTGCTTGATGTTCTTCATTTCCTGTTCTCTCTGCATAATTTCTTCTTACATTATTTATAAGTTGTACAATTGTTTTGGTAGAGATGGCTTTTGGATTACTTAGATTATCCACCTCATCTATAATTGCTCCATCAACCTTAGCTTGTCCAACAAAACTCTGTAATTTATCAATTAAAGTAGGATCATTTTCGGCAAGCCCTAAAAGTCTTTGACTTAAAACTATATATTTTTTTCCGCTTTTTGCTGCCTTATCTAAATCCGCAGAACCCTTAACAACATAAATATTCTCTGGTTTTTTAAATAATTTTCTGTCCTCTGTTTTCCATGCAGTATTATCAGCAGGAGCAAGGATAATAATCCTTGAAGCATCGCTGTTTTCCATGGCTAAGTATGCTGCTGCTGTTTTTCCCAGTCCAGTCTCTGCGGCAAGTAGACAAGTATTGTTTTTGGCAAAGTCATAAACAAATGTTTTTTGCTCAAAAGAAGGAAATGCTTTTTCCGTGCCATTCTTTATAGCAATTCTGTTATTAAAGTCTCCTTTAAGAGGATAAGTTGCAATATCAAGAAATCTGTCTGACAGACTTTTAATAAATGTTTTCTGACTTTCATCTTTAGAACTATCAATTAAAGTGTCTATAGCTGCAAAGCCTTCCCTTATTCCTAAATCCGTAATGTTTCGCATGAGACGCTGCTCGATATAATTTTCTACTAGATTGTATTTAATTCCGTTGGGATCAGAAAAAATCTTTCTAGGAATCCTGTCTAGCACATCCGCTACGCCTAGGTCTCTTCTCGTTCGTCTGCCCGAGAGTGTTCCAACGTAGACCCTTAGAATACTTCGGGTAACCCAAGATCTATATTCTTCCATTTTCTTCTCATCTGTAATATTCGTAAAAAGATCAACGGTCATAAGTTGTCCCATTACTTCAATTGGAACACCGCTTTCTATCAAATCTCTTAAGTTTTGTCTCCTTTCTATTTCTCTTTGAAAATAACGCTCTGACGCTTCTTTACCAATGCTATTTGGAGAAAGTATTCCTTTTTCAATTAATGAAAAGTGCAGTCTTTCCTTAAGAGACTGAGCTAATTCTTGATCCTCAACAGAAATATTATCGGTATCTTTAGGAAGAAAACCTTGAAGTAAATCAACGGGCTTATCAAACCTCCCATCCTGTATTAAACTTCTTGCAAGGGTATATTTGGTTTTTATATCAGAACCTTCCGCGTAAAACTTGCCAAACCTAACTCGTTCAGCAGCAGGCATTGCTAAGATTTTATCTATCTTTTCTCTCGGTAGAATATATTCTGTTGTAAAATTCTGTTCAGGATTGTAACCATTACTGCTTGTCTCCATGCTTTACTTCCTCCTCTCTAGATACTAATTTATTTAAATAGCTATCCGTCTTTGTTGTGTCTTTTGATTCATCATCCAATGGTTTTGTTGCTCTCAACTTCACCCCCGCTTCTTGCATTTTTTCTAAAAATACTCTCCTTGAATTTTCATCAGCTATAACTCTAATAGTGGCTGCTCCTCTTCTTCTGGTTGTGATTTTTATTTCAGGATTTTGCCTGAACACATCCTCCTCTGTCAATTTCAACCTAGTATTATTACCTAAAAAAGTGGATGATCGGAAGTGTTGCGTTAGTTGAAAGTCTGTTTCTTGTGTCTCCTGAATACTTTTATCTCGCAATTTAACGCCCTGCTCCTGCATTTTTTGAAAATAAATATTTAAGGACTCTTTGTCGGCTATAACCCTAATAACTTTAGCTCTTTTATTTTTATCATATTTTATTCTGTTAACCGTTATTTCAGGATTTTCTTCCAAGACTTTTTTTGTGATTGGGTCTAATTTATCAGAATCGCCAACAAAAGCTGATACAGTGACCTCTCTTATCTGAAAGTCATTTGTCTGAATTTCCAAGATATTTTTTTGCCTTAATCTAACATTCTCTTCCTGCATCTTTCGTTTAAATAACTCTAGAGACTTTTTATCCGGTATAACTTTAATATGTACCGCACCTGAAATTCTATTCATCACTGTTATTTCAGGATTTTCTTCTAAAACCTCATCTACTATTGGTTTTAGTTTTTCAGAGCTACCCATAAAAGTCTCCCTTAAAAATTTTTGTATTATCGGGAAGTCATTTTTTTGAACTTCCAGGACATTTTCATCCCGTCGCTCAATCCCTGTCGCCTGCATTTTTTGAAAATAAATATTTAAGGATTCTTTGTCGGCTATAACCCTGATAACTTTGGTAGATTTCTTTCTGGGAGTGATTTTTATTTCAGGACTTTCCGTTAGTATCTTTTCTGAAGTTGGACGTAACCTTTCATCAATACCAACAAAGACAGACCTCAAGGAACTGTTCGTAATCTGAAAGTCGCCCTCCTGTATTTCTGATACACCTTCTTTTTGAGAGAGAGTTCGCTTGGCTTCAACGTCAGAATTGAAATCGATATCCCCATAAACTAAGTTATGAAGATATTTGTTAGCCTCATTTCTGGTAGCCTTATTTTTAGACAACGGAATCACGCCACGCTTTGCAGGATTTAATTCTGAGCTTAAGCCTTCGTTCATAGGGTGGATTCTATCGAAATTATAACATAAACATAATACAAACCAAACCTAATTTTAGTCGAATTTAAAAATTCTAAAGTCGATTGCTAATAATTTGATTCCGGCGTATAATCTGACTAGAATTTATGCTAATACGATCCTTTAGAATTAAAAATTTTAGGTCAATCATCGACACAAAATGGTGTGACTTATCGTTGGACAATATTACTGAATTAATTGGTCAAAATGAATCAGGTAAAACATCCGTTTTACAAGCCTTAAATTGCTTTGACTCTAGGCAAATCACAGAGGATGATTTAAGAAGCGATGATACCCTACCTGAAATCTCCTGCTCTTTTTCTTTAACAGAAAATGAATTTAGTGAAATTTTTAAAGACAAATTATTGCCAGACAATTTGCTGAATACTCTCAAAAAAAATAATTTTAGAATTAATTTAACGAGATATTGGGAGTCAAAGGAAGTAAGTAAATTAAAACTTGAAGAGACTATAATCTCTCAGTTATTTGTAACTACTCCTGAGGAAGAGAAGCAATCTGCTGTTCCAGGAAATCCTCCTGAGGCAGAACAAGCACAGACAACTCTTAAACCTATAACCGAAGAAGAATTTGTATCTCAGCTCTATGATAATACACCTAGCTTTTTGATGTTTGAAGATTACGGCAGTTTACTTCCCAACACGATAGACATTGAAGATTTACAAAATAACAATGAAAAAGTCGAAGGATATTGGGGCGCAAAAAATTTTCTGTCAATAGCAGATATTGACGTTTCGAAATTGGACGGCAGCTTGAGAGGAATTAAAACTAAGATAGGACAAACAAACGATAAAATTACTAAAGGATTCCAGGAATTTTGGAGACAAAAGATAGGCAAAGAGAAAAAGATAAAAATTGAATTTTCTTTGGAACATTATGGCACAACTGCTGGTTCTAAATCAGGAAAACCGTTTCTAGCATTTTGGATAAGCGATGGTGAAGATAAATTGTTTCCTAAGCAACGTAGTCGCGGGGTCAGATGGTTTCTATCATTTTATCTGGAATTACAAGCGAGTGTTAAAAATTCTGATGGACAAAATGCAGTCTATCTGATTGATGAACCTGGCTCAACACTTCATGTGCGAGCGCAGGAAGACGTGCTAAAAGTTATTGATTCCTTAAAGGATAAGCTACAAATAATTTACGCTACGCATTCTCCTTTTCTTCTTAAGCCTGAAACTATACATAGAATATTAGCAGTCCAAAGATCAAACGAAGATGATGAAAAGAGTGAAACTAAAATATTTAGCCCCAATCAATTGGGATCAGCTTCTTCAGACACGCTTTCCCCTTTATACGCTGCTATGGGCGCAGATTTTTCTAGTCAACAAGTAATTAGAAAAACCCATAATATAATTTTGGAAGAAATAAGCGCTTTTTATTACCTAACTGCGTTTAAAGAATTGAGCGGTTCAACGAAACAATGTCAATTTCTTCCTGCTACAGGAACATCAAATGTTCCACAATTAGCATATTTATTCTTAGGCTGGGGAATAGAATTTATCGTAGTAGTTGACGACGATAGTTCTGGCAGAAAAATCTATAATGAATTGAAGAAACATCTATTCCAAGACAACGAAGAAAATGCTAAGAAAAAAATTATAAAAATTAAGAGTTGTAATGGGATAGAGGATATTTTTTCTAAATCAGATTTCAAAACAAACATTTTGAAGGACAAAACACTTTCTTATCGAGTTTCTAACTCTGAATACATGAAAAAAGGCAATCTTTCAAAAGCGATATTGGGTTTAAAATTTATGCTAGAAGTTAAAGAAGGAAAATTAAAATTAGAAAACTTTAGTAAAGATACTAAAGATAATATTAGAGATTTAATTTCGTCAATTGATTCCATATCCTGATCTTTTGACATAGAAAGTTGTAGTTGAAAATCTTCGGAAAACTGTTATATTAAAACGGTACTCAAACTTTCCTTTCGGCTTTTTAATAGCCGCTTTAGACAGATCCGAAAGGGTTTGAGTACACTAGGGCGGCTATTTGAATTTTTGGAAAAATTTTTGCGTTTTTTCACGCCGACAGTTTTTGGAGCGAGGCCGAAGGCCGAGCAAATAAAATAGCAGGAGCGGAGCGACTACCTTTTTAATAAGAAAGAGGTTCGAACTTTTTTATAAGTCTCGACACTGAGAGAGTTTGCCTCTGGGCTCAAAAATCCTTCGGAATTGGACTTGTGGGAGTGGAGGATGTCAAAGCCCTTTTTGAAAGAAACCGAAAGCCTCCGGTAAAAAGAAGAAAAAACGCAAAAATTAGGGGAATAACTATGAAATATATAGCATACTGCAGAAAATCCAGAGAAGAGAAAGACAAACAGATATTATCTATCTCCGCCCAGATAGCGGAACTAAAAGAATATGCTAAAAAAGAGCATTTGGAAATCTCCGAATTTGTCGAAGAAGAAAAGACCGCTAAGACTCCTGGTAGAGGAAAATTTACAGAAGTTTTAAAGAAAATAGAAAAAGGGCAGGCTGGCGGGATTATTGCGTGGCATCCGGATCGTCTGGCAAGAAATTCAATTGACGGAGGCAAAATAATTTATCTTTTAGACACAGGAAAATTAAAGGATTTAAAATTTCCAACTTCTTGGTTTGAAAATACCCCTCAGGGAAAATTTATGTTAAATATCGCCTTCGGGCAAAGCAAATATTATGTAGATAATCTATCGGAGAATGTTAAAAGAGGATTAAGGCAGAAAATCCGCAACGGCGTCTGGCCTTCCCGTGCCACCTATGGATATGTGAATAATCCTAAGACCAGAGGGGTAGATATCGACCTTGAAAAATCAATTGTAATTAAGAAAGCATTTCAGCTATTCGGCATGGGAGATAGATCATTTACGCAAGTTTCGGAATACCTTTATAAGGGCAATATCAAGAAAAAGTATGGAAAACCCTTGTCAATAAATCAAGTTAGGAAAATATTGTCCAATAAATTTTATGTAGGCATCATGAGTTATAGAAGAGAATATCACGAGGGAAATCACGAGCGCTTTATTTCCAAAGAATTATTCCAAGCAGTCCAAAAGCAGATGAACGCCAGAAACAGGCGGAAAATCAGACGCTATAATTTTCCTTTTATGGGAATTATGAAATGCGGAGAGTGCGGAGCAGGTATTACAGCAGAACAGCATATTAAAAAGTATAAAAATGGGAAATCCCAAACTTTCATTTACTATAGATGTACCAAGAAATTAAAGCCCTGTCCGCAAAAATATATTTCCGAGTCGAAATTAGAAGAGCAATTTAGAAAAAAGATTAATGACGTATCTATTCCTCAAAAATGGGCGAAAGATTGGTATAAATGGTTAGAAAGAGATGTAATATTTGAGAAGAGCAATTCAGAGAAGAATTTAAATAAGTTAAACCTTGAGCTAGAAGATTTGGACAGAAAATTAAATATTCTTTTGGATAGCTATTTGGATCAGGTAATTGACTCCGAAATTTATAAAAATAAAAAGAATGAAATCTTTGAGAAAAAACTGGAATTGAAAGAAGAAATCGCCAAAATGGAGTCGTGTGGTTCGAGTCGGCTCGAACCTATGAAGGAATTCATAGATAGGGCTCTGGAGTGCGAAAAAATCGCGCGCGCAAAAAATACAAAAGAAGATTTGGCAATCTTCGCAAAAACTGTCGGCTCGAACTTCTTTTTAACTGATCGGAGGCTTTCGGTTTCTTTCAAAAAGGGCTTTGACATCCTCCACTCCCACAAGTCCAATTCCGAAGGATTTTTGAGCCCAGAGGCAA
>Ga0209542_10018357_pt1 | contig 11333 bp, 13 predicted proteins | sample RifCSPhighO2_01_FD_184028 | JGI IMG/M metagenome (GOLD analysis project Ga0209542, IMG submission 184028) | Soil microbial communities from Rifle, Colorado - Rifle CSP2_plank highO2_0.1 (SPAdes) (version 2) | ecosystem: Environmental > Terrestrial > Deep subsurface > Rock core/Sediment ...
AATTAGGGTTTCCAAGGATAGTGACTTCAACTTTCCTTATTTTTCCAGCAATCTTTTGATTATGCTGCATGGCTAGATTATGATAATTCAATATTGTTTGCAAAGTAAGGGGTTTTTTCTGAGAGCTGTCATTGAGCATATGAAGAATGGCATTTTGGTAATTCTTGACTTCATCCACATCTTCAGTGCTGAGATTTTTTGGAATAATCTTGTCCTTCAGGATTCTTATGGTATCTGGCAAAGTAATCGGATTTCCTTCTAAAGTAAGGCTATGATGAACAAAAGAAATCTCAAGTTCATCAACAATTTTTTTAAATCCCTGCTCATTCTTTTTTCTTAATCTTTTGTATAATTTAAGTTCTTTTTCAATTTTATCTATATAGTATAATGAAGTTTTTTCTTTGATCAAAGGCTTGAAATCAAAATAAAGCAATAAATTTTTCAATAAATAATTATAAAATATTCTTATTCGAAGAGGTTTCTTTGAGATAATAAGTAGTAAATCATACTTATTCAATATATCAATGTACTTAATGAAAGTTCTTGGGTTTATTTTAACATCTTTTGAAGTAATTTCTTTTTTTATTAAAGACTGGCTGATGAATTTTGCTAAATTCTTATCTAATAATAGATTATAGTTTATATTATTGCTTAAACAATAATAAATGAGATTGTATAATAAATCTATTTTAGAATTTATTTTTGCTTGAAACCCATATTTTGTCTTTGTCAGAAAATTATTTTTTTCTAATTCAATTAGAAAACGATGGATGTTATTGTACTCATTTTCAGATTTATTCAGTTTTCTAACTACTTCAATGGGTTTAATTGGAACCTTATTTTTATAAACCACTTCAAACACATCATATTGGGTGACCATGAGATTATTAGAGATTCATTCTTTAAAAATGTTTCTATTTTGTATTATATTAGGGATTTTTACCATAAAATAGTGCAAAATAAGTGATTATTTAAATTCAAATGTAAGAAGTGGTGAGAATATAGACTATAAAAATAATTATCTCACATTCAGTATCTTGCTCTCAACCTCTCCATAAATTAAAGTAATACCTATTTTTCGCATATAATGAAAACATCTCTACATCTTACTTTTTTCATTCTAATATCTCTCTTGTTTTATTCAGAAATTGAATTGTTTTTTTCCTGAGATCAATTGCTTCATCCCTGTTGAATTCCTCGCTGATTCCATAAGAGGCTGTTTCCCTTTTTTCTTTTGCATAAACAAAATAGCTTACTTCTTCTTTTTCAAGTGAGGATATGGAAACCAACCTTATATCCTCTTCATTTAGTCTACCATAATAGAATTTTATTAATGCACAAAGAGTTGCTAAATGATTTTTTGAGGAATATCCTTTTTTTGAAATTAATGCCAGAGCACAATGATAAATTGTATAATAACATCCTACAATTATCCAGTCATAAAAAGATTTATTTTCTTCCAGGAAATTTATAAACTTAAAATTGTATTCTGCTTTTTTCAGATGAGATTTTGATAAGTGAGTAGTTTCTTTTTCTGTTTTTATCATCTCTTTATTTGTATAAAAATTAAAGCTATTCTCTAATTTTTCTGGATTCTCCAACCAGATTTCCCAATTAAATTTTTTTTGTTTTATCATAAAAATATTCTTCTCCCACTATAGGATATCCTGTCTTGATTATATGATTCAATGCCTCGTTATCCTTTTCCAGTTCTTTAACATCCATAAAAGTTACATTCAACTTGACACCATACTTGCTAGATATGTCTTTAATCCATTTTTTTTCAAGAGCATCAAAAAATATTAAATCAATATCGCTTTCTTTATTGTAATCTCCTTTGGCATAAGAACCAAATAATATGGCTATTCTTGGTTTTGAATTAGATATCGCCTCTGAAATGCTTTTTTTGGCATCAAAAGGAAGATTCTCAAATTTAGTCTTGTTTATTAAATTAAGTAATGCAATTAAAAGATTATTTCTATAATTTAAAGAGTAAAAAGTATTTGATTTGTTTTCATTCCTGATAAGAATTTTATTAGTTGTGAGTAAATTAAGATTTTTCAGTAAGTTATTCTTGCTTTTTATCCTTGTTTTTTCATATATCTCGTTAAAATAGGTTTTTCCTTCTGCCAATACTTCAATTATTTTCATAACATTTTTACTTATTATTGAATAGTCCATTTTTAATACTAATCAGTATCTTTTTAATACTATTTAAATGTTATTATTAATCAAACAACCTGATAATATCATTTATATGTCCTGAAATGTCAGTTCTAATAACAAATGTTCCACTAAGATATTCACTAAAAACCCAAATCTTTTCTTGTGTATATTTCCTTCATGATTTTTCTTTCAAATTGCAATAATCTTTTGTATATTTTTAGTTTCATTCTTATCTCACATTCAGTATCTTGCTCTCAACCTCTCCATGAGATAATCCATTTAATTTATCAAAGAACTCTTCCTGCAAACCGGCAGGTATCTCCACGACAGCGACTAAACTCCCGTCATTCTGCCATTCATCTTTCAATAGATTGCCATATTGCTTTAGTATGGTATAGCATTTTCCGGCATAGGCAGAAGGAATCTTTACTGCTATCTCCCTTATTTCATATTTCAAGGGTAATAAAACTCTTAGCTTGGGCAATATGCTCTTCAACTGCTCTTCAACGGGCTTGAACTCATCAATATTTATCTTAGCCTCTTCCAAGGCGCTTTCAATCCTTCGTGGAGGATGAGGAAATCCTGTATTGGGATCAACAGCATTCCTGTGTATGTTATTTATGATTTGTTTCCTCTTTTCATCCCTTAATTTATTCTTGTATTCAGAAGTTAACTGAACCTCTCCTTCCATTATTATCTTCCTTGCAATTTCTCTCTTATTTTCTGTCTTGAAGAATTTTAATAAGTCAGAAGCATGCTCTCCTTTCTTTAAATCCTTAAATATATCATTGGTAGCAAGAATATCATCCAGATCAATATCCTTTCCTTTTCTCAATTCCAGTGCTTTCTCGCAGTCTACAAGAATTTCAAATACATTAGCTCCTATCTTGAGTTTTGCCACTACCGCATCATCTATGCTTACCATATCATCTCAACTAAATCAAATTTTATAAACATTGTCATTTGACAAAACCGCCTTTCTTCTTCAGTCTCTTTACCATTTCTTTCTCGCTCATTTTCAAGAGAGATTTTAAAACTTCATCAGGAATATCCGCCTTGAAATCTTCCTTCAGCTCAAGCAGGAATTCATACAAGAATACAACAAACAAGGGCTTGTCCAGTTCAGTCTGATTAATAGCTTCTTTTGTTATTATACTCCAATTTACATTAAATCTTTTTATCAATTCCAAAGCATCAGCTCTGTCTCCAGCTCTTTCAGTTGCAGATTTCAGCAAAATTATATCCTCTGGGGATACAACATTCGCAATTAAATTATTGTATTCATAAACCATTTTTATTCTGCCAACCATGGATTCGCTTAGTTTAAAGGTAATTATCTCTTTATAGAAAATATCTACTCTTTCTGATCCTCTCTCCATCAATGCAGGCTTATTTTCCTTGCCAAAATACAATGCTTCAGGATCCTTAACCTTAAATTCAATTTCCTTCAATATTTTTAAAAAATTATCAAAACACTCCTTGTCATCAAAAACCACATCAATATCTTTTGTTACAGCTTTCGCACCATAATACAGCATTGCAGAACCGCCAATCACAAAACATTCTGTTCTTTTCTTTAATCTTTTGCCTATATCCTCGAATAATCTTTGCTGATTTTCTAAGTTTACCATTCTTTATACATCATCAAATCAGCTTTATTAATAGGCAGATAAATATTCCATCTTTTTTCTATTTCTTTTAGATCCTTACTTTTTACGCTTAGTAGAAGATGTTTTCTTTTTACCTTTCCTTTCAACAATTTATTCCTAACTCTTTTGTCCATTCTTCTTACTTTTATTATTGTTCTTGCAGCATCATACAATGCTCCCACAAATCTTTCTAATTTTTCCTCTTCTGCTAATTTAGATAACAGCCTCCAATTTTCTATGTGATTAAATAATTCTAAACTTACAATAATTATTCTGATATTCTTTGTTTTTACAGCTCTTATTAATGCTTCCTCTACTGTTAGTCTTTTACCTATAACCCTGTGCTCATACGGAACAATTAATTTTATTCTTGAATATTTGTCAAGTATTTCATAAAAACCAGGATTTCCAATTCTTATATTTTTTTTAGGAGTTATCTTATAAAGCCTCTTTCTTCTTCCCATCCAATTCTCTAAATACCCTTCTTTCCTTAATTTATGGGCTATATTTATTGCTGTTGATCTTTTTACGTTAAGTTCTTTTGATATAGTTTCAACTGTCTGTACCCCCTCCAATTTCTTAACTAATTCTATAGATTTATTCATATAAATGATGTATAAGAACTATTATATAAACTTTTCTATCTTATTATAAAAATATTATCAATGAATGTCTACAACCTGACAGTTTACTTTATCTTTCCAAGGTCATTAGCGCTTAATTTCGTGAATTTTTTCTCGTCTTTCTTTATGACGGCTGCATCTATCCTTTTCATGTCAAAATTCTTTCCCTGGACTTTCCTTAGAATCTTCAATGCCAATCTTAATCCATCATTCAGGTTAAAGCCTTCCCTGTACTCCTTGTTAAGCATTTCTTTAATCTCGTCATCCTTGTCTCCGATGGCAGTTGCCTTGTACTGGAAGAATATCCCTGTAGGGTCAGTTACAAACAAGTCATTGTCGTCATTAACCCCTGCTATCAGCAAAGAAACGCCAAAAGGCCTTGCTCCGCCAACCTGAGTGTAATACTGCTTTATATCGCATATGTTTTTTACAAGGCTTAAAGTGTCAATTGGGCTGTCATAAGTGACCCTGTGCTTTTGTGCCATAACTCTCCCTATATCAATTAAGACCCTTCCATCGCTTACAATTCCTGAAGCAGTTGCTCCTATATGATCATCTATTGGGCTTATTTTTTCTATTGAATTTGATATTATTAATGGCTCACTAATTCTCTTATCAGCGATAAGCAAAACTCCATCCTTGCATACAATTCCCATTGCAGTGGTCCCCTGCTTGACAGTTTTCTTTGCATACTCCACCTGCAATAGCCTTCCGTCAGGACTAAACATAATAGAAGTTCTATCATAACCCATCATCTGATGTTGCATTTGTTCCATTTTTTAACCTCCGATAAATTTGATTCTTGCTTTTTTCAAAGTGCCTGAAACTCCTTTAGTCTCAACAATAAATTTCTTTATGAACATCAAGGCAACCTTTACTTTGTCAACATGTTTATGCCCCACTTTTATGATGCCTCTGTTCTTTTTAAAATCATCTAATATTAAAACATTTGCTTTTGCATATTCAAACTCCCCCAAGAATTGCAGCATTGCTCTCTTCATCTCCTGCCTTATCTCATTTAAGGTGCATTTGCCGTTTTCTTTCACCTCATAAACAAGATACCTGTTCCTTTCCTTTAAGGTTGGCAAGATAGTCTTCATCAATAATAAAAAGAATTTTTTGTTTATAAGAGTTATGTTTAAATATAATCCTGAATAATTAATTACATGCCAATAAATGCAACTTATGAGTATGAAAATGCAGAAAAGAAGTTTCATGAGGCCCATACTATTTCTGAAAAATTCAAGGCGCTTCAGGAAATGCTTGCCAAAGCGCCAGGCCATAAAGGAGCTGAAAAGCTGAGGAAAAGCATCAAGGAAAGGATAAAGAAATACAAGGAATTATTGTCAAAGGAAAAGAAAACAAAGAAAGGCTCTTCATTTCTCTCGATAAAAAAGGAAGGGGCAGCAAGAATATCAATAATAGGTCTGACTAATTCAGGAAAATCAACTTTACTGTCCAAGTTAACTAATGCAAAGCCGGTAATCTCTGAAATAGAGTTTACAACTAAACTTCATGAGATAGGAATACTTGATTACATGGGGATAAAACTGCAGATATTAGAGATACCTGCAATAACAAAAAATTACAATGAAGCAAAGCATGGTTTGTTCTTCCTAAGCCTGATAAGGGAGTCAGACCTGCTGATAATAACATTAAAGGAAAAATCAGACCTGACCTTGATAAAGAACGAGCTTAGGGATAATGACATTGATAAAAAATTCATATTGTATCATGATGGAGATATCAATGAGTTAAAGGATGATATATGGAAAAATCTTGACTTAATAAAAGTTTATACAAAACAGCCGGGGAAAAAGCGGGATTATCCTCCAGTGGCATTAAAAAAAGGTTCTAAATTAAAAGACATTGCCTCAGAAGTCCACAAGGATTTTATAAAGAAATTTAAATTCGCAAGAGTATGGGGCTCATCAGTGAAGCATCAGGGAGTAAGGGCTGGGCTTGATCATGTTTTAAACGATGAAGATACAGTAGAGCTGCACTTGAAATGAAATCATGCAATCTTTCTTAATTCTTTAACCATGACCGTTTCTAACCTATTATTTGAATACAAAGGAGCATGATATAAAATTCTAAAGCCATATCTAAAAAGGAATAACTTAACATTCTGTTGATCCTCTGGAATATCAACCATCATAATATCAAAATGTCCTTTACTTTCAGCCTCGCATTGCTTAAATAAAAAGTAAGCTAAACCTCTCTCCCTGACATCAGGATGAATTCTCATATTCTTTCCTTCAATTGTTCTTGGCAGTTCTTTATGGGACTGCCATATAAAATCTCCTACAATCTTCCCATCATTCAAAGCAATGATTGCAGTTTTATAATTTTTCTCTATTTCAGGTATACAGGTGGAATCAATCCAATCATCATAAAAAGGATAATTTAAATTTTGAGTATGAAGCCATGCTCTCAATAATCTTAAATCTTTCAAATCATCAATCTGTCTTATTGTAAAATTAACATTCATAAGTTACAACTGACAATAAAAAATTATATAAATGGCACTTTTTTAATTCAAACCGATGAAAATTCTTAAGGAGGATTACAAGAATAAAAAAGAGGAGATTTTGGATAGACTGAAAGAGTTTGAGAATAACAAGGATTATTTTTATGAGTTATGTTTCTGCATATTGACGCCGCAGTCATCAGCAAAGACGGCATGGGAATGCATCAAAAAACTAAAGAAAGCAGATTTCAAGAATAATGATGTTAATCCTCAAAGTTATATAAAGCCGATAAGATTCTACAAGAACAAGTCAAGATATTTATTGGAGTTAAAAAATAATTATTCCTTGGTTTTAAAAAATATAAAACAAGCGCAGTATCCAAAGCAGCTTCGTGAGTTTCTTGTAAACAATGTAAAAGGTTATGGTTATAAGGAGGCATCTCATTTCCTGAGGAATATAGGACATAAGGATGTTGCAATACTGGACAGGCATATCTTGAAGAATTTAAAGAAGTATAAAATAATAAAAGAAATTCCTGATTCATTGACACCAAAGAAATACTGCGAGATAGAGGATAAATTTCTTGATTTCAGCAGGAAGATAAACATTCCGATGGATCATCTTGACTTGCTGTTCTGGTCTCAGGAGACTGGAGAGATATTCAAATGAAGCACCTTAATCAACTGAGATTATTAAAAAAACACAGTTCTGAAAGAAGATTAGCAGCAGAAGAATGGAAGAAGCCATGGCAAACATTGATAGCAACTGCTCTGTCAGCAAGGACTAAAGATTCAACTACAATATCAATAGCGAATGATTTATTTAAAAAGTACAGCACAATAGAAAAATTATCAAAGGCAAAAATAAATGACATAGAAAAAATAATAAGAAAAATCAATTATTACAGGACAAAATCAAGGAATATTATTAATTGTGCTAAAATACTATTGAAAGAATATAAAGGGAAAGTTCCCCTTGACTTCAATGAACTTGTAAAGCTCCCTGGAGTAGGAAGAAAGACAGCAAATGTGTTCTTGTCTGAAATGGGTGATGATGCAATCGGCATAGATACACACATTGCATACGTCTCGCAAAAGCTTAAATGGACAAAAAGCAGCAAGCCGGAAATAATAGAGCAGGACTTGAAGAAGTTATTCCCAAAGGAGCATTGGAGCAGCCTTAATCCAATTGTTGTAAAATTCGGGCAGACTTACACCAACAGGAAAAAAAAGGACGAGATTCTGGAGAAAATAAAAAACATTCAATAATTTCCTCTTTTCAGCAAGCTTTTCTTGAAATTTTTCAATTGAAATTTTTCTTTGATGTAGCTCATAGCTTTATCGACATTAAATTCCATGCATGAGAACAAATCCAGATAAAACTTTCCTTCCTGCGGATAAGTATGTATTGAAATATTGCTTTCGCTTAGGATAACAAAGCCTGTAATCCCTCCGGTGTCATATTCCTTTGGTGTGGCTCTTATGACTTTAGGCCTTGTCAGAGTGTGCATCTCAACAACTTTTGGCAATTCCTTTAAAAAATTCTTAATAAATCTTTTATCATCAAGTATTTTAGAATTTACATCTACAGCATCAACGATAAGATGATTGCCCTTTCCGTGGATTTTTTTTACTTTCATTCTCAGTATTGCAGACAGAATTATATGCTAAATTAGTTTATAAAATTATTCCTTAAAGCATTCAGCAACTATCAAAGGAAACAAGATTGTTGCATCTCCGAATATCTTGATTGACTTCGCCCCGCTTTTTATTTTTCCCCATGAAACAGCCTCATCAGGCAAAGCGCCAGCATCACTGCCATCAAACTCCTGCGCAGTATTGATGTAAACAGAATAATCAGTTCCTCCTCTCATTAAGTTAGCATTGACTATATGATGCTTAACAACTCCAGAACCTAAAATAATAACTCCTGTTTTCTTAGAGGTCATTGCTATTTCATTTATTTCTTTGACATCATTTGCGATATCAATCTTAAAATCAGGATTCTTGAATAAATAGGCATAAATCATGTCTCCGATGCTTCCGTCAGTTAAGGCAGGGCAAAAAACAGGGATTTTATTTTTATTAGCCCAATAATAAATTGATTCTTCATTATTAATTTCTTTGCCTAACCTATGAACAAACTCAGAAGGGCTAACAGGCTCCTTGAACTTGTCAAGTATAGGCAATAAAAAATCCTCAAATTTTATGTATCTCTCATTAGGAACCAAAATATTTCCAATGCGATTTATTCCTTTTTCTCTTAATTGTTTTCCAGAAAGTTTGAAATCACCCAGTAAAAACGGGCCTATGCATTTTATTATATCCTCTTCAACGCCTCCAGCAGTCGTAACAACAACATCGACCATCTTATGCTGAACTAAATACCTAAAGATATCTCTTAAACCAGAGCTTACCATGCTTGAGGTATACCCTAAAAAAATAGTGCATTTCTCCCTCCTCATTTCCTTAATTATATCCATGGCTCTAATCAATTCGCTTGCAGAATGTCCGGTGGTCCTGTAAGAATCAAGTAAAATCTTCAGAGTAATCTCATTATTAAAATCCAGACCTTTGATCTTTTCCAGACCTTCAGGTTCTTCTGACTCCTTAAGGATGTTCTTTTTGAACTTATCCAAATTATCCATGAAAACATTAAAAAAAGAAGGTTTATAAAACTAATTTAAGACATTAAAAAATGATAACTCTCCTTGAAAAGCCTGACAGAGAAGAAGACATCCTGAAGATATTTCATCCTTGCATTAAAGAGTGGTTCATCAAGAAATTCAATAAATTCTCAGAGCCTCAGAAATATTCAATACTGAACATCCACAACCAGAAGAATATTTTGATTTCTTCTCCGACAGGCTCTGGCAAGACTTTGACAGCATTCCTCTCAATCCTGAATGAACTGATAATCCTGTCTGAAAATAATATTCTTGAAGACAAGGTTTATGCTGTTTATATCTCTCCTTTAAAGGCATTAAGCAATGATATTGAATTTAACTTAAAGCAGCCATTGAAGGAAATAGAGGAGATAGCAGATAAAAAATTTTACATAAGGGTTGCAGTAAGGACAGGAGACACTTCAGTATCAAAGAAACAAAGCATGTTGAAGAAGCCTCCTCATATTATCGTAACAACACCAGAATCATTATCAATAATGCTAACATCAATTAAGTTCAAAGACTTGATCAAGGATGCAAAATACCTCATCGTAGACGAGATTCATGCATTGGCTGAGAATAAAAGGGGTTCTCACTTGTCCTTATCTTTAGAGATACTTCAGCACTTAAAAGGAAAGGAGGAACTAACAAGGATTGGCTTGTCAGCAACAATTTCTCCGTTGGAGGAAATAGCAAGATTTCTCGTGGGAAATAATCGCCCTTGCAGGATAGCAGACATTTCATTCAATAAAAAAATGGACTTGAAAGTTCTTTCTCCAGTAAAGGATTTGATTAATACAACTTACGAGGAAACAAGCAGGGAAACTTACAATTTATTAAACAAATTAATTCAGGATCACAAGACAACTTTAATCTTCACCAATACAAGGTCAGCAACAGAAAGGGTCGTCCATAATCTCAAGGAAAAATTCCCGAAGTTATATAATGAGAACATAGCAGCCCATCATGGCTCATTGGACAAGGAGCATAGGCTGAACACAGAAAAGAGAATGAGAAACGGTGAATTGAATTGTATTGTCTGCTCAACCTCCCTTGAATTGGGTATTGATATAGGTTACATTGACTTGGTTATATTATTAGGCTCTCCAAAATCAATCTCCCGTGCCCTTCAGAGGATAGGAAGGGCGGGCCATAAACTGCACGATACAATAAAGGGAAGGATAATAACTCTTGACAGGGACGATTTGGTTGAGAATTCAGTTTTGCTTAAAAATGTCATTGAAAGAAAGATAGACAGGATACACATCCCAAAAAAACCTTTGGACGTCATGGCTCAGCAGATATATGCAATCTCGATAATAAGCAGGTTTAACACAAAAGATTTATTCAGCCTCATAAAAAGATCATACATCTATAAGGATTTGGAGTTAAAAGAATTCAATGAAACTCTTGATTATCTTTCAGGAGAATATACCTCACTGGAAGACAGGCACGTTTATGCAAAGATATGGCACGACAAGGAAACAAATATGATAGGAAAAAGGGGAAAGATGGCAAGGGTGATTTACATGACTAATTCCGGAACAATACCCGAAGAATCGATGATAAAAGTGAAGATAGCAAACCAGGTGATAGGGACTATAGATGAAGCATTCCTGGAAAGGTTAAAGCCTGGTGATGTTTTTGTCCTCGGAGGAAGCACATACACCTTCAGGTATTCAAGAGGTCAGACTGCACAAGTCTCATCTTCAGCAGACAGGCCGCCGACAGTCCCATCATGGTTTTCTGAAATGCTGCC
>Ga0209542_10018359_pt1 | contig 11332 bp, 15 predicted proteins | sample RifCSPhighO2_01_FD_184028 | JGI IMG/M metagenome (GOLD analysis project Ga0209542, IMG submission 184028) | Soil microbial communities from Rifle, Colorado - Rifle CSP2_plank highO2_0.1 (SPAdes) (version 2) | ecosystem: Environmental > Terrestrial > Deep subsurface > Rock core/Sediment ...
GAGGTGATAAAAGTATTTGTCTGCAAACTGCCAAAAATCTCCCAGATTTCATTTGAAAGCGGTTCCGGGCCACTTAGCCAGGGGCAAATTTACCTTTTAGCAACTGATAAATTTGTGGAGTCTTTCGCTCCCGAATCTTTTTTAAAGAGTGAGCAAATTGGTCTTGAGGAAATTATTGATGAATTGGCAACGGAGATATCATCGAAAGAGGATTCAAGCCAGATGGCTGCTGCTGTTGTAGCGGTGAAAAGTGAGGGAGCTTCTCACGTAGAAGATGTTAAAAAAAGTACTCCTCGTGAGAATGAGGATACAAAAGTGAGTGGTACGGTAGAGATTAGTTCTAGTGAGAAAGATGAGAAAGTTGGGACTTCTGACGAGGAAACGATTGCTGTGGGTGAGGATGCTGTTGGCGGTCGAGATGAAGCAGCTTTCGTACAAAAGGCACAAGAAGATGAGAATAAGGCGAAAGATGGTGTTGATCGTTTGGAGAAACCTGACGTTTCTGATGTGGAGCAACAAACACGAGATGAAGCAGGTTTTAAAAATCCCGCAAAAGGGATTTTGAAAGCGATTTTTTCCGAGTTTAAAAAGATTGGGCGAGGGGACGGTTTAGCGATTTTGAGATTGAGGCGTAATTTAGTGCTTGTGGCTTTGATTTTTTTGATTATCTTGGGGGCATCTGGTGCTTTGACCATAAAAAATAAGCGCGACAAAGAAGTTTTGGAGAGGTTTGATAATTATGTTTTGGCAGCTTCTGCAAAATACGACGAGGCTGTTGCAATACTTGATTTAAATAAGAGTCGTGCGAGGGAGATTTTGGTTGAAGCCGAAACAGAAGTTGGCAGGGCAATTGAGTTAAAGCCAAAAGATAGCAGGGTTTTGGATCTTAAGAATAAGATTTCGACAAAACTTAAGGAGAGCGAAAATCTTTCAAAAGTTGAGTTTAAAACTTTAATCGAACTCTCTTCAGACGTTGTTTCCTTGACTGGTGCCGGGAAAAATCTGGCGGCATTTACTAAAGACGAAGTTGTCGAATTTGACAGGTTGGGTAAGAAAGTGGATGAAACTGGCACAGGGGAAGCAGTGTCGAGAGGTTTTGTATTTGATAACAAAGCCTTTTATCTTGGAGAAGGTGGCATCGAGCGAGTTGATTTGGCAAGTGATAAGAATGAGGATGTAGGCAGAGGAAGCGGGAGTGATCTAGCGGTTTTTGTGGGCAATATTTATATTTTGGCAGGAGATCAAATTCATAAATATGTGCCAATTGAAGGCGGATATTCGCAGAGTGCAGATTATCTGAGCGCCGGGGAGAGTTTTGAGGGTAATTCCCGTTTTGCAATTGACGGTTCGATTTGGGTGACAAAAGGCAATAGTGTTTTAAATTATTTAAGAGGCGAGAGGCAGAGTTTTGAGATTTCCGCCTTAAGTTCTTTGCCCGGGAAATTTGGCGAGATTTATACAAACAGTGATTCTGACAATATTTACGTGGTGGATGTTGGTAACTCGGCGCTTCTGGTAATTGGCAAAGACGGGATTTATAAGAGAGCTTATCAGGCTGGGGAATTTACTAAAGTTTCTGATGTGGTAATTGATGAGGCGGCGGGTAAAATGTATTTGGCAGTCGGCAATAAAATTCTGGAAGCGGATTTGTAGTTGCTTTTGAGGCTAAATTCTGGTAAAATTCTTTTTTGCGATTAACGTTTTACGATAAACAATTAACGTCAATTGGGGATGTATCGTTTCGACAGGATTTGCTCTTTAAAAACTGCAAGCCGAATACGATTCTAAAGTGCGTTAAACTTTGAATCAAAACTTACGTGCAGACGAAAATGATGCACGACCTTTAGCATTTGCACCAAATTTTGCATTTGCTTAATTTAGGTCTGTCTTTTCGGGTTTTTCTCAGTGAACTCATTAAGGCACAAAATTAGCTGAGAGTAGACCGGGTAACCTGATCATTTAACCGGTTGAAACATTGATCTTTGTTTGATGCTCGCCTGCTAATTGGCAAAGGTATCAAGCGAGATTTTATAAATTAGCTAAGCTTGTAGAAGTTTTTGGGGAGTTATCTTGGACGAGGGTTCGTAGCCCTCCATCTCCACATGTTGTCTAATTTTTCGGATGTCTTCCTTTGTTAAAATTCCGATGTGGATTTCTCTGTGATGGTTGGGACACAGAACAGCTAGGTTGTTTGGGCTATCATTGCCTCCGAGTGCTCTAGGAACTAGATGGTGAACATCCACTGCTAGAGCGTAGCTACAAACCTCACAGATATTCCCATATTTGATGAAGGCAATTTCTTTTAATTTGCGTCTTATGTTTTGGTTAGGATGTCCAGGATTTTGTCCTCTCTGAAAATTATGTAAGCAAACTTGAGAGCAGAATCTACCTTCTCCCTTGTATGGTCTATGCTCGAATCTTTTCCCACAAAAATTACAAGTTTTTAATGTTGTTTTAATGTTTCTTATGATGTAGTGTTTATTTCTGTAGTGACAAACACAGGATAGCGAGCAAAATTTCCCGTTGCCTCTTTTTATTTCACTTATGGCAGGATAGAATGTTTTATTACACTCGAGACATTTTTTGAAGGTTGTTTTTCTAGACACAGAGTAAGTTTAACCGAATAAAACCCGAAAGTCAACCGCTAATCAAGGATTCATTCTTGTACTCCTCTGAGTTCCCGTTCGATATCGCGCTCGATGGTTTTTTTCTTGAGGCTTGCGCGTTTGTCGAATTTGGACTTTGTTTTAGCAAGTGCCAACTCGACTTTGGCGAGGTTGTGTTTAATGTAGATTGACAAGGGAACCAGAGTTAAGTTGCCGCCGGAAATTTTGCCCTGCCATGAAAGAATCTGTTTTTTGTGAAGAAGAAGTTTTCGCTCGCGGCGGGAGTCGGCATACTTTTGTGAACCCATCCAGGGGGTGATATTGGCGTTGACGAGATAAACTTCGCCGTCTTTGATTCTGGCAAAAGACTCGGAGAGGTTGGCTCGGCCGGCTCTTATTGATTTGATTTCGGCGCCGGTTAAAACAATTCCCGCCTCAACTTTTTCTAAAATCTGATATTTAAAGCGCGCCTTTCTATTTACAATTCTCATTATTAATTTTAAATTTTCAATTTTTAATTTTTAATCAATTTTTAATGATTTAATTTTGAAACATTTAGATTTCAATTCAAATTGATGCTTCGCAAGGACTAAAGTCGCAAATTAAAAATTAACTTCTTTGACACCACCATTATAATAATTTCACTATCAAAATGATTGCCCAGACCAGACCGATGTTTTTTCTCCTTGATTTTATTTTTCCCAAAAAGTGTGTTGGTTGCGGTAAGTTTGGACAATATTTCTGCAAGGGTTGCTTTGCACAAATTGAATTTGTCGAAAAACCTATTTGCCCGGTTTGCCAAAGGCAGGCTATTGAAGGCAGAGTGCACCCGGGATGTAGCGGCAAATATCGGCTCGACGGACTGGTTGTCGCTTGCAGATACAGCGGACCCGTTAAGCGAGCGATTGCCAAAGTTAAATATAAATGGGTTTGGGATATCGAGAAAATTTTTGTAGAACTTTTGGTCAAAAATCTTTGGCGTTTTGATTTGCCAGAAAACGTTATTCTGGTGCCGGTGCCCTTGCATTTTAAGCGAAAAAATTGGCGGGGATTTAATCAAAGCGAGATTTTGGCAAAGTCGCTGGCTTCAAAATTTAATGTTGAGTATTTAGAATTATTGATTCGCAAAAGAGAAACGAGAACGCAGGTTGGTTTAACGAGAGACGAGAGAAAAGAAAATGTGCGAGGTGCGTTTAAAATTATGGCTGAGGCTAGAGGCAGAAGCATAATTTTAGTTGATGACGTTTTTACAAGCGGGGCGACAATGGCGGAATGTGCTAATGTTTTGAAAAGGGCTGGTGCAAAATCTGTTTGGGGAATGGCTGTTGCGCTTGGGTAAGTGCGGAGGCGAGAGGATTCGAACCTCTGATCCCGCTAAGCGGGATAGTCGTTTTCGAAACGACCGCACTAGTCCACTATGCGACGCCTCCTGAGCTGCGCGCCCAAAGGGACTCGAACCCCCAGCCTCAACCTCCGCAAGGTTGCGCTCTATCCAGTTGAGCTATGGGCGCATAATGTTCTCTTTTTGAGCGCCAGCTCAAAAATATCAGAGTTTCGACAGAAACTGCTGATTTCCAATTGAACTACGGGCGCGACAAAAATTGCCACGTCATTATATCAGGAATTGTTAATTTATTTGAAATTGGATATTGGAAATTTATTCAAGATTGATTCTCTGCTGTAAACTATTTGCCCATTTGTCCAAAAGTGTATGCACCGGACGTGCATGGTAGTGAAGATGTTTTTCTAAAAGATCAAGAAGGGTTCTTTCCGAAACGTTTGTCAAAAGAATAATAAGTCTTCCCGGATAATGCAGTTTTGTCTCGACCAAGAGAAGCCTATCATCCCCTTTTTTGTCAAACCAAAAAGAATCTAATTCCTCCCATAAAAACGCGCGGCCCCCGGAAATTATGCCCATGTTGGTAATTTTATGCTCAATCGTTTGCGGCGCGTGTGTCGCCAAAACATAAACTACAAACATAATCGCCAAGATTACCCCAACTAGGAAAAACTCACCAAAAGCAATCGCCGCCAGAATAAAAATCAGTCCATAAAGCGCAACTTTGATAAAGTATTTTTGAGACCTTGCTCGAAAAACCCTTTCTGCTGACTTCCAGGAAATTATAGATTTTGCATCCATTGCCGCTTGGTGCTTAGCATCAAGCTCTTCGCGGGATAAAACCCTACCCTGATGGTGGTCAATTATCGGCTCATTTCTTCTAAAAGTTGCCATAGGAAACTCTTTCCTGCCTAATCGAGCTTAGCCGAGTCAGACTCGGTCTGATCCGATAGGCAGTTAATTAAAGTTTAACACAATAGGAAAGTTAGGTAGCTTCGATTTCAAAATTTTGTTAAAATACGGTTTGCTCGGAGGAGTCGCATAGTTGGTCCATTGCGGGGGATTGCTAATCCCCTGAGTCGCAAGGCTCACGTGGGTTCGAATCCCACCTCCTCCGCTCTTTACTCTGGTGGGGTGCGAGAGCGGTTTAATCGGATCGTCTTGAAAACGATTGTGGCAGTAATGTCACCGTGGGTTCGAATCCCACCCCCACCGCCAATCGGTACGGTATTGAGGTTTTAGTAGTACATCATATGGCTCTTTGAAGCTCCACACGAGTTTTTTATCCTTAATCATGACGTTCCAACCGATTTTTTCAACCGCTTTCCTTTTGGCAAACAAATCATCGCTTAAAATCATGTTGCGAGCTTGAAATGCCATAATCATAAAATCCTCGGCTAGTTCCAACCAAGTACGTTGACCATGCAAACCATCCTCAACTTTTTCATTAAGTATTCTTTGTTCCTCACTTATTGTGCTTTTTTTTATAGCAAACTCCTCGGCAGTCATTTCCTCTTTTGCGCGCATTTTAAAATATCCATCTAACTCACTTTGTAAGCGTTGATATTGTCTTTGGCGGCTCTCAACAACTTGCGCTCGTTGTTTTGCCTCGGCCTCATACTTTTTATTGAGTAGTTTTACGCCCAATCGCCAATCACTCTCACTTATGGTAATTTTGCTTAAGTTTTCGTCAATTTGTGCCTCCATGTCTTTCATGGTTATGCCTTTTTCAATGCACTCACCACAGCGTTTACTACAACGCGCATATGTATATTCCGCCCATCGGTCAGTTTTCTTGTAATACTTTTTCTTGGTTTCAAAAATAATTGATGCACCACAGCCGCCACCACACTTAAGCAAACCGGCATACGCCCAATCGTTATCTAACTTTTTAGGTTTGGATTTATTTTGTAATACGGCTTGCACATCATCAAAAAGTTGTTTATCAATAAGGGGCTCGTAAGTACCCTCGCGCAATTCACCACCATGCCAAAACCTCCCGTAATAAAGAGGGTTTTGCAACACTCGGTGTAAGTGAGATTTACTAAAAGGTCTCCCTTTGCGCGTTCTTAAGCCCCACTCAAAGGCGGTAATAGCCATTTGCCCAAGTGAGTATTTACCGGTAGCGTAATCGCTAAAAATCCTTATTACTAAATCTTTGCGTTCGGGGTCGGGGTAAATATTTATTCCACCATTTACCTTGCCATTTAAGTAACCAATAGGTGCTAAATTGGGATATTCACCGCGCACATATTTTTGCCTAATACCGCGCCGCACATTGGCGCTTATTTGCCGTGAGTAGTCATTGCTCATCCCAAAGTGAATATAAAGCATCATACGGCTATCCTCACGCTTAAAACACTCATAAGGTGTTCTAATCTCTTGTATTCCTCCATCATCAAGCGCTTGTATAACACGGCCTCCATCAAGAGCGTTGCGGGCTAGTCTATCGGGTTTCCATGTTAATAGAGCATTAGCAACTCCCTCCTCAAAGAGGGTCATCATATGGCTAAACACCTCGCGCCCCGTTTTAAATGCCGTTTGGCTTTCCTTAAAAATCTCAACTACGGTTAGGTTGTTTTTAAGGGCATACTCTTTAAGCTCTCTAACTTGGCTTTCAATGGATAAAAATTGGCTATCTTTATCCTCGGATGACTTTCGGCAGTAAATAAAGTATCTTAACTTTGAGTTATCGGGCATAGTATTATTATGCGTACTCATCAAGTTTTTATCAAGTGTGTTTTCCATATTTTTATCCCTTAAAAGTTTTAACTTAATTATTCTTATTTAATAATCCTTATTAGTTTCATAGTACTTATTTGATGCAAAACCATAGATGGTTTTTTACCATTGGTAGCCTCACTCACCATCGGTGGATAGCAACAATGGTGTTTGCTTCATAAAGCTAACATCCCCCGTGCCCCTCACCACATCGGTTTGTACGATAAGATATTCGGTATTCCCAAACCTACCTTGAGGATTTTTAGCTCGCCCTATTTTTTTAATCCAACCGTATTTTATTAAAGTAGCTATTTCCTTTTGAGTTGTGGTGATACTACAACCCGATAAATAAGCAATTGTGGATAGTGAGGGGAAAGCAATATAATCTTTGCTCATATAGCTCCTAATGACAATAAAAACTCCAAACGCGCGCGCTCCAATTTGCTTTATGTAACCACCTCGTGGAGCAACGTGTGATACTTTTACCCAAAAATTAATAAACTCTAAACCTTTATTAGCTTCGGCTCTATCTTTAAGCTCTTTAATCTTGTTATCAAAATTGATTTTTAATTTATCCATATCCATTTTTACTTTTTTGGGTTTAGCTTTCGGCAAATACCAAATCTTTTAGCGTTCTTAACGCATCAGTAAAATCTCTTGCGTTTACGTCAATAGACTTGGTAATAAACTTTTGGCGTAGTTGCTCGCTTTGGCTTTTATCCTCAAACACAAACCAACACACCCGGCCTTGGCGGTCAATCTTTTGGAGCTTTACACCCTTTGCATAAAGGAGCGCCGATAAATATAAATCTTTGGTTACAAATGAATTATTGTTGTTTTGCATTTCCATATTTTTGTTTCCATTCCATCTTTAGATATGCCTCAAGCACCTCGGTAAGATTTACGGCGATGCGCTCAATTTCCTCATCGGTGAGGTTGCGCTTATAGAGCGGCTCGTATTGTTTTCTAATATCTTGTTTTAACTCATCGGTTAGCCACGTTAACATTACCCATTTGTACGCTAAAGAGTGAGTTAATCGCACTTTTTAAAAAGGTAGCGGTGAAGCTAAAAAATGCCTTTTGGAGTGATTTTAGGGGTATCGGTTAAGCTAATAATTGTCGTGGAGTAGTAGTTTATTATTTAGCCACAATCTCGCTAAATTGGTTATTAAACTTTACGGTGTAACCAAGGTATTTAATATGTTTTCTAATAGTTTTAAGGCAATTTTTAATCCTTGTATCATACGTGCTTTTATCCTCTTTATAATCACTAATCCTAAACCTACGACTTTTATAATTACGACCTTTTACGGTTGGCGTAATACATTGAGCGAGTAAATGATTTTGGGCTTTCATTTTATTATTTAAAAGCTCATTGAGTATCTTTTTTGCCACCTTATATTGCCTATCATTAGAGGGAATTGTAGCTAATAAAAGTTGAGCTTTATTGGGATTATTTGGTGATAATATCGTGCCAAAATCCAAGCTCTCGTTTCGTTTTAAATAATCACTATTATTACTTGCCATATACATCTCAATCTAAAAAATAAGTTTGAAGCTATCCGGTAATTAAAATCCTTGGTGCTTCATCAGCATTATTTTTCTTATTTTTAGTAGGTGGGTATAACCCTCTTATTCGCAAGGCCGTTACTAAATACGGATGCCTTACGCGCCAATCGGGTCTTGCAATACCATTACCGTACATTTTTGTGGCTTTACAACCATCTATAAGAGTTTTTGCGATTAAAAGTAAAGTCAAACCCTCATCCTCAAGTGCATTTCCTAAATTAATCTTTGACAAGTTTTTTGCACCAATCGCATTTGCGCTACGGCGAGTTTTGCAATCATATGCGCGCATAGCCGCCTCGGTAGCATTGCCACACTCAATGTAAGCTTTTAACCATTTGCGTTGTTTTAGGGTTAAATTAGATGTGTCATTTGCCATAAATACTAACTTTTACTAACCTTAATACTCTTATTTTATCATTTTATCCGATGATTACGCTATTAAATTTGGAGTAGTTGGAGGCGAGGTTTAGGTTGAGGATTAACTTTGCTTAATTACCTTTTTGTAAGGTCAATAATTTAAATCCAAGCACTAAAATAGGCTCGTTATCCTTAATGTCTTGCTTATAATACTTTTTAAAAGTATCTTTTTGAGCTTGTTTTGATGGGTAAATCTCGTGCCCTTGCCTATCAATTGGTAAATCTTTAAAGGTTGTCCAATTTGTTTCAGTAATCTCTAACTCACCAACAACCTTATTATTCTCGCTATTTTTAAATAATATCTTGTCGCCAACTTTTAAATAACCATACTTATCACCGACCCGATAGGTAAGCGTTTTCGTGCCTTTTTTAATAAGCGGCACTAAATTAGGAGCGAAGCCGATTACATTACTTTGTTTATCCATAACGTGAGCAATTAACTATTAGCTTTAAAAAATTCTTTGAGTTTGTTTGCATATTTAACTCTTTCCTCGGGTGTAGCTAATTTTTTATCACCCATAAACTTGTGTAAATCGTCATCCTTGTATCTTGGAAAAATATGAAAGTGGTAATGAAACGCGTGTTGATTGCCTACCGGCTCATTGTTTTGAAGCGTAGTTATTCCCTCGCATTTATACGTGTCTTTCATAGCTAAAGCTACTTTTTTTGCTATTTCAAAAATCCTTGTAGCATATTCCATTGGCAAATCATAAATATTTTCAAAATGTTTATTTGGTACTACAATAACGTGCCCGGGGTTATTTCCAATAAAAAATGAGTTTATAAAGGCACTTACCATGTCATCTTTGTATATAAGGTCGCTTTGCTTCAGCAATGTGTGCTCACTTTCAACACCTTGAACGCCTATACAAATTGGGCATTTGTAATCATTGGGAGCGTGATTATACATAATCGTATTGTAACAATTTAAAGGTAGCTTTGCTATAATTTCCCTATGATTAAAGCAATTATTTTTGATGCCGATGGGGTTTTAATAAATGGGGAAATGTTTAGTATCCAATTAGCACGAGATTATGGTATTTCCACCGAAATAACCCTACCTTTTTTCACCGGTGAGTTTAAGGATTGTCTTATAGGCAAAGCCGATTTAAAAGAGGTGTTACCAAAGCATTTGAAAGAGTGGGGTTGGGAAAAATCAGTTGATGACTTTTTAGACTATTGGTTTAAATCCGAACACAATATTGATTTAGATTTAACTCAATTTATTAACGAATTAAGGAAAAAGGGGATTAAATGTTATTTGGCCACTAATCAAGAAAAATATAGGGTTGAGTATATGCTTAACAAAATGGAGTTTTCTAAAGTATTTGATAAAATTTTTGCTTCGGCACATCTTGGGCATAAAAAGCCCACTTTTGAGTTTTATGCAAAAGTAATGGATGATTTGGAGGGTATTGATAAAAAAGAGGTATTATTTTGGGATGATACGTTAGAAAATGTTAACGCGGCAAAAGAGTTTGGTATTAATGCCGAGTTGTATTCAACGTTTCAAGACTTTAAAGCAAAAATGGAAAGCTACTCATAAACAAACTTAATATCCATCAAACCCCTCATATTTGCCCGCTTTTGAATTGTGCTTATAGCTCACGATTTTCACCCCATTTTGCGTTTGTGTAGTTTCCAAAGTTAGATTTGCGATATTTGCGCTAAATCCTACATATTCACCACCCGAGTATATTACCCTCATTTCATCAACTAAAACCGTTGTGGTGTCATTGTGGCGCTCCATGCCCCTTATGTAATAGCCACCAAGCGTGTAGTTATATTTTGGAGTACCTAGTAAAAAGTTTAAGTCGTCTTGCTCTTGTTTGTTTGCGGGTGGAGTAAAGAGAGCGAGGACTTTATCAATCTCTTTTTGCTGTTGGTACTCATAAAACTTATTTATAAAATCCTCAGTTTGTTTTTGTTGGATATTATCAATACCGCTTATTTCAATTTGCTCGTAGGGTAAATTAAGTTGAGTAATATTTGTTGTTGGAAAAATGCGGGTGGAGTATTTACCAATTGCATAGCCAAAGAGCCCCGCGATTAAAATAAGTATCGCTATTATTACTTTGGCTTTATTCATAACTAATTGCCTAAATAGGTTTCAATACATCTTTGCGAGGTTTCATTTAGACTTGGTTTTTTATCCCGTTGCGCCTCAATATATTTCAATTCCCCAAGACTTTTAGCATCAAGAGTAGTTTCATTTTTAGCTACAGTTGCGTATGCTGCCTCTTGTGCGCAAACATCCACCACAATCCCCGGTTTAAGTATTTTGGAATATAGAGCACTAAATACAAGTATACAAATTATCGTAGTACCGGCAATTAACTTTATTGATTGCATAAGTGGATTATAACAAATACTTGATGAGTACGCTATATAAAATACTGTGTGTACGCTAGAAAATTAGAGTGTGGCAAAAGTAACAATAAAAGGTGATTTAAGTGCAAGCGAAAATGCGCGTTTACGGGAGGCCTTTACCGAGCGATTAAGTGAGCGATTACGTGATGTGCGCAAAAATAGAAAAATGACCCAACAAGAGGTGGCCGAAAAAGCAGGGCTACATTTAACCTATATTGGGCATTTAGAAGCGGGTAAATATCATCCAACAATGTTTGTGGTATGGAAAATCGCTAAAGCTCTTGGAGTAGGGTTAGATGATTTAATTAAC